>Ga0214919_10003246_pt1 | contig 24772 bp, 12 predicted proteins | sample LL1503_MetaG_FD_177994 | JGI IMG/M metagenome (GOLD analysis project Ga0214919, IMG submission 177994) | Freshwater microbial communities from Lake Lanier, Atlanta, Georgia, United States - LL-1503 | ecosystem: Environmental > Aquatic > Freshwater > Lake | place: USA: Georgia | collected... | reverse complement strand
TTTAGTAGCACACCAGGCACCACTACCGGGATTTACTAGGACTTCTCCCAGGTAAAAAGAGCCTTTAATACAAGCATCGGCCGTTTTATGTTCGCCGTCTTTATTAAAGTAGCCAAATGGTACTATACCGGGGGATTGCCCGTCGAGGCGTTTTGATTCTTCGTGGAATTTTGAGTTTATTTTTTGGGCAATAATACCTTCGTGTATGCGAATTTTAAATTCGCCACGATCTCGATTATTTGTTAAAATACTCATCTACTAATATAGCTTTAGATTTTATCGGGACAGCGTTAAATATAAATTTCTCAGCTAATACTATAATGGATGAACCAAATAGTATTCCTAATCCTTCTAACGATTTAGAAAGAGGTAAGGTCATTACATATACTCCGATAGTATATAATGCCGATGTGGATTATTCGCAAATAACTAATGTACTACTTGTTGATTCAGATGTAGGTGATTACAACAAGTTTGTAGAAAACTGTAATATTTCTACATTCCCTATTACTTTTTCCAGAGGTTCTAACGGACAAGATATTGTTGATTTATTGGCCACTAAGTTACCCAGTATTACTAGAATAGCTATAGTGGCAAATGATCTATTTATGTCTAGCGAAAATAATAGTAAGCAGCTCTTTAGTCACAAACCGTATTTCGTAAGTAGCGATTTAGCCAAAGAAGCTACTAGCTATTCTGAAAACCTACAACTCCTTATAGACCTGGTAAAAAAACATAGTGTTAAAAATATTGACTTTCTCGCCTGCTACTCCCTTACCTATGATAGTTGGAAGGGTTACTACTCGGTGCTAACTAAGGAGACCGGTGTAGTTGTAGGTGCTTCTAATGACAAAACTGGTAACATTAAATATGGTGGTGATTGGACTATGGAAAGTACTGGAGTGGATATAGAGGGTGTCTATTTCACTAGTGGTATTAGTAGCTACCAAGGAACATTGGCTACAACGTCTATAAACTTTAATTGTTCCCTATACATGAACGGTGCTAATGTAGCTTGGTCGACAGATGGAGGCCTTACTAAAAATGATATTGAAGCAGGCGGATGTACACTAACTAGCGATATGAGTGAAAATATAACTGTCATTTTAGCTGAAGATTTAACCCTTAGTACTAGCAGTACTCAATATTTCGTAATAGGAAATAGTGTAAATAACAATGTACAAATAAATGGTGCTGGTCATACGGTAACAATAAATAATATACCTAATTATATAGGATTCGTAGAGTCGCGGTCTAATAATACTGTTGTAAAGGATATAGGGTTATTGAGTAGTGGCAGCACAACATTAGCAGAATTTGGTGGTTGGATAGGTCGAGGTTATACATCTGATGGTTTTATAGGCACTATAAATAATTGCTATAGTACTGGTGCTATAGGTGGCAATGGTAGTGGTGGTATAGTTGGTATAGGTGCTGGTATTGGTGGTACTTGTAATATTAATAATTGTTATAGTACTGGTGCTATTCTTGGAACATTATCTGGTGGTATAGTTGGCTACCAATCATTTACTTGTAATATCAATAACTGTTATAGTACTGGTGTTATTAATGGTGATCAATCTGGAGGTATAGTTGGTAATAGTGCTGGTTATAATTCAACTATAAGTGAAATAAATAATTGTTATAGTACTGGTGCTATTAGTGGTTTTCTTAGTGGTGGTATAGCTGGTCAAGATGCTGGTTTTATGGGTACTTGTATAATTAATAATTGTTATAGTACTGGTAATATTACTAGTAGTGGTGGTGGCGGTATAGCTGGAAGATATGCTGGTACTGCTTTTAACAGTTTTAATAATCGTGGTCAGTGTCTAATTACAAATTGTTATGTCTTGGGTAGTGTAGATGATAGTAGTGGTGGTATTGTTGGATCAGACGCCGGTAGTGATGGCGGAGAATGTACTATCACCAATTGCTATTTTGCTGGTACTATTAGTGATGTAGGTAGAGCCTATTTTGGACCTGATGCCGGTGCCAATACATCTAACCCTAATTGTAACAATAGTAATGGTTGGCTTGATAGTATAGCCAATACCACTTTAACCGGATTAGGTACTACCTGGAAATCTATATATCCAGATAGACCATGGAAACTTCTTGTATTTTTAGCAGATGTAACATATCAATACGCGAGCGGAACGCTTATATATCGTAATAATAAGTTTCCCGTAAGTCCCTATCCAAATGCTGTAACTGTAAAATTATTAAATACATTAGTAAATGGAGGGAACCCGTATGGTAGTGATACGGTATCATTATTGAAAACTACTTTATTATTTAACAGTGTAAGTGGTATAGATAACGGGGTAAACACCTATTTAGTATTATATAATGGTTCAACAGTAGTAGATTATGCTGATTTTATTGTTCTGGAAATTCCTACCACTACCACAACCACTACTACAACCACAACCACTACTACAACATTAGCCCCTACAACATTACCCCCAACTGAATTCAGTGAAGTAGAATTTACTATTGAAGCCCCTTATTCTTTGATAGATACTCCAGAAAATATGACTATCTACAGCAATGAATTAAAAACTGAAATTGCCTCTGTTACAGGTTCTCCATATGACAGTATAACTCTTACTAATACAAGACCTGGTTCTATTATCAATACGGTACGTCTAGAAACTATATATGTAGAACTATTACAATATATTGTCCAAAACGGTCTCTTTAGTATTACTATAGATGGAGTGACATATCCGGCTATAGCTAGTTCTTTTGTAATACTGGATAACATTTGTTTCCGTAAGGGAACAATTATATTAACACCAAGTGGTTATAAGTGTATAGAAAGCCTTACTATTGGAGACTTTGTAAAGACAGCACAAGGACATTTAGTTAAGATACAATATATAACTAGCTTCATTGGAAGAGATAATAAATGCCCACTCTACCTTTTACATAAGGGTTCTTTAGGTACCAATAAGCCGGTAACGGATCTCTATATGAGTGAAGGGCATGCCTACCGTAATAATGGTATTTGGTGCCATATGAAATGTTCTTCGATAGCAATGAAGTTGGACGAGGATGATATAGAGTATTACAATATCGTATTAGATAACTACTTAGAAAATACATTAGTTGCGAGTGGGGTAGAAGTAGAATCGTTATTTAAGATGAAAGATTTAGATATGAAATGGAACTGTGGAAAGGATAATTGTAAACCAGTTATCACACGTAGGAAATAGTACCGTGGAGTGGCAAATTTAAGTTCTCTAAGAGAACTTATTTTGGCATCTAACGCGGGTGCCCATAGTGTCCTAAAGTTTGAAGCCACACCCCTTAGGGGTGGCTTAACTTTGGAACTATACATTACGCTTCATTTAAAAACAATAAATAGATGTTAATGGTAGAAGGTTTGTAATGAATAGGCAACCTAAAAATATCAGCTATGGGATAATAATTTACAAAATATTAGACAATAATCCATATTATTGTTTAATATGTAGGAAGGATAGTTTTACATATAGTGAATTCATTAGAGGTAAGTATCAATTAGAAGATGTAGAGGCCGTATATAGAATGATTTCATACATGACAGAAATAGAAAAACAAACAATAATTAAGAATAATTTTGATATACTTTGGAATTCTTTATGGAATTTAGATAAAAAGAAAATTACTTCACATCATTTTAAAAGAGATTATAATCAAGCAAAATACAAATTTGAAACCTTAAAAAAAGGTTATTATACAATTGTTCATACTGATTTAGGTATTAAAGAAAAACGGTTTATGAAATTCGAAGATATAGTAAGGGATCTAGAAGCCAGAAACTATCCGAAATATGTAGAACCAGAATGGGGATTTCCAAAAGGCAAAAAGAATAGAAATGAATCTAAAATGGATTGTGCTAAACGCGAAGTATTAGAAGAGACAAATTTAACTATAGATGACCTAACATTTCATACCGATGAATTGTTTGAAGAGAAATATATAGCTGATAATTTAATAGAATATATACACGTATATTATTTAGCAGAATGTAAGGCTGATAAAGACTTGAGTTACGATGAAAGTAATATATACCAATATACAGAAATAAGTAGTATCAATTGGTTTACATATGACCAATGTATGGATAAGATACGAATTTATAACAAGGAGAAGCGGGAATTGTTAACCATGGTTAACAAAATATGTGATACACATAGAAAATAGCAATTTAAACCCTAATTTATAAATATTTAATAAAGAGTAGATAAAGAGTTAATAGATGTCTAACTCTATTGAAAATATTTATAAATTTTACAAAAATCAAACATCCCAAATAAAGAATTTAGACGCTATAAAGGAATGGTTTGTACAATTAGAAGTTATTAAACAGGACAGAATAACAGCTCAACAAAAACAGCCTCTAGAAATCTCTAAAACTACAAAAACTAAACCCAAGGCGAAATCTACAGTTAAGAAACCTAAACCCAAAGAACCATCAAATGTATTATTAATTACTGGTAATACTGGTGTGGGTAAATGTGTAGCTAGGGATACTAATGTACTATTAGCCGATGGAACCTATAAACCTATAAAATATATAGAACCGGAAGAATATATATTAGATCCTCTAGGAATTCCGCGAAAGGTACATAAGGTTTGCCATGGTGTTTCCGAGATGTACTATAATATTATTTATAAGTCTCGCTCGCAGAGCGAGCTACCCTTAGCCTCCTCCGCTTGCGCGGTGGCGGGTAAGTCTCGCTCGCAACCCTTAGCCTCCTCCACTTGCGCTTCTATTATTTCTATTAGTTACCGAGTAACTAGAAATCACTTATTGGTACTAAAGAATACGCAAGATAATTCTATTATATATTGTTACCCCGAAGAGTTTTTAAACAGCCCACTAAAGGAAAGAAAATCCTATGTTGGAATAGATATAAATGAGTTAGAATATAGTGTACAAATAGAGCCTATATATGAAGAATTTGAATATGTAGGAATTAGTGTAGAAGGAGAACTATTTGTAATAGATAATGGTATTATTACGCACAATAGTGATATGCTTAATACATTTTTAAAACATTGTACATACGATATATTAGATATGGGGAAGTTGTTAGATATTTATGAGAGTACAAATATTTATTCTATAAAGGATTTTATCCCTAAACTATTGAAACAAAAAAATGTATCAGATGTCAGCAATAAGAAATTATTAGTAATAGATAGTTTAGAGGAGAATTTTGTAGTTCAGAAGACGATTTTAAGGGATGTTATAGAGAATTTGGAGTTTCTAGATATGCCTGTAGTAATAGTTAGTGAAACAAACAGTTTCGAGGATCTAGAAAAGAAAGTGTACACTAAATTAAAAAAGGAATGTAAACTAGTTGAATTAGAAAGGCCTAATAGGGAGACATTAGATGAATTTATTAAAAACAATGTAGAAACTATAGATGATGAAACAATAGAAAAGATGATAAATATATGTAATAGTGATTTACGATATTTAAACAATATGTTACATTTTTATAAGTTAGAAAAAGATGATATGTCAACTATAAATAATCAAAAACGCGACTTTATCATGGATACAGAATGTTCTTTAATGGAATTTAGTGAAGGTATTATTAATGATGTGTATATTAGGACCGAAATGGATCCATTTGTATTCGGTATGTTGACATATGAAAATTATGTAAATTGTCAGAATAAACCTGGATATTCAAAGAAGAATATTATAAACTCAATATGTTATGCTGATTATTTAGAAAAGAAGCTATTCAAGTATCAACAATGGGACTTGCTAGAAGTATATACATTTTGTTCTACGATTTATCCATGGAAACAATTAGAACGCCCTAAAAATATACAATCTAGTTGTACTCTTCAAAAATACATGAACACTAAGAAAAAGAATAGAAGGCCAGTACTAGAGTTTTAGTTCTAATACCATAAAGCATTGCGTTCTTTAGCAGTAACATTTATACATTATTAAACTAGAATGGACGAGAGTAAAAAAAGAACCGTTCTAGAAAGCATTCTAAAAAGCGAGAAGATATCTAGTGCCTACAATCGTCATAGGGCCAATAATAAACTAAACAAAAAGTTAATTATTGAACGAATTATGGCGGAGATTGATGGACTATGGGCACGTTTTAACGATGTAAACAAACTCAATCGGTTTTTAGAGAGTTTTATATCAAATCATATTAAGGACTTTTTAATACCTAAGAAGGCAAATGATTTAGAATCAGTTGTTGCCACAAATAGCGATAAAAGAGTAGATGAAGATCCAAACGAACGACTTAAGAGGGAAATAGAGGAAAGAAAAAAGTCAAAAATAGTAATACCCGTCAGTACTGAAAACATAGAAGCTATGAATACCGGCGATGATATTGATGAAGATGATGTCGGATATATTAGTGGAAACAGCCGTGTTAGAGAAAATTTAGAAGAGTCTAGAAATGAGGAAAATATAGCGGAAAAAAATGAGACTTCTAATTTAGAAACTACAATGAATAGAAATAACTTTCAACAAATGCCTCAACAAATGAATCCCAACATGATGTCTCCACAACAGATGCAGCAGATGCAGCAACAACAAATGCAACAACATATGATGCAACAGCAAATGAATATGAACCAGCCTATGCCGCAACAAATGAATATGAATCAGCCTATGCCACAACAAATGAATATGAATCAACCTATGCCGCAACAAATGAATCCTAATATGTTATCTCAACAACATATGCAACAAATGAATATGAACCAGCCTATGCCATATCAAATGAATCCTAATATGATGCCGCAACAACAATACCCTATTCAGCAACAGCAACAGCAACAACAACAAAACAGAAATTTTACTACTAAGCCTACACCCACACCTATCCAATCTACAAACATTGCTGCCCCAGTTACAGCTCCTGTTACAGCTCCTGTGCCGGCTCCTGTACCTACTCCTGCTCCGGCTCCTATTGCTATTCAACAAGAACCCGATAGATCAGTTATTCATGTTGATTCGAGAGAAAGAAACATTGTTGAATGCCCCAAATCAAATCCCTTTAGTATCTATATGAATGATGGTACTACATGTGTAGTATGTGTTCGTGATTTAGTAACTACCAATATTCACAACGACCAATACTTGTTAGTACAAATTTCAGAAAATACCAAGAGTGTCTACGAAAATCAATTAAATCGCGAAGTACATTTTAAACTGGTTAGAGTACACAAGGATGATAGTTGTGCCTATTATAAGAACACGGATATGGAAACAATGATTAGATTAAGAGATATTAATAAGGTTACATTTAACATCATTAGACCTAATGGCAAGCACCTATATAGTTATGTGAATGATATTAGAGAAGCGGCCTCTCTATCTGAGGAGAAACGTGTAGAGTTTCTAGAAGCCAATCCGGAACTCAAGGATAAAAATGTGGAAGTATTAGAAACGGTTCCGGACCACGTAGAAGTTGGTGATCTAGTTACAGTTTTTGAAAAGGATGTAGATCGCGGCGCGGAAGCAAAAGTAATTATTGTTGATAGAGAAAACAATAGAGTTGTACTAGAACATGTAGATGAAAGCTTTACTGGTGGAAACCACAAGCGTATCTTATTAAACAAATACCAAGTATCTATTAGTTTAGAAATTATTTAAACTATATAAAATAATAAAATAGTAAAATCTATTATAAAATCATTTATTTCTAAGGTATAAATAAATGAGTTTAATACTTATTGATAATAGAGTATCCGACCAAAAAATAGTTATTGACTCCTTATTACCAGACACCAAGTATGTAATTGTTGATTACCAAACAGATAGTTTAGAAACTCTTCAAAACAAAATAGCCGAAGTTGTTACAAATATCACAAATATTACAAATATTGGTATATTTCAGGAGAATTACAATACAGGTAATTATCAATATGTAGGACAATTTGGACAAGCTACATTAACCGATGTAGAAACTTTAGATCCTGAAATAACTACATGGACTGATTTTACTAGTTTACTAACATATTTCAAGAATGTTTTAAATGCTACAAATTTAGATTTAATGGGTTGTAATATTCATAGAGACTCTAATTGGCGTTATGTAATAGGTAAATTGGAGAATCTAAGTGGATTAGTAATACGTAGTTCAGATGACTATACGGGAAGTTCTGGGTTAGGTGGCAATTGGATACTAGAATCCGACAATGTGGATCTGATAGGTACATATTTTACAGAATACATAAAGAATTATAAATTTATATTAGGAGGTCTAAGTGATAGTTATTCATCCTATGTTTTGGGAGCAGATAGTATTTTATATGCCTGTGGTAATAATGGATATGGACAATTTGGAAATGGAACTAATGGAGTAAATTATGCGTCAAATGTTCTTACTCCTGTTTCTACAGTACCAATTGGAAAAAAATGTATACAATATAGTTATGGATTGTATCATCTTATTGTATTACTTGATGATGGTACAGTTTATGGTTGTGGGAGAAATAATAGTGGACAATTAGGTAATGGTACTTTAAATGATACATCATCACTGATAAAATGTGTATTACCCACTCCAAAAACAGCAATACAGGTTTCCTGTGGTGATTACACATCATATGTATTAATGAATGATGGAACTTTATATAGTTGTGGTTATAACCCGTATGGACAATTGGGTGATGGCAGTACAACAAATAGTTCGAGTTTTTTAATGGCACAAAATAATACTGGTAAAAAAATAGTAAGTATTTCGCCAGATACCTATTTTATTATGTGTTTGCTTGAGGATGGAACTGTTTATGGTTTTGGTAGTAACTATGGTGGACAATTTGGAAATAGTACTTCCGGAATCTCTTATTTAAATTTTACCCAATTTGTTAATAATACGGGAAAAACAGTAAAACAAATTTCATGTGGTGGAGGAACTACACTTATGTTAATGACTGATAATACTGTATATGGGTGTGGTAGTAATAATTATAATAAACTATCTGTATCAGGTACAAATTTTACAAGTTTAGTACAAGTTCCAACAACAGTACTTTCTTCCGCAACTATAACAAGAATACAATCTATTAAGAATAATATTTATTTATTAACATCAAGTGGTTATATCTATGGTTGTGGTGATAATTTTTCTGGACAGTTAGGTAATGGTACATATACTAATTCTAGTACTCTTACAAAGATGACTGCCATTTCTGGTAAGACACCAATAAGTATGTATTGCGCGTGTGATAATATTATTGCAACAATGAATGATGGTACGGTATATGCTTGTGGCTATAATATTTACGGACAATTAGCTACTAATGATGGTGTTCAAAAAAATATTTTAACGCAGATGAAATTAACTAGTACAACATATATTACTGGGGTCAATATAAAATCAAATATAAATATCATACTTATAAATGGAACTATGACATATAATGGAAATAATAATTTTTCCAATAATAATACACTAGGTATAATAATGTACACATTGGATTATGGTCTGGATACATATAAACAAATTATGTTATCATCTATTATAGGTAATTATAATGATTATAATGTTGGTACAAATATTCCAATACAAATATCCGTATTATTACTGAAAAATTTTAGTAGTGGTACTACTATCACTAATTACTTATATCCATCAACACAGGTTATAACTGGAACAATAAATAAAAAAGAATTAACATATACTGTGTCAAGTACAAAAGTATATGATGGTAATAATACCGCTACTGTAACCTTTAACTTTGATGGTTTAGTCGCCGGAGAAATACCAAATAAAACATATACAGCAACATATGATAATATTAATGTAGGTACTAAAAATGTTACAGTAACTGGTGTAACACTAAGTAATAATGGTTCATTTTTAGCAAATAATTATAGTTATAGTTCTTCCATTCCGCCATTTAGTGGTACCATTACCACTAAGCCACTAACATATACATACACTTGTTCTAAAATATATGATGGTACAACTAATGGTACTCTAACATTTAATTATATCGGATTGGTTAATACAGAAGTTCCAAGTACTAACTATACAGCAACTTTTAATAATGCTAATGTTGGTCTAAGAAATTTATCTGTTTCAGATATTTTATTGGTCAATAATCAAGATACAGGTTTTCTGACAACCAATTATAGTTATACTAATCTTTTAGCGGCAACAATAACAAATAATATCGTTCCGAAATTATTAACTATTACAGCAAACGTTACTGATAAAGTATATGATGGTACAAATGTTGCGACAAATAATATTACTTTAACTTTTGGTGGATTAGTCGGTACACAGACACCTAATTATAATATGCTTGCTACATATCTTGATGCTGATGTAGGAACCAATAAACAGATTGGATTTGATTATATAAGTACATCTAATAATTTTCCATTTTTATCAAGTAATTATACGCTTGGTACATATCCTACAGTTACCGGTAATATCGTAAAGAGAGAGTTGACCGTTTTTATATCAAATTCTACCCCAAAAACATATAATGGTAACACAGGTGCTACAGTTAATACTACTGTCAGTTTAAGTGGTTCTGTTAGTGGAGAAACACCAAGCTTTGTTTTTACTGCAGTTTATGATGATCCTAATGTTGGTACGGGTAAAAAAATAACAGTGTCTGCCATAACTTTAGGTGATAATTTACCATTTAAACAAAATAATTATTACATTACAAATACAGCTGAATATACAAATGGCTCTATTACAGCTAAACAATTAACAGTTTCGACGGGTCCTAATGGTGTAACTACTAAAGGATATGACGGAAATACTAATGCTCAAGTAGATTTAGCATTTTCCGGTATAGTTCCAGGAGAAGATATAGATTATACCTATAATGCTACGTTTGATAACAAAAACGCAAATACAGTTAAAGCTGTCACAATAAATAGTATTGATTTAGTGTCAACTCCTACATTTTTAAAAAATAATTATAGTTTGGGTGCTTTTCCTAATCCTAAAGGTACAATATCTAGAAAAATATTAGATGTATCTGTAAATAGTGTAACAGATAAAGTATATAACGGTATATTAGATGATGCTAACCAACATGTATCTCTAGGTGTTAGTGGTACTATTACTGGTGAAACACCATATTTTACATTTAACGCTTCTTATAATAGTGTGGATGTTGGTGATAACAAAGGAATCATAATAACAAGTATGGACCCAAATGATAATCCACCTTTTTTGTCAGGTAATTATACAATTGAAACCTATCCAGTTACTACTGGTAAAATAATTCCAGCAAATTTAATAGTACAAATTAGTAGTGTTACAAAGGAATATGATGGAACTACAGACACTGGTATTGTAAATTTAAATTTTACAGGATTAGTTGCGGGTGAAACAGCAAACTACTCTTCCTATTCGGTAATATTTGATGACCCAAATGTTGGTACAGATAAAACTGTTTCTATAAATGTTAATCTTTTACAAAGTGGAACTTTTAAGCCAGCCAATTATATTATTGACACAACTTCAAATACTTCTAATAAAGGTACAATCACAGCAAAACCAGCAACTGTTACACCAGTCACTGCTTCTAATAAAATATATGATGGTACTAATTCAGCCCAAGTAACCTTACAGTTTACGGGATTGGTAATTGGCCAAACACCTATTTATAATTGTCCTGGTAGTTTTACCAACTATAATTCTGGAAATAATAGACCAGTAACTGTAAATGTAAACAACATTACTTATACAGAAAATAATCTCTTTAAACCAACAAATTATTTATTTACATTTATTAATTCTAGCAGTTTGACTGCAAATATAAGCAAAAGAACATTAACATATAGTATAGATACTTTTACTAAACAATACGATGGTACTATTGTGGCAAATCCGGTAATAACATTTAGTGGTTTAGCTCCTGGAGAACAACCAAATTATACATCCGATTGTGTCTATGAAACAGCTGATGTTGGAACAGGTAAAACAGTTACATTAAATAGTTTTAACCTATTAACAAATAGTGCTACTAAATTTAATCCAGGTAATTATGATTATTTTATTGATTTAGTAACAGTAAATAATGCTGAAATCACACCGAGAGTATTAGTACCATCTATAAATAATTTATCAAAAGAATATGACGGTAGTGATAGTACAAATATTACCTTTACATACGATGACTTACCATCTGGTGAAACACCAATCTACAACTATACATCAAAATATAATGATAAAAATGTTGGAACTCAAAAAACTATAACAGTAAGTAATATTGTATTAGGTACAAATGGTAATTTTAAACCAACAAATTATAGTTATGAGAATACATTAGTAGTACCTAATTGTATTATATCAGCAAAACCTTTAACTGCGACAATAACATCTGTAACAAACAAGGAATATGATGGTACAAGAGATGCCGCGGTAGCATTAAGTTTTACAGGTGCTGTGGTACTAGAAGAACCTAGTGCTAGTTATACCGCGTCCTTTAATAATGCTAATGCCGGCACAGGTAAACAAGTTACAGTAAATACTATAAACTTAATAACAAATGTTAATTTTAATCACAATAACTATACAGTTACGGCTGGTCAAGTAGGTACAGGTACTATTACAGCTAAAGCATTAACGGCATCCATAGTATCTGTAACAAACAAGGAATATGATGGTACTGTATCAGCAATAGTAACATTATCTTTTACGGGTGCTGTGCCAACTGAAACACCTAATTATAATTATACAGCATCTTTTGATACCCCTAGTATCGGCACAGGTAAACAAGTTACAGTAAATACTATAAACTTATTAACCAACGGTATTTTTAATCCTGGTAATTATACAGTACTACCCGGTCAGGTAAGTACAGGTAATATTACAACAAAAACACTAACAGCATCGGTCGCAACCGTTACAACTAAGGTATATGATGGTACAACAGTCGCAATATCTACACTATTATTTAATGGAGTTGCGGCTGGTGAAGTAGCTAATTATAATTGTACATCATCCTTTAATACACCTAATGTAGGTACAGGTAAGGTTGTTACGATAAATAATATTACACTAACTGACAATATGCCATTTATAGGTAGTAATTATACGGTTGCTGCCGGACAAGTATCTACAGGTACTATTACATCTAAACCTTTAACGGCCACTATAAGAAGTGTAGCAAATAAGGTATATGACGGTACAACAACGGCCGCGGCACTACTAAGTGTAACAGGTTCAGTAACTGGAGAAACCCCACTATGGACAAATACAGCAACTTTTAATACTAAAACTGCAGGTAATAATAAATTAGTAACAATCCGTTCTATATCACTAAGAAACAATGGTGCTTTTATAGCTACAAATTATAGAATAAGTGTTGGTCAGACAAAATTAGCAAATATAACAAAGCGTTTATTGGGATTTAAATACTTAGTAAAATCTAGAAAATACATTAAAGGTAATAAAAAGGCAACAATGGTCTTTTCAGCATATAATAAATTAGCAGCGGACATAGTAGCAATAAGTAAATATACAGCAACATATAATAATGATGCTATAGGTAATAACAAACCCGTAACAATGACTGGAGCAGTACTTAGTGGAAGAGATAGTGCCAACTATTATGTACTAGGTAAATATACAACAAAGGGTAATATTACTAAATAAAATAACTAAAAACTAACTAATACTAACTAACTAAAAAATTAATATTATTATTAAATAGAGGTTAATAACAATGTTAAAGACAAAACATATATTTTTACTGTTAGCTATTATAGTTTTTATAGTTATCTCTACAAAACTATACTACAATACCACTGAACATTATGAAACTAATACTGCGAATGTTACTAATGTTACTAATGTTATTACAGACATTACTACAATGAGAGAACTCATAAATAAAGGTACTATAGATATGACATTTCAAACACTAAATGTTGAATTGGTAGAACCAAAAGAGATAGTAGGTAGAATATTCCTAGATTACTATGTAGGCAGCATACATATACATTTAGGTGATGTAGAGTTAGTGCTAAGCCCCAAAAGTACTAAGATACTACACAAGGGTAAACAGTTACATGAATTAGATTTTGGACTAAAGACGAAAATTCTATACAATTTTAGAATATTGTTGTATCCTATAGAAGACTTTATAGGTATAATAGTAAATGATAAACTCATATTCAATAGTTTTATACGTAGTATAGGAAAGCCACAAATAGATGTTAAATTTGTAGTAAAGGATGTAGCAAATGGTAAACGTACTTTTTTTGAAAGTAAACCCGCTGAATATAGTTTCTTAACACCGGATGTAGAATTATGTAAGTTACATGTCGGCAATAGATATCTAGATTACTCTAGTGGGTTACCGACGCTTGTTAATGGCGACATTATACCAAACAATATTTGGAGTGTAGAGCGCCAATCTAAATACTACTCTATGAAATCACTAAAGGATAATTCATACTTGGGTTTTAGTCAATCAATGTACCTAACAAATACATTAGATGATGGTTCAGAATTAGTAATACTTTGTAAGGGCAGCGACTGTATTATATTTAACAAGAAGAACTATGTACTAAATATTGAATCTGGTAAGATAGAAAATGTATTCTATAGTGTATTAAAGTTAGATAAGGTTGATAATATAGAAAAATGGATCAATTATAGCAGTACATTTAGTATAGTAAACACTAATAAGGAGTATCTATCAGGAAATCCTAACATGAAATATGATTTTAAAGGCTCTAGTGGATTATCATCGGTTTATGTAGATACTATAGCCGACAATCAACTTATAAATTGGACTATAGAAGATTTAGATGGTAAAAGAGCGGGCCATTTAGTAAAGGATGGTAACTCCATTTACCTTAAGAACAATGGGCAATATCTACAGGTTATAAGAGGTAATCCTACATCTAGTGGCAGGGGAATGGAAGTTTCTTTAGGTGGCGAGAAAAATAAGAATAGCACGTGGGTTTTAAAGGGTCTAGGAACTAACAAAGGATTGTTTAAGAAGGATGATAACGTATATTTATATCATCCTCAAACAGGCACGTTTTTATATAATACTGGTAAAAAAATTTCCCTAGCAGGACATAGTAAACAAGAAGTAATTAGTCTAGATACCAAAGACAATAATATTGTTTGGACTATTGTATCGCCGAATATACTAGAAAAAATACAGGAATCCTATGGTGATATAAATTACTATAAATTCAAGGAGGATACTGAATATTTAACAGAAAAGGAGAAAGAGTGGAAACAACTATTAGAACTAGAAGATAAGAAGATTAAAGAACAGTTACACAAGTATAATACGTTAAAGGGTGTAACAGATGATTTAGATAAGGATATTAAGGGCATACATGATGAGTTGGAAACTCTTGGTAAAACTAAATGCCCTAATAGAAAAGTATGTGACAAACTAGTATATGGCGATTGTGTTCAGGACAAGTTAAGTAAGCCATATGAAGTAGTCTACAAAAAGAACAATGGTGGAGTAATTAAGAGCACTAAATGGATTAATACTAGTGATATAGCTAGATGTACAACTACTGGTCCTAATTCTAACGTAAAGAATAAGGGTGTATTAGCGAAAGATGATATATCAGTTGCCTAAATATTTTTATTTGGATGATGAATTTTTATTTGAATTATCAATTATCAATTATCAATTATCAATTATCAATTAAAAAATGTAAAAACATTTTCTAACAATATAATATAAATATGTTTGAGCTCTACGTTAAATATTTATTAGAAGGTATTGCCGTTGCCGTTGCTGCCTACTTTATCCCTAGAAAGAAGGTCGAAATCACTGAAATCATCTTTATTGCTCTCAGTGCTGCCGCCACCTTTGCCGTTCTTGATATCTTTGCCCCTAAGGTAGGCGAAGGTGCTCGTAAGGGTGCTGGTTTTGGTATTGGTGCCAACACGGTTGGCTGGCCCATGGAACGCTTCGAAGACAAGCCGGCTGCCGACAAGAAGATGATGATGACCAAGGACGAAAAGACGGACGACTCGAGCAAGGCTTCGGACGATTCGAGCAAGGCCTCGGATGACTCGAGCATGGCCGCCGAAAAGAAGGAAGGCTTCTACGCCGATGAAAAGTCGGAAGACTCGAGCAAGTCGAGCGAAGAAGCCAAGGCTGACCAAGTTTCGGGCTTTGACAACAACAAGGCTTACTCCACTTTTTAAACACTTTTTAGAAAAAAGTGTAAGTCAAAAACGCTTTTGTAAAAGCGTGGCCAAAACTAGATAAATTTATTAAGGTTTACGGTTTATGCGATAAATAGATTAAAAATATATTTCGACGAATCTATTTTTAATTTATTTTTAATTTATAGATAAATACACTTTTTAGAAAAAAGTGTGGTCAAAAAGATAAATTTATAGATAAATGTATATCTATAAATTTATGGTTTCTATTATTTTGTATTAGTTTATAGTTGTTTCTAGTTGTCCTAGTTATTTCTAGTTGTCCTAGTGTAATTCTAATATAATCTATTAGAATTTATATAAATTATATTAGTTCCTTTAGAAATTTGAGATTAATAATTTACAAAGGGCTGTCTCTTTCATCTAAGGTTCCTAATATATTTTATATAAATTCTAATAGATCGTATTAGATATCACTAAACTAACTAGTAGCTATAGATTTATCTAAATAAATTCATCTATATATTCATCTTAATATATTTATCGCATAAACCCTAATACATTCATCTATATATTTATAGAAGTTTTGACTTACACTTTTGTTAAAAGTGTGTTTTGACTTACACTTTTATAAAAGTGTTTTTTTGGCCACGCTTTTTTCTAAAAAGGCTTTAGTCTCTTCTAGGTTCGACGGTTTCTAGGAGTTTCTTTTGTTGTCTGACGTATCTATCAAATAGTTCCTTGCTAATAATAAGCGAGAAAGGTAGGAGTGTTTGTTGAGTGAGGGTAGTAATACCCATCATATCCATGTAGCTCTTAAGGCTAGCCGTGGAGAGGAATTCGGGCATACCCATACCACCATATTGGGGACCTTCGGCCTTCTTACCGCGAATAACATAGTAGACAACCATGAGGATGCCAAATGGTACAAGAGTAGCGGGCGTGATGTTAACATTACCTTGGATTTTAAGGTAGGTATCAAGGATAGGAATATCCATCCAGCTAGCGGCACCGCCTTTTTGGGCTACCTTAGCCGGGGATTCAACACCTTCGGCCTTCTTATAGTCTTCAACGACACGTTCGAAGAGGTCACGGCCTAGGAGGAAAGCAAAGGGAACTAAGGTAAGAGCGGTAAGTTCGTAGATACCGAACATGCCCATGTATTCCTTCATAAGGGGATCAGTTACACTCATAGCTTGAAAGCCACCACGTTGTACTTCTTCCTTCGAGAGGGTCGAATAGACGGCCATAAGAACACCAAGAGGAATAAGCGTAGTGGGCATGAGACTAGTTACGAGGTTCATTTTAAGGTAGGCATCGAGAATAGGATGGTCGAAAAGAGGGATACCCGAAGCACCACCACGTTTGTTGGATTTAGATGTAGAACTCATTTATATTATAAGCTAATATTTTTTAATAATCATATTGTATAAAATACAATATATAAAAATATTATAGTGTATTTTATTAAGGATGATAGGAAACATCATATTAAACTCTTTTCCTAGAATACGTAATAGTTTTACTAAATATACTTATCTATATTTAGCCTTAGTATTTTTTATATTTCAGCAATACCTATTTGTTCACAATCAATACTGGCTTATATTTTTCATATCACTTGTCATAGTTGGCTATATGTTAAACTCTCAAAACAAAAAGTTAGTGGGTGATGAGGATAGAGACTTTAGAGATTTAGAGGAGAAAATGGATGTCATTATTCCTAAGGACTATAAACTCACCAACTATCTCTATTTCGACCCCAACGTTCTCGAGTTCCTATATGATATCAGGGCATTTAAATTAACCGATACTAAGAACTTTGATGAAATGGTCATTAGAATTAATAGATTCTTACAAATCTATGGTAAAGTCACGGACGCTAAAAAGGCAGAAAGTATCGATATAGAAACCTTATCAATATTAAAAGTAGACGCTCTTAACCATTTTCATGCTATACTATTTAGCCTAGTAAATGACAAGGAGATGAATCGTCATAATGAACTAAGATATATGCTAGAAGAAAAACTCACGAATCTATATAACGAGTGCCTAGAATATCGCGATGGTCCTATACGTCTTCAAGACTTTGGCTACAATCCATCGTTTAACCCACATTATGACATCTACTAGTAACTAGTGCGTTTTTCTAATACTAGAAAATCCTAAAAACATACTAGAGCCATGACTGAACAAGAAAACAGCACTAAAGTTGATACTACAGAAGAAGATGTAAATAGACTAATAGAAAATAGTAGTAGACTCTTAGAAAAATACGATGATTTTATAGAAATGTTAGACCATAGAAACATGCTATACTATGGGGCTCTCTTTAGGCAAATGTACGCCGATTTTGCCACTGAGGAGGACGAGGATGCTCCTATTAAAAAATCTATAGATGAACTAGCCAAAATATTAGAAAAGGCAGCTGAAAAATTAAATTTTGATATTCAAAATGCTAACATAAAACAACTATCTAAGCTATTCTCTCTCCTAGTAAAGAAACTAAATGGTACTGATAAATTACGCTCTTATGACCAGGATATATTAGAGCCCCTAGTATCTAGAATGTACAACGACAAAGAAGTACTTGAACTACTGATGTACCTAGAGGAAAAAGGTGTAAAACCCGAATACATAGTAGCTATCAATGAACAAGACAAGATAGTCTTTAAAAATAAGAAAACCTACGGCCTACCAGAGAGTGAAAAATTAGCCGATCTAATTGACTTTTTAGCAGAAAACGCACCTAAGGAAGACGATGCTTGGACGAGACTCAGACTAGTCAATTAAAAGAGACACATCCCTAGCCATCTCTAGGGAACCCTCTAGCCATCCTTGCTTTTTAGAATATGCTTCATTAGAAAGGTATAAACCCTCTAATGGTTGTATAATTTTACTATAGTTTTCTACATAGTTAAACCCCGGCGTCCATACATGGACACCTTCACCCCAGTACTCAAAAGAAATACTATCGGGTTTTACTAGTGTTCTACTAGTGACTATAGTAAACTCCTTTAACACTTTTCTAGTAAAAGTATCTACACTCATCTCATACAATGCCTTCCATTTTAGAGCCAGTTTATAGTCACTATAGCTTATCATAATAATTTGTTGATTAATAGGTATAATAAAGCGTATGTCTAGTTCACTTACCATTTTATGTAGTCCCTTTAGAGCGGCCTGTGGTTTATTATATATAAAGTACACCCGCAATAGTGGTACAGGTTTTACATATTTCAAAAATCCAAATACTCCTAAGCTAGTATTTGGAGACAATTTTTCTATAGATGATGGTGGTATAGCTAGTACTAATTTGTGGCATTTTATGTCTAATGTAGCCCCTTTTAATACATAATAACCCGGACCTTTATCTATGGTACTTACATTTTTTCTAAAGAGTATTTTACCACCATTAGATGTAAATTCATCTGCCATACATTCTATGAGTTTATCTAGACCATCCATTAACACATAGTACTGTGTGGATTTATAGTCATCCATTAGGATATTTGTACCACATAGGGCACTAGATAATAGTAAATCACCATCATAGCCATATATTAACCTAAAATGTTCCGCCTTGGGTTTACCGAATAGCCCTATTAGATAATCCATGGTGCTAATAGTACTTAGGTCGGACCTGTTATTTCTTAGGGAATCTTGGATAACCTTATAATATTCTATTATTTCTTCGCTACCCCCACCAATTTTTATAGGACCCTTTAGTGGATACCGTGGAGTGCCAAAGGCATCTAACGCGGGTTCTATAGTGTCCAAAAGTTTGAAGCCACACCCCTTAGGGGGGTGGCTTAACTTTGGCACTATAAGATACCGTTCTATTAGTTCTAATAGTAATCTATGGTTATTACTAAAACGTCCAGCGCCCGATTCAAAATTGTAACCCATAAAGTGTCTAGTATATATACGACCACCTAATCTTTTAGAACGCTCTACTATAGTTACATTATGACCCTTTTTAACTAGGTCTATACCTAGATATAACCCAGAAATACCAGCTCCAATTATACAAATATCCATTAGTCTAATATAGGCAAATATATTCTATTTATTAGATTAAGATGGATACCATAGAGTCAAACGGTTTATTTTACAAATTATCTAGTGATACTAGGACGGATTTTGTAAAAAATGAAATGTATTACAAGGTTTTGCCAGGCGATACTATAACTTATAATAAACTAGATAATGGGCAAGTAATAATAGAGGGAATAGTTAGCCGGGCTTCTAGAGTTACTATAGGCATACTAGATACTAAACTTAGACTATTACGACTACCCCTAGAGAGCAAAATATTCAAGACACAAACTAGTTATATTTTTAACGTACCTATAAAGATATGTTTATGCCTAGTGTTAATAGATAATAAACAGATTAACATAATTAAAGAATACGGCTCTATAACAGACCGTAAAAATGATTTAGAGATGTGTCAAGAGGTGTATAGAAATATAGTAGATGATGACTTTTATAGAATATATAACAATCTACAATCATCTATAAAACACACAAAACCCTTTTATAGTTTAGACCATGTAGTAGATAATACACATTTACACACCTTTAACATAGATCCCACACATTCATTGGATTTTGATGATGCTATTAGTATTGACTTGGAAAACAAGAGGCTATATATTCACATTGTAGATATACACACTAATCTACTATATACTGATTTTGAATATAATGCTATGGCCCTAGGTAGTACCTTATATTTACCAGAAGCCAACCTAAACCTATTTCATCCCGACTACTCGGAAAACCATTTTAGTCTATTACAGGGACAAAGTAGACCAGTCATAACACTGGAAATAAAGTTAGATAGTTCTGGAGATGGTATAAGTTATAGGATATATAAGGATACTATTATAATTAAACAGCGCTATGATTACTATACAGCACTAAAGGCTCTAGAAGATGGTGAAAAACATCTAGTGTTTCTAGATAAACTCCTAGAGAATCCCAAATGGATATATTCAAAACTGGATGTTCCTAAAAGAACTATTAGTATTTTTAACAACTCTATAGCATCTATAGAAATAACTAATCAGAATCGTATTAACAAAATAGTAGAGTCCTTGATGATTGCTACAAATAGAATAGTTACGACACATTTAATTAATATAGCACCTGAACGGTTTCATGAAAGTTCCGATATAAATAGCATACCTATATTAGACTCTCTATCAACTATTGAGGTACTAAAGAAATACAAATTAGCTAAATATAGTACTAGTGAAAAGGGTCATTTTGCCCTTAATATCCCCCATTACACCCATTTTACTAGTCCTATTCGTAGAGCCTTTGATATACTTATTCATAACATTCTTAGTGGTATTATCTATGGTGAACAGCAACTAAAGGAAATGATACGGTATATCAATAGTAGAGATAGGCTTAATACTAAGATAGCAGACTTTTATGAACGGTGTAAGCTACTTAGCTATTTTAGTGTTAATAAGGGACCATATAATTTTAAGGTATCTAATGTTTCTAGAGCCGGTATACACATTTTCATAGATTCTATTATGTATAGCGAGTTTGTACATATCTCTAAAATTATTCCAAATGTTCGATGGACATTTGTAGAGGGTACTAATATTACAGACAGTACAGAGTCTACGACCAATAGTAGTAACAAACTAATAGGAATTGGAAATGGTGGTGAAAATATAGTTATACAAAAGTTAACTAGTGGAACTGTAACCTTTAACACTATTAATTGGTTAGACTTATGTGTCGATACTTTTAAAATAGTCTTAAATAGTTAGACGTGACTGGTGGACCCGGAAATTAGGTACATAACAAGAAAAGTAATTTAAGGAAAATTGAAATTTATTTATCTAATATTATTACAGAACAATATAACCATGTCACTTTTCCGGGATAACTACAATGCTACAGCTAGCAACATCGAGAAAGTAACGGAAGTAATTTTATCGATCTGGAACCCTGACGACATTCTAAAGGGCTCTGTTTGTGAAGTTTTTACGCAAGATACCTATGAAAATAACATGCCTAAACCCAACGGTCTTTTCGACCCTCGGATGGGTACTATTGAAAACGGCCAAGTATGCGAAACCTGTAAGATGGATAATCGTAATTGTACCGGCCATTTTGGCCACATTCGCCTTGCGCGCCCCGTCTACTACATCCAGTTTATGAACATGGTGCTCAAGGTTCTCAAGTGCGTTTGTTGGCGCTGCTCCAAGTGCCTCCTAAACATTGAGGACCCGGCTGTTCAAGACATCCTACGCAAGACCAAGTCCAAGGGCCGCTTCCTAGCTGTCTACAATTGGTGCCAAAAGTATGGTAAGAATTGTCTCTCTAGTGAAGTAGACGGAAAGAGCAAGCACGACGGGTGTGGTATTGTTCAACCTACTCGCTACCTTGTGCCCAAGCGTGAAAAAGACGGAGTCGCCAAGGTCTATGCCGAGTTTAAGGAGCAGGGTAAGGACAATGTACGCAAGTTTATCTCGGTAGAAAAGGTACTCTCCATTCTTAAGCGTGTTACAAATGATGACGTAGAACTACTCGGTCTTTCTCCTAAATATTCGCGCCCCGACTGGATGATCTGTAGTGTCTTACCGGTTCCTCCGCCTCACGTTCGCCCTAGTGTTCGCCAAGATGGCAACCAAAAGGCCGAAGACGATCTTACCCACAAGCTATCCGACATTGTCAAGACAAACAATTCTCTCAAGGACAAGATTAACGATTCAAATCGCGATACCGGCAAGGACACAGTTGACATGGCTAACATTATCGACGAGTGGCACCAACTACTCCAGTACCATGTTGCTACCCTAGTTGATAACGAAATCCCTGGGTTGCCCCCGGCTAGCCAACGCGGCTCTGGTCGGCCACTCAAGTCGCTCAAGCAGCGTCTTAGTGCTAAAGAGGGTCGTATGCGTAACAATCTTATGGGCAAGCGTTGTGATTTCACGGCTCGTTCCGTCATCACACCCGACGCCAACATTGCCCTCTATGAACTCGGTGTACCTAAGGACATTGCTATGAACCTTACTATCCCGGTTATCGTTACTCCTACAAACAAGGATGAACTCGAAATCTGTATTCGCAACGGTCATAGCACATACCCTGGTGCCAAGAGCATTGTACGTGCCTCTGATAATACAAACATTCACCTTGGCTACGTAAATGTAGCTAACATTAAGCTTGAGTTTGGAGATATTGTAAATCGTCACCTTATCGACGGTGATGTAGTACTCTTTAACCGTCAACCGTCGCTACACAAGATGTCTATGATGGGTCATAAAGTACGTGTACTACCCAAGGGTTTGACATTTCGTCTTAACGTTAGTGTTACTACACCCTATAACGCTGATTTCGACGGTGACGAAATGAACACCCACCTTAGTCAAAGTTACCAAACCCAGGCCGAACTAAAGTACCTTACGCTAGTTCCTACACAAATGGTTTCGCCGCAAAAGAATGCCCCTGTTATCGGTATTGTACAGGATTCTCTCACAGCAGCTAACCTATTCACCACAGAAACTAGTTTTGTCAACAAGCGCGAAATGTGCCGCCTTATGATGTGGAATGACAAGTTTGATGGTAACATCCCTACACCGGACAAGCCTGGAGAGTGGTCTGGTCGCCAACTCTACTCTAGCATCCTACCGGCAATAAACCTTGAGAAGAAGACTAAGAAGTATGTAGATGGTAAACACTCTACTGATGAAGTTATTCGTATCCAAAACGGCAAGATGCTATCCGGTGTCCTAGACAAGACGAATATTGGTAATGTAGAAGGCGGTCTTGTACATATTATCTGGAAGGATTACAGTGAAGATGCCTCGGCAGACTTTATCTACAATACCCAAAAGATTGTTAATAACTGGCTACTTATTAATGGTCATAGTGTGGGTATTAGCGACTGTGTAGTAAGCCCCGAAATCAACGACCGTATCCAACAAAACATTGCCGAAGCCTCTAAGAAAGTCAGTCTTATGATTCAAAAGGGTTACGAAGGCACCTACAATACTCGCTCGGATCGCAATGTTGTAGATGACCTCGAAGGCGAAATCAAGTTTGCCCTTAACAGCAGTCGTGATAATGCCGGTAAAATTGGTGTAGAGTCTCTCACCAATAACAACCGTCTAGTTAATATGATTGTTGCTGGCTCTAAGGGTGATCCTACTAACGTAGCTCAAATTATTGGTTGTCTCGGCCAGTCGGAAGTAGAAGGCAAGCGTGTACCGCTAAACATGGATAAGCGTACTCTTCCCTACTACTGTAAAGACGATGATGGTGCTGAAGCCCGTGGCTTTATCCCTCGCAGTTTTAAGATTGGCCTTACGCCGCAACACTATTTCTACCACGCTATGGCTGGTCGTATCGGTCTTATTGATACGGCTGTAAAGACCTCGGAAACAGGTTATATCCAACGTCGTCTTATCAAGTCTATGGAAGACATTTCGGTTAAGCACGACCATACGGTTCGTGACTCTTCGCAAAACATTCTCCAGTTTCAGTACGGTGAGGACGGTTATGATGCCTGTCGCCTAGAAACGGTAGGCATCGATTTCCATATTGTCTCGTATGCCGAGTTTGTCAAGCGTTATAGCCACGTGGAAACGGATGCCAAGGCTAAGAGCTACTGGACCGTCTACCTT
>Ga0214919_10003243_pt1 | contig 24789 bp, 18 predicted proteins | sample LL1503_MetaG_FD_177994 | JGI IMG/M metagenome (GOLD analysis project Ga0214919, IMG submission 177994) | Freshwater microbial communities from Lake Lanier, Atlanta, Georgia, United States - LL-1503 | ecosystem: Environmental > Aquatic > Freshwater > Lake | place: USA: Georgia | collected... | reverse complement strand
AAAAAATGCCTGGCACCATTAGTAGCTTAGCTGCATTTTTAATTTTGTATTATTTTTCAGAAATAGCTATCGAAATAAAATTAGTTATTACTTTAATATTTATTTTGATACATTTTTTTACGTATCCTTTATTTGAAAAATTGTATCAAAAAGAAGATATTTCTTTTTATACCATTGATGAAGTAATTGCTGTTTTATTATTCTGGATGATTCCCCTATATGGCCTAAAACTATGGGTCCTTGTATTTATACTCTTCAGATGCTTTGATATTTTTAAGCCCCTAGGTATAAAAAAAATAGAAACTACATCTTATTTAACCAAAAGTATGCGCATTATAGCCGATGACCTAATAGCAATGCTGTATACCCTTATTATAATTTATGCAATTAAGCAATATATTTAAAAAATCTTGGATTCAATTTACCATCTTATTTCTAGTGATCAATTCATTAGGACTACTGGGCTGTTTCATTTATTTGCCCCGCTCTATATTTTATTATGAATATGCTTTGGTCATCTTGGCCTTGGTATATAGAAAAACACATAAAACCAGCTTTATTTTATTCATCTTGTTTTTAATGATGGATCTTTTAGATATTATTTCAAATATTTATCTATTTACGTTAAATGAACTCATCGCTAGCTTAGAATTCATAAATAATTACAAAATAAGTTGGCAGCAGTTTTACTATTTTATTACTCTTCTTATTTACTTGGCTGTAATTTTTATTACTTTAAAAAAAATACAGCCAAGGGTAAAAGCAAATAAAAATGCCATTTTAAAAACAACGATAATGGTATACTCAATCATTTTTTTGTTAGATGTAATCAATGGGTCAAGTAAGCTAAAAGCTAATAATGATGTAAATACTTTCATAAACAAAAATATTGCTAAATCACTAACTGTTTATTATTTGGAACAAATCAATGAAATCTATACCAATCCTGTACATGTTTTTAAACTAAAAGAAGAGCCTGTAGTATTTAAAAATTTCAAAGAAGATAGCATCGGCAATCAATTAGTGGTGTTGGTAGAATCTTGGGGATTAATAAATGATAGCATCACTCAAGAAGCCCTACAGGCATGTCTTTCAGCTCAAGTAAAAATTAAAGGTTATCATTTCATGTGGGGCAAAAGTCCATTTGCTGGTACCACTACATCTGCAGGATTGAGACAATTGATAGGAGTCAAAGGAAATTATAAATACTTTCTACATCATAAAACGGGTACCAATAAAATTCTATCCATTTTTGATTATAAAAACAAACAAGGCTATACTACTTATGGCTTTCACTCTTTTTCTGAAAATATGTTTAACAGAAATATATGGTGGAATAATATCGGCATTCAAAATTTAAATTTTAAAGAAACATATTTTAAAGATAATGAAAATCAAAAAGGTAAAATTATTGAAGATACACCATTCCCATCTGTGGACGATTTAGATATGTTTAATTACATGTTGCTTAAAACCAAGGACAATAAAAAAACATTTAGCTATTTGTTGACCGAGAATACACATTTGCCTTTTAAACTTAAGGTGGTTGAAAACAATCCAGTGGCAACATTTAAAATTGAATCCTTGCCTATTTCTAATGAAGCACAGAATCAATTAAAATTGATCAAAAACACAGTATCAAGTTTTATTCAAAAGTTGGATACAAGTAGATGGAATAAAATAATTATCATGGGAGATCATAATCCTCCATACTTGGATATTAGAGATAGAAACTATTATTCTTTCAAAGAAGTACCTTATATACTTATTTATAAAAAATAACTGCTATTTAAATAGCAGTAAATCAATGCTTTTGCTCTAAATTAGTCCTTTTCAATTTTACAGATATGTAAAAAAAAAGTACTAAATTTGAATAGATTATCCCCCATTGTAAAAGCCCTTTCCAGATTTTATCTATTCATATGATAATCAATATGTTAGATTCAATTTTGTGACTAAGGAAGCGTAGCTTTTGCATATATATTAATCTGCCTCATCGAATTAGATTAATTTTAAACAAATTTTTTAAATTTACTTCATTTAATGATAAAGATTTTCGCCAAGACGAAGTTAATTATTTGTTGCCTTTTGCTATTAATGCAAAGCTCTTGTATTAAGGAGGTGGTAACCAATGTGCCTAAAATAACTGAAGTCTACAACAATAATTTTGAATTGTATGACCAAAAAAAAATTCAAGTACAAGGACATATCAATGGTATATTTCAATTGTTAAAAAATATTAGTATTGTAGATTATAATGGCTCCAAAGTTTTAGGAAATTTCAATAATAGTAAAATTGACCTTAAATTAGATAGTTTACCATTACATAATGCGCTCAATATCCAATTTGATTTATACATACAAGATAATTGGCGAAATGATATGTGGAAAATGGTTTTTGACAATAATGAAGTTTTGGTCACAGGGTTTTCAAACAATAAAGATCGACAACAAGCTTATCCTAATTGGATCAATGCTGGCTATACATTAAACCCTGCGGGCTCTAATGCATTCGATCTTACTTTACCAGGGGCATGTAGGTATTCTAAAATTATTGGAGGTACTTCACATTATAAGATGGAGCGAACTATTATTCATTCTGATTCAACTTTTAAATTTTCAGCAAGTGATGCAGGTGAATTTTTTGAATTGACTTGCGATAGAAGTTGGTCAATAGATAATTTAAAAATTAGCGCCATCTATAATATTACTACTAAGTAATTATTTGATCCAATGATGCTTGAAGTATTTTTTTAATAAAAGATATTTGAATAAAAAAGATTTTTTCTCTGCCTGTAAAAATTTTTCAAAAAGCAATAATTGTTCTTGGCTCAAGTCCTTTTTGTAGTTAATGTAAAAGGCAGAAGCAATTTTAAATTCTTCTTCTAAATAATTATTTTTTACAAAAATCATTTTTAGTTTCTTCCAACGTTCTTGCTGCAAACTAGGCTTTTTAAAATTTAAGTTATAGTTCAAATTTTGACTGTGTTGACGATATAATGCAAGTGGTTGATCTATTTTAAGCGCTTTGCCAAAACAATTGGCAATAAAAGCAATCCAAACATCATGTAAAATTGCATCTTTTGGTTTGGCTAAAAAATATTCCTTCATTTTTGCATTCATAAGTATACTGTGACCTGTAATAAAATTTCCAAAGAGTAGGGTAGCTAAACAATGCTCATGATGATGGTGATTCAATTCATTCCAGAAAGATTCATTAAGAACCATTTTGTTTTCATCCACTAAGGTTAAATCGGAATAGGCAATGACTGGAATAGTTGCATTTTTATAGGCTAATAGTTGATGATATAAAATTTCTAATTTTTTAGTATGCCATATATCATCTTGATCTGCCAAGGCAATGAGATTTCCGGGAATGGTTAAGCCAACTGCTTTTTTAAAATTTTCAATTACACCTATAGATTTTTCATTTCGATAAATTTTAAAAATAGGGTTGTTGTATTCTTCAATAATGGAAATTGTATTATCGATAGAATGGTCATCACAAATTACAATTTCTTCAGGAAGCAATGATTGTTTTAAAATAGAATCAATTTGTTCCTTGATATATTTTTCCCCATTAAATGTAGCCAAGGCTACTGAAATTTGATTGCTCATAAAATTAGGTCATAAAAATACGGATAGTTTATTTATAATACAGTGAATATTTCAATTGCCATGGCTACCTACAATGGAGCTAAATTTTTAGAAGCTCAATTAGATTCAATTGCTGCTCAAACAAGAATGCCCATGGAATTGGTTATTTGTGATGATGCATCTACCGATGAGACTATAAACATCATTAAAGCACATATTTTAGCGCCCATTATCAAACTAGTCGTCAACCCTAAAAATTTAGGTGTAGTAGCAAGTTTTAAAATAGCTGCCTCCTTATGTCATTCAAAAAATTATATTGCTTTTTGTGATCAGGATGATATTTGGCATAACAATAAATTGGAAGAAAATTTTAATGCAATAGTTAATTTCACAAATGAAAAAATTCCAGTCTTGGTATACAGTGATGCCGTATTTATAGATGCTTCCAAAAATATCATCAATAAAAGCTTTATGAATGAGACGGGTATTGATAAATATCAACATGTTTATCAAACAGTATTATTTGGAAGTATCATACTTGGCTGCAGTATCATGATTAATCCTATTCTTCGAAACTATTTATTAGCCATGCCTGATCAATTGAATTTTAACCATGATGCTTGGATGTCGTTAATTTGTTTCTCTTTTGGACTTTGCCATTTTATACAAGATCCATTACTTGATTATAGGAAACATGATCAAAATAGTACCATCTCTAATTTTGAAAAAAAATCTAGCGTTAACAGATTAAACATTCAATTAAAGGCCATTTTTAGTGAAAAGCAATATCTAATCAATGAAATTGAACTAGCAAAAAATATCTTAGAAAAATATGAAACAGAATTTACTAGTACCAAAATAAGACAAATTAAAAAATTTATTGCTTTAGAGCATAGACCTTATTTATATAAAAAATTATACTTTGAATTTGTTTTTTTAAAATATTGGAAAAAAAGATTCTAATCAGTGAAAAAGACATTAATCATTGAAATACAAAAAGGAGGACTAGGTGATCATTTATTTTATAGCCATTTACCTAGAATTGCAAAAAAAACTAATGCATTTGATCTAGTATTAATTTCTAATAAATCTCAATTTAGAAACGAAGACTATAAAAAATTAATTTGGGAACTTAATCCATTCGTAGATGGATTTACAGACGAATCTGGTATATTCCATTTTTCAACTTATTATACCGATACCCAAAATTTATTAGATACCTTAATGCTTTTGTATGGTTTAGAGGACAATAAAAGAATGCACGAACCTGAAATTTATTATCAGCCTATTTTGCAGTCTAATTTAAAAGGAGCTATAGTTTATGATCCAAATTTTATTTCTTATACCGGAGATCTTAGGTCAAACCTGTTGATACAAAGATGGTTTAAGGATAACCATGTCCAAATAAATTATCAAATGGTTGTTCTAGGAAATAGGTTCATAGCTTTGGGCGATCAACCTTTATTAAGAGCTGCAAGTATTTTTGATTTTTGTAATATTCTTGCCTCCATAGATACAATTTACTGTTTTACAACCGGGACTGCAACTCTCGCTGCTGCTTTAAAGGTTAAAACTTTTGTATTTTATGGTAAAGGTCATGAAAAAGGGTATAGGCATTCCTTACAGAACAAATATATTTATTTAGGTACTGACTATAGATTTATTGATCAGGTAAAAAAAATGCTTTTTCAATTATATCATTTATTTACAAGAAAAAATAACTTAATTTAATATGTTTATTTTTTTATTTATATATCTATCTATTTTTCTGATTGCGATTTATCAAATTTTTTCAAATAAAATAGCATTTATACAATATTTTTTCATTTTTGCCTTACCCATCTATATTACAACGCTTTCAGTAGCTTTTTTATACAATTTAAGTACTATCATACCCTTTCTACAATTTACAAAAGAAATACTGGTCTTGTGCGCGCTGAGCATCTTAATCTTTAAAAATAGAAATTTATTTAGCTTAAATAATATTGATAAACTTTTAATATTATATGCTTCCCTAGTATTTATATATATTCTACTTCCCATTGGCCCAATGAGCATCTATCAAAAGCTAGTAGCCACCAAATCGATTGCATTTTTCCCCATTGTCTATTTTTTAGGAAAATTAATTCCAACCGATTCTATTAACATTGATAAAATTTTTAAACTCATTTGTTTAGTTGCTATCATTACTGCTTTGATCTTACTGTTTGAAGTTATAAGTAATCAAAATTTACAAAAATTCACAGGTTATGCGAATTTTATGATAAAATATTTCAATCAGGAATCCAGTGGGAATTTTGGCTTATCCTGGACTTTTGAAACAGACAATGGACTTAAAAGATTTGCAAGTTTATATTCGATGCCCTTGGAACATGCTGCAGCCACATTAATAACTATTGCTGCTATTTTAAGTATGTCCTTAACAAAAAATAACACGTATTCATTTGATAAATTTTTATTGTTATCCATTGTAGCTTCAATTTTATCTATTCTATTTGCTTTATCAAGAGCTTCTTTAATAGGTTATATGCTTATTGTTTATTTATATACTCTGATTACCAAAAATAAAAATGCCACTAAATTATTGAGGTATATATTTTTAATATTGATATTCTTATTTGTTTTTTCGATTAAAGACGAAATTAAAAATTTCTTTTTGGGTACCATTATGTTTACCAACAGTTCAAGTTTGACGCATCTTTTAGCTTGGACTGAAGCCATCATTTCCATTTATAGTCATCCAATGGGTATTGGATTAGGCACCATTGGTAATTTAGTTAGTTCAGATACTTCCTTCTTTGCTGGAGAAAATGAGTTTCTAATTATAGGTGTACAAGTGGGCTTATTGCCTATGTTCATATATTTATTTATTTACTATAAAATAATCAAAATTGCTTTTGAAGGATTTAAAATTTATGAAGGCAAGACAAAAAAATTAGCCTTGTTTTTATTTTTAGTAAAAATAGGCATGATTTTTCCTTTAGTAAGTTCAGAGATAGAGTCCTATATCTATATTAGTTATTTGGTTTGGTTTTTGACGGGGTATTATGTGAATTTAGTATCCACCCAATCTACATTGTTAAAAATACAAATGACCAATGATTAAAATAGGTGTAGATCTTACTGATTTAAAGTATGCTCAAACGGGTCAAAAAACCTATTTGGAATCTATTGCGAAGGAATTTAAGGAATTGGAAGGGGAAGACTTTAATTTTCATTTTCTTAAAAGTCCATTTCCGAATTTTAAATCTAAAAATCTATTTTTAATTTTAACTAATCATTTTTTACTACAATGTTGGAAACAAATATTGTTACCCATTCAATTGAATCTTAAAAATTGTGATATCCTATTTTGTACAGATTATTATGTACCCTTACTACATTTAAATTTTAAATCTGTACAAGTAATTCATGATACTTTCTTTTTCGAGTATCCCAATCATTACAATAAATATTGGATGCTTATTTATAAAACTTTTTCTTTACCAGCTACCTATAAGTCAAGTTTTATCATTGCACCTACTAATTATTCAAAAAATCAAATCAATAAGATTTTAAAAATTCCACAAGACACCATTGTTACCATCAGTGAGGGGCCCAAAATATTTAGCACAGCACAAAAACAGAATGATGCACTTGAGATTGAACCTAAGATTCCGGGTGCGCCATATTTTTTACATGTAGGGGTTTTTGAAAAAAGAAAAAATTTATTGTTTTTATTAAAGGCATTTCATGCATTCAAAAGAAAAGGGCATACCAATTATAAACTAATGATTGTAGGAAAAGGCACAGGTAGGTTAGAATCTGATGATTCAAAAAATATCATGAATCTAATCGCCGATTTACAATTACAAAATGAAGTTATTTTAACTGGTTACTTGAGCGAAGCAGCACTTAAACAAGCGTATCAAAACGCTTTTGCATATGTTTTTCCTTCCTACAATGAGGGTTTCGGTATTCCTACATTAGAAGCTTTTCAATTTGATATTCCAGTCTTGGTAGCCAACAATTCTTGCTTACCTGAAGTTGGAGGAGATGCTGTTTTAACATTTGATCCTTACAACCAGAACGATTTAGTTGAAAAAATGGAACTTATTACAACTAATCAAAATATAAGAGCAACACTTATTCAAAAAGGAAGAGAACGATTAAAAATATTTACATGGAAGAATACAGCTATTAATTTAATAGAGGTGTTTAAAAGAACTGCTAATACAAATTAAAACTTTTTGAAAACTAAAAACATATTATTACTACATAACCATTATTTATTAAGTGGTGGTGAAGATACTGTGGTTAACAATGAATTGACTTCTTTAAGAAATGCTGGCTATCAAGTATATTATTTATGCTTTAAAAATAAAAATTATAAGCCTTATCATCCCTTGACTTATTTGCATGCCATCAATTCAATTTTTAATATTTTTTCTTTTTTCAAAGTAATTTATACTTTAATTACAAAAAAAATTAAAGTGATGCATGTACATAATTTATATTACAATGCATCACCTTCAGTATTCTGGGCGGCTAAATTAGTAGGTGTGAGAACCATCATGACTATTCATAATTACAGATTCTTTTGTTTAAATGCTACATTTTTTAGAAATGGGAAACTATGTTTTGAATGTCAAAATGCTAAAAGTTTTTATCCTGGTTTAAAGTATAAATGTTTTAAGCATTCTTTTCCAGCGTCTTTATTACTTACTTTGACCATTAATTTTAATAAATGGATTCGTACTTGGTTTACCATGGTGGACAAATACATTGTCGTTAATTTATTTACTAAAGAGTTGCTTATCCAGTCAGGTATTCAACAACATAAAGTTTTTTATAAAGCCAATTATCTTAATATTACTAATACAGTTTCTAGTACTAGTAAAGATTATTATTTATTTGCAGGCAGATTAAGTATCGAAAAAGGGGTTGAACATGTAGTTGAAACCTTTAAACATAACAATCAAAAATTGGTCTTGGCAGGTGATGGCGAATTACGAGCAAGCATTCAAAGTACTAAAACAGATAATATTGAATTAGTAGGTTTTAAAAATAAAGAAGCTATTTTACGTTTAATGTCGAATGCAAAGGCTCTTATTTTTTCGTCCATTTGGATTGAGTGTATGCCTATGACCATTATTGAAGCTTTGTCTATTGGCACCATTCCGATCATTGCTTATTCTATCAATACTGAAAAAATGGTAGACGATAAAATTAATGCTATTTTATATGATTCAAATGAAATAGATGGCTTAAAAAAAGCACTAATTTATTTTGAAGGGCTTAGTGATCAAGATAGATTAAATATGTCTGCTGCTGGAATTAAAAAATACCATGAGATGTATACTGAAAAGGCTCATATGGATAAGATTGTAGAAATTTATTTTAAATAACAAAGTGTGGTACAATAATTCAAGAATAATAGTACTTTTATATAAATTTTTTAATAAATGTCTAAGGTCGATAAAAAATACAAACTAAATAGAATCTTATTAGATATTTTATTAATAGTAATATCTTTCCTCGCTACTTATTGCCTAACAGGAACTGTATTTCAACTTACTCAGTTTATCTTATTCACAATCATACTTTCCACTATATGGTTAACGGCTTCCTATTTTTCATCTATTTATGGCGATCGAAGGTCTAAAAAGTTTTCAGAAGAATTAACTTATATATTTTATACCTTCTTTTTATATATCATCTTATTAAGTTCCCTTTCGTTTTTTATCAATTTATTTTTTAAAAACCCAGTTACATTTTTTTATTCTTATATTATTTTATTACTTCCAAGTTTAATTATTCAAAAATATATCTTCAGAAAATTTATACATGCACAAATATTTAAAGGTGATTTATATGAATCAGTCATTATTATAGGTTTAACTTATTCAGGTTTAGATTATTTAGAAACCATAAATAAGTTTTATTATTATGGTTATAGATGTTTAGGATATATTGATGAAACCGCTTCTGAAAAAACAAATTCCAGATATTTAGGAAACTTAGAAGAGCTATCAACTATAATCAACTCTATAGAAGTAGATGAAATTGTAATTGCACTCTCCCATTCACAAACAAAAAGTATACAAATTGTCATGGAGTTGTGTGAAATAAAAAATATAAAAGTTAGAATTTTACCAGATTTTAGTCAATATACTAGTGCTTCTGTGCAAGTTAATAATATTGGATTTATGCCTGTATTGAATATTAAAGAACTGCCCTTGGATAAAGTTGAAAACAAATTATTTAAAAGAATCGTAGATATAATTGGCATTTTACTTTTTATAATATTAATTGGTTTTTGGATGCTGCCCATTATAGCACTTATTGTTAAGCTTACAACAAAGGGGCCTATTTTATTTAAACAGGAAAGATGGGGATTAAACAATCAAAGAATTATTTGCTATAAATTTAGAAGCATGTATGTGGAAAGTAAAGATCTTTCTCATAATGGCCAATACAATCAAGCTACAAAAGATGATGAAAGAATTACTCCAATAGGTAAATTTTTAAGAAAAAATAACCTTGATGAATTGCCACAATTTTGGAATGTACTTATAGGGAATATGTCAATAGTGGGGCCAAGACCCCATCCAGTCCAATTGAATTTAGAGTCAATGCATTCAGTAGAAAATTATATGTTAAGACATATTGTATTACCTGGTATTTCAGGATGGGCACAAGTAAATGGTTTTAGAGGGGAAACCAAGGAACAAGGTTCGATGCAAAAAAGAATCAATTACGATTTATACTATATACATAATTGGACTATTTGGTTAGATTTTCAAATAATATTACAAACGGTTATTAACTTCTTTAGAGGAGATCAAAATGCGTACTAAACTTTTAAGTAGTTTATTTTTTTTATTTAGTATTACAGCTTTTAAGCAAGTAAAGTCGCAAATGGTTTATGAAAATATAAACAGTGGAGTTTATGAATATTTGGATAGGATGTCTCAAAAGGGATTTATTCAATACCACGATTTAATAAAACCAATAAGCAAAAGTATACTGTATTCAAAATTACTCGACTTAAAATTAATAGAAGATAAATTATTACTCATTGAACAAAAAGAACTTGATTTTTATTTAAAAAAATATATAGCAAGTAACGAAAAAGAAGGTGATACTGTAAAGTATTTAAATTTTAAAAGAGGGCTGCTCCCTACTCGTTTTTTTGAAGCAAAATCTGGGAATGCATATATCAATGCAAGTCCAGTTATTCAGTTCTCTACTAATACATATAGTGGTAAAAGTTATAATCAAAAAGCATGGGGTGAAGATATATGGGGAAGAATAGGGAAACATGTTGGATTTAATTTTTCTTCAAGAGATGTTTCCGAAAACAGAACTGATTTAACTAAAGATAGCGTTATAAATAATTCACAAATGGGATATGTGCTATTAACGCAGGAATTAGTTAAAACAAAAATTATTAATTATTCAGAATATAGAGCATCTATTGGTTATGAATGGAAAAATGGTTTTGTAAGTTATGGTCAGGATAATTTATTATGGGGGTATGGCTTCAATGGGAAAATGGTACTTTCAGAAAAATCTCCATACAACCAATATATAAGACTCAATTACCAGCCATTTACTTGGTTTAAGTTTGATTATTTCCACGTTTGGTTAAACTCTAATAATATTGATTCAAATAATACTTATGGTTTTGGCAATACTGTTTATGGTGGCCAGAGAGTGAATTATGTAGCAAAATACCTGGCATCTCATACAGCTACATTTACCCCACACAAAGGCGTTAATATAAGTATTGGAGAATCTATTGTGTATACTGAAAAACTAGATTTAGGATTTTTATTCCCCATTATGTTTTATAAAATATATGACAATAATAAAAGTAATTATAATATTCTTAATGGAAACAATAGCCAATTTTTTCTTCAAATAAGTTTAAAAAATATTATCCCTAAAGCACATTTCTATAGTACTTTATTAATTGATGAAATTAAGATTAGTAAAATTTTTGATGAGAATCAATCTAGAAATCATTTGGGCTTTAATTTAGGTCTTCAAGTAAATGATCTTGGTATACGTTATTTATCTTGGTATGGTGAATATACTAGGGTAAATCCATTTGTGTATACCAATCTCAATCCTGCGCAAAACTATACCAGTTATGGATACAATTTAGGCGACTGGGTAGGCAATAATTTTGATAGAAAAATTATGGGTATTAAATATACCCCATTACCAAGACTAAAGCTAGAACTAAGGTATCAGGATATTAAAAAAGGGCCTACTTATTCTGCAGAACAACAATACCTACAAATACCCTCTAAGAAATTCTTAGAGACAGTAGTTTATGCTCAAACGCAATATTTGTTTAGTTTTAACTATGAATTTACCAATAATATGTACTTAGTAGGTAATAGTAATAAAACCACTACTAGGAATGAATTTTATAATGCCATATATATCAATAACAATTACAGTTTAGGTGTAAAAATTGGATTATAATTAAAATGTTCTAATTTTATTTAAACCAACTAGTAAGCAAAAAGAACTTACAATGAATAAAGAAATGAATCCCAATCGGAATATTTTAATAGAAGACGAACCATTTTCTATTAGTCAGGTATTTACAAACATAAAGAACAGATTTGTTCAATTATTCACTCATTGGAAAAAATTGAGTTTATTTGCCTTCATAGGAGGACTAATAGGTGTTCTTGTAGCCTTCTTTATACCTACAACTTATACAGCAAAAACTACTTTTGTGGTGGAAGAAGCAAAATCGGGGGGCTCCTCTATTTTATCCTCTTTGGCTGGACAAACTGGTTTGGACATAGCTAGTTTAAGTGGAGGTAATGGATTGTTTTCTGGAGATAACGTTTTACTCTTGTTAAAAAGCACTTCATTGATCAAAAAATCATTGTTATCACCTTATGATTCAACACAAACTTTAGCAGATGCTTATGCCAATGTCAATCATTTAAAAGAAAACTGGCAAGCAAACCCAAAAATTAATAAGAAAATAAATTTTGGAGGCAAATTACAAAGATTAGAAGATAGTCTATTGCAAACTATGATGTATACTATAATCAATAAAGAAATTAGCATTACTAGAATGGATAAAAAAGTAAGCATATTTGAATTATTAGTTACAAGTAAAGATGAAAAATTTAGTTATTTATTTTCAACCAATTTATTGAAAAAAACTGCAGAATTCTACATAGATATTAAAGTAGGCAATCTTAGGAAAAATGTTATTCGCTTACAAGAAAGAGCTGATAGTTTATTAGACCTTTTAGACAAAAAAACATACAAGGCAGCGGAAGCTACTTCTCAAATGTTGAATGGAAATAAAGCCTTGCCTGATTTAGTTAGCAGTTCAGAAATATCTACTCGAAATAAAACTATTCAAACTACTGTATATACAAGCTTAATTCAAAATTTAGAGATAAGTAAAACGTCATTAATACAACAAACACCTGTATTTCAAAATTTAGATAATCCAGAATATCCTTTAAAAATTACTAAAGCCTCCAAATTGATTTATTTAATCTTTGGTGCAATGCTGGCTCTTATTATTGGCGCCTTTACTGTATTTATAAAACCCACACCCATTGCTGATTAGGGCCAACACAAGATATTTAATAAGTATCTTATTTTTCCTATTCCAATATCAAAATGTTTTTGCTCAAAGCCTAAGCTTGGAGAAATCGTATTTGAATGATTTATATAGAAACAAGCAATTAACAGACTCCTTGAATCCAAATGTTTCTTTTACTGTAAGACCTATTTTATTAGATTCTGAAAGCAATATAGCACTGCAATTGGGAAAAACTAAATTATTGCTTCCCTTGGTAGTTCAATACTATAACAATACTGATCATCCATTTGGTATAAATTTAGGGGCCCTGTATCCAGCCAATGGTTCACAAGTGTATATAAGTGGAGGCGTTATAAAAAATTACAAAAGGTTCACCATTCAATTACAACCAGAAATAGTATATGCCGAAAACTCCAATTTTAAAATATTCCCCAATGAACATTTTGATCCTATTTGGGAAGCCTATTATAAATGGTATAATAAAATAGATTTAATTGAAAAATTTGGCAATAAAACATTGTTCACTTTATTACCTGGTCAATCTAAAATTGAATATGCGTTTAATAAAAAATACAGTGTTAAATTATCTACTGAAAATGAATCGTGGGGGCCAGGCATTCAACAGGGATTAGTTTTAACTAATAATGCCAATGGCTTTTTACATTTCGCTTTTCAAACTCAAAAACCAATTGAAACAAGGTTTGGAAGTTTTGAAGCCCAGGCCTTGATTGGTAATTTACAAAACTCTAATATTCCACCTACTTATATCAATAAGGTATTTCATAATAAATTTCTATATGAACCTAAATCCAACGAAAAAAGATTTATAACTGGCTATGTCTTAACTTTTCAGCCCAAATTTACCAAGGGTTTATTTTTAGGAATGGCCAATGCTTCGGTTGCATATTATAAAGATGCAACTAATTTGGGCGACTATTTACCTTTACAAAATATATTGAATGCTAAAATTGATGATGCAGGGCAACGTGCCAATTTAGGTTCATTGTTTGCAAGATATGTATTACCCGAGTCTAATGCAGAAGTGTATTTGGAATATGGAAGAAAAGACCAATATCCAACTCCATTTAATTTACTCAATGGTCAAAAATACCCAAGAGGTTTTATTGCTGGTTTTAGAAGAATTTCAACACCCAATAGAAATAATGTTCGCTATTCAATTACTGCCGAACTTTCGCAATTAGACGCTACCTATAAAGAGCAAGTGAACAAGGCAGAAAGTTGGTATACCCATGATTATGTAAAACAAGGTTATACCCATAATGGAAAAGTATTAGGGGGAGGTATTGGCCCAGGTAATACCAGTCAAATGTTAGACCTAAGTATTTTATATAAAAATTCAAAAACTGGACTAAGTTTACAGCGTATCGTAAATAATAGAGATTTTTATTTTAGTGCTTATCAGGATTATGTAAACTGGAAAGCCCATTGGGTAGATTTATCTGCAACTTTTCACACTTATTTTAATATCAAGAAAAGAATTTATGTCAAGGCTGATTTAACTATTACCAATTCATTGAATTATAATTGGTGGTTTATTCCTTTAACCGATCCAATTTTACCAGGACGTGGTTATGATGCGCTTAATTATACATCGCATATAATGTTTGTATACAGTCTATAAAAATTTAATTTTTCTAATAATTCTTATCCATGCCCTTTTCCTATAAATATTTATTTACCTTTCTTTGTTTATTACTATTTAATTTGGGAATGACTCAAAGTTTTCCCATTGGCTTTAATTCAATGGATGAAAAGTTAAGAGATCTGCAATTACAAGGCAAGATTCCGCTTAACTATTCATTTTTAAGCAGACCTTACAATACTAATGCGCTTTTAAGAATGGATAGTATAGTCAATGCTATTGAACCTAACTATAATTTGCCTTATTCAAAAATGAAACTTACCAGTAAATTAAATTTTACTTTAGCACCAATTAGTTCAGTTACAAAATTTAATTCAGATCATCCTTATGGAAATAACCAACAAGGTTTTATTAATGCAAAAGGTATTCAAACTTATTTAAGTACAGGTGTATATTTAAAATATGGCATACTTGATGCACAATTGATGCCAGAATTAGTGTATGCGAATAATCCTAATTTTGAAACAAGTGATAATTATGGTGCACCTACCAAAGGGGCTTATCGTAAATTATTTATGGGACAATCTTTCGTCAGGTTAAGTTATAAAAATTTATCCTTATCATTGTCTTCAGAAAATAAATGGTGGGGACCAGGTATTCAAAACGCCATCATCATGAGTAATAATGCGCCAGGGTTTACACATTTGGCTTTACAATCAAAAGGGCCCATTAAAACTGCCATAGGTAATTTTGAATTTAGTTTGCTTGCTGGAAAATTAGTAGAAGATACAAGTGTATTGTTGGAAGTAAAAGATTTAACTACTTATTATTATGCACAAGGAAGTTATGTTGGTTCTCCAAGTGTGGCAAGCAGAGATACAGGTACCTGGCGGTATTTAAATAGTATCAATTTAGTGTATAATCCAATTTTTGCCCCTTCACTTTATTTATTTATCAATAGAGTCGGGTATACTTATAGTAGTAACATAGGTAAACATGGAAATTTCTTACAAGATTATTTACCTGTATTCATAGGCTTATTTAGAGGTACGAATAAATATTATACAAGCGATGGAACTAATACAAGTACTAAACAAATAGTTTCATTAGGAGGACGTTATGTATTTCAAAAAGCTCATGCCGAATTGTACGCCGAATATGGCATTGGTGATAACACTTTCAATTTAAGAGATTTTGCTTTGAGTGTAGACCATGGTGCTACTTTTATGGCAGGGTTTAAAAAAATGGTCCCATTAGCAAATGAGAAATGGTTAGATATGGAAGCCGAAGCCACTCAACTTACTCAGTCTTTCAATAATAAATATAGGGGTACGGGAGGTGATTGGTATTTATACCAAGGAAGTTATACCAATCAGGGACGAATTATTGGTGCTGGATTTGGAATGATTAGTAATATGCAAAACTTAAAGTTTTCTATAAAAAATAAATTTTCAGAAAAAGGAATTTTATTGCAACGCATTATTCATAATACAACATTAGAGCCCTATTTTAGTTTAAATAAAAGGTGGGTAGATTATTCTTTAGGTTATATTTTTCGAAAAAGGATTAATAATTTAGTCATACAGTCTAAAACACAATTAGTTTTTTCCGATAATTATGCTTGGAAAATTAATGAGAAACGTTTTAATTTAAGTAGCCAATTAGGTTTATTATATTTTATTGCTTTAAAGAAATGATAAAAATAAATAAAGCAGATTTATTTTGGAATTATGCAGCCACGTTTTTAAAAATAGGATCATCTATTTTATTAATGCCTATTATATTGCATAAAATGTCTTCAGAAAGTGTAGGCATTTGGAATATATTTTTAACAATTTCTTTCTTTCTTAGCTTGGTCGACTTTGGGTTTAATACTTCATTTACAAGAAATATCACTTATATATTTAGTGGTGTAAGGGAATTAAAAACTACCGGCTATGCTCAAGCTGAAGCCAATCAAGAGCAAGACTATGGTTTGTTAAAAGGGATAATTCATGCTATGCGTGGGTTTTATTTAAAATTAGCTATTGGTATTTTTCTATTACTCATTAGTTTGGGTACTTATTATATAAGTTATATTCTACAGAATTATCACGGTAATCATTTTTTAATCTATGTATCCTGGGTATTATTTATTATTGTTAATACCTATAATTTATATACTCTATATTATGAAACCTTGTTATTGGGTAAGGGGTTAATTAAACAGTCTAAGCAATTCATTATTTTAGGACAAGCCATCTATTTATTTATTACAACCACATTCATAATTTATGGTTTTGATTTATTATCTATTGTTATTGGACAATTTTGTTCGGTGGTATTGGTTCGAATTTTGTCTTATCGACTTTTTTTTACCAAAAAGATGTTGAATCACTTAAAAGAAGCAGTAACAAGCAATAGCCAAGAAATTTTAAAAACTATTATGCCCAATGCCATTAAAATGGGCTTGACCTCTTTAGGGGGTTTTTTGGTACAAAGATCTACGGTATTAATAGGGTCTTTTTTTTTAAGCTTGGAGCAAATCGCATCTTATGGAGTAAGCTTGCAAGTTATTAATCTTATTGCAGGTTTAGCAGTCATATATCAATCTACTTATTTACCTAAAATAAATCAATTAAGGGTGGCAGGTGATTTGCAAAATTTAAAACAATTACATTTAAAGAGTAAGTTTTTATATGTAGGAACCTTTTTAATAGGTTCTGCTTCTATCTATTTTATTGGTCCTTGGGCTTTGCAATTATTGCATAGTAAAACTCAATTGGTAGCGCCCCCAATTTTAATCATTATGTTTTTAGTTGCTTTTATCGAAAATAACATTATAATATCCTCTAATATTATACTTTCTAAAAATGAAATACCTTTTTATAAAGCATCTTTAATTTCTGGTGTATTCATTGTATTGGGTTTAATTTTTATGTTCAAATATTCAAATTTAGGAATTGCTAATTTGGTCATAGTGCCGCTATTGGTAGATCTAATGTATCAGGGTTGGAAATGGCCCATGGTAGTTGTACTCGATTTAAAAATTACATTATCAGACTATTATCAATCTTTTATGTCATTATTAAAATATAAAATATAATAATGTACACTAGTAATTTTTCCTATTGTAAAATTTGCTCCAATTCGACTAATAATAAATTTCATCAAGTAAAAGAAATGATGTTTGGCTTTAGAGATTCTTTCACCTATTTGGAATGCAATGCCTGTGGCTGTTTGCAATTAGTTAACCCGCCGAGTAATCTATCAAAATATTATCCTGCCCAGCAGTATTATTCCTTTAATACAATTGCTGATAATGGAATTAAGCGAGTAGTAAAAAAATATTTATTAAAGAGGCTGCTAAAATATTATTTAGGACAATATACTATCATTGGAAAAATACTTAGTAATCATTATGAATATGCAAGAAAATATGCCTGGGTTAAACATATTAAAAATGTAAGTTTTAATGCTAGAGTTTTAGACATTGGAAGTGGTAGCGGAAAATACTTATTAGAACTTTATCAAGTTGGATTTAAAAATATTACAGGTATTGATCCTTATAATCCAAAAATTATCCAACTAAACAAAGATGTTACAATATTCAATTATGATATTAGCCAAGTAAAAGATAAGTATGATTTTATTATCTTGAATCATAGTTTGGAACATATGGAGGACCAGGATTTTATTTTTATGCAATTAAAGCGTGTTTTAAATATAAACGGGAAAATTTTAGTACGCATACCTATAACCGGAGGTGAAGCTTGGGAAAAATATGGAGTGTATTGGTATCAAATAGACGCACCAAGACATTTTTTTATACATTCTTTATCAAGTTTTACCCAATTAATAACCCAACATGGATTTCAAATTGATTCTTTTCAATTCGACTCCAATGATTATCAATTTAAATTTAGTGAGCAGTATCAACAAAACCTTACATTATTTGATGATGCTAACTTCACTAATGAGCTTTATCAAAAATGGAGGGCAAAAGCCCAGGTGTTAAATAAAAATGAAACAGGAGACCAAGCATCATTTATAATAAAATATATATAACCAGTTATTTATACTTACTAAAATTATATTATATATAAAAACACTTTTCATCCATTTAAATAGGTATAATCATGCATATGATTTACCTTTGTTTTAATCCCCCCAACCTTATTTCAAGAATGAGTAAATATCACTATTTGGCCACATTATAAATGGTTTAAATACAAGGTTATTTCTTATTTTTGTACCGATTATAATTCGCATAAATCATTGTGCAATAGTCATTCATGTATTATATGGGACTAAGCAAGGCGAAGCCATATCAAAAAAATTGTTAAAATTCATATTATGAAATTATTCAAGCTAGTTTTTGTAAGCAGTCTATTATTGTTATTTACCCTGGTTTCTACTGGCGCTCAGGCCCAGGCTGGAGGTAATATATTGTCTTCCAAGGACTTAAGTACTTTAAAAGTAGATGCCTTAACCGATGCAGAAATAAGTCAAATTCAAGGTCAGTTAAAACAAGCAGGCCTTACCATTGACCAAGTAGAGCAGCAAGCCATTGCTAAAGGCATGTCGGCTAGCGAGTTTGCAAAACTAAAAGCGAAATTAAGTAATTCAAAAGCAGGAAATACCAATAAATCTCCGCTTACCAAAAAAACTAGAAATAAATCAACTGATTTAAATACCAAAACAGATAGTACTAGCTTAGATTTTTTTGAGTTATCAAAAATTAATCCATTAATATATGGTTCTGAATTGTTTGCTCAAAGCACTACTGGTTATGCAGGTAATGAAAACATGGCTACGCCACTTAGCTATATTGTTGGCCCTGGTGATGTACTAAGCTTAGTGGTGTATGGGGTACAAGAATATATTAGTGATTTAATTGTAAGTAAAGAAGGACGAGTGCAAATTGCCAATGTGGGCCAAGTAAAAGTAGCAGGTTTAAGCATTGAAGCAGCCACTGATGCCATCAAAGCTCAAATGGCCAAGACCGCTTATCCAAGCATTAAAAACGGCGAAACAAAAATAGCTATTACGGTTGGAGATATTAGAACGGTTCAAGTAACTGTAATAGGCGCTTTAAAATCGGGTAAATTGAATGTATCATCTTTATCCAATGTACTAAGTGTGCTTGCAGAAGCTGGTGGCCCCAATGAAATAGGTTCTTACCGTGATATTGAATTAATTAGAGACAATAAAGTTCTCAAAAAAATAGACTTGTATGCCTTTATGAAAAACGGCGACCAGTCCAATATGGTTACAGTGAAAGACAATGATGTAATTCGTATTCCTCCTTATAAAAACCGTTTTGAAATTAGAGGACAAGTAAAACGTCCCGGTATTTTTGAAATTGGTAGTAATGAAAATTTTAGCAACTATTTGCAATATGCAGGGGGCTTTGACGATACTGCCTATACTGCTTGGGTAAAAATTATTCAAAAAAATGACAAAGAAAAAGCAGTTAAGGATTTAGCTGCAGCGGATTATTTAAAATACCAACCACAGGGTGGTGATGTGATTTCTGTTTCTAAAATTTTAGATCGTTTTCAAAATAGAGTAAAATTATCTGGCGCGGTGTTCCGCCCCGATGTTTACCAATTAACCCCAGGCATGCGTATTAGCGATTTAATCCAAAGAGCCGATGGCTTAAGAGAAGATGCCTTTATTGGTCGTGCCCAATTAATTCGTTTAAAACCTAATTTATTAAAAGAATTAATAACCATTAATTTATCTAAGGCCCTGCAAAGAAATGCTGCAGAAAATATTGAACTACAAAGAGAGGATGAGTTGTATGTAAATTCCGTAGTAGATTTAAGAGATTCATTGACCGTGGATTTATTGGGTGAAGTAAGGTCTCAGGGAAAGTTCAATTATGTAGATAGCATGACGGTGAAAGATATTATTTTATTGGCAGGTGGTTTTACTTATGCTGCCAATAAACAAATAGAAGTTGCTAGACAAATACAATACAGTGATAAAGTAAATTCCAATAAAGTAGCTACTATTTTAACTACCGAAATCAATGGCGATTTAAGTTTTAATCCAGGCCAAGAAAATTTTGTGTTGCAACCCATGGATGTAGTTACCATTACAAAAAAAGTAGGCTATGTAAAACCAGAGGTGGTAAGTATTTCTGGTCAAGTGCAAAGTACAGGTAAATATACTTTAAGCACTAGGGTGGATAGAGTAAGTGATATTGTGAGAAGATCGGGTGGACTTATTAGTGATGCCTATAGTGAAGGCGCTTTTATTAAAAGAAATAGAAACAATGTTGATTCTTTAAAATCGGATGAAAATAAAACAAGTATTGAACAAGCTTATAACAGAAAGTTTAAAGCACAGCAGGAGGCAGATAAAGAAGCCTTAACAAAAACAGTCAATGCTACCAGTTCATCAGCACTAATAGACCCTAATACTCAAAAGAAAAAATTAAAAGACACTTTAGATATTTTGTTTAAAGAGTTAGAAGAAGACTATTATCAAATAGCTATTGATATCAATGAAATTATTAAAAACCCAGGTTCTGAATTAGACTTGGTATTAAGAGATAAGGATGAAATTGTAATTCCAAAAATGGACAATAAGGTAAAAATTAGCGGTGGTGTATTAAGACCAACCAATATTGTATACAGAGACGGCCTAACTATTGGTGAATGTATTAGTGCTGCGGGTGGTATTAGTGAGTATGCAAAAAGGGGCAGAGCCTATGTGATTTATGCGAATGGAAAATCGGCAAGAACCAAACATTTGGGTTTGTTTAGATTGAACCCACCCATTAAGCCAGGAGCAGAAGTGGTATTACCAGAAACCAATGAGAAAAAGGAGAAGACTATAACCACCTTCATTCAATTTACTACTGTACTTGCACAAATTGCAAGTGCGATTGCAACTATTTCTATCTTAAACAGATAACATTACGAAGATGATAGATGAACAACAGCAAATAGATAATGATGAAATTTCTTTAAAGGAATTGATTCAAAAAATAAAGGAGTGGGTAGCGTATTTAAAAACTCAGTGGAAACTTATTATTGGTATTGCAGCATTGGGTGGTATCATAGGATTTGTGTATGCTAGTTTTCAAAAACCTAGTTACCTAGCAACCACCACTTTTGTATTAGAGGAAGATAAAGGCGGAGGAGGCTTAGGTGGAGCCATGGGCCTAGCAAGTAGTTTTGGTTTTGACCTAGGTGGCGGAGGCGGAGGTTTATTTACTAGTTCCAATATTATAGAACTAATGAAGAGCCGCTTAGTGGTGGAAAAAACATTGTTGAATCCAGTTCAAGTGGCAGGCAAGGAAATTAGTTTAGCAGATTATTATATTCAAATAAATGAATTAAAAGAAGGCTGGGCTAAAAAACCAGCACTATCGAATATCAATTTTCCAGTGAATGCTGATAGAACTAAGTTTAGCTTGGAACAGGACTCCATTTTGCAAACTATATCTGCAGGCTTAACAAAAAACAATTTAGTCATTGCACAAAAGGATAAAAAAGTAAGCATTATAAGTTTGACAGTCAATACAGAAAATGAATTATTTTCTAAATTGTTTTGTGAGCAATTGCTAAAAGAAACTTCTGATTTTTACATTGAAACAAAAAGTAAAAAATCGAGATTGAATGTAGACATTTTACAACACCAAGCAGATAGTATCAGGGCCGAACTCAATAGCGCTATCACGGGTGTAGCATCTGCGAGTGATAATGTATACAATTTGAACCCGGCATTAAATGTAAAGCGCACACCAAGCACAAGACGCCAGGTTGACGTTCAAGCGAATACCGCTATACTCACTCAGTTAGTGGCGCAGTTGGAACTCTCTAAAGTAAGTTTAAGAAAAGAGACTCCACTCGTGCAATTAATAGACCGCCCTATTTTGCCTTTAGAAAAGGATAAGGTAAGCAGATTAAAATCTTTGGTATTAGGTGGCTTTTTAGCAGGATTTTTAATCGTATTGTATTTAATTATTTCAAAACTATATAAAAAAATAATTGCTTAATTGAATATTTTTTAAAATTATAGTTCTTCAATATATTTTTAATACAATCCCCCCGTTGTATGGAAACATCAAAAACAAAAATCATGTTTAAAAATTTTAGTATTGTACCAAAATTTTTCATTCTTTTATTAGATTTGGGGGCCACACTTCTTGCCTTATTTATTGCCATTCTTATTCAGTACAATGTTTCTATGAAACTAGTTAATTGGAATAATATCTTGAATGCAATGGTTCTTATTACGCTTATCAATTCATTGGTATTTATTCTTACAAAATCCTATACAGGTATTGTAAGGTATACTGGTGTTCAAGATGCACTAAGAATTCTCTTAGCCATTTCCGGCTCCTCTTTTCTAATTTTAGTTATTAATACATTGGCATTGGGTTATGGAAGTATACTTTCTTTAACTACTCTGGTTATTATACTTTATACCATTTTTAGTTTTTTATTTTTAATTAGTTATCGAGTTTTAGTAAGGTATTTATTTGCCTATGCTAAAAATTATAAGATGAAGAAAAAGTCGGTGGTTATTTTTGGTGCTGCAGATACAGGGGTAGCAACCCAAAGAGTACTAGAAAATGATGGTCAATCAAATATTCAGGTATTGGCTTTTATTGATGATGATAAGAAAAAAGGCAGTAAGAATTTAAATGGTGCACCCATTATTACTTTTAATGCATTTAAAGAATTAATTATATTACAACCCATTGATGAACTCATTATTGCCAGCTATTCTATTCCTACTAAAAGAAAAAATGAGATAGTCGATTTTTGTTTAGACCACGATATTAAAGTTTTAAGTGTACCTCCCTATGCTAAATGGGCAGAAGGTAAATTTACCAGCAGACAATTACAGTCAATTAAAATTGAGGATTTATTAGAGCGTGACCCCATTGTTATTAATAATAATCAAATACGTTCACAAATTAAAGGGAAGCGCGTACTAGTTACAGGAGCTGCTGGGTCTATAGGTAGTGAAATTGTTCGTCAATTAATACCTTATGCACCTGAGATGATTATTATGTGCGACCAAGCTGAAACACCACTACATCATATTGAATTGGAATTACAAGAGCTTGGTATACGTGTTAATTGCGTTTCCTTTTTAGCAGACATAACGAATGAAAAAAGAATGGATGGCTTGTTTGATACTTTTAAGCCCCATTATGTATACCATGCTGCAGCATACAAGCATGTGCCCATGATGGAATTATGCCCTACTGAAGCAGTTAGAAACAATGTAATTGGTTCAAAAATAGTTGCCGACTTAGCGGTTAAATACCATGCCGAAAGGTTTTTGATGATTAGTACCGATAAAGCGGTAAACCCTACCAATGTAATGGGCGCCAGTAAACGCATGGCCGAAATTTATGTACAAGGTTTATCCAATGAAAAAAATATAGCTACTAAATTTATTACCACTCGTTTTGGTAATGTACTAGGAAGTAATGGATCGGTGATTAATAGGTTTAAGGACCAAATAGAAAAAGGCGGGCCATTAACAGTTACACACCCTAATATTACCCGTTATTTTATGACTATTCCCGAAGCCTGCCAATTAGTACTAGAAGCAGGTAGTATGGGCAATGGTGGTGAAATATTTGTATTTGATATGGGACAGCCGGTGGCCATTGCCGAACTTGCTAAAAAGATGATTAGGTTATATGGTATGATTCCTAATATTGATATTAACATAACCTATAGTGGACTTAGACCGGGTGAAAAATTATATGAGGAACTTTTAAACGACGCCGAAAATACTTTAGCCACTTACCACGATAAAATTCTTATTGCTAAAGTGAGGGAAGTGGCACTTGCAAGCATTAATGAAAACTTTAATGACCTTAGATTATTAGTTACTTCAGCTTCAAAAGTTTCCAATGAAATGGAACTCGTAGGTAAAATGAAGGAATTGGTACCTGAATTTATAAGTAATAATAGCATTTTTGAAAGATTAGATCCTAGCCTTCAAACCAAGATACTGGATATGACGGGGGGGGGTAGAGATTTCTAAGGCAAAC
>Ga0214919_10003242_pt1 | contig 24796 bp, 30 predicted proteins | sample LL1503_MetaG_FD_177994 | JGI IMG/M metagenome (GOLD analysis project Ga0214919, IMG submission 177994) | Freshwater microbial communities from Lake Lanier, Atlanta, Georgia, United States - LL-1503 | ecosystem: Environmental > Aquatic > Freshwater > Lake | place: USA: Georgia | collected... | reverse complement strand
TCTCATTGTTATCAATCTGAGAATACCGTTAAACAAGCAATAAATGCTACCCAAGCAAAGTATGTTCCCGTAGTAGTAATACAATCTCCAGAGCAAATTGCAGTATCAAGTATTTACACTGCTTGCATGTTAAAGGGTATAGGTTGGCAATTTCGAGATGCGTATTTTAAAGCTGTGTTTGTGGAGGGGTATCCTGATTATTCGCCAACCACTGTAAAGCATGTGTTGGAAGCAATCGGTGCAAATGTAACTGAAATATTATCAATAGCTCAAAGTAAGGTGGTTCAAGATAAGATGAGTTTTGATATTCAGTTAATCCAAAAGTATAAAGTATCGTCAACCCCAACTTTTGTGATAAACGGAACTACGGTGTTAGAAGGTGATAGTGCGCTCAATGGGATGCTTAGGTAATATGCTCAATTGGAGAAGTAAATTCTCCGTTCAATAAACTAATGTTAAATTTTAGAGGTGGATTATGAATAAAAAGTTACTGTCAATAATGGGTAGTTTAACGCTTGTTGCTTGTGGTGGTGGGGGATCAAGCTCTGGTGGTGGGCAAACTCCTCAACCATCACCGTCACCAACACCGACAAACATTATGCCAACTACAACTGTATATAGCAGTTTTAATAGCGGAAATCCAATTCCTGTAGCTAGTAATAAAGTTATTAATACTGTGAATCCTGCAAATAATCTGCCAATTTATCAGTTAAATAGCTTAAATTATGGAAACAATGCCATTTCTGGAAATAATACATCATGGCTAATTAGCTCATTTGGCAACGGTACTGCAAATAATCAAAATGGTCTTTTAGATTCTAACGGGAATATTGATCAAGTAACTAATGGGGTAATATCAATATATAGCCCAAGTACCTGGTCTTTACAGAACACATACACCTTTGATTCTAGTGTAACGTTGAGTTCGGCAATAATTAATCAAAGCGCCACAAGTGTGATTGGATTTAATGCCACAGGTATTTATGTTTGTCCGATAAATGGTACCGCTGGAAGTTGTGTACTAAAAATAGCAACCAACTCATTACCAAAACGAGTTCAATTAATGAATGGTATTCTGTACGCATCATTTGTTTATAGTAACGGTAATAGCTATGTTAATACAATTAATTTAACATCTGGTAACTTTACGCAAAATATTATTAACCTAACCACTCCGTTCCAAGTGGATGAATTTGTGCCCGATGTTACTAATGGTGATCTTGTTTATGTAAGCGCATTAAAATCCGCAAGTATATATACAAGTATTTTTAAATGTACATTATCTACAGGTGGCTGTAATAACTTATATGACAACATTGTTTCAGTTTCAGACATATATAGCAGTATTAGTGCTGATGTAAGCAATCTGTATTTTATCAGAACACAAAACAATAGTTTGAGTCTAACATACTCAATTGTTAAAGTTAATAAATGAAAAAGCTACTATTTATTTTAATGTTGAGTACATCTATATTTGCGGATGTACCTACACCAAGCCCTAAGGATCAGCAACAAGCTTGGCAAGATAGTGTTAATGCCGCTAATACTATGAATAATCAAGGCGTTGGAAATGTTGGGTTCAACAATTTCTCAGATGTTAACTCTGGTTTAAACTCTCTAAGTAATCAAGTTGGCTCAAGCACTATTGATACCTCTAAACAATCTATTGATGGAAGTGGACAAGCTAATTCAAGTGTTAAAAACCAATATAGTAGCGCAGGGAATGATCAAAATTACCTTTATAATCAAGGTAAGGCTGGTATTACACAATGTAAATCTCAAAATGATCCTGCATGTAATGCGGTTACTCGGTACAACGATGATGCCGTTCAAGCTTCATTTAATCAGTATAACATGGGAACTAATGGCTATGCGAATAATATGTATGTTACACCAGATCCAAATAATGCAACATGTTCAGTATTACATAGCTATGCACCGATTAATAATCAGGTTATTCAATGTATTGCTGGTCGCAATACTCATAATAAATGTTCAACTATAATCTCTATTAGTGTTGCTACACATGACTGTGACCCAACTACTGGCAGTTGTGATGCTTACAAAAATGATTCAATGTGCCAAAAAACACGAGAATATTCACCTGCGTCATGTAATCGTTATAGCTATTATACTAACTACGGTGGTTGTCAGGTTGGACAAAATAGTTGTAATGTCCCATCCAACTTTCATACTCCAGGATGTAATGGTAGTGGTGGACGTGACTATACTTGTGGTACTTGTAGCACTGGAGGAGACACTGGAGACCATAATGGGTGTTGGGGTCAGCAATGTACTGGTTGGACACCTGTTCAATTAGCTAGTTATGCGTGTAAAGTTTATAGTTTGAATGATCAATGTTTACCATTTAAATAAGTAGGGATAATATGAAAAAGTTTTTAATTCTAATATTTATTAGCGCAACAACTGTGTTTGCACAACAAAATAGCCCTGAGAGTATAGATCAAATGAAAGTCTCTGCAGCCAATCAGCTAAATACTCGTTATTCAAGTTTCTCACCAGCTACGATAATTGAAACAGACACTATTCCAGAGTCATCTAAAGATCTAGATATAGATGAAGATTTAACCTCGTCCAATATATTAATCTCATTAACAAATCGTTCAAGTAAAGACATTACGGTTACTGATATGGCTTATGTTATTAGTAGTGGAGTATGTGGCTATACGAAAACAAATATAACGTTGAAGCCCAACACAACTTCGAAAGATTATCATATGAATAAAGCCGAAGGGATTAAATGTCTAAAACAAATACAGTCTAATATTGATGGCAGATTCGGCCGTATGCAGTTAGTCGATATTGGCTCAAAATTTGATGTTAATAAATATCAACAATTTACAACTGGTCTGTATCTTTATCCAGTTAAATTAAGCATTATTTACACATCGAAGGGTTCAGTAACTAAAAGTAACAAATTATTATATTTGATTTTTGCTACATTATGAAAAAAACTCTAATTATTTTATCAATCCTCGCAAAACTAGCATTTGCTGGAAGTGGTCAGCTAATTAATTTACAATGTTCAGATAGCGCCACAACAAAAACTTTAAATGGGTATACATTCCCATTGACTGAAGCTTGTGCAAAGCTTGGGTTAACTGGCAGTAGCTGTTGCTGGCATTCTGATTCTGAATATTATAATCCAGATAGTAGTGATACATGTGGCCCGTACAGAAAGAATCCAAATTGCAAATTTGTTGAGAATAGTTGTATTAGCCAAGATCCTCTTTCTGGAGCATGTATCAAGGCTAACTCAACTTATAATTGTGCATCAGCTTATAGAGCTGTTCAGTCAACAATCTGTACTTCGGCCATTTGCGTTAATAGTAAGAATTATTCAGACACTGATGCTGCTAACAATTGCTTTATGCCTAGTGATATTGCGAATAAACGGACAACAGCAACAAGTAATAATGTAAGTGATATCGCTTCAATACTATCTTACTTAGAGGTTGGAAAGCAAGGTTCAGCGGATTTGCAGAGCTGTAATGGAGATCCGCAAAGTTGTGTAATTTTTAAAGGTGATTATTATACTTGTGATATTTATAATCCAGATAACCCATTTAACAATGGCTCGGATTGTAATATTCATACTAGTTACTTTTCTATAAATATGGCTGGACAAAATTTGTCAGATAAGGCTATGTATGGAAGTGTTTCGGCTAATAAAGCTGATGGTAATGGTTATTATACTAATGGTAATAATTATGCAGTTGGTGATAGATATAGTTATGGCTTGAGCAACCAAGATCAAAATACCATAAACTCACTTAATTTTGAGGTTCAATCTATTCAAGGGTCAAACAGAAAAACTTATAATGCAGATACTGGAGCTACAGCAAATCCAAATGCTAGGAGTCAATATATGAGTTTACAAAACTCTCAAATAAGTACTGTAACCATGAATAATTATGCTGCAGATCATATTGGTACCTGGAGTAATTATTTAACCGCAGGAGCTGCAAAACTTGCTTGGAATCGTATTAAAGCAGATCCTAACCCATTTAGTGCGAAGAAAATGTCATTAAGTGATTTTGGCATAACTAAACCAACACCCTCAAATGTTGGGGGATGGGGTGGAGATAAGCCGATATATGTTCAAGGACTATGTTTATATTTATCCAATTATAACGATGGTGGGAATCAAGCAGATACGGATTCAATAGCAGGCCGTGCTGTCTGTTTGGGTAGTGCAAATTGTGGTGCGGCTTGTACAAATAAAGATCCTATAACTGGGATATGTTTGACTGCGACAGCTAAAGCCACCAGAGAAGAATGGTGCTGTTACAACTCAAAATTAGCTATGGATATAAATCTTGCTGCATGGGACCAAAATATTATAACACCGTACAGTAATAATGCTAAGTTTGTGAATGGCGGGAATGTACGTAAGACTAATGGTAAGTGTGGTGGGGTGAGCATTAGTCAATTGTCACAAATTGACTTTGGCAAAGTAAATTATTTCAAAGATTTTCAGAATTCTATATCTGTTCCTAATTTAAGTAATGTTGTTAATATGAACTCTGTGACGGGTGGTGCACAAGGTTCGGTACAAAGTAGGGTGAATAATACTATGTCAAGTAAAATCAATCAGGCACAATAATGAAAAATACTTACATACTTTTACTGTTGTTAGTGGCAAACTCATTTGCTGACTCTAGCGTAGCTATTCAAGATGCAATGATTAGCTATCGAGATAAACTATCACAAAGCCCTAGTACACCTCAAGGGATTACTAAAGTACCGAATAAAACAACCTCTAAAATATCATTATATGACGAATGTTTTGATGATGCATCAATAAAATATAGCATTCCATCTAATTTATTACGGTCTATAGCTAGAGTTGAAAGCAAAATGAAACCTGATGCTATAAATTTTAATAAGAATGGATCATTTGATGTTGGCATTATGCAAATTAACTCAACGTGGTTTCCTAGACTTGCAAGAGTAGGAATACAAAGAGGTGAGTTATTAGATGGGTGTAAAAATATTCAAGTCGGAGCATGGATTCTATCACAAAATGTTAAGCGCTACGGACTCACTGCTGAGGCAATCGGTCGTTATAATTCACCAAATCCTTACTACAAAGCAAGATATGTAAGGCTTGTTCTTGCTGAGTATAATAGAACTAAAAAACAACAGCTCAGTTTAGCAAGTAACTAATGTTGAATAGGAATAAATCATTATTAAAACAATCCCAAATCATATATCCGGTAGCGGTCAATCTTATGATCTTCATACGCTTGTTCAACAATATCTTTCTGTTGGTGCAAAGGTAAAGATTATTGAGACTGATATTAGTGTTGAATATGACGAGAGGTGTAAGGTGATAATGAGCGAACGTAAAGCTGATGAATTTGCAACCACCACGGAATAACCTGATTAGTTTCCAAAAATAGTTCATTCAATTATCATTTTATTATTTGGAACCAGAGGGAGTGCAAACTTTATCTCGTTTTAGCCAATTATGTTTAAGTTTAAAATAGAAAGGAACATATATGCCATTTTTAAATCAATTAGGGTGCTTTGCAATTTTCCTAATGTTAATTAATTTTGGAGTCAGAATATACATTTTTAACATTTTAGATCGATTAATAAATGGTGAAGATGTATCCATCAAGCATGCTAGATACCCGTTATATTTCATGTTATTAGTATTGCTTAGCTTAACACTAGCAGGATCTTGTGGGCTTGGGATACTTCTACAAGCGGCTGAGATGTTGCTAACTCAAAACACCCTAAAAATTCCAGTTTTAAGCTTAACCCAATCTAGCGTAATACTTATTCTTGGTGTGCTCAATGGTTTTTTAATTATGAGACCATTAAAGAATAAAATAACTACACTTAGCAAAAGGAATTAACATGGAACAAAAGCTAGAAACCAAGAATTTTGGCTTGGATTTTTTTGCATATAATGGTGAAACCTTGAATGCTGCAGTTATTACTGGTTCAGCATCAGGAAGACATCTACTCTCTTGTGACATGATTACAAATATTATTAGTGATAGTGGAACAGTTGTCATATTTGACTTCGGTAGAAATTATAAACAACTTTGTGAATTACTTGGGGGATTATATCTTCAAGCAAATGGTCTTAGAATGAATCCATTTTGTTATGTGGATATGGATCTTTCAAATAATAGTTCATTTACGGAAAGGATTTGCGAGCGAAACCAATTGTTACAGCAAGTTATAAAACTAATGATTGAATACTCCACAGACTTGGAAAATTGTTTTCAGATTCAGCAAGAAATAAATGATTTATTGTACAATTTTTTTATTTTGATCAACCCACTTGACTACTCGGTTAACGGATACTCAGTTAAAGGCTTCTTAGATTATTTGTTATATTTAGACAAATCTGCTCCAGGTAATAAAATTAGATCTTATATATCAGCTAAATTAGAGTCATTCTTAGAAAAAAGTGCTGGGGTATTTAATGCTCAAGTAGCAATTGATAATTTTGAATTAACAAACCCACCAAAACTTATCGTTATTGAATTTGAAGATTTAATCTATGATAAAAGATTGCTAGATGTAACGTACAACACCGCATTATTAATTCTTTCAAATATATTTGGTAATTTGCGTAATTCTGATACTAGGTTGGCTAAATGTATGTTTGTACTTGACGAAATTGAATTTACTTTTGGTAATACAAAAATTAGCCCAATTTTTATTGAAGAGATGTTACGACGAGCTAAGGACAAGAATATATCTATCGTGAGCTTTACGCGAAAGCTATCATATTATTTTGACAATACAGCGATTGAAAGCTTATATAAAAACAGCGCACAGCAAATTTTTATAAGACCCGACGATAGTGACTTTATTGAGAAAATGGTGGGCGCGGAAATATATGAAATGATAAAGGAAACTTTCTGCCGAATAGAGAGACAACAAAAATTAGGTGAAATTTTAGGTGTGGTTATGCAGGATAATATGGCGCATTTTATCAATTTTAAACCGAGGCTCAAACCTCAAATCTTCTCGGATGAAAAAATAGACAGTGTATTATCTGCATCAGATAATTTGTTAATTGTTGGACAGATTGGTTCAGGTAAGACTAAACTGATAAATCGCATCTTGCGCCAATTAGAGCAGCAAGCAGATGTGGTATACGTGCTCATTTGTCCTAATCTCGTCAATCATACAGGTGATGATAGCTATGGACATCTTAACGCTTTGCGATTAAATGTAGATGATTTGAATGAAAGCACCGCTGTTGTGCTACAGAATACAGCAATTACATTTCCGTATGCATTTGGTCAATATTCAGATGATATATTAGCTGGTCAGCTATATCCATATGTCGATAAATTATCTGAACAATGCGCAATATTCAACAAAAAATTCTTTATTGTGTCTGATGGAATGGATAGTTACTGTAATTATGAGTTTCAGTATAATTTTAATCCGTATAAGAGGATTATCTCTATAACTAACAATGAAAATATCAAGGTGTTAATTCCACAGTTTAACACTATTCAACTTTGAAATAACTATATTTAGAAGGAAATTTATAGTGAATAAAATATTAGCAGCTATATTGATTGGAAGTTGTTTTTGTGCATTAGCTGAGTCGATACCGGATGGATTCTGGCCAAAAGGTGAAATTAGTTCAGGGCAGGTAATAGAATTTGAAGACTTCTATAATGGTAAAAAGAACGTGGCCGTTGTTAAGCTGGATAATATCAATATACCACAGCAATATGCGGCAGATACTAGAAATTGCAGAGCGTTTCTTTTTAATGATGGGTTCGCGTGGAATTTAATGAGGGTACAGTGTGATTATCGAGATAACGAGGAAGTTCGTATATACTACATCGCAACTTTTGATGTTCCACCGTTGAATATAGGTGACGAAATTAACATCAGCGCCACAACAGAGGTTCCGATTCTTGGTTATTTTAAAGCTTTTGTATTTACTAAAGAGGAGGTTAAATAAAATGCAAAGTACAGTAAAATCAATATTACAGTATTGTAGGCAGACCCGATTAATGGGTATTTTAAGATGATTTTTGACTAAGGAATTAAGATGAATAAACTAGAAAAAAGCAAACTTATTAATGAGTTGGTTGACAGGCATATTGAAAACAAACGTAGTTACAATCAAGTAAATCATGAAATCAGAGAACAATTACATAAAATTGGGATATCTATCACAACGTTATGGTTTATTGCTCGTTCGAGAAATAAGGTAGGATAATGAAAAAAGTATTTTCCAGTCAGATGCAAACCTTTTGCAATTATGCTAAGCATGAGGTTAAACAATCATTGAACTACCGTTAAAGGAGAAGTAGACATAATGCGTAAATTATTATTAATCATAACCGCGACAACTTCGGTAACTTGCTTTGCTGTTACTCCCTTAAATATTGGTGCCAGTTATGATATTGGCTTCAGTCCCAGAGGAGATAGCCTAAACACAGTAATCAAAGGAATTAATGCGGCTAAAACTTCAATCCATGTAGCAGCTTATAGTTTTACCTCCAAACCGATTGCTACCGCATTACTTAATGCTTCCAAACGCGGTGTTAAAGTTCAGGTAGTTGCGGATCAGAAGAGTAACTCCGGCAAATATAGCGCAGTAACGTATTTGGCCAATAATGGTGTAGCAGTAAAGCTAGACGGAAATTACCCTATTTTTCACCACAAATTCATGGTGATTGATGGTATTAATCTTGAGACTGGCTCATTCAATTATAGTGCTGCTGCCGCGGATAAAAATGCTGAAAATGTTCTTTTACTCTGGAATGTGCCACAAATTGCACAGACTTATGACAAAGAATGGCAGCGGCTTTGGAATGAAGCTCAGGTTGTAAGTCCAAGCTATTGAAATACCTAAGATCTTTTTTGTGGGGTGGGCATGATCTCCAGTCCACTCCTTTTTAATATATTTAGAATGGAATAATAATGTCGCAGTACCACTATATGCTTGTCCATAAAGGAAAGAAAACTGAAGTATTCATGGGGTGGGATCGTCCTTTACAAGGGTTTTTCTTAGTGATTGATCAAGGTGGTGATGAACCGATTTGGAGTAATTTATACCAGGAGGAAAGCCACCCAAAAACACTTGAACCATTTATTAATGAGTTGCAATCGCGAGGGATAGAGTTACCTCGGCTAATGGCTATAGAAATAGAACAAGACCGCTTTAATAATGTAGGAAACAAATGCGTAGTTTATTGGGGGGATAATGGTGATAAAAGAAGTCAGGTAGGGGAGAATGAATCTTTTGATGAATTGTGTTTGATGTTTTTGTCTGGTGATGAAATGCTAAAGTCCAGTTCATCTAGCGGTGGAAACTATGACACCACAGTAGTAGCAACCAGTGGCGCTGGTAAAGGAGACCATAGAAATATTGAAAATTTGTCAACATTGTGAGGAAAACAAAATGAAATTACCTGCTTATGACTTTTGTCCAACCATAGTTTTAGAGGGTAAAACGTTTACCGAAAATCATAGATTTAAAGACAATGAAATTAAGTGCTTGGATTTTGTGATTGTTAATTCTACAATAACTCATGATGAAATTCATATCCAAACAAATTATGTATTTCGTAAAATTGATTTTAATGACCAATGTAAAAATATGCTGGATGCTCAAGATTATGCCACTATAGACTTAACTATCCCTATTCGCATATATTGTTCAGAAGATTATCACAACTATCAGGCTGCTTATCAAGAATTATTTACCTGTGGGAAGCACTTAGTTTTAAATAAAGTCTCAATTGGAACAGAGTCCGCTTATGGTCGCGCATTTTTATGGTTAGAGTTTAACCCAATAAGAACATCAAGGAATATTGAATTTGATGTTTGTCGGATAAGATTATATCGCTACAACTTAAATGCACACGGTCCAATAACCTCTGCATTAATGTGGAGCTTAGGTGCTGAGGTTGTCGAATTAACAGATCAACAAATTGAAGCTGAACACAAGGTATATCAACTCAGGCGAGAGGAAGAAGATCGGCAGCATGAATTGCGTAAAGCAAAACAAATAACTCCTGATAAAGCCCTTGAAATAATCAGGCTTAGGGATGTTGAAAATTTATCTTTTGCAAAGATTGCCAAAATTTTTGGAGTCGTTCCATCAACAATTTCGCGTAGTTATAAGCTTACAAAAATTACTAAATAAGGAGTAATAAGTGAACAATGATGAATTAATTATTGCATTAAGAATACTGATCAAAAACTTCAATAATATTAGTAAATTAGAGTCTGAGCAAGATGAATATTTGCTGTTTAGCTGCTTTAAAGTAATTAATCGATTAACCAAGAAGAGTAGTATAAATTATTGTTATTTGGGGAGCAGGGTGGTAAATACGATTGAAAAAGATTTTGGGAAATTAAGTGACTTAACCAGTGAGCAAATAACTAGAACTAAATTGGGGTATTTACGCGGGTTTATGCATAAGTTTGAACCTGTTTATACCGAGGAGGAGTACAAGATAAATATAGAAGATTTTGATCCTATTATTATGATGATTGAGAATCAAACTAATTTGATACTTCAGGATTGGATTACCCCTAACGGTGTTGTGAGGTTTTTTTCTACAGAAGATATTCTGCAAGAAATGCTAAAAGTGAAAATGCTTGAAAAAATCTAAATTAGTTTTCTATTTAGATTGCTTTTTATTAGGCCTAATGCGAGATCAATGGAGTAGGGAATAATTATTCCAGTATACTTGACAAAATTCCAAAATTTGAATTTATCTACAATTCTAAATCAATACTACATTCCAGAACGTTATTACTCAAGTTTTTAAATAATTTAATAGATTTTTAAGCATTGTTATTTGACAAAAATACATACTATATTTTATAATCCTAACATAAAAGGTGCTTAAAAGGCGTATATGTATGAAAAATGTATTTCTATTACTGAGTTTATTAATGTGTGAAGTTACAATATCCGCAGAAAATCTAGGTGTTGTGGGCAAAACATATCCAATTATTGAACCTGATTTAATTGATGTAATAAAAGGTAAAGCTCAGAATCTCATTGACAATGGACAGTGGGCGAAAATTCAAGAACAAACTGTAGCAAGGACCAAAGATAAAATTCTTAATCCTCCATCTCTAGCAGGAATTACAGATGCTAAAGAATCCGCAACCCACTATTTTAATCCCTCATTTTATTTAGACAGAGACCTATTTGATCCGCAGGGTCGGCTAATAGCTAAACGAGGGGTTTATAACCCCCTCACATATAAGCCATTCCAGTCAGAGTTAATTTTTATTAATGGAGCCAACCAGAAGCAGGTTAATTGGGCTGTTAATAGGTTCAGGACAAATAACAAGAAAACAAAAATTATTCTGACGGCTGGAAAATATATTGATCTGGATAAATCTTATAAGATTTGGTTTTATTATGATCAAAATGGGAAATATACTTCCAAATTAGGTATTACCAAAGTGCCGTCAATTGCTTATCAAGATGGCAAGCAAATTCGTATTGATGAAATTCCTATGACTGGACAATAAAATGAAGAAAATTAGTATCATTAATAAATTATTAGTTACTTGTGGGTTGTTATTAAACATTAATTTTAGTCAGGCTGATACGTGTTCTGGGAAGTTTTTTAATCCAATCACTGATGTTTGCTGGAGTTGTATGTTTCCTATTTACGTAGCTCCATTACCCACTAAAATCGGCTATCAAGGACAGAAGGGAAGTATTGCACCAGAAAAATCTTCAATACAAGCTGCAGTAGGATCTAAAGTATTTCCATCTGGTATTTGTATGTGTCCTAGTCACCTTATTCCATTAGGATTATTAATGTCTTATCAAGAGCCTCGTAGAATGGTTGATGTTACAAAAGATCCATTCTGTTTAGTTGGTCTTGGCGGAATTAGTCTTGGCGGTCTTGAAGATGTTTTACCATCTCCTGGCTATGGAGAAGAAGCAACGCATGGTATGCAGACGAAATCAACATTTTACCAAACTCACTGGTACATTGCACCATTGTTAGCTATATTGGAACTATTTGACGATGTTGCTTGTACTCAGGGTGAAGTCGCAGATATTGATCTGGCTTTTTTGAGTGAGGTTGACCCTGCGTGGAATGATGATGATCTTTCGTTTCTTATTTCTCCTGAAGAAGTCTTATTTTCATCACTACCAGCACAGCTTGCATGTACTGTAGATTGCGTGGCAACAAGTTTACCATACACACCACCGGGTGGAAAGGTTGGTAAATTATCCCTTGATACAAGCATGGATTACTTCATGATTACGCCACATGCAGACAAGATAACTAATACAGGATCATCCTTAAATCCATCTAGATATTTATTCTGGTGTGGTGGATGTCAAGGATCGTTGTATCCTTTAAATGGCAATAATATTGATGCTCATCATGAAATTCAAACATCAGTTTTGAGTGCAGAAAAAACAAATATGCTTATTCATAGAATGGGGTTAGAAACCACAACTACTGGCGCTCTTGGCATGTGTGCAAATTTAATTCCCGACATGTTCATGGACAAGAGTGAATGGAAGTACCAAATGACTTATCCAGTACCACAACCGCTTAATCCATCAAGTTCTATGGGGTCTTGTTGTAATGCGTTTGGTGAAACGGATACAAGTTGGAATAGTGGTGCAAGTTTTCCAATTACAGGTGAAAACTTTAGTTATTTCTGGTTTCATGAACGTGATTGTTGTATGTTGTAAGGAATTAATAGTATGAAAAAAGTATTTTTAGTGGTGGTTTCATTGGTTGGTTGTGGTTCGGCTATTGCGGATAGCTGTCCTCCATCAATGTTAGAAGTCTGTGATTATACCAGAGGAACCTTTTATCATCTGGACAATCAGCTTGGTTTTAATGTACTTGGAGTTTATGATCAAGCAACATTAACAAATTCACAGCAAAGTGTTTCTGCTGGTGGGTTGGGTGCAGAAGCATACTGGGATTTTCTAACTACGAATTCTTTCTGGTTTAGCAATAAAGTTGATTATGTAACTTACTTAGGGGCATCTGATTTTGCAACAGATCAAGCAAATTATACCTTTAAGTTCGGCTACGGGTTTCAGCCAATTTATGATTATTGGCAAATTACGCCATATGTTGTGGGTAGTGTTGGAGCTGGCCAAGAAAACTGGGATAGTAATGTGAATTTTGGAGCTGGTGTTGGGTTAAGAACCCAAGTAGCTTTAGTTACAAGGAACAGTATTTATGCAGACTACAACGTTCAATATCTAATGGCAAATGGCAATTTTAGCGACGCATACAATCAACAATTTGGCACAGACAATGCATTTTTAAATGGTAAACCATATGTGCAAAATTTTGAGCTAGGTTATAAACATGTGTTTAGTTGTAATTTAAACATGCAAGCTTTTTATCGGTACACAAACAATAACATGAATTTCTCATTTGGCGGTACTGCGCCAGATCAAGCTTATAACAATGCTATAAACATGATTGGAATTGGTCTCTCTTGGTATATGGGTGGAAGTTAATATGAAAAAATTACTTATGTTAGTTACGGTGATACAGCTTGTATTTGCAGATCAATCAGTTTATCTCTCCAGTGATCAACTAAATATAGCAAAAAATCAGGCTGTGACAGATGTAAATACTACAAAGGCACTAATGCCTTCTATAATCGAAAGTATCAACATTTCTCAATCAAAAATAGATAACCAGAAATCTATCATTGATATGGCAGTGGTTCAAGCGAAGGGTCAGGCTGCGCCAATATCAACCAGCTATGAATCTGGTGAAAAATATTATATTTTTAGTGATCAGGTTAAACAAGATGCAATACAGCAAGCTACTGAATATAGCAAGGCTAGCCCGTTAAATGCTAACGATACTATCACATATTATAACCAAATGAAGAGTAATGCCAAAGATGCCATCGGTGAGGGTAGGGTACTTATCTTTATTAGTATGTCAATGCCTAAAAATACTATTCAAAACTTAATTAGCCAGGGCGAGAAAATTGGTGCAGTATTTGTACTACGTGGATTAGTTAATGGTTCACTGAAACAAACACAGAAGCAGTTTTATGCACTGATGAATGACCATCATGTAGGCGCTATGATTAATCCTGAGTTATTTAAAACTTTTAATGTAACACAAGTACCAACTTTTGCCATTTATGCTCACGCAACCCAGAATCCACTTAACACAGGTTGCAAAATTGCTCCTGATTTTGTCACGGTAACTGGTGCGGTTTCATTAAGGTATGCATTAGATGATATGCGTCATAGTAAATTAAGCGGTTTAGCAAGTAATTATCTTGATTTAATGGACAGTAGTTCATTTTATAAGAAGTAAGATATGTTTACAATTATTGTACCAGTCTATAACGAAGAAAATACAATATTATCAGTCCTAATTGATCTGGATGATGCATTTTATGATTCTCAAGTAATAGTTGTTGATAATAGCTCAACTGATACGTCACTCGAGATTGTGACGAAATTTATTGAATCGTTTATGAGTCAATCTAACAATAAATTTCAATTACATAATTGCCATAACCCGGGTAAATCTAATGCAATTAGAAGCGCGCTACACTTAGTAAAAAACAGTGTTGTTATTTTGCATGATGCTGATAATGAATATAGGGTAGGAGAAGCTTTAGAGTTAGCCAGAATACACATTATCGAGCGCTCTGACATGACAATAGGAGTAAGAAGCAATAAATTATTAAGATCGATAATTGCTAATACTTTGATCAGGCTTATTTTGAAAATGAGATATAAGAAAACAGTATCAGATATTTTAACAGGATCACGAGTTGTCTCTAAAAGCTTGTTATTACAGTGTGTGTCTAAAGAGTTTGCTATTGAGACAGAATTAACAAAACTGGCATTAATACAGAATCTGAAAATCATCGAAGGACCATGTCACTATAAGCCTAGAACAATTGGTAAAAAGATTAAAGCTAGACATATGATTGAGTTATTGAGGATGGCTATATGCTAAAAAATATCGTCAATAAAATATGTAAGCAGTCAGACTCTGATGTGGTATTTTCTTATTACGCCGTCTGGTTTTTCTCATTCTTATTATTCGTTCCATTTCCTGCCGACGATTTACTAAGAGACATAATCATAGGTAATTATAATTTTGATTATAGTCAGCTCTATATATATTCTTCATTAATGCCAAAGTATAATCAATACATTGCATTTGATCATATACTAGCATTAATATCATCACATGTTGGAAAGATGTGGACTATAAGAATAATCCAATTATTCGTTATTCTCAATTTTGTGATTCCATTAAATTTTATTTTTAACAAGTTACTTGAAGGTCGTAAAGATAAATACATTCTTATCGTTATTGCGTTGGCTTTATCTTGTAACTCGGCCGTAGTAATGAGATTATATTTAGGTCGTCCAGAAGCTATTCTGGCCGGATGGGTTTTATGGGGGGTGTTTAGTAAGTATTCTTCTCGCAGCCTAAAATTATCATGGCTTATTTCTGGCATTATAGTTACACCATTATATTGGCTTTCTATAATCTATGTTCCAGTTTGTTTATTTGTTTTTAAGCGTAATTTAAGTAAAATAATTGGGCTTATCGTCCTGGTACTCTCTAATATATTATTTTGGCAATATTATTCTCATGGTCTATGGTTACATACATTTTCATTGGTTAATCAACAAATAGCAAACAGATATGGCGAGCTGGTTGTTGGTGAAAACAATAGTATTCTATCTGTGCTTCTAAATCCTAGTTTTGCAGTTGTTTCAGTAACGTTAATTTACACTCTAATTAAACAAGGTCGTAAGAGTATTGGATTTTACCTATTTGATGAACAATCCCGAAACATTATAGCTATACTAGCTGTAATTGTATGGTTCTCTTTACCGAATATGATCCGATACTGTGATGTGGTGGTGCCATTAACCATTATCTTATTTGTAGTAGCATATACTAAATCACAATACCAAATAGATAATGACTTCCTAAAGAGAATTAGTATTATGGTAGCATGTTTCTCAATATTTTATGCTCATAATAATTTCAAAAAGCCTTGCCGTTATTCAGAAATTCCATTAAATGCAAAGGTATTAACAACGTTTAATGGTGCAAATTATTACATTCCATTTTTTAATAAAGAAAAAATTCAAGTAGCTCCGTGTATGGAAATAGGTGCAACTGATAATGGAGTTCAGAAGTTGATCTCTATTATGCAAACCAAAGGCACACTAGATTGTTCTGAGTTAAGCAAATATAATTTTGATTATCTAGTTGAAAAAAACTTAATCGAAGTACCTAAATGTCTGTCAATTTATGGTGTGAACGCAGAGTATAGAATTTGGAAAATTAATCATGAAAAAATCAAACAGAAGTAAAGAATTGCCTAATTCTAAGGTAATTGCCAGATCCAGAGTTTCAAAGAGTAAGAAACGTAAAAATAACAAATGGGACAGGATTAAGAAGGTGCGTGATGGTATCTCTAGCAGCGTATTTGAGTCAACGAAGCCGATAGACAAAATTCATTTAAAGCACAGCCAAAGGAGTGGGTTAGCTTACTTACTTGATTATAACCGTGTGAAGATTAAAGATTTTAAGGATAAAAAATGAAGATAAGAAATTTGATATTAGCTCTAATAGCTTTCAGTAGTTATGCCGATGATGTAATGTTGGTAAATCAGTATCAGTTTAATCAAATTATTAGCTCATATGAACTGAGCCAAGTAACAAATGACATTAACAATAATAATATTACCCGTGTGCAAATTATTTATCAAGCTAATGATCTGATGACTGCACAACAACTAAAAAATGATATTCAACAATCTGCAAATGGCGTGGATATTGAGTTAACCGCTAATAATTACCAAGTTGCTACTATTAATTATTATCAATCGAGTCCAGTAACCGTAAATTTATACGGTGCTGTTGGTAATGGTAAAAGCAATGGTACCAACCTTAATAAAAATAGTAGTGGTGACAGCTTTTATGGTTACACAACACAAGAGAAAGGGTTTTATTATGATAATTCGAATTCTGATGAGTAATTATAAGTAAGAACTAGTAAATTTTCTGTACCCAAAATAAAATAGATTTGATTAGAAAGGATAATGATGTTCGTCGATAAAAAAAGGCAACGGGCAATAGAAATTGTTGAAAGTTTTTGTGATAGTTTAGCGTTATTGAATCCAGAAACTAAAACAGAGAATAGCGTTATTGCTTTGCAAGCAATAAGTGAATACCGTAGTTTAATTCTAAAATGGCTAAATGGTGAGTCTATGAATGATGCGGATACTAAACTAGTGGATAAAGAAAAGTATGTCCTATATCCAGCAACGATTTTTACTGACATGATGAGATCATTACTAGTTTTAAGCCCTAATGCAGTCAGGGAAGATGGCTTATTACACACATCACCATATAAATTTATACAGGAGCCAGCTATGAACCTAATTAATGTAATAGACACGCTAGATCTCTATTCTAATACTGTAGGAAACTATAATGCAGCAATCTGTGGAAATTCAGGAACTGGTAAAACCCGGATTGTTTCGGCAACAATTAAGGATGCGCTAAAAAATGGAGATTTAGTGTTTGTGCTTGATGTTGATAGTCAATATCGTAACTTATGTACCGAATATAATGGGAAATATATTAACTTGGCAAGTATGCCTCGAATTAACCCATTCATCATAAATGATAAGTGTATCGATCCTGAAGGCTATGCTGATATTGTTGTTGAATTATTGAGTTGTATTTTAGGTATTGAAGAGAATATTCCATTTTCAAATAGAATAGTGATTAAGTCAAACCTAAGAATAGCGATAATAAATTTATTTAGCAACTCAAGCTGTAAGTCACCTATAGATATATACAATGAATTAAAAAAGATACAATCAATGCATGCATTTAATCCATTTACAGAGCTAATTAAAGATAATGAACTCTTCGATTTATTGTCTGCAAGTACAACACTTGGTGATGTTAATATAAATGAGAATAGATTTATTGTTTTTGATTTAGAGCAGTTAGACATAACGGATAAAAAAATCCAGCTATATGTATACGCATTACTTGTCAGTATTATGAGTACCATTATGTCAAGTAATAAATCGCAACGAAAATATGTGGTCATTGACGGTATTTGGTCAATATTTACTTGCAATAATTCAAACAGAGAAATAAATTTTAATTTATATGGGTTTGAAAATTTTATTGAGACATTTTCACGCAAACTGCGTATGTTAAACGGGTCATTTATTGCAGTTTCACAATCTATGCAAGACTTCACTTGTTGTAATTTAGGAAAAACGTTTTTAAATCAGTCTGATTATAAGTTATTTTTTACTCATTCAAATATACAGGATTCTTTTAATGATTATTGTAACGTTGACTCAATTGCTAATCTGCATACAAAAGTACAAAATGGAATAGTGTATCAAGAAGGATTATTTTTGACACCAAAAAACGTCATGGAAGATAAAGTTGAGAAAATATATTTTCCTTTGAGGAAAGAGAGCTATCCGCATCATTTTGATTAAACAACTGTATTTTTTATGGTGAAGTTAGCACTATGGCGAGTGGGTAAACTCGTTTATGTTTTGAGACTGATAACTTTAATAAGGAGCATTTAAATTGTATATCGTAAATAAAAATAACGAGTTAGCTAGAATTGACTTGTTTTCGAGTAAGTGTGGTGATTATAACGCTTTATTAGCAGGTAAATCGGGTAGTGGGAAAACTATTTTGGTGGAGCATATAATTAAGGATCAATCAATATCAAGTGGAAAAGCCTTTATTATAGAAGAGGGTGGCACTTATAAAAGTTTATGTAAAGAATTAGGTGGAAATTATGTTGAATTTAATCGTTTCGCTCCAGTTTGTATAAACCCATTTGCGTTTATTAATTTTACGCAAATGAAATCAGTTCCGTTAGAAAGCATATTTAGCGTATTTGAGGAATTTTCTCATGAGATTGTAGCAATAACAGACATTCTAGTGTTAATGATAGGAAATGAAAAATTAGATCAAAGTGACATCAAGATGTTAGAAATGGCAGTAATTGAGACTATTAAACATCAAAGCAACAAAGCTACAATTACCACAGTTACTGAATATTTATCAGCTTCAGATAATATGGAGCGAGCTGGCAAAATGATAGAGTGGTTACAACCATACACATCAACTGGAGAGTACTCTGCTTTTTTTGAAGGTGAATACACCAAAATTGTTGAAGATCAACTAAATGTTTTTGAGTTAGATGGGCTTGCTGCTTCACCTAAATTACGTGATATTGTGCTTTGTACTCTGATCTTTATTCTAAACCAAATGATGAAGTTAGAACCAAGCAAATACAATATTTGTATTATTGAAGAGTTATATAGCCTATTTAAAACCAGCAAGATTTCTCCACAATTCATTGAAAATTCTTTTAGATTGGCTCGTTTAACCAATGGATCATTCATTAGTGTGACAGAGGCTATAGATGATTACTCAGTAAATGACACACTAACTTCAATGTATAAAAATTCAACTTGGAGATTATTTCTAAAACATGAAAATTTAATTGAATCGTCAAAACTTTTGGATAAGGAAGAACTTCAAACGCTTCAATCTCTGGATATACAGTTGCATAACTTTAGTGATTTAATGGTTACACATGGCAAAGATGCTAAAGCGGTATACAGATTAAATATTGTAAGTGGATAAAGGTATACTAAAATTTTTGTATCAATTGAATCGTGTTGTACTATTTAGCAGTTTTGTGTTTTTTGCGTGTTTAATATTATTTAATCTTGCTTTCTGGGATAAAAAAGAATTAGTTAATTCAGGATGGATGCTATTTCGAGTTCTTGTATTAATGATAATTAGTTATCTTATTCATATTAGATTATCCAGTAAGGTCAGTAAGTAATACTTTTAACAAGAAAGAATATTATGTACAAACAAATTTATATTGCTGGTGAATATCTTAAGAACACTGAATTTACAGCAGAACAAATTCAACAACATATTCAGCAATTATTAGGAAGCTCAAACCATTTTAAAGCGGATGGAAAGGAATATGAATCTATTCTATCACATGAAAATAACCATTTCAAAATCATTAAAGCAGAACTTATTAAAGCAAGCAATTACCCAGGTACACTTTTGACGTGTGAGATTGAAATTGACAGTGAATTTTACGAATTAATAGCACAACCTATTTTTCATGGTGGTGAACAGTTCTTTATTTCTATTGATCACGGCATAATAAAAGTGAATGACATAGATGAAGATGATTGTCCTGCATGTCCGTTTAATCATGGTAATTATAAATCAGATTATGCTTGTAATCTTGGTTGCTTACCATCTGTAACTGAGATTATTGAGATAAAGCTAAAAACAAATGAGAATTGGAGTTGTCACTCTGATACAACTAAAATTTGTAAAGGTTTTGCGCAATACTGTAAACAACATGGGATTGATTATAAATCTGGTGATTTAACTGGTGATAAATATTTATAAACTAATACGATGAAAGGTGGTAATTGTATGAGCTAAAAGTAAACTTATTCGATGTGTTTAATTGTTTTATCGTCATTTTTACAGGAGTTACTTTTATGACACAAGAAACAATGTTCTCGTTAGAACAAATTAAGGCAGGTGATATTAAAAAATTAGCGATGGCAAAAGCTATGCTTTGGATATTGATTGGTGTTGCAGCAATTGGTGTTGCACTAGTTGGCAATTCCGTTCCTAAACCATTTGACTCTGTTGCCATTGGAATTGGTGTTGTAATCATATTTATAGGTGAATCTACGAAGAAAAGTGTACGTAAAAACATTTACGCCACAATTTTATCTCAAGATGAAGAAATTAATAATTTTTTAGCTGTGAATGATCCAGCGAAAACACTATTGCCAACAGAGTTTCTCAATAGTGGCAAGTTAAATCAAAGTGCAAGCACTCAGAAATTACTTGGCTTTTTACGCAAATATAAAACATTTGCTAATGGTAAAAATTTGAATTTAGTTGTTGAGTTGCTGAGTTTCTATGGTGAACAATTGAATACACAAAGAAAGGCGTAGTATGGCTAAGAAGGCAAAAGAAAATAATGCCCTAACTCTAAAGGCTATTATTGAAGATGAAAAGATGTTTGATAGATTGTGCCAGTTCATAATTGAACTTAGTCGTAGACAAAAAAATCTAGCGATCTCTAAGAAAGAGTTATCAGATAGTCAGACAGCGTTCAAAAAAGAACTTGGTTTAACTAAAGGTAATTTTGATCAGGTATTAGCATATGCTCAGTCTATGATGTCAAACCAGAACTTAGAAAATAACGATAAAGATCTTATAAAAATATCTACAGAAGCGGCCGAAGCAATAGCTCAACGAGCTAGTAGTGATAAAGAACTTTATCGAGCGTTAGTAAACTAGTAAAGCAACCACGTAGTGGTTGCCTACTTATTATTGATTGGAGTAATCATGACATTTGAAGTCGTATTAGCAGAAAAGAACGAGTTAGCAGAAGACGCATATACTCACATATATCCATTTTGTAAACCTTTGGGATCTGGCCACTACGTTAGTGACAACGTTGTGATTATCTCAACAAATGGACACTTGAGGAAATTAGTTGAACCTGATGGGTATGATATACGATACAAGAAGTGGAACAAAGAAGATTTACCTCTTTGTTTAAGACCAATTAAGAAAGAGCCAATACCAGGAAAAGAAAATCGCCATCAACAAGTAATCCAATATCTTAAGAAAGCTACAAAAGTCATTCACCTTGGAGATCCTGACGATGAAGGTCAGTTAATTTGTGATGAAATGATGGATGCGGCCAATTACACTGGACAAGTTGACCGGGTTTATTTAACCTCTAGAACTGAGTCTCATGTTAAACAAAGGTTCTCTCAAGCTGTAGATAATAAAACATGTATACGTGACGGTTATGCTGCCTTCGCACGCTCGGTTGGAGATCTTTGGTATGGTGTGAATTTATCTAGAGTCAATACAATCTCTGCTCAGGAAGCTGGGTATGATGTAAAACTTAATGTTGGACGTGTTAAGAATGCAATCATCGGATTAGTTGTTAGGCGAGACAGAGAATTTGAATCACATAAGAAATCTTACTACTATGATGTTTTTGGTACGTTTTCAGTAAATGGACTATCTTTTAATGCTAAGTACATAACAACAAATACAGATCCAATTGATGATAAAAATCGAATCATCGATAAAGGTTACGCCAATGGCATTGTTAACAACATCAGCGGTGCCCAAGCAACTATTCTAAGTGCAACCACTGAGCTTAAAGAAGTAAGTCCACCATTGCCTTGGAACTTAGCGACTTTATCTTCTGCTGCTGCAAAGAAATTCAAATTAAAACCGGATCAGATAATGAAAATTACGCAAGACTTGCGTATGAAGCATAAACTGATAACCTACAATAGAAGTGATGTCCAGTATTTAGATGATACTCATTTCCAACAAGCACCTATGGTACTTGCGAGTGTAGCCAAAAATAGCTCAGAATTAGCAAAGCTAGTTAACAAGGCTAATCCTAAGATAAAGAGTAGGGCATTTAATTCAAAATACGTTAAGGTTCATCATGGAATCATCCCTACTGAGACGGTAGCTGATTTATCGGTATTAACAAGTGATGAGTTAAATATCTATAACCTTGTTTGTACATTATATATTGCACAATTCTACCCCAAATATAAATTTAACCAGACAGATATACTTGTTGGCGTTGACGGCTATAAGTTTAAGAAATCATCAAAAAAAGATGTAGAACTTGGTTGGAAGGAAATTTTTGTTGATAGTAGTAGTGATGAAGACGATGAAGAATCTAATGATGAGTTTAGCGGTGCTTCATTAGCAGATCTTAGAACAAATATGAATGGCAATTGTATAAAAGGTATCGTAGAAGATAAAGAAACTAAACCAAGGCCTCGTTATACATTTGATACCTTAATGAAAGACATGAACAATATTGCTAAATACTGTAAAGATGAGAAAATTAAGAATTTATTCCTGGAGAAAGATAAAGATAATCCTGCTGCACATGGTAGTATTGGTACTGCTGCCACTCAAGGTCCTATACTTAAAGAATTATTTGAGATAGGCTATTTTAAAGATGAAAAAAGTAAGATAATTAGTACTCAATTATGCCGTGACTTCTTCGATTCACAACCAGAAGATGCAACGATGCCAGATATGACTGCATTATGGTTTGAAAAGCAAAAAATGATTGCTGAAGGCAAATATACAGTTGAGGAGTTCTTAAAAGAAGTAGAAGATCATATTGTTAGAGAAGTAGCTCGAGTTAAAGAATCTGGTGTTTCTTTAAATATTAAAGTTGAACGTTGTCCAAAATGCGAAAATCCACTGAAGCGGAACAAGAGTCAACATGGGTTCTATTGGTACTGTTCAAACTATAAGAATGGTTGTAAGGATACTTACAAGGATGAAAAAGGTAAACCTGTTCTTGAAGTCAAGAAGCCAAAGCTAACAGGTAGACAGTGTCCTGAGTGCAATAAGGATATAGTTGAGCGTAGCGGCAAACATGGTCCGTTTAATTGTTGTAGTGGATACCCTGAGTGCAAGTATATAGAGAGAACTGGGTTGGAAATTACTGGTAGAAAGTGTCCACAATGTGGCAAAGATACAGTTATTCGAGATGGCAAGTTTGGTAAGTTTGAGTGTTGTAGTGGTTATCCGGAATGTAAGCATATTGTAAAAGAAGAAAAGCCAATAGCGAACACTACTGGTGAGAAATGCCCTCAATGTAATTCAGATATTGTTGAACGTGATGGTCTTCATGGGAAATGGAAATCTTGCAGTAACTACCCTAAATGTAAATGGACGCCACCAAAAAAGGTTTTAGAAGAAACAGGTGAGATATGCCCTAAGTGTAACTCACCAATGGTTAGACGCACGTCTAAAGATGGTACTAAGGTATTTCTTGGATGTTCTGCCTTTCCCAAATGTAATCATATAGAATGGTAGTAATTTAAGATGGCACTAACAAAAAAACAAAGAGAGAAGTTATTTCAAAAGTTTGGTGGAAAATGCGCTTATTGCGGCTGTGAATTACAAAAGATTTGGCATGTAGACCACATCGTGCCAGTGGTTAGAGACATTGAAGTTGTGAAAAAAGGCAAATATTGGACAAGGCAAAGTACTAATACTCATTCTAATCCGCATTTAGAAATCATTGAAAATCTAAACCCTGCTTGTCCTGAGTGTAATATCCATAAAAGCTCATTGCCGTTAGAGCAATTTAGAGTAATACTCTCAAAAAAGCTTGAGCGATTAGAGCAGTCTTCTAAAGATTTTAGATTTGCGAGAAAGTTTGGCCAGGTGCAATTGACTCCATCACCAATAATTTTTTTCTTTGAGACAATCAGTAGTGGAGAATAAACTAAAGAAACTTAAAAATATATATGGCGAATTGTGTGTATATTGCTCCAAAAATATTGCAACAACTATTGATCATATAATCCCAACGTCTAGATATGGTCCTAATTTGCTAACTAACTTATTACCAGCCTGTAAAAAATGCAATAGCAAAAAAAGTTCTTTATCAATATATGAATTTTGCTCAAAGGATATTTTATTTCGTATAGATGAAAAGCGGCAAGTAAATAAATTTGTTTTATTAAGCGAATATACGTCTGAACAAGATCTACCATTAGGGGTCACGAGAGAATTCGGACTTTTTAGTACGCTAAGGAATTAATAACCATTTCATCACTCGGTTTTCATCGTGTAATAAACCCTCGTTTTTTACCTACTAAAATCTTAGCTTACTAACTTTA
>Ga0214919_10003241_pt1 | contig 24799 bp, 24 predicted proteins | sample LL1503_MetaG_FD_177994 | JGI IMG/M metagenome (GOLD analysis project Ga0214919, IMG submission 177994) | Freshwater microbial communities from Lake Lanier, Atlanta, Georgia, United States - LL-1503 | ecosystem: Environmental > Aquatic > Freshwater > Lake | place: USA: Georgia | collected... | reverse complement strand
GCCGGCGTTTGTGCAGTAGCAGCAAAGGCGATACGAAAGGCAAAGCGTCCATTTATCGTTGCAGGTGGCGGAGTTATTTACTCCGATGCCCATGCAGCGCTAACCAAATTTGTAGAAGGAACCGGTATTCCAGTTGGTGTTTCACAAGCAGGTGTGGGATCGCTTAACTGGGATCACCCACAGATGTGTGGCTCTGTTGGTGCAACAGGAACAACTACTTCAAACCGTTTAGCAAAAGATGCTGACTTAGTAATTGGTATCGGAACTCGCTATAGCGATTTCACAACCGCATCTAGATCAATTTTCCAAAACCCAGATGTGAAATTTATAAATATTAACGTCACCGCTTTCGATGCCTTCAAGCACGGCAGCGCCATTCCAGTTGTTGCTGATGCTCGCGAGGCGCTAACTGAGCTTTCGCAAGAACTTTCTGGCTATTCAGTAGATGCGCAATACGCCAAGAAGATTGCTGCAGAGAAAACGCATTGGAACGCCATCGTTGATGCCGCATTTGTTGATCAAAAACTGGCCAAGCCAAGTCAGAGCGAAATCATCGGCGCAGTGCAAGCAGCAACTGATCCACGTGATGTTTTAGTTGGCGCTGCAGGTTCACTTCCTGGTGATCTCCACAAGTTGTGGCGCGTACGCGATCCACTTGGATATCACATGGAATATGCCTTCTCATGTATGGGATATGAAATAGCGGCTGGTTTAGGCGTTGCGCGCGCAGATTCATCACGTACGCCAGTCGTAATGATGGGTGATGGTTCTTATTTAATGATGCATACCGAGCTCGTTACGGCGGTCGCCGAGGGCCTGAAATTTATTGTTGTACTAGTTCAAAATCACGGCTTTGCATCGATCGGCCATCTCTCTGAAGATATTGGCTCACAGCGCTTCGGCACTAAGTACCGCTTCCGCGATAAGAAAAGAAATAACCATGAGACTGGCGATGTACTGCCAGTTGACCTGGCAACCAACGCTGAAAGCCTTGGAATGAATGTAATTCGAATCGCAGAATCACCAAGCGCAATTTCAGATTTATCTGCTGCAATGAAAGTGGCAAAAGCCCATCCGACAGCCACATTGATTCATATCAATAGCGATCCACTGCTTTATGCACCAAGCGGAGAAGCTTGGTGGGAAGTACCTATTCCTGCAGTCTCAACACTAGAAAGCACCCAAAAGGCTTATGCTCATTACTCAGAAGCTCGCAAAGCACAGAAGAAGTATCTAGGAAAAGGCGCCAGCGAACGTAAGTAATTTAAAAGTAAATTAAACGTAAGTTACTTCGCGGAAAGTACGTTTAATTGAAAGCGTGTACTTATCGTTCTTTGGGTCTGCAACTCTGAAGAAACAGATTATTCTCTTGCCGTACTTCTTCTCTTCGGCTCCTGGATCTGGAAAGAAATAACCATAGGTAAGAGAGGGTGGTAAATCCTTCTGACCGGTTAAGGTGCTAATTGCTGCGTTATCGCAAGCCTGGCCAGCCTCTTTCTTGGCGGCATCTGAACTTAAATCTTTCGCTTTGATTGTGCCGGTGTAGAAAACTTCGTAATGATGCGCTGCAGTGCAGCTTGTTGCGTAAAGAGTTTTGTAATTTGTATCGGTCCAAAGACTTGGCTTGGTTGGCGCCTTATTTGCCGCGTAGCAACCAGGTTTGAGCTCTAAGTAAAAGGTGCCCTTAGCTAGGGCTTGAGCGGCTGGGGATCCGGCTACAAAGATCGCCATAAAGGCGAGAGTTACTAATTTCTTTGCGCGCATGCGTAAATCATATGACCTCAACCTCAAGTTGAAGGTTTGACTTAACCAAAAAGTAATAAGAATTAACGAATGGAAAACGGCGTGTGAATAGCGCATGGCTTGGGCTCAGATAGTCTTCGCACACAAACGTTTTGTAGGTCGATTGCCCTGATCGACCGCGTCTAAATAAGGAGCTCCACTTGATAAAGAGAATTTCAGCTGTAACAGCTGCACTCGCTCTCGCAACAGTTGGTTTCATTGTTCCAGCACAAGCTGCAACAACTGAAGCAGATTGCGGCACAACCGGTGCATTCTGTGTAGGTCTCGTAACTGACCTCGGAAAGGTTGATGACAAGTCATTTAACCAATCTGCATGGGAAGGCGCAAAAGCTGGCGCAGCTAAGGCTAGCGGTTTCGCTAAGTACATCGAAACTACAGATTCAAAAGACTACGCAAAGAACATGGCTCTATTTGCTGACAAGGGTTACAACGTAATCGTTACTGTTGGATTCTTGATGGGCGATGCAACAATCGCTGCAGCGAAGAAGTACCCAAAGATCAAGTTCATTGGCGTTGACCAGTTCAACGGTTCATCTGAAACAAACTACACCGGTCTGATCTTCGACGAAGATAAGGCAGGCTTCTTGGCCGGTTACCTCGCTGGATACCTAACAAAGACCAACAAGGTCGGCGGAGTATTCGGAATGAAGGAAGTTCTTCCGGTTCGCAAGTTCGGTGAAGGATTCGAAAACGGTATTGCATACGCAGGTAATGAGCGCAGCAAGAAGATTAAGTCAACAGTTGTTTACCACGCAGCTGGCGACAACGCATTCGCTGATCCAGCATGGGGTGCAACAACTGCTAACCAGCTACTTACACAGGGATTCGACGTAATCTTCGGTGCAGGTGGATCAACTGGTAACGGTGCACTAGGCAAGGTTGCTCAGAAGGCTGGCGCACTCTGCATCGGTGTTGACACTGATCAGTACTACACAGTTCCTGAAGCAAAGTCATGTTTGGTAACTTCAGCTGAGAAGAAGCTATCTCTTGGAGTTTCAACTCTTGTTGGTCAGGCTAAGGCCGGAACAATCAAGGGTGGAAACTACGTAGGTCAAGTTGGCCTCTCACCATTCCACGATCTTGATTCAAAGGTTCCTGCAGCTGTGAAGGTTCGTTTGAAGAAGGTCACAACTGGCATTCTTGCTGGTTCAGTTTCAACTGGCTTCAAGGGTTAATTAAAGCTCTGTAAAGTTAGTTATAGAAAATAAAGAGCGGGTGCGTGAAAGCGCACCCGCTCTTTATTTTCTCCTCTTTTATTATTTATATTATTTGGAAAACCTAATAGGATAGCCAATTATGAGCGATACCAAAGTCGTTAAATCAGAAGCCCCTAAATCAAATAAGAGTTTTGATGTTGGTTCTTGGTTGATCCCAATCATCGCTGTTCTAACTGCGATGTTTCTTGCCGCGCTATTAATGAAGGCGCAAGGGTCAAATCCAATCACCGCTTACAAGTCGCTATTTAAGACTGCATTCGGTTCGCTATCAGGAATAGGTGCGACGCTTGGTAAATCAACTCCGCTTGTTCTAAGCGGTCTGGCAGTTGCTATTGGCTTACGTGCAGGGCTTTTCAATATTGGTGCACAAGGACAACTTCTATCTGGCGCGCTTGCTGCCGCTTGGGCTGGCGTAAGTTTCCATGGCCTTCCGGGCTATATACACATTCCAATCGCACTAATAATTGGAGCCTTCTTCGGGTCTGTAGTTGCAGGTATCTCGGGTTTTCTAAAGGCTTATCGTGGCGTTCACGAAGTAATTACTACAATCATGCTGAACAGCATCGTCATGGGTATCGCTGATTATCTTGCTTCCCATCAACTGCGCGAACCTGATCAATTCTTAACTCGCACTGCAGAAATTCAACCAAGTGCAAAGATGCCGGTTTACGCGCACTTGCCACTTGGCTTCTTCATCGCTGTTGCACTCGCGCTATTTATCTGGTGGATTCTGGGACGCACCACTAGCGGTTTCCGTATCGAGACTGTTGGTCGCAACCGCCACGCAGCTTGGTATGCCGGTGTCTCGGTAAAGCGAACGGTAATTTCAGCGATGCTTATCTCAGGTGCGATCGCAGGACTTGGCGGAGCGGTCGAAACTCTCGGAATCACATACCGTTACGCGCCCGCCTTCAACTTAGGCCTAGGTTTTGATGGAATCACGATCGCGCTGCTTGGTCGCGTTCATCCACTCGGAATCATTCCGGGCGCGATTTTGATCGGTGGCATGCGCGCTGGTGCTGCCAATATGCAGTTCGATTCAGGCGTAGCTCCTGAACTAGTAGACCTCTTAATGGCGCTGATTTTGTTGCTTGTAACCGCTCCGTTGATTACCCGTTTCTTCAAGAATAGTTCTAACAAATCCATGACCAGCGGTTGGGGTAGCTAATATGAAGTTACTTTCGAAACGCAATGGATACTTCTTAATCGCGGCGCTAGCTACTGGCTTCTTTTACTCCAAAGATGCCGATATCACCACATCCGTTTACGCAACGGGCACCGCTTTCGCACTTCCGTTAGCGCTTGCCGCGATGGTTGGAATCATGTGCGAGCGCACTGGAATCGTAAATATCGGTATCGAAGGAACCATGCTCTTATCTGCGTTCGTGGCTTTCTTCGTCTCATCCTTTACTAAAAATATTATGATCGGCTTACTTGCCGCGATATTGACTGGTTCGATCATGGGTCTATTGCTCGCGCTTATGGCAGTTTCATGGCGCATGGATCAGATCATCGCCGGAACTATTCTTAATATTCTGGCAACGGGTCTTACTTCATTCTTATATGTACAAGGTAAAACAATTCCGAGTGTCTTCCAAGCCATTGAAATTCCTGGACTTTCCAAGATCCCATTTTTTGGACCAGTTCTCTTCATCCATGGTCCACTGACTTTCTTAGGCCTGGCAATTATCTTGACTCTTTACGTGGCGATTTATCACACGCCTTGGGGCTTGCGTTCACGCGCAGTTGGCGAACATCCATCTTCAGCCGATACCGCCGGTGTATCAGTGGCGCGACTTCGCTACATCAACGTAACGATCGCAGGTGCGATCGGCGCACTCGCCGGTGCTTACTTGAGCCTTGAACTCGTTGGTTCATTTGAACGCGGCTTCACTGCAGGTAAGGGCTTTACCGCACTTGCCTTGATGATCTTCGGTCGCTGGAACCCACTTGGCGCACTTGGTGCAGCACTCTTCTTCGGTTTAGCGCAGGCTTATGCCAATCAATTGATGATCGACCAAGTCGTAAATATTCCAACGCAATTTACTGCAGCGCTTCCTTACGTCATGACGATTGTTGTCTTAGCGATCTCTGCCGGAAAGGTGCGACCACCAGCTGCCGAAGGACAACCATATGAGAAGGGACAGGCATAATGAGCGCTCTTCTAGAAGTAAATGGCATCACTAAGCGTTATCCAGGAGTTGTCGCTAACGACAACGTTTCACTTACTGTTAACGCAGGCGAAGTTGTTGCACTGCTCGGTGAAAACGGTGCCGGTAAATCAACGCTACTCAAGGCAGTTTTTGGATTGATCAAGCCAGATTCTGGTGAAATTAAAATTAGCGGAACTCCGATCGTCTTTGGTGACACCGCGGGTGTTATCTCGCGTGGTGTGGGTATGGTTCACCAGCACTTCCAGTTGGTACCGGTTATGACGGTTGCCGAGAACTTGATCTTGGGCGATGAACCAAAGCGTGGCTTATTTATCAATCAGAAATCTGCGCGCGAAGAGATTATTACTCTCTCCAAGCGTTATGGCCTTGAGGTAGATCCTGATGCAGTTATCGAAGATCTACCAGTCGGCATGCAACAGCGCGTCGAAATTCTGAAAGCACTTCGCAAGGATGTTAAGTTACTTATCCTTGATGAACCAACCGCAGTACTTACACCACAAGAGATTGACGAACTCCTCGCAGTTATCCGAAACCTAGCTAAATCAGGTGTCGGGGTGGTTTTGATTACCCATAAATTACATGAGGTTATGGCGGTTGCCGATCGAGTGGTCGTACTTCGTGGAGGCAAACTAGTCGGAACTACTTCACCTAAGGAAACAGATGAGGCTGGTCTTGCTCAGATGATGGTTGGTCGTTCCGTTGTTCTACAGGTAAATCGCACTGAAGCTAAACGTGGCGCGGTTGTACTCGAAGTTAAAGGCCTAGAAGTTCGTGATGATCGCAAAATCATGTCGGTAAAGGGCGTTGATTTAACTCTTCACAAGGGCGAAATCCTGGGTGTTGCCGGCGTTGAAGGCAACGGACAGCGTGAACTCGTAGAAGCGATCTGCGGAATGCGACATCGCGAAGCTGGTGAAGTAATGATCAATGGCGTAGCAACTAAAGATATGAATCCTCACTCGGTTCATGAAGCCGGTATTTCTCATGTTCCCGAAGATCGTGAAAAGCACGGTCTCGTTGCTAGCTACACAATCGCCGATAACTTGGTGCTAAATCAATTTGATCAAGAGCCATACGCAAAAGGTTGGGTTCGAAACCTTGGTGAAGTAGCCAAGAACGCTACCGATCTCGTTGAAAAGTTTGATATCCGCACACCTTCTGCTTTCAATACCGCAGGATCGCTCTCTGGTGGAAATAAGCAGAAAGTTGTAGTTGCGCGCGAGCTCAGCGAAGAACTTCCTGTTCTAATCGCAGCGCAACCAACACGTGGCGTGGACGTCGGGTCTATCGAATTTATCCATAACCAGTTAATCGCAGCGCGCGATAAGGGCGCCGGTGTTCTCTTGGTTTCTGCAGAACTCGATGAAGTTCTCTCACTCGCTGATCGAATAGCGGTCATGTCTGATGGCAAGATCGTGGCCATTGTGGAATCCAAAGCAGCAGATCGCAACTACATTGGACGTTTAATGGCAGGGCTTAAGGGGTAAGTAAATTGAAGATTGCAATAATCGCAGGTACTGGCTTTTATAACCTGCCTGCGCTTGAAGGCCAATCCCCTACAACAGTTGATACTGCCTACGGACAAGCGGTAATCACGACAGGTAAATGGCATGGCGCTGAAGTTGCCTTCTTAACTCGCCACGGCGTTAACCACACTGTTCCGCCAAGCCAAGTTAACTATCGTGCAAATATTCAGGCGCTTAAGAACTGGGGAGCCGATTTAATTATCGGTGTAAATGTAGTTGGTGGAGTTTCCAAGAAGTTAAAGCCAGGAGCGCTGCAATTAGTCGATGACTTTATTGATTTCACGCACGGCCGAGCCGATACCTTTTTTGATGGTGTACAAGAAGGCGGTGTGCAACATACCGATATGACTTACATCTATGATCGCAAGATCCAAAAGGTGCTAGCAAAATCTGCCGAGAAAGCGAAGATCAAACTTCACACTGGCGGAATTTATGCTGTTTACAACGGTCCGCGTTTTGAATCCCCTGCTGAAATCCGGATGTGCGCCAAGCTCGGTGTCACCGTTGTCGGTATGACTGGTGTTCCTGAAGCAACGCTGGCGCGTGAAGCCGGGCTTCGCTACGCCGCGATCGCCGCTGTTGCCAACCCTGCCGCCGGACTATCCGATGAAGAGATTAGCCACGAAGGTGTTGGTGAAGTAATTAAGGGCTGCGCGGGTAACGTCATCACAATTATTGACGGTGCGATAAAGATTCTGGCTTCATCACCGAAAAAATAAAATGGATCTCTTAATCACAAATGCCAGGTATGCACTAACTTCAAATAACCAAGATGAGATATTAGAAAATATCTCGATTGGTATTAAAGACGGCAAAATTGCGTATATCGGTGGTGATAAACCGGCTGCAACTAAAAATTATGACGCCTCTGGAAAATTAATTGCGCCGGGTTTAATCAATAGCCATACCCACCTTGGAATGTCGCTACTTCGCGGCTGGGCAGAAGGCGTAAACCTACAAGGATTCTTGGAACGCGTTTGGGCCGCGGAGGGCGCCATCATGGATCAAGCTACCTGCGAACTTGGCACCGAACTTGGTGCGCTAGAGGCTCTGTTATCTGGCACGACAACCACGATGGATATGTATCTAAATCCTGCAGCAACGCATCGTGGCGCAGTTCGCGCAGGTCTGCGCCATATCGCAGGACCGATCTTCTTTGATTTCCCTGGGCTAGATGGCTTGCAATGGTCACAGCGAATAGAGCGCGCCCATCTTTGGAAAGATGAACTCGCCAAAATTGGTGGTCCGTATATTCCAACTTATTTGATGCCGCATTCCACTTATACCGATTCTCCCGAGAACCTATCTCAGGTTGCGGTGATCGCTAAAGAACTTGGTGCACGTATCCACTTACACGTCTCCGAAACAGAAGCTGAAAATAAAGATGTGCAGTCTCGTTACGGCAAGACACCGACTGAAGTCTGTCGCGATACTGGAATTTTGGATGTTCCAACGATCTTCGGCCATGGTGTGCACCTATCTGATTCAGATATGGCGATCGCAGTTAGTAAAGGAACTTCGGTCGGACACTGCCCCGGTAGCAATCTAAAACTAGGCTCTGGCTTGGCGCGCTTTAACGATATGCGTAAAGCTGGCATCAAAGTTGGACTCGGTACCGATTCTTGTTCTTCATCTAACGATCTCGATATGTTCTCGGTAATGCGTTTGGCAGCCCATGTTGTGGCCCTTCGCAACTCCCCTGCCGATGTTGATCTAACCTCAATTGTTCGCGCCGCAACTATTGAGGCTGCTCATGCAGTGGGCTTGGGTGATCGCGTCGGAAGTATCGAAATCGGGAAAGAAGCAGATCTAATCGCAATTGATCTTCACGCAGCCCACTTAACACCAGTGCACGATGTCAATGCGCTCTTGGTCTTTGCAGCTGGCCGCGGCGATGTCACAGATGTTTGGGTTGCCGGCGATCAAGTTGTGGCAAATCGCACCAGCACCAAAATCAATCTCAGTGATTTAATCTCTCGCGTAAATGAACGAGTCAAAGCGCTGGATCCGCTGCGATGAACTTCGCGGGAAAGAGTTTGCTGTTAACTGGAGCATCCGGGTTAATCGGTGCGGCCTATGTAAAACGTTTTCTCGAACTCGGTGCCACGGTTTGCGCACAAGTAAACACTGGCTCAATTGCGGCCCAAGATAATCTGCATGTGATTGCCGCTGATTTGTCAGTTGCTGGCTCAGGAAAATCACTTGTGCAGGAAGCGTTAGCGCGCGCTGGAAAGATTGATTACGTAATCAACAACGCCGCCAACCAATCAGTGCTTGATCCGGCTAAAGCCACGCGCGATGAGATCGAGTCAATGATGCGCATCAACGTCGATGCTCCTAAAGAAATCATCGATGAATCAGCTAAATCTGGCGTACAAGTGGTGCTAAATATTTCATCAGTCGAGGCGCTCAATCCGCGCGCTGGCCACGAGATATATGGCGCGAGTAAAGCGGCGCTAGATGTCTTAACTCGCTCTGCATCGCGTGCACATGCACCAATGCGCGTTCTTGGACTGCGCTTAGGTTTAATCGGTCGCGACGGAATCGATCAAGCTTGGCCCGAAGGTGTGGCAGCTTGGAAAGCGGCAACTCCTCTTGCGCGCTACGCATCCGCTGAAGAAGTTGTTGGAGTTACCGAATTTTTACTATCTGATGCCAACTCTTGGGCAACCGGATCAACTTATGATTTTGATGGCGGCCTCGGCGCCAACGCCTGGTAAAAATTTAACGCGGCGAAGTAAATAACAAAGTCATCGCTAAGAAGAGAATTCCTGCGGCTGAAAATATTGTTAGCCCGCGACGGACTTGAGGTCTTGCCAGAATAACTGCGGCTCGCGCAACCAAGGCGATAACTATTGAATACCAAGATGCAGAAGTGAGTGCCTGCACTATTGATAGCAAAAAGATTCCTAGAGCTAGATTAAAATCAGCCGGTACAAAGGCGGGAATAAATGCGACAGCAAAAACTGCAGCTTTTACATTGGTCATATTGGTCAGAAAACCTAGGCCAAATGCTGGACCTATTCCGGTCTTTGCATCTCCTGAATAATCAAAGCGACCAAACTCTTTTCGCGCTTCCCAAAGCGTTTGCAAACTCAAAAAGACTAGGTAAGCCACACCCGTGTATTTAAGTAAGTTGTAGGCGGTGTGTGAGCGGGCAAATATTTGCGAAAGACCAACTGCGGAAAGTGATCCCCAGACAATTAACGCGGAGCTTGTTCCAAGCAGAGTTGTATATGCAGTGCGCGGTCCGCCCATAATTGCTTGGCGCAGAATCATCGCGACCGTTTGTCCGGGAACGAGCGCTAAGAGATAAGCGGTGGCGATAAATGCCGGCAGAACTTTTAAAAAGTCGATCAAAATAGATACACCAATCCTGCGTAGCCCCGAAGGGATTCGAACCCTCGTAGCTGACTTGAGAAGCCAGAGTCCTAGGCCGCTAGACGACGGGGCCCTAGTACATTTTGTCTTTCGCTGGGGTACCAGGACTCGAACCTAGACTTACTGAACCAGAATCAGCAGGGCTGCCAATTACCCCATACCCCATTACAACAGGGGTAAGAATACCCCAAAATTAAAGCGCAATCGCTGCGGTAATTCGCGCAAGACAGGCATCTTTTCCGAGCAACTCCATAGATTCAAAGAGCGGCGGAGAAATTGTGCTGCCAGTTGTTGCGATGCGAACTGCGCCAAATGCAATACGTGGCTTTAGCCCCATCTCTTCAATTAGAGATGTACGAAGAGCGGCTTCAATGCTTTCGTGGTTCCAGGTAGTTAGCGGCGACAATTCTATGAGTGAGCGCTTTAGTACATCCTTTGATGCGCTATCAGTAACTTTAGGAAGCGATGCTTCTTCAACTTTAAAATCTTTTGCAAATAAGAAGCGCAACATTGCAGGTACTTCATCTAATTTAACAATGCGTTCTTGAATTAGCGGAAGTGCTTGCTTAACTAGCGCGATCTCAGCATCGCTACCAGATATAACGTTTGCCTTGGTTAAGAAAGGAAGTGACCACTTTAGAAAATCATCGAGAGTTAGAGCTCGGATCTTATCTCCGTTAATTGCTTCTAACTTCTTCATATCAAATCGGGCAGGTGATGAATGAACCTTGTCCACGGTAAAGAGTTCGCAGAGTTCAGACATCGTAATGTTTTCGCGATCATCGCCAGGTGACCAACCCAGTAGCGCTAAATAGTTACAGATAGCTTCTGGTAGATAACCTTGCTCGCGATACCAGGCGATCGAGACTTCACCGTTGCGCTTAGAAAGTTTGGCGTTGTCCTGTCCCATAACAAATGGCAGGTGGGCAAAGACGGGGTAATCCTCTGGCTTAACGCCCATCGCTTGATAAACGCGGATCTGACGTGGCGTGGATGAAAGGAGATCTTCACCGCGCAAGACGTGGGTTACCTTCATCAAGATATCGTCAACCGCAACAGCCAAGGTGTACAAAGGAGAACCATCGGCGCGAACCAGAACAAAGTCCGGCACAAATTTATGGTCAAAAGTTACTTCGCCGCGGATTTCGTCTTTAAAGGTGGTTGTGCCATCTGGCATACGCATGCGCACGACCGCTTCGCGACCTTGCGCCTTGTACGCAGCAATTTGAGCAGCGGTTAAATCGCGGCAATGGCCGTTGTAGCCAGGTGCGAGATTTGCCGCACGTTGTGCTTCGCGCACCGCTTCTAACTCATCTGGTGAGCAGTAGCAGTGATAAGCATCTTTCTGATCTAAAAACTTTTGTGCCCAGTGTGTATAGATATCTAAACGCTGCGATTGTAGGTAAGGGCCGTTTTCGCCACCGACCTCAGGGCCCTCATCCCAATTTAAGCCGAGCCATTTCAAAGTATCTATGGCAGCCTGGATGTATTCATGAGTTACGCGAGTTGTATCGGTATCTTCAATGCGGAACAAGAATGTTCCGCCCGTGTGGCGAGCATAGGCCCAATCAAAGAGCGCGGTCCGGATATTTCCGACATGCAGATCACCAGTAGGAGATGGTGCAAAGCGAACTTTTACCTTTTTTGTTATTGAAGTTGGCGTCACGGCTTTGCACTCACCTTATTTGTTAGTTGGCCGAGGCCGTCAATACCTACAACGACGTTACCGCGCTCGATGAGCGGTCCAATTCCTGCAGGGGTTCCGGTGATGATTACATCGCCTGGCAATAACGTCATGATTTGTGAAACGAAGACCACGATATCGGCGACGCTAAAGATCATCTTATCTAACGTTGCATCTTGGCGGATCTCATCATTTACCTTTGAGAAAATTCTTTGTGTGCCGGGTACGAAATCGGTTTCGATCCATGGTCCAAGCGGGCAGAAAGTGTCAAACCCTTTAGCGCGCGCCCATTGGCCATCGCTCTTCTGTATTTCGCGGCAGGTAATGTCATTAGCTAGTGTGTATCCGAAGATAACTTCGTTAACGCGCTCTTTCGGAACATCTTTACAGACGCGACCGATAACAACTGCTAGCTCTGCTTCGTAATCAATAGTTGGCGCCATCGCCGGCCAGACGATGGTGTCGCCTGGGCCGATCACCGATGTATTTGGCTTTAGGAAGATGATTGGCTCCTTAGGAGGTTGCGAACCCATCTCTTTGGCATGGTCTGCGTAATTCTTGCCAACTGCAACTACTTTGCTGCGCGGAATAACAGGGGCGAGCAGGCGAACTTTGCTTAATTCGACTTTGGCAGCGGTCTTGGTGACGCCATGATAGATCGGATCTCCGCCGATAACGCTGATGTGATTGTCATCTTCCAAGATGCCAAAGAGCGGATCGGTACCTAAACCTGATTCAGGTCCTGGTGAGAAGCGAACAATACGCATTGGGCTATCTTACGCCCTGGCTACGCTTCCATTTGCATCGATATAAAAGAGTGATGCTTGCGCAGAGTGTTGCTTAATCACCGCGACTTTGGCATTTGGCAGACCCGCAAAGACAACTCCTTCGATACCGGAAATCTGTGATGCCAGTGCCACAACGAAAACTGCTTCGACCGCATCAAGGCTTAACTCAGGAGATTCGACGTTAATTGCAACGTAGGTACGACCAGTTGAATCACGTAGCGCGGCAGCTTGTTTTGCACCGGATCGTGCCAAGGTTGATGTTGCAAGAGTTGCCAGCTTTTGATCTTCCGGATTTTCAAAAAAATTATCTGAATTTGTATTACTCATGCTCATCTACTTCGCCATTTTTAACTCGCTCAATAATTACTGAGCTAATTTTACGGCGGCGGCCAAGTGGGCGCTCTGAAGTAATTGACCAGCCGGACATAGAAATCGTGCTTCCCGCAATTGGTACACGGCCAAGTTTCTGGGCCATAAGCCCACCAATAGTGTCGACATCTTCGAAATCCACTTTATCAATTTCGATCTTTAATTCATCTGCTAGATCTTCAATGTGCAGAGTCGCTTTAGCGCGGGCCTTATCTTCATTAATCCAGGTAAAGGCTTCAACGCCATCGTCAAATTCATCGGCGATCTCGCCCACAATCTCTTCGATAATGTCTTCGATCGTAATAATGCCGGCAGTTCCGCCATACTCGTCAATGACGATGACAAGATGGATCTGATCACGCTGCATCTCTTTCAATAACTCTGCAGCAATCTTGATTTCTGGAACAAAGACAGCTGGGCGCATATGTTGCTCAACCTTTTCGCTTGTCTCCGCATCATGATTATCAAGGGCGCGCTTTGCTAAATCTTTTACATAAGCGATGCCTATGATTTTGTCGAGACTATCGCTGACAACTGGAATACGGGAATAACCACTGCGCAGCGCAAGTGAAAGCGCCTGGCGCAAAGTTTTATCGCGTTCGATCCAGACCATATCTGTGCGGTGAACCATCAACTCGCGCACTAAGGTGTCACCTAGTTCAAACACCGAGTGGATCATCTCGTGTTCATCGGATTCCACTAATCCACTTTCATGTGCTTGATCGACTAAATCACGAAGCTCAGCCTCATTGGAAAATGGACCACCACGGAACCCTTTACCCGGTGTAATCGCATTACCCACCGCAATCAAAAGATTAGTAACCGGACCCAAGATAAAAGCTAAGAAGTATGCAACTGATATTCCAGCGCGAGCCCATTTATGCGGTTGTTGGCGACCTAAAGTGCGAGGTCCGACGCCGACAACTACGTATGACAGAACAACCATCACAGCAACAGTAGTAATCATGGCTTGCGCAGATGAATATTGGCGCAGCAAAGCAACTGCTAGCAGTGCGGCTGCGGTGAATTCGCAGATTTTTCGAACAAGTAAGAGAACATTTAAATAGCGCGAAGGATGTTGCGAATACTTCTTAAGCAGATGTCCCCCGCGTTTGCTCTCGAGTTCTTCAATCAAAACGCGTGAAATAGAGGAAAGCGCTGATTCAGAAGCAGCAAGAAATCCCGCAAAGGCGATGAGAGCAACAATGGCGCTGATATTCGCGGCGGTCACGCAGTTGCCTGCCAGTTCTTAACTAGCTCTTCTTGCAGAGCAAACATAGCTTTTTCATCTTCTTTATTTGCATGGTCATATCCCAAGATATGTAGCAAGCCGTGTGCAACCAGGATAAAGATTTCGTGTTCGGTGGAATGCCCCGCTGCTGTTGCTTGAGTTGCGGCAACTGTTGGCGCAATCACGATATCGCCCAGCGTTACCGCATCTCCTGGGTTTTCTGGCATATCCATTGGAAATGAGAGAACATCAGTTGGACCAGGTTCATCCATCCACTTAATGTGAAGTTCGGTCATCTCGTTCTCATCAACAAAAACCAAATTAACTTCGCACTCAGGGTTGAGCTTTAGCTGCACCAAGCTATGTTCAAGAAGTGCGTGCACTTGATCCGCGGGCACAAGGGCACCAGATTTATTGGTAATTTCGATAGCCATGTATTTTTTAAATTATTAGTTTCGGATATTGCGTGGGACGGACTTTGCCGCATCAAATTTAGCGTAAGCCTTGACGATATCGCCGATCAAGCGGTGTCGGATAACATCTTCGGCAGTTAGATCAAGGAATGCGATGTCATCTATGCCTTGCAAGATATCGGTGATGATGCGCAGCCCAGATTTGGCGCCATTTGGAAGATCTACCTGAGTCACATCACCTGTCACAACCATCTTTGATCCAAAACCTAAACGTGTCAAAAACATCTTCATCTGTTCAGGTGTGGTGTTCTGGGCTTCATCCAAGATAACAAATGAATCATTAAGAGTACGGCCGCGCATATAAGCCAGCGGTGCAACTTCGATTACACCTGTTTGAATCAATCGCGGAATCGAATCAACATCGATCATGTCGTGCAGGGCATCGAATAGTGGGCGTAAATAGGGATCAATCTTTTCACTCAATGTGCCAGGCAAGAAACCTAAACTTTCACCTGCTTCGACGGCAGGGCGAGTTAAAACTATGCGATTAACCTTCTTTGCTTGCAGCGCCGCAACCGCCTTAGCCATCGCGAGATAAGTCTTACCAGTACCGGCTGGTCCTATTCCAAAGGTAATCGTGTTCTCTTCGATCGCATCGACATAACGCTTTTGATTTGCAGTCTTTGGCCTGATGGTGCGACCGCGATTAGAGACGATATTTAGCGAAAGAACTTCGGCAGGACTTTCTGCAGGTTCGTGCCCCATCATCCCAATGCAGCGTTGAACTGCATCAACGCTTAGCGATTGACCTGAGCGTATAACAAGGGTCATCTCGGAAAATAGTTTTTCAATTGCAACAACATCAATATGCGGTCCGCGCAGAGTTATCTCGTTACTACGAACTGTGATGTTAACGCTGGGGAAAGCGGCTTCGATGGCTCGCAAATTGGCATCGTTTACGCCGATGAGTGAAACCATCGGAATCGCTAGTGGGACGGTTATTAAAGTGCGTTCCATATATCGCTGATACTACTTTTAACCGGGTGGCCAAGCGAGCCCACGCCCGCCCAAGAGATGTAAATGAGCGTGAAAGACGCTCTGGCCAGCATCTGCACCGGTGTTAAAGACGGTTCGATAGCCAGTTAGCTCTCGCTCTGTGGCAATCTGGGCGGCTGCGGTAAATAGATCAGCGGTAATCGTCGGAGAGATCTTTGCAAGTGACGCTGCGTTTTCGGTATGCACCGTTGGAATTATCAAAACATGAGTTGGCGCCTGTGGACTTAAATCGTTAAATGCGACCACGTTTTCACTGCGGTAAACAATCTCGGCAGGAATTTGCCCCTCAATTATTTTGCAGAAGATGCAATCTGGATCAAGTGCCATGAGCGCGACTATACCTTTACCAAATTCCAAGTGCAGCGTTTAAGCCAGAGAGCGCCGCCATTGAGGCATGCGCAGATCTAAATATTGGGCGGCCCATTAACGCGGTCTTGGCGCCGGCGGCCGTAAAGAGTGCGAGCTCTTCATCCGTTAAACCACCTTCTGGTCCGATAATGATTAAAACTTTCTTTACACCAGGATTAACTACATCGGTTAATTTATGTTGCGCGCCTTCGTGGAATACGATCGCAATGTCGTAATTGGCAATTTCAGCAGCAATTTTCTTGGCATCAAGCACTCCCATTACAAAGGGAATACGATTGCGCCGACTCTGTTTACTTGCCTCACGCGCCGTGGTGGCCAACTTCTGCATTAGATCAGGCGTTGCCTTGCCGATCGAACGCGCTGCTGCCCACAGCAGAATTACATCAGCACCGCCTTCAGTATTTAGTTCAATCGACTCTTTAATGCGATCGCCTTTGGTAAGCGCCTGTGCCACATGAAATTCCACAGGTAGCGCTTCTTCAAACCCAGTTGAAAGAACTTGAACTGTCATATCTTTCTTGCCGATAGTTAAAACCTTTACGGCCGACCAAGCGCCTTGACCATTGGAAAGCGCTAGCGAATCCCCTATCTGAGTACGCAATACCCGAATGGCGTGCGCCGCTTCATCTCCAGTAAATTGATAAGTACTTCCAATTGTTGTTGGAAGATCTGCAACAAAGAAGAGGCTAAGCATCAGCGGCCAAAAGCATCTCTAAATTTGCTAAAGAAACCTTGCTCGTGGCCCTTGATCTTTACATCTCCTGGCTTTTCACCGCGAGATGCCGCAAATTTACGTAAGAGCTCTTCTTGTTCGCGACTTAACTTATGGGGAGTTTGAACTTCTACGTGCACAATTAAATCTCCACGAGTGCCCGCGCGTAGGCGAGTCATTCCTTTACCGCGCACTGGAATCGTTGCACCGCTCTGAGTTCCGGCACGTACTTCTACATCAATCTCGCCATCTAGGCATTCGACTTTAACTTTGCTACCAAGAGATGCTGCCGCAAAGGAAACTTCGATGGCAACGTGCAGATTATGGCCATCACGAATTAGATATGGATGTTCTGCTTCAACAATTTCCACGTACAGGTCACCAGCTGGTCCGCCACCGGCGCCGACTTCGCCGCGTCCTGCTAACTGAATGCGATTGCCAGTTTCAACTCCTGCCGGAATCTTTACGCTGATATTTTGGCGGGCCCGCACACGTCCATCGCCAGCACATTCGCGACATGGATTTTGAATTACGCTGCCATAGCCCTGACATGCAGAACATGGACGTGAAGTCATTACTTGTCCTAAGAAGGAACGTTGTACTTGTTGGGTTTCACCGCGGCCTTTACAGACCTGACACATTGCGGGAGCGGAAGCATCTGCCGATCCTTGTCCGTTGCACTTGGTACATGTAACGGCATTTTCTACAGATATCTCACGCTCAGTACCGAAGCAGGCTTCATTTAAATCAACTTCAACGCGAATCAGCGCATCTTGTCCTTGGCGCATACGCGGACGCGGTCCGCGATTTTGTCCACCACCGAAGAAGGCATCCATGATGTCGCTAAATCCACCACCACCAAATCCACCACCAAATCCACCAAAAGCAGAACCGCCCATGTCGTATGACTGGCGTTTCTGTGGATCACTTAAAACTTCATATGCTGCAGTAACCTCTTTAAATTTATCTTGAACTGCGGGATCCGGATTTACATCGGGATGTAGCTCGCGCGCGATCTTGCGATATGCCTTTTTAATCTCATCGGCACTTGCTCCGCGGTCAACGCCAAGTGTTTGGTAATAATCAGACATTAATTAATTAGCCTCCGCAATGTAGCGCCCGACATAGCGGGCAACTGCAGATATTGCCGCCATAGAACCGGCGTAATCCATACGGGTTGGTCCCAGAATTCCGAGCGCGCCAATCGGTGATTCAGCTGCGCCATATCCAACCGTGACTAGCGATGTTTGACGTAAATTACTCTCGCTCTGCTCATTGCCAATCCGCACTTTTACAGTTTCATTGGCATCGCCAAGTAAGCGCAAGAGAACAACTTGCTCTTCGAGGGCCTCCAAAATTGTTGATAGCGATGATCCTAAATCTTCACCGGAGCGCGCCAAGTTAGCGGTTCCAGAAATTGTCATCTTCTCATTGCCCGAACCTTCACCAATTATCGGGTAGGTAATCACAGCAACTTGTTTCGTTAGATCTGCCAGCAACTTGGCTGATCGTTTCATCAATTGATCTAGGTTATTTGCTTCATCCAGGAAAGTTTCAATAGCGCGACGTTCTGCAGCAGACATCGGTTTTACCGTCGCTAACTTATCGACAAATACGCGATAACCCAGATCAGTTGGAATACGACCGGCTGATGTATGAGGGTGGGTAATTAAGCCTTCTTCTTCAAGAACTGCCATCTCGTTGCGGATGGTTGCAGGTGAGATTCCGAGTGATGTTTTATCGGCAATTACTTTAGAACCTACTGGCTCTTGGGTAGCCACGTACTCATCAACGATGGCGCGCAAAATCTCGAGACGACGTTGTGATTGCATGGTTAAATAAAACTTTTCCTTAGATTAAGACAAGTGCGATTGAGATGAGCGTTAATAGAAAGAAAGCTGGGAAAGCAGTCTTGGCCTTATTGGCTTTGAAGTGAACGAATATCGCGCCAGCCATGAAGAACCAGAGACCGATTAGCGGAAAGTAAGCCATCCAGTTCCACTTTAAACCGAGAATTAACCCAAATGCCAAGAGCGCTTCGCAGACACCGATAACTCGCGCAATTCCATCTTTAACATTTACATCGCGAGTTCCCGATAGCCCCTTTGGGTTACCGCTGGCTTTGGACAGCCCTGAGATAACAAAGACCAATGCTAGAAATGTGAGAAGGATGGTTGCGCTAGTTGTCATGGGGTAAAGGTACTACAGGCGCTTAGGCCAGCGCCTCTCGGACTAAGCGATCTGCGATCAAACGCCCCTGCGCAGTTAATTGGATCGCACCATCAATTATCTCTAAATGCCCTGATGATTTATAGGCAGCCAAATTATCTTTTGCAGCTTCGCTGAGCAAAGATAGCGCAAGACCAGAGCGCATTCTGATTGCCAGCATTATTGATTCATCGCGCAATTGTTCTGGAGTTAAATCTTCGGAATCGGCTATTGGTGATTCACCGCTAAAGAGCTTTTGCTTATAGGCGGTTGGATGTTTCACATTCCAGAAACGTTTACGATTGACATGCGAGTGAGCACCTGGTCCAAGTCCCCACCAATTAGCGCTCTGCCAGTAAGCAATATTATGTAGACATTCTTTACCTAGTTTTGCCCAATTTGATAGCTCGTACCAATTCAATCCTGCTGCATTACACATCTGATCGACCAGTAAATACATATCGGCCATCAGATCATCATTAGGCATCGTTAAATCTCCACGCTTGATCTGCGCCGCAAGCTTGGTGCCGGTTTCCACAATTAACGCATAGGCGCTGATGTGATCGATACCTAGAGATAGCGCTTCGGTAACTGTCTTGCGCCAATCTTCTAGTGATTCGCCCGGTGTTCCGTAAATTAAATCAACGCTAATACTTTCAAAACCGGCAGCGCGCGCCATATCAACTGCGCGCTTCACGTTTGCAGGATTGTGGGTGCGATCAAGGACTGCTAGCACGTGCGGCTGCGCTGATTGCATTCCAAATGAGATGCGATTAAAACCTGCTGCCAAATAGTCTTGTAACTTCTCTTGCGTTACAGAATCTGGGTTTGCCTCAAGAGTGATCTCACAATCCGCGGTTAAACCATTGCGCGCTTTGATCGCGATGATTACTCGCCCTAAATCGTTGGCAGGCAGCAGCGAAGGCGTTCCTCCTCCGAAAAAGATGGTTGGAACTTGATCTTTAGGCGCACTTTCGAGTTCCCGCAGCACCGCATCGATGTAATCGTTGGAAACAATCTCAAGCGTTGCGCCATCTTGGAGTTCAGATGGCGTATATGTATTGAAGTCACAATAGCCACATCGCTTAATGCAGTAAGGGATGTGTACGTAGAAGGAGAGCACGATCAGTCTTGCTTACGCGCGGCTTTAATCTTTTCGATATCAGCGTCAGTAGCAAGTGCGGCAACGAAGGCTTCTTGCGGCACTTCAACGCGCCCCACCATCTTCATGCGCTTCTTACCTTCCTTCTGCTTTTCTAGAAGTTTGCGCTTACGAGAAATATCTCCACCGTAACACTTAGCAAGAACATCTTTACGGATTGCCCGGATGTTCTCGCGCGCGATGATGCGCGAACCAATGGCCGCCTGAATAGGAACTTCGAACTGTTGGCGCGGGATGAGTTCGCGGAGCTTTCCGGTCATCATTACGCCATATGAATAAGCCTTATCGCGGTGCACAATTGCGCTGAAGGCATCGACTGCTTCACCTTGTAGCAAAATATCGACCTTAACCAAGTTACCTTCTTCATCGCCGAGTTCTTCGTAATCAAGAGATGCATAGCCTTTGGTGCGGCTCTTGAGTTGATCAAAGAAGTCAAAAACAATTTCGGCAAGAGGTAAGGTGTAGCGAATTTCGACGCGATCATCAGAGATGTAATCCATACCTTGCATAGTTCCGCGACGTTCTTGGCAGAGCTCCATAATCGTTCCGATGTATTCAGATGGCGCCAAAATAGTGCTCTTCACGATCGGTTCTTTAACGCTATTGATCTTGCCATTTGGAAATTCTGAAGGATTTGTAACGATAAATTCTTTGCCATCTTCAAGAGTTACGCGATAGACCACGTTTGGAGCGGTAGAAATCAAGTTGATACCAGATTCGCGCTCTAGACGTTCGCGCACGATCTCCATATGTAGCAGACCCAAGAATCCGCAACGGAAACCAAAGCCCAGCGCTGCAGAACTTTCGGGTTCGTAAACAAGAGCGGCATCATTTAACTGCAACTTATCCAAAGCATCACGAAGCAGGGGGAAATCTGCGCCATCTAATGGAAAGAGACCAGAGAAGACCATCGGCTTAGGATCTTTATATCCGGCCAACGGCGACTTAGTTGGATTTTGATAAGTAGTGACGGTGTCACCAACTCGTGATTGGCGAACATCTTTTACACCGGTAATTAAATAACCTACCTCGCCAACACCTAAGCCCTTACTTGGCAGCGGTTCAGGTGAAATAACACCAACTTCAAGCGCCTCGTGGCGCACGCCAGTTGAAAACATTTGAATTTGTTCGCGCGGATTTAAGTGTCCGTCTACTACGCGAACATATGTAACTACGCCGCGATAAGAGTCGTAAACAGAGTCAAAGATAAGTGCGCGCGCTGGTGCGTTGGCATCGCCAACTGGTGCAGGAATTTGCGCCACGATTTGATCAAGCAGATCAGCCACGCCATCGCCAGTCTTACCAGAAACGCGTAAGCAATCTTCGGGTTGGCAACCGATTAAACGAGCGAGTTCTGCGGCAAATTTTTCTGGCTGAGCACTTGGCAGATCGATCTTATTTAGCACCGGAATAATCGTTAAATTATTTTCCATTGCCAAGTAAAGGTTGGCCAAAGTCTGGGCTTCGATTCCTTGTGCGCAATCGACGAGCAATATTGCACCTTCACAAGCAGCGAGCGAGCGCGAAACTTCGTAGGTAAAGTCAACGTGGCCGGGAGTATCGATCATATTGAGGATGTACTCGTTGCCATCAATACCGCTGCGCCAGGGCAGGCGTACCGCCTGAGATTTAATGGTAATGCCGCGTTCGCGCTCGATATCCATGCGATCTAGATATTGCGCGCGCATATTGCGTGCTTCTACGACTTCGGTGATACCGAGCATACGATCGGCTAGCGTTGATTTGCCGTGATCGATATGGGCGATGATGCAGAAATTACGGATCTGCGCCGGATTAGTCGCTGCGGGTTGCGGCGCCTTCGCAATTGGAATTGCAGGCACTTATGCGACCTCTAACTTAATTATCTAGATGTTTATCTTGATTTATAAAAATTAACGAACGCCGGCTTTGGCAGCAGCCTTAGCCATTGATGACTTCTTATTTGCAGCAGTGTTGCGATGAATAACACCCTTTGAAACTGCGACATCGAGAGCCTTTGAAGCCGCGCGGAGTTCAGCAGTGGTTGCAGCAGCGTCTCCCTTAGCAGCGGCTTCGCGAAACTTGCGAATAGCTGTCTTAATAGAAGATGAGACAGACTTGTTGCGAAGGTAGGCCTTCTCGTTTGTCTTGATTCGCTTGATCTGCGACTTGATATTTGCCACTTGTATTACTCCGAACGTTGAAAGCGTAGACAACCCTTTTGGTCATCTGCAGCAAGGGCAAAGGTTATCAGCGCAGGGGGTGCAGGCTCAAATTGGAGTGAAATCCGAGCGTGATCACCATTAGCGCGCAGCCCGAGCAGCGGTGATCGTCGCTAAGGCTTTTTCCAGAGCATAGATCGGATCAGTTGCCGCACCCTTAACCTGTGCATCTGCCAAAGCAATTGCTTGCACCGCCTTGGAAAGTGCGCGCGGTGTCCAACCTTGTAATTGGCGGCGCGCTTTATCGATCTGCCATGGCGCCATACCAAGTTGGCCAGCTAATTCAAAAGATTTTGCGCCACTTGCTGATCCCGAAACTTTGGCAAGGCTACGAAGCGCTGATGCGATTGCCGATGTCACCATTACGGGATCAGTGCCGGTTTCAATTGCGCTGCGCAATGAAATCAGCGCAGTAGGCAAATTGCCATCTAATGTGGCATCGGCAACATCGAATCCAGTTGTCTCAACTCGGCCCTGGTGGAATTCGTCAATGTATTTTTCGTCGATAACGCCAGCCGGGGCATCGAGTGCAATCTGTGAAACCGCTTGTTGAAGTTCGCGGAGTTCGCCTCCGAGTGCGCTGACAAGCGCAGCTACTGCGGCAGGAGATGCTTTACGACCTGAATCTACAAATAGCTCTTTAACAAATTCTTCCTTCTCAGCCTCTTTTTTCAACGGCTCGCAGGCTATTATCTCGGGCTTAACTTTCTTAATTGCATCAAGTAACGCCTTACCTTTTACGCCACCTTTATGAACGAATACAACCGTGGTTGTTGCATCTGGCTCGGGCAAATACCGCGTAATTTCATCGCGCAAATCTTCAGGCAAATCCTGCAAATCCTTAATGATTAGCGCGCGGCGTTCGGAAAATAGTGAAGGCGAAAGGGCATCGGAGATATCGCCGACCAAGGCGTCAGCGGCAAAGATCGTTGTTACTTCTGCCTTTTCTTGCTTTAGCTGTGCCGTGATTTTATTTAGCGCGCGATCAGCAAGGGCGGCTTCGGAGCCAAGGATGAGATAGAAGGAGTTCATGTAATCGACCCTTTCTATTCCCAGCGGAGAAAAGTTAACTTTGACTTACTTGTGCGCACCGTGAGGTGATGGTTACGGGCGCTTATTGCGATCGCGCCATCTCTGTCGGTACGCAGTACTTTAGCGCCTGCCTGTGCCAAAAGTTTAATAGTTGCAGGCGAGGGATGGCCATAACTATTTCCTGCGCCAACGCTAATCATCGCCACCTGAGGTGATAACGCTCTAGTAAAGAGTTGATCTTGATAGGCAGATCCGTGGTGACAGACTTTGTAGATATCAACTGCGCGCATAATTGGCGCGATAACGCTCTGCGTTAGCGGCTCCATATCCCCGCCAGCAAATAACGAATAATCTTTGGTTGTTATTCGCACCGCGATGCTCGAATTATTGGGATCGTAATTTCCCGAATCGGGCCACAGGACTTCGATATTTACTTTGCCGCGATCACTTTCAATTTCCGCCTTGGCGCCGCGTTTAATATTTTGATACCAAGTCTTTCCAATTACTCGCCCTTTCTTAACACCCGGCAAACCGGCAATGTGATCAGCATGGCTATGGGTAATAATTAAAAGTGGAATTTCGCGAATACCTAATTGTTTTAAACAGCGATCCATAAGATCTGGATCTGGACCGGTATCTATAATAATGGCGCGGTGTTTTCCTAAATTTATCGCAGCGCCATCGCCTTGTCCGATATCGCAGTTAGCCACTTGCCAATCCCCTGCTGGGAAGCGTTGTAGATAGGTGAGCGAGAGAATTAAAGCTATAACAAGTGCAACTATACGTTTTGGTGCGAGCAATAAGAGCCCAATAACAAAGGCAATTACCAGAAAACCAATTAAGCCTTTCTGCAGCGTTAAGACTCGAAAGCCTGCTGCCCAATCGGCCACCCAAGCAATCCATGAAGCCAGCGGCTTAACGCAGGTAATTAGAAGCGCAGATATTTGCGGAAATACCGGCGAGATCAAAGCTGCGATAAATCCAGTAATTGTTATGGGGGCAACCGCAGGCGCTGCAAATAAATTCGCAAAGAGAGATGCTGGAGATAGAAAACCAGATAGCGCAACGATTACTGGTGCGCAGAAAACCATTGCAGCAATCGGTGGCGCAGCTGCCTGTGCCAGGAAATTAGGAAATACGCGAGCGAAGAATGCGGTCACACGAGGAGCAAAAAGTAACAACCCTGCAGTCGCTAAAACCGATAGCGCGAATCCGGGATCGCGCGATTGCCAAGGGTCGCCAACTACTACAAGCGCGATAGCAAAACCAAGTGCGGGAAGTGAATCTACGCCGCGCTTTGTTCCATAAGCGATCAATAAAACCGCAGCCATTGCCGCAGCGCGCAAAACTGATGGTGACGGGCGTACCAGTGCGATAAAGCAGGCAAGGGCGATCGCGGTAGCAATAATTCGAAAGCGCATCGTGCGAAAGAGAAATTGCATGCACCATAAGACAAAGGCAGAAACGATTAGA
>Ga0214919_10003240_pt1 | contig 24802 bp, 19 predicted proteins | sample LL1503_MetaG_FD_177994 | JGI IMG/M metagenome (GOLD analysis project Ga0214919, IMG submission 177994) | Freshwater microbial communities from Lake Lanier, Atlanta, Georgia, United States - LL-1503 | ecosystem: Environmental > Aquatic > Freshwater > Lake | place: USA: Georgia | collected... | reverse complement strand
TTAGCCAGTCGGTGAATGCCTGCGTAAAGCACGGTAGAGAGGATGGCAACCGGAACGATCGCGATTGCTGCGGCTTGAAGAATGCTCATGGTTGCTCCTTTGATAGGAAACCCTGTCGGTTTCTCTGTTGGTTGATATGCCTTAAGGAAAACATCCCAAACTCTGAGAACTATGAGCAGACTCTGTCTTGTCGCTCAGGGCACCCTGTGAACTTTCGCAGAGTGAACTTTCGCAGAGTGAACTTTCGCAGAGTGAAATCTCTAAAAAACTACTTAACTGGGTTCAGGGTGAGTTGTGTAATGGCGGCGAGTACCGCTCCTACACTCCAGGTGGGCTCTTCGGGAGCTGCCAGGTTCTTCTGCCCATCCTCAGTTAAATACGCCTTGAGGGCCGCCGGGATATCACCCTGGGACGTCTTTGGAGATCCAAGATCGAGCCAACGCCACGTGGAATCTGGACCGAGGATGATGACCAGATCTGAGTGCATCATGTCGTAGGTATCACTCTTGCCGGTCTGCCAATCCTTCGGCAGTGTTGCCATGTCTGCTGCGCTAAATACTTCTTTCTTGGCTGGTGCACCAAAGTACTTCCACAGCGCTGCTAACGATTGGGTGCTCCCGCCGGCCATAATCCAACTCTTCTCATTGAAGAGCGCTTGGTAAGCCGCAAGACGGGGGGCGGTGTCGCGCTCGCCATCTACGGATACTTCCATCACCGCAACTTTGCTGGCGAGACCAACGGCAGATAGGGCGCGGGCAATATCGCGCATATTGACCGTAGTCATCGGACAAATCTCGTGGCACGAGGTGAGGAAATTGGTAATCACCACATACTTTCCAGCGAAGTCAGCCAATGTGAATGCTTCACCAGTGGAATCAAAGAGCGGGAGGGCGAGCACATCAGCCGGCAACTTCTCATTGAGAAAAGAACCGCCACCAGGGGCCGCCGTTGCCATCCCCGGCGCCAACGAAGGGGCTGGCATGCTGCTGTGATCCATCTTGGGATCCATACTGGAGCCAGCAGCGGCGCTATTGGTGCTGGATGAAGGAGAGGATGCGCAACCAGCGAGCAGAGCGAGCGAGGTTATTACGGCGATTGTGAGACGAGTTCTTTTCATGCTGGAATTTTAGGTGCATGGGTGCCAATTCCCTAGGCAATCGAGGCGTTAATCCGACATGATGACCGAATGAAGAATTCAGCCATTCCAGGAGCTTGGAACTCACCGCTCTCTGCCGCCATGCTCGCCGGAGCCGCCACCAGTATTGGATACACGCAAGTCGCTGATGGGGAGCTTTATTGGGATGAAATAAGGCCACATGAGGGTGGGCGACGAGTTGTAGTCAGTCGCAAGGGAGATTTTCTACCCGCACCGTGGGATGCCAAGACTTCTATTCTGGAATACGGCGGTTTGAGTTGGCTCGTGATCGAAAGAGGCGGCTCTCCTGCATTGGTCTTCTGCAATAAGAGCGACCAGCGGCTCTACGTTTTAGAAGCTGGCAGCGAGCCCATCGCTCTCACGCCAGAACCAAAGGAAGCTCGTTCGCATCGTTACGCCGGGATGCTTCAAGTGGGGAATGAAATTTGGTGCATTCGCGAAATTGTTGAAGGACATGATTGTCAAAGAGATCTCGTCGCCATCAATTTCTACGGAAAACTCCGGGTAATTGAATCCTCATCACACTTTTACATGCATCCACGACTCTCACCTGACGGTAAGCACCTCTCGTGGATGGCATGGGAACACCCACAAATGCCTTGGGACGGAACCGAATTTCGCATTGGCGACATCACGAATGGCGAATTAACCAATGTGCGAACTCTTACTGGTTCTACCGAGGAATCGATTCTGACTCCCGAGTGGGTAAGTAACAACGAGCTCTATTACATTTCAGATTCTTCAGGTTGGTGGAATCTCTGGAAGATCTCACTCGACGGTACGAAGGAACACATCGTTTCGGAGAGTGCCGAGTGGGGTATGCCCATGTGGCAAATCGGCCAACGCTTCATCTCGCTACTAGATGACGGCCGCGTGCTCTCCATTCATGGAACTCCAGATAACCAACGCGTGGTGATCGTGGATCCAAAGAGCAAGTCGTGCGCCGACATAGTTTCGTCATTCACAGCCTTCACTGCAACGCAATCAATTAATGGAGATCGCGCATACGTCATCGCCGGCGGCGCCAAGTCGCCTACAGCATTGGTTGAAATCGATCTTGCAACCGCAAAGGTGGTCGACACCATTTGGGAGACCACACTCCCTGTTTCAGCCGATTACCTCACCACCCCGCGCGCAATCACTGTGCCGGGCAAGCACGGTCGTTCGGTACATGCGATCTTGCATCCACCGCAAAATCCCGATTACACAGCTAGCGGTCCCGTTCCACTACTTGTTACCGCGCATGGTGGACCTACTTCGCAAGTTTCGGCGACCGCGAAATTGAGTTTCGCTTATTACACCTCTCGCGGAATCGCAGTGGTAGATGTGAACTACGGTGGATCGACTGGTTATGGACGTGAGTATCGCAATGCGTTGCGCGGTCAGTGGGGCATCATGGATTACGAAGATGTCCTTTCAGTCGTCGATGCGCTGGTAGCCGATGGCACTGCAGATAAATCAAAAGTAGTGATCAAGGGTGGCAGCGCTGGTGGTTTCACCGTGCTCAATGCTCTTGTGATGGGCGATGTCTTTGCGGCGGGAGCCTCGTATTACGGTGTCGCAGATTGCGAAACGCTCGCTACCGATACCCACGACTTTGAATCGCGTTACCTCGATTCGATGATTGGGCCGTATCCCGAGCGAAAAGATCTCTACGTAGAACGTTCACCGATCACTCATGCAGAGAATCTCTCTGCGCCACTGATCATCTTCCAAGGACTCGATGACAAAGTAGTGCCGCCGGCGCAATCAGAAACCTTCCGCGATGTCTGCGTCCGAAAAGGAATCAAGCATCGCTATATCGCTTACGAGGGAGAGGGCCACGGATTCATCAAGGCCACTTCGATTATCGATAGCCTGGAGAGCGAACTCACCTTCTTTGGCGAAGTGCTCGGTTTTACTCCAGCTCTTTAATCTGGTCGCTCCCAGTGGTACTCGCGCTCCACGCGGGTAACTCTCGTGCGATATTCGCTATAGAACTTTTCACGGCCAAGATTCTGGGCTTGTTGATGCTCACTCACCTCGCGCCACATCTTCACGGCTTCGTCGTCTTCGAAATAGGAGATCGTGACGCCTTCCCTACTCTCGGGGTCGCGGAAAGAATCTGAGCCGAGAAAACCTGGAACCTCGCGCACCATTTCCGACATGAGATGGCTCCACTTTGCGTACTCCTCGTGATCACTATCCCGACGGGTAGAAGTGAAGATGACTGCTATATAACTCATCTCGAAGTGAACCCTTACTGGAGCAGGAGAGTATCTAAGCCGCGGATAAGGCCCTTTTGCTTGATGACCGCACGTGCTGCAAGGAGAGTGCCATCCACATATGGTGCCGGCGAACTACCTGCGTCAAAGCGGATAGAAAGTCGTTGCTCTGGTAGCCCGAAGATCACTTCGGTAGAGACTACGAAACTTGGTTGGCGAATCGAGTGGACTCGAGTGCCATCGATATCTGCACCGCGGGCTTCCTTTGGTCCAGCGATATCAGCAACTTCGACGCCGATTGCTGGGCGATGCACTGCGCTGAGTTTCTCTGCGAGCTCGCGCGCGGTGCCGCTGGGAACATCTGGCTTGGTGAAACTTGCGTAGTCGATGACCTCCCATTGCGGAAGATGTTTAGCCACCATCACGGCGGCGGCTTGTGCAAGTGCGGCCGTGATTGCAAAGTTTCCAGAGCCAACAACGCCAACTCCAGCTTTCTTTGCTGCTGCATCAACTTCATCGTAATCTGCACCGGTAAGTCCTGAAGAACCCACAATCACGTGCACACCGTGAGCAATAGCAGCCAACGTATTTGCTTTAACAGTTGCATGGCTGGTGTATTCGATCATTACATCGACGCCCGCGAGCGCATCATTTATGTCAGCAAAGACCGGAACTCCCCACTTTCCAGCACCGAGTGCTTCACCTAAATCTCTACCTGCACTTTTGCGAGCAACGGCGGAAACGAGTTTGAGATCGGAACTTTCGTGAATAGCGTGGGCCAGGGCCACTCCGGTCCAACCGGTAGCTCCTGCAAGGCAGATGTTGATCATGCGGGCAGTCTGCCATGAGCGTAAATCGAGCGCGGAGAACACGCTGGTAAGAACGGGGGCAAAGCCACGGTAGACTTGGGTCAGTTGGAGCAACCGCTTCAAAAGAACTTCCCTGAACGCTTCGTGCGTTTACTTGCGAGTCTTGGCAACATCTTGGTCGAAGTTGGGCCATTTCGGGACGCGCTTGTCGTCCCGTTAGGTGTATTTGTCCATGTCATTCTTTAAACTCGGTGTTAATCCTGCGCTCGTAAAGGTCCTCAAGGCCGGCGGGATCCTCGAACCGTTCCCTATTCAAACCGCCACCCTTCCCGATGCTATCGCTGGCCGGGACGTCTTGGGCCGCGGTCAGACCGGTTCCGGTAAGACCCTCGCCTTCGGCCTAGCAATGCTCACCCGCCTCGCTGGACGCCAAGCTAAGGCACACCAACCACTCGCGCTGATCCTGGCTCCTACTCGCGAACTCGCGATGCAGATCAACGACACCTTGCGCCCACTCAACCAATCACTTGGTCTTGATTCACGCCTCATCGCTGGCGGTATGCCTTACGGACAACAAATCCAGGCGCTGCGTAAAGCGGTCCCGATTCTGGTTGCCACCCCTGGTCGTCTCATGGACTTGATCAAGCAACGCGAAGTACGTCTTTCAGATGTTGAAATCGTGATTCTTGATGAAGCCGATCAGATGGTCGATATGGGCTTCCTTCCAGTCGTGAAGGAAATCCTTGATCAAACGAAGCCAAACGGCCAACGTCTTCTCTTCAGTGCAACTCTTGATGGTCCCGTTGAACAACTTGTTCGCAAGTATCTCCGTAACCCAGTCGTGCACTCAGTAGATTCCGATAAGGCATCCGTTGACACCATGGATCACCATGTTCTTGTTATCGATCCGCTCGATAAAGATAAAATCACTACGCAGCTTGCTGCGCGCGATGGTCGCACCATTCTTTTCGTACGTACCCAACACGGTGCTGACAAGCTTGCGAAGAAACTTGCAGATCGCGGTGTACCCGTCGGCTCACTTCACGGTGGTAAGTCACAAGCAGTGCGTACGCGTACTCTTGCGGCCTTCAAGTCCGGTGAAACAAATGCACTTGTTGCAACAGACGTAGCCGCTCGCGGTATTCACGTTGATGGCATTTCACTTGTAGTGCACGTTGATGCACCTACCGATCCCAAGGATTACTTGCACCGTGCCGGTCGTACCGCACGTGCAGGTGAGTCCGGAACAGTAGTAACGCTTACGACTTCGAATCAACAGAAAACGATTCGTGGGCTCACCACTCGTGCGGGCGTTAACGCAGCATTCGTTCGCGTCAAGCCACATGCACCTGAACTCAACTCACTCTTCGGCGCACAAGAGCCAAGTGGCACCCCATGGGTTGCTCCGGTCTTTGCAGATAAGAGCGAAGGACGCCGTTCAGGTGGCGCTCGCCCAGCTGGTCGTTCCAATTCAAGTGGTCGCCCCGGCGCTTCAGGTGGTCGTCCCGGCGGACGCCCTGGTCAATCCAGCGGTAAGTCACGCCCACGTCCCGAGAGCCGTCGCCAGCGCCCTCGCTAAATCTTCGAGAGAGCGCGAGAATTGATCTTGCGCGAGAACGTCAGCGAAGGGAGACCATGACAACGCGAGTCTTTGTTGTGGATGACCACGAGTTGGTACGTAAGGGTTTAATCGATCTCATCAACTTTGAGGATGATCTCATTGTGGTTGGGAGCTCTGGAAGTTGTGCTGAGGCTAAAGCAACTTTTAAGACTTTAGATTTTGATGTCGCGGTTCTTGACGTTCGCCTTCCAGATGGAAGCGGTGTAGAACTCTGTCGAGAAATTCTGACTAATTGTTCTGACGTTAAAGTACTAATGCTGACCTCGTTCTCCGATGACGAAGCACTTCTCGGCGCCATTTTGGGTGGAGCTAGTGGTTTTGTCATCAAGGATATTAAGAATTTGGAATTACTCGGTGCTATCCGTCAAGTTGCATCGGGTGAATCCCTGCTCAGCACCGCATCTGTTTCTGAAGTCACCTCACGACTACGCAGGAATAACAATCCGGCGAGTGAAATCTATGAACTGACAGATCAAGAGCAACGAGTCCTGGAATTTATTGGTCAAGGTATGACAAATCGCGAGATTGCATCCACGATGTTTTTGGCCGAGAAGACCATCAAGAATTACGTATCATCGCTTCTTCGCAAATTGGGGCTAGAACGCAGAACGCAAGCCGCAGGTCTCGCAGTCCGCCTCGGGGTAGATAGGCACTAGAGACTGCCCTGCCATACAGCTTTAGTTCCCGCCGATCCCATACCAAAGATTTCAAAACTGCCTTGTCGCTCTAAGGCTCTACTCTCCAAATTGAGTAGACCACTTTTGCGATGACTTGCTACAAAACCCTTGCCATTATCGGTAACAGTTACCACGCAGTAAGTTTTGTTGGTGGAAAGAAGTAGCGAGATATCTGTCGCTCCGGCATGACGAATAGCGTTAGTAATCAGTTCCCGGATTACCGGAATAATATGAGTAGCAAGCTCAGGACTCACTAAGACATTTACTGGACCTTCAAATTCGCAACGTATCTGGAAACCTGCGCTTGAATGAAGTGCATCTACCTCTCTCACGACTTGCGACCGAATGTCCAAGAGTGGCAGAGCTGCTTGAAGCTCGAAAATAGTATTCCTAATTTGCGAAATTGTATGGTCCAGATTGTCGACGCTCTCTTGAACACTTTCTGCGTCATCAACTGCCAAACTGCTTCGCTTGCCTAGAGTTTGCAACATCATCCCAGTAGCAAAGAGTCTCTGTATTACCAAATCATGAAGATCTCTCGCAATTCTCTCTCGCTCCGCAAGCACGCTCATTTGGCTCTGTGCGATATGTCCACGGTAACTATCAATGGCGACCCCGGCGGCCGACGCTAAAACAATAACGAGTTGTTCATCTTCTTCAGTGAATTCCTCACCATTTCGCTTCTGCGTGAGATAGAGACTTCCGTAAATCTCATCTCGGATTCTGATGGGAACACCCAAAAAACCAGCCATTGATGGATGACCTTCAGGAAATCCCACTGATGCTGGATGCTCTCGGATTTCCTTTACGCGCAGTGGCTGAGGATGTTCAAGCAAGTGACCAAGAAGGCCTTTACCTTCCGGAAAAGAAGCAATCTCGTCGGCACTTTCTTCGCTAATTCCCACGTAGGTGAATTCTTCAAGAGTTCCATCTGGGCTCAATGCGCCGAGGGCACCGTACATACAGTCCACGATCAGAACCGCATTCTCTACAAGACGGCGCAATGATGTCTTGAGATCTTCACCTCGAGCCACATCCATCACGGCATCAGAGAGCGCCACCAAGCGATTGTCGTCCACAGTCACAGTCTGCCCACAAAGCTGCCTATTAACTAACTTCTTACCGATGTAGAGGGACGGACGTAGTACTTCCAGGCGACAAATGCTCCAACAAGGGCGAAAACTCCCACACCCAAGAAGAAACTCTGCGGAGCTACGAAGGAGAGTAAAACACCGAAGATAAATGGTCCGAAGGCGGCTATAGCGCCAGTCCATCCGATGACGCCCCCAGCTTGGCGGGGTGGAAAGATCATCGGCATCTGTTTGAACGTGCTCGCATTACCTACGCCAGCAAAGAAGAAGATCGCCATCATGCCCCAAAAGAAGTTCATGAAGTCATCGCTACTTCCCGGTGAGAGCTGTCCCGATGTATATAGCGCAGACCCTGCGATCCCGACGCCTGAGAAGAAGGTCAGAATTCCGCCGCCTAGGCGATCGGCAACTGGCCCACTAATTACGCGCGCCGCCGATCCGACAAGGGGGCCAAAGAACGCGTACTTAACCGGGTCGGGCGCATTTGCAAAGTCACCATAGAGATTCTTAATAAGGAGCCCGAATTGACCGGCAAGCCCCGAGAAAGTTCCGAATGTCATCATGTAAAGCAATGTTATCAGCCAGGTGTCCTTATTCCGAAAGATATCCAGTTGATCTCGTACGCCGCGTGAGGTAACTGGAACGCTTTGCAACATTTTCCACGCGATTAACACTGCGACTAATACAAATGGCACCCAAATCAAACCAGCATTCTGGTACCAAACGTCCTTACTCACTCCTTTAGCATTATCTACAAAGTGCTGTGGGGCTCCTAGTGTTGCTCCAAACATTGCCGAGCCAACGAGAATGGGTGTGAAGAATTGAATAACACTCACACCAAAGTTTCCGATGCCCGCCTGCACTCCAAGCGCTAAACCTTGCTTAGATTTTGGAAAGAAGTATGAAGTACTGGGCATGAAACCGGAGAAGATTCCGCCACCAATTCCGGAAAGGAATGCCAACAGCATTAATGCGAAATATGGAGTGGCTGGAGAGCGAACTGCAAAGGACCAACCAATGAGCGGCAATAGCAATAGCGCTGTTGAAAAAGTAACCAGTTTACGAGTGCCCAAGATGGGAGGTAAGAACATCCAGATAAGGCGAAGCCCGCCTCCAGCTAAACCAGGCATGGCCGCCAGCCAGTAGAGCTCCTTCTTGCTGAGGTCGAATCCGAGGTTATTGAGCTTGGGTGCTAATGCTGAAACCAAGAACCAACTCATGAATCCGAGTGTCAATGCGTACGTAGTAATCCATAACGTTTTCCATGAAATTCTCGAATCCCACTGACCCTCAACATTCGGATCCCACGATTTAATCCATTCAGCGGAGTTCTCTCGGGTTTTTTGATTTATTGAGGACATATCAAGCTCCATTCGTTTGTAATGGGTGGTAATCAATTCGATGCTCTAAATCAGGTGATGCTTGATGGAGCATTTTGACAATGACGTAATGCATCCAAAGTGTTGCTACAAGAGTGAGCAGAAAGAGCACGATAAAGGTCGACTGCGGCAATCCGGTTAGACCGCGCATAGAGACAAAGAACGGTGGGAGTAAGAATCCGCCAAGTGCCCCGAGAGTTCCTACTAAGCCACCGACAGCCCCTACGTCGTGAGGGAAATACTCTGGTATGTGCTTGAAGACAGCAGCTTTTCCTATTCCCATCGAGCATCCCACTACAAAGAGAATTATGGTGAAAGGAAACACACCAAGGTGGTAGGGCAGCACCGACTTAGCCCCTTCAGGCGTATTTAGAACTATGTATCCAAATGGTGCCGCCAAGAGGGCGAGCGATACGAGCATCGAAATAAAAGTTGCGTACATGAGCCGTCGGGCTCCGATTTTGTCGGAGAGATAGCCACCCAGTGGACGTAGTAGTGACGCCGGGAAGATGAAGAGAGCGGTGAGCAGCGCTGCATCATGGAGGTTTAACCCGTATACCGATACATAATATTTGGGCATCCATGAGGCGAGCGCCACATATGCGCCAAAGACAATTACGTAGTAGAAGCTAAAGCGCCACACTTGCATGTACTTCAAAGGTGCAAACATTTCTCGGAGTGGGCGAGAAGGTTGAATATTAATTGAATCTGCCGGTGTGAGAAATATGATGGCAACAGCGGTAAGGACTAGAAGCACTGCATAGAGAGCGGGAACAAAACGCCAACCACCAGGGATTATTCCTCCAATATAAGAGGTGCCAATCGTTGCCGAAATTACTGCAGGGCCAATGAATTTAGTTGCAGAGGCACCCACATTTCCAGCACCAAATACACCGAGTGCAAATCCTTGACGCTCTCTCGGAAACCAATGCGAATTCCATGCAATGCCGACGCTAAAGAGATTTCCAGCGAACCCAACAAAGAAGGCGAGAGTGAGTAACCAGTGATAATTGAGAGTCATGTGGGCTAATAGATATGAAGGAATCGCAGTCAGAAGCAACATAACTACCGTGACACGCTTTCCGCCAATTCGATCAGCGAGCACGCCAAGTAGAAGTCGCCAGATAGCCCCATTCAGAATGGCAACAGAGGAGAGCCACGCTAATTGAGAATCTGTAAGGCCAAATTCCTTCTGTATCGGAATGCCTAGAACACCAAACATGAGCCAGACTGCGAACATCAATGTAAAAGCAAATGTCGAGAGAGTGAGAACTCGACCAGCCCCGCGTGCCATGATTCCTCCACTTCGTCTTGGTGAAATCAGTTTCTCAAGGCTCGTTCTGCGTCCAATAGGGTCTTAAGTCCCGTCTTCCCTTCGCAGCTTAAGTAGGGTCTTTAGACCCTTATTCCACTATGTGCCTAGCCCAGATAATGAAGACATGATGCGAACCAAAGTTTCGAAATTCGATTTTGAAGACTCACTTGTTAACTTGGGTAGGTTCTTTACTAAGGGTGAAACTTCCTCCGACCTTCGATCGATTACCAAGAGCGGAGGGCGTGAGGGCGATGTCTTCTACCGTGATAGATGGAGCCATGACAAAGTTGTTCGTTCCACACATGGAGTTAATTGCACCGGATCGTGTTCATGGAAGGTCTATGTAAAAGACGGCATCATTACGTGGGAGACACAGCAAACGGATTATCCATCTGTTGGCCCCGACTCCCCCGAGTATGAACCGCGAGGTTGCCCTCGCGGAGCAGCATTTTCTTGGTATACCTACTCACCGACCCGCATACGTTTCCCATACATTCGTGGAATTCTTCTTGAGCTCTATCGCGAAGCTAAGAATCGCTTAAATGATCCCGTGCTCGCGTGGGCTGATGTGGTCGATAACCCAGTCTCTCGAAAGGCTTATCATCGCGCACGAGGTAAGGGTGGCTTGGTAAGAGCTAGCTGGAGCGAGGTAGCCGAAATTATCTCTGCCGCACATGTTCATACCATCAAGAAATATGGACCAGATCGGGTTTTTGGCTTCTCTCCCATCCCTGCTATGTCAATGGCATCGCACGCAGCTGGTGCTCGATTCATTTCTCTCCTAGGTGGAGCGATGCTCTCCTTCTATGACTGGTATGCCGATCTCCCAGTTGCCTCACCGCAAGTGTTTGGTGATCAAACTGACGTCCCCGAATCAGCCGATTGGTTTAACGCCTCTTATTTGATCATGTGGGGCTCTAATGTGCCTGTCACGCGTACCCCTGACGCTCACTTCATGACTGAAGCGCGTTATCGTGGACAGAAAGTGGTAGCCATCAGTCCCGACTATGCAGACAATACAAAGTTTGCGGATGAATGGGTCGCCCCTCATCCCGGGACTGATGGCGCCCTGGGCATGGCGATGGGTCATGTCATACTCAAAGAATTCTTTATCGAAAAACAGACGCCTCGCTTTACCGATTATGTGAAGAAATACACAGATCTTCCGTATCTAGTTACGTTACGCGAAAAAGATGGCGCATGGATTCCCGATAAGTTCTTGGTAGCTTCAGATCTGGGCGATTTGTCTGAAGGTGCAAAATTCAAGACAGTGCTCCTTAATTCCGCCAGCAACGAGCCCTATATACCTAATGGATCGCTTGGACATCGATACAACGACGAGTCCATGGGAAAGTGGAATCTCGACCTCGAGGGCGTTGATCCAATTCTCACTTTGATCGGAGCGGCAAACTCAACTCCACTGAAAGTTGCTATGCCCCGTTTCGATATGGGTCAAGAGGATTCCGAGGGTGGAGGTGTACTACATCGAGGAGTACCAACGATTCGTGTTGCTGACCGACACGTAACCACTGTTTTCGATCTCATGTTGGCCCAATACGGAGTGGGTCGAGAAGGGCTTCCTGGGGAGTGGCCAACCGATTACACAGATCCGCTTCCTTATACACCGGCCTGGCAAGAAACGATTACAAACGTACCAGCCCAACAAGTAATTCGAATCGCCCGCGAATTCGCCCAAAATGCAGATGAATCTGAAGGTCGTTCAATGATTCTTCTCGGTGCAGGAACTAATCATTGGTTTCACTCAGACACGATGTATCGCACTTTTCTCGCACTCGTCACTCTCACTGGATGTCAAGGAGTAAATGGTGGCGGCTGGGCGCACTATGTTGGTCAGGAAAAGTGTCGTCCGGTAACAGGTTGGGCCCAGCTCGCCTTTGGAGCTGATTGGTCTCGTCCCGCTCGGCAAATGATCGGCACTGCTTTCTGGTATGTATCCACGGATCAATGGCGCTATGACGCTCTTAAATCTGAACTTCTAGCAACACCACTCGGAGAAGAACGCTTCGCCGACATGACAGGCATCGACATTCTTGCAAAATCTGCACGCATGGGATGGATGCCTTCTTATCCTTCACTCAATAGAAATTCGCTCGACCTAGTAGATGAAGCACGTGAGTTGAGTGTCGATCCTGCGCAACATGTCGTCAACGAGTTGAAGAATGGCAATATCCAGTTTGCTATTGAGGATCCAGACGCGCAAGAGAATTGGCCACGAGTCTTGACTGTATGGCGAGCAAACATTCTTGGGTCATCCAGTAAAGGAAATGAGTACTTCCTTAAGCATTTACTCGGCACCGATAATTCTGTCCGGGCTGAAGAGAACGGAGCGGATAACCGTCCACGCGATGTGAAGTGGCATGAAGATGCTCCAGAAGGCAAACTTGATTTACTCGTTTCTATCGACTTTCGGATGACAAGCACGGGTCTCTTCGGAGATATTTTGCTCCCAGCCGCTACTTGGTACGAGAAGCATGACCTCTCTAGTACAGATATGCATCCTTTCATCCATGCGTTCACCCCAGCAATCAAACCTCCTTGGGAAACTAAGACCGACTACGACATCTTCCAAATGCTTGGACGCGAAGTTGCTCAGCTCTCGCATGGCCACTTAGACGAGCGCGAAGATCTAGTAGTCGTTCCGCTTATCCATGACACTCCTGATGCAATGGCCAACCCAAGTGGAATTGTGGCTGATTGGAAAGAGGGCGAGATTGAGCCGATTCCAGGGGTGACAATGCCCAAACTCATCGTTGTGAAGCGCGACTATCGCCAAATCGGCGAAAAGATGGGCGCTTTAGGACCCCTGGTCGATCAACTCGGCACCAACACCAAAGGTGTGCCGGTATCCGTACTCCCGGAAATCGAATTACTGCGCCACTCTAATGGTGTTATCTCCCATGGTGTCGCTGCTGGACGTCCATCGCTTGCTCGTGACGTAGACGCCTGCGAAACCATTCTGGCTCTCTCTGGAACAACTAACGGCAGAGTGGCAGTTGCCGGTTTCCGAGCGTTAGAACGCCGTACAGGACAGAAGCTCACAGATCTGGCGCTTGATAACGAAGGTAAGAGAATTACCTTTGCAGATACCCAAGCAAGACCAGTTCCAGTTATTACTAGCCCTGAATGGTCTGGTTCAGAACACGGTGGACGGCGCTATACCGCCTTTGCAATCAATGTGGAGCGCCTCAAGCCATGGCACACACTCACAGGTCGCCAACACTTCTTTATTGATCACGATTGGATGACAGAGCTTGGCGAACAACTTCCGATCTTTCGTCCCCCGCTAAATATGCACCGAATATTTGGCTCACAAGCGGAAGGAATCGAGAAAGAAGTGACAGTTCGGTATTTAACGCCACATTCAAAGTGGTCGATTCACTCCGAATATCAAGACAATCTCTTCATGCTCTCGCTCTCCCGTGGCGGACAAGAAATATGGATGAGCGTGGAGGATGCCGAGACTATAGGTGTTGCCGATAACGAATGGATCGAGGCCTATAACCGCAACGGGGTCGTTGTAGCTCGTGCGTGCGTCTCTCATCGGATGCCCAAGGGAACAGTCTTTATGTATCACGCCAAAGATCGTGTAGTAGATGTCCCGTTAGCGGAAACTTCCGGAAAGCGGGGAGGAATTCACAATTCACTGACTCGACTCATTCTTAAGCCGACACACCTTATCGGTGGGTATGCCCAACTTACCTTTGCTTTTAACTATCTCGGACCCACCGGGAATCAGCGTGATGAGGTCACCGTAATCCGCCGACGTTCACAAGATGTGGAGTACTAATGAAAGTTATGGCCCAAATGGGCATGGTCATGAATCTCGATAAATGTATCGGATGCCATACCTGCTCAGTGACGTGCAAACAAGCCTGGACGAATCGCACAGGGCTCGAATACGCGTGGTTTAACAATGTCGAGACACGTCCAGGCCAAGGGTATCCCCGTCGTTACGAAGATCAGGAGAAGGCTAAGGGTGGATGGATAAGGAATTCACGAGGTCGCCTCAAACTCAAGGGAGGAAGTAAAGCTCGTCGACTACTTTCCATTTTTTCAAATCCAAAGATGCTCAATATCAAGGATTACTACGAGCCATGGACATACGAGTACGACAATCTCATTACAGCTCCACTCGGGCAACAAACACCTGTAGCGCGTCCGAAATCTCTGCTGACAGGTAAGCCAATGAAGATTGAGTGGTCTGCAAATTGGGATGATGATTTGGGCGGTGGGCCTGCCAATATTGAAAAGGATCCCATCCTTCAGAAACTTGCTGAGGATGTCACTACTAAAGTAAAACTCGCCTTTGAACAGACGTTCATGTTCTATCTTCCGCGAATCTGCGAGCACTGTCTCAATCCCGCATGCGTAGCTGCCTGCCCGTCAGGAGCAATGTACAAGCGAGAAGAGGATGGCATCGTGCTAGTTGATCAACAGCAATGCCGCGGTTGGCGGATGTGCGTCTCCGCCTGCCCCTATAAGAAGATCTATTTCAATCATAAAACCGGGAAAGCAGAGAAATGCACGCTCTGCTACCCAAGATTAGAGCTCGGGCTTCCCACGGTCTGTTCTGAGACCTGCGTAGGACGCCTACGCTACCTAGGCCTCTTTCTCTACGATGCCGACAAGGTTGCCGAAGCAGCCGCAACAGAAGACGAAAGAGATCTATACCAAGCCCAACTCGATTTACTACTTGACCCTAACGACGAAGAAGTCTTGAAAGCCGCACGCGCTTCAGGAATTCCGGAAGATTGGTTAATTGCGGCACAGAACTCTCCCGTCTATAAACTTGCCAAGGTTTATAAGATCGCACTTCCACTCCATCCGGAATATCGAACAATGCCGATGGTTTGGTATGTACCTCCACTCTCACCCATAGTCGATGTACTTACCGAGACCGGACATGATGGCGAGGAGGCAGGAAATCTCTTCGGAGCTATCAACGCACTCCGTATCCCGTTGGCTTACCTTGCCGAACTCTTCTCAGCTGGAGATATCGAGGTAGTTGAAAATACCTTACGCAAGCTATCCGCAATGCGCTCCTACATGCGTGATATCAACCTGGGTAGAGAGCCTCGCCCAGAAATTCCCGAGGCGGTTGGCATGGATCAGGAATCCATTTATGAAATGTATCGGCTCCTTGCTATTGCTAAATATGAGGATCGGTATGTCATTCCAGCGGCCCATGCGGAGCAAGCTAAAGACCTGGAGAACATGGGCTGTTCACTCGACGGTGTTGATCTTGGAGCCAACTCAAGTGGACCGTTTGGTCAATCCTCTGGAAACCCCGTGCCTGTAACTATTGAGAATTTCCACATTATGAAGGATAGGCAGACTCAATGAGTAAGGAAAAGGCGCGGGCAGTATGTGCCTTTGCGCTCATTTATCCAGAAGAGGACTTCTTCGCTAAAGCTGCCGCAATGCAAGCATTGATAAACGGCACCCCGGAGGTACTCAGTGTTCCGTTATCTGCCTTTTTTGAAGAAGTAAATGAGTTGTCTCTGTATGAACTACAACAGCACTATGTAGAGACTTTCGATATGAGAAGAAAGTGTTCATTATTCCTTACCTCATGGACACATGGTGATACCCGAAATAGAGGGATGGCACTACTTTATTTCAAGCAACTCTACCAACGTTGTGGATTGACTCTCTCCGACGAAGAGCTTCCTGATCACCTGGCCGTGGTACTCGAATTCGCAGCGCTTCAAGACCCTGTCGAGGGCGAGCTGCTTCTCGCAGAACATCACGCTGCCCTCACGCTCATATTAGATGCACTTACCAAGGCCAATTCTCCTTACCGGCATATTCTCGAGTGTGTTACCGCTACCTTGCCAATAATTACTGCGGAGATCGAAGAGCGCGCCAAGGCCTTAGCGCTCTCCGGCCCCCCAAAGGAATTCGTTGGTCTCAGTGGTGCTGTTTCAATAGCGCTCGAACCGTTCTCATCACGAAATATCTTTGAGGGAGTGGCACAATGAGCTCGCCAAATATTTTGCTCTGGACTGTCTTGCCTTACATTGCCATTGCCGCTTTTGTGCTGGGGCTTGTGTGGCGCTTTAAGTATGACAAATTTAATTGGACAACACGATCCTCACAAATTTACGAAGGTAAGTTACTTCGAATTGCAGGTCCACTCTTTCATCTCGGACTCTTCGCAGTGATTGGTGGCCATATAGTTGGTCTTCTTGTTCCCCAAACCTTTACCGATAAGTTAGGGCTGAGCCATCAGGCTTACCACCTTGGAGCGGTCACGATGGGCGGCGGAGCGGGCGTCGCCACTTTGCTTGGAATCTCATTACTTATTTATCGACGTCGGACAAGTGCAATGGTGTTTGCAGCGACCACTCGAAATGATAAGACGATGTACATCTTCCTCGTTGCTACTCTGTTGGCTGGCTCAAGCGCAACACTTTCGAGTGCAGGCGTCCTTGGGGAAGAGCACAACTATCGTGAGACTGTTGGCCCTTGGGCGCGTTCAATTCTCACCTTTAGCCCCCATGGCGAGTACATGATGGCTAGCCCCCTAGCATTTCGAATCCACGCTGTAGCTGCCATGTCACTCTTTATTATCTGGCCCTTTACACGTCTGGTCCACTCTCTTAGCGCACCCGTGGGCTACCTCTTTAGGCCTTCAATTGTGTACCGCTCCCGTGACAATCAATCTACCTCGGGAAGCCGAGAGGCACGACCAGGTTGGGAGAAGGTTAAGTATTAGTATTCTGCATCGAGTCTACAAACATTTTGGCAGCTCGCAAGAGCGTCATCTCGTCAAAGTGTTTGGCTGCAAACATTGCTCCGACCGGTAAGCCATCGATCGTTCCCGCAGGTACGGAAATCGAAGGATGACCAGTGAGATCGGTAACGCAACAATTTTGATAAAAAGAAAAAGTTTCGCGTCCGATATTCTTCGAATCTCCAGACATCTCCAATGCAATGCCCGCAGGTGCCGTTGTAGGGCAGAGTAAGACGTCATAATTTTCAAAAACTTTGTTGTACGCGTCAGAGATTTGCTTCCGCAGGATATTTGCCAGGCGATAGAAATCTCCGTGCGTCTCCTTGAAGAAGATATTCCCCATAATTGCGATTAATTTCGTAAGCGGAGATGCGGCACTTCCATTACTCGAAAGTCCGCGGACGATTTCGCTCTCTACATTTCCCGTTGCGCTATATCCCTGCCCAAAGAGCGTCGATTTCAATGAGGTCAGTGAGAGCGCACCGCCTTCTAGCAAGATAGGAAGGTAAACATGTTCAGCGAACCGATGCTCTGGAATCGAAATGAGATCAACGGTTGCGCCTAAGGAAATCAATTTCTGCGCCTGCATCATGACGAGTTCGGCAGATGCAGATGAACCAGGAAATTCTGCCTCTCCCTCGCGCGTCAGTTCAAAGCCTTCACTAATCAATGCAACTCTCAAGTGAGCGAGAGGCGTGAGCTGGGTTTCACTGAGTACCTTCTTTAGCCCTTGAATCTCGTTTACGAATGGACGCTGGCGGGGATCACTCTCCTGGAATGTCACCAACGCTTGCAGAGATTGGTGAATGGTCTCAATGTCCCGAGCGATAGGGCCGACATGATCAATCGAAGGCTCAAGTCCAAGAACTCCTGTATAGGGAATCGCTCCAAAAGTAGCCTTCAATCCGATGACTCCGCAGAGTGATGCAGGGATACGAATTGAACCCCCTTGATCCGCCCCTAATGCGAGATCTACCTCCCCAGTGGCGACCAGAACAGCGCTCCCTGAAGAGGATCCGCCGGCGGAGTAATTCCTTCTTACTGGGTTATGCACCGGGAAGGGTTGTGAGGTGATTGAACCGCCACTGATACAGAGATCCTCGCATTGAGATTTGCCGACAATCTCAGCGCCATTTTCAAGTAGTGATGTCACCACGGTTGCGTCGCTTTCTGCAAGCCAGCCGTCGGTGATATTTGATCCCGCGCGCATGGGGAGACCAGCTACTGCAATGTTGTCTTTGACGGCCACTTTGATTCCGTCGAGAACACCTTTTGAGGTGGGAGGAATTGAACACTTCCACGTCCAGGCATGATGCGGATTCTCGATTGGTGGCATTCCAGTCTGAGCTCTCACCGGACTCGAAGTCGACGCAGCGTGCTGTAGAGAGATCTCTTCATAGGAATTGATCAGGCCGGGTAAAAGGGCAAGGACTATCTCTACTTCCTCTTCCGAAAGTGGCATTCCAAGGTCGGTACCCATCTGAAGGAGTTCTTCCTTAGAAGGCATTCCTGGAGGAGTTACAGCACTCACCATGTCAGAATCATATCTAACAATAATCCTATTAATCTTCAGAATTTACTTCTTCGTATACCCCACCGGACACTTCGGATTTACCGCAGTGACCTTCTTTATGGTCCTACCCTTAATGCATGTAATGGTTGAACTCTTTGGAGCGGATGCATTCTTTGAAGGAGTTGCGCTCACGGGCTTTACTTGAGTTAGCTTCACTTGCAGCGTTGGTTTCGAGAAAGTAAACCCAGTTGCTTGGAAACGCACAAAGTTATCGTCCATCTTCACTGATGAAGTAGCAATCTTGGCTTGCCCGGTTTCGCTCAGCACAGAAACTGTGGCGCTGATGCTGCCTTCTCCCAATTTCCAAATACAGCGCGAATATTTCTGATCGAGAACCATTGAATATAGACCAGTGAATTCTTTGCCGGTGGGCATGTAGTGCGGTGATGCTACTTGGTAGTTAAGAGTGCCGACCCTCGCGTCAAAGACAGGAAGTTCAGACGCATACGTAAGAGCGTTTGAACCAACGAATCCGAGGAAGCCCTTCTGCGTACACGAACCGAGCGGACCAGTGTATACACCGCCCCATGAGGCATTGAGCAGCCATTTATCGACGAGGCCTGTCGCAATATCCAAATCTGAATCCGCCTTCACCGCCGAAGTGAATTCATTGATATTGGTAGGCCCAAGCCCTGGTCCGGCCGAATAATTGAGCGTCCACGGCAGATCAAAGATTTTGGCGACCTTTTCCCACGAAGCCCGTTCAGCCGGCACGTCATAGAAGTATTGCTTGGAGAGTTTCGGAGTGGGAACTGGGCTTCCTGAAATCGTCAACCGAAATGGTTGAGAAGCGGCTCCTGCGACGTCCTCATATTTCACATCGGGATTGAAGAGTCGTCCCGTAAGCCACCCGCTGGGCGCCACCGGGAGACGGAGGACAACTTTAAACTCATTAGTAGATGGATTGTTGTCATACTTCCAACACTTATCTGTGTAGATCGCCGAGTCGATGCAACGAGTCTCCTCCTTCGTCACGTCACCTCCACTCTTAGCTTCGGATCGGTACGTTCCAGGAGCGGCTTCGGATGCGTCTTGATAAACAGCATGAATTGTCATGCTGAGAGCATTCGGCTTCTGCAATACACCTTTCTTAATCCCTCGAATAAGTATCGGAGTCACCTCGAAGAGATTTCCATGATCGCTCTTGATACCCGCGAAAGTGAAGAGGTTGTTACGTCGAGCAGCGGCCAGTTCATACTCTGGTTTAGCTGGAAATGAGTAAAGACTCCAAGAAGGTGTGCGCTCGCCCGAACTCACGCCGCGTATCCAATCGGAAGTATCTGTTCGAGCAAAGACATTTTCGATGCAAGGCGTACTTACTGTTGAATCACAGAGACCGAGAGTGTTGTAAACGTTTAAATCTGCGGTAGTTGGTGAGCACTTGGTGTTGGTGAATGCACCGTCGCAGGGTGAACTGGAATTATTTGAATTCACCATAACTAATCCGCCATCAAATGCGTTATTGGAATCTGCAAACCACATTTGACGGTTCAACGAGCCAACTTGATCTGCCGATGCAACATCGGAGAGTGCTAAGAGACCAAAAGTGAGGACCATCAGTAGCGAGATTTTTGTGCGCACCGCTAGAGGATATAGTGCGAGCGCTCCTTAGACCACTAGAAAGCTCTTATTGGCCTCACATACGGGGTGCTGGAACTTGGCGCATTAGATCCTAGGCTCATTCGATCCTCGCCCTGATTCTGGTTGGCTAGTTTTCCGAACGAGAAACTCGACACCCAGTAAGGGCTTGCCCAACGCAGAGCATACTTGCTCGCTGCAAAAGTCGCGCTCTGCTTCTTTGGAAAATCCTTGATGCAACAAGCACTCTTCGGTGCAAAAATTCCACCAGCAAACATGGCGAGTTGATTGAGTTCTGTTTGGCGGGGTAAATACCAATCACTCAAATTGCCACCACGGTAGTTGCGAGTCGCTGTTGCGGCTCCTGTTTTGCAATTCTGCGAAATGATTTCGCTATTTCCAAATCCAGAGCTAGCGAGAAAGCCGGTTTGAGCTTTGCCGGGCACCCATTTGTTATACCAATCCTTACCTTGCAGCGCCTTAGTCCAGGTCGCTCTCGAATTGGTATTACTGCACCAATTTAGTTGAGGATCACTCTTGCCACCTGACCATGTTTTAGGTGCAACTTCCAGGTACTTCCAACCGTCGGAAGCAAACGAGAGATCTCCCTCGGCATTGGGCGTGGCTTTCCAGACATTGACCGTATCTTCGGTGCGCACGAAGAAGACCACTCCGCCACCAGGTCCGATATCGCCGAGCTTGCACTCACCCCCCTGGGCACATGTCTGACCCATCTCCGTGGTCGCTGTGGGAGTATCACCGGCACTCGCAGCTTCAACGCTTGAAAGCGAGATGACGGCGATGAGGAGAGTGATCAGGCGGATTCGTTTCATTATGGAAACGTATCAGCCTCGATGGCAATCTTCTTTCTCATTGACAGAGGGGTAGGCTCTTCTTTGACAAGTTAAGCGCCCTCAGAGGGAGGTAAATGTGCTGGAAAACGACGAATTCCTCTATTTTGCACATCGCGCCTTTGATGGCATGGCGGCCATCGTGGAAACCCTCGGAGATGATCTGGCTAACCGAGTTCCATCGCTACCAGGTGCTAACTCCCCCTACGCCCTCCTCACTCACTGCATTGGCGTCAGCGACTTCTGGGGTGGGTACCTTGTTAATGGGCGCAAAATCGAACGAGATAGAGCCGCTGAATTCACCTCGAGTGGCCCCGTTGCCCCGCTTCTGGCCCGCACTGAAGAGGCAAAGAAGCGCTTGGCCGAATATGTCGCTTCTGCCGATCCCCGAGCTCCGCTTCGAGATAGCCCCCCTGCTGCCTTTCAAGGACCAGATCAAGAGCTCACACAAGCGGGTGCCTTGCAACATGTTTACGAGGAACTAACCCAGCATCATGGGCAGATGGAAATTTTGCGAGATCTTATTTTCGCTGAAGCAAATGGATCGCTGGAGGCGAAAAAATAATGGGAAAGTTCACTGCACAATTTAATTCAATCAATTTCCGTGCACTGCGCAATCCTCGCCGAGTCAAATGGGGAACAAATAGCGACGAGATACTTTGCTCATGGGTAGCCGATATGGATTTTGGTATTGCACCCGCCATCAAAAGTGCAATGGAAGAAATGATTCGCGACGAAGAATTCGGCTACCCCTTCTGGGATGTTGATCCAGTTGTAGCAGCTTTTGAGAATCGTATGCAGCGTTTATTTGACTGGAAGCCACTTCCGGATCGCACAAGAGTCTTGAGCGATCTCATTCAAATTTTGCAGATCGTATTACATCACTCCACGAAGCCTGGTGACGGCATTGCTATTCACGTTCCGGCGTATAACAACTTCTTAGTCAATATTGAAGAGATGAATCGACGAATCGTGCCACTTCAGATGGAATTCACTGAAGAGGGATGGAAATGCGACAACACTAATCTTGCGGCTCGGCTTAAAGCCGAAGATGTCAAAATGATCATCGTAATCAATCCCCAAAATCCAACAGGTAGGGCATTTACGCGTAGTGAATTAGCGGAACTTGCTGATGTGGCAAAGGAACTCGATATTCCTGTGCTCTCCGATGAGATCCATTCAGACTTGCTTTTTGATGATCATCTTCATATTCCTTTTGCTTCTTTGAGCGATGATGCCGCGCGCCGCACCATCACAACTACCTCGGCTACCAAGGGATTCAATATTGCCGGAACGCGCACTGCAATTATGCACGTCGGACTGGATACGCTCTGGAACGACATTTCATCTCTACCTGTCGACTACTTTGGCGCCCCCAACACTCTTGGAAAAGTGGCGACTGCCGTAGCTTGGAGTCAATGTGATGATTGGCTAGAGGGACTCAATGAGCAACTTGCTAAGAACCGAACAATCGTCAGTGAGTGGGTAGCCACATTTGACGGCAAAGTGAAATACCACGCTCCGGAAGCAACCTACCTTGCTTGGCTTGACCTTTCGCTCACTAAGGCGGGTGCAGCACCTGAGGCAACGGAATACATCTTGGAAAATGCAAAGGTGCGTCTAGCTACGGGCTCGGATTACACGCTTCACACTGAGATTGATACGCACTCTTGGGTTCGACTGAACTTCGCAACGAGCGAAGAGAATCTACGTGAAATTTTAAGGCGCGTAGGAGAAGTTCTCTAGCTGACCGAAATTCTTACTGGATAATCTTTAGTGACGACCTTTCCATTTAGGATGTATGCCCAACGAACCAGGTAAAGAAAACTCTGCGCAGTTGTAACTCGCGTGGGAATCATATCTCCGAGGGTGATCCAGAGCGGCTTTGAGGGATCGCTACAGATTGAAGGAGAATCTAGGCCAGAATCCTTTGAAACTAGTGTTGCCGACGTTGCATCCGGTCCCAAGTGAAGGTTCCAGGCGCCGCTTGTGCTTCTAGGAGAGCAGAAACTCAAACTCCAGAAAGGATAGGTATCTGTTTGGCACCCGGTCGGAAAGGGCGCACCAGCATCTGCAGCGACACAAATTTTCGTCAGGCGGCCGGAAGCCGATGGAGTTGTCGGTGCAGGTGCGACAGGAGCGGAAGTTGGCGTGGGAGTAGACGCGGCGCCTACATTCGACACGGCACTTGCGTTGCCTGATTTGGTACATGCCACAGAAGTACTCAAAAGACCGGTGCGAGTTCCTAGTGTCGTGGTGTATCCCACGCTTCCTGCGGTTGAAAGCGTGATTGTTGAAATAGACGGTGTTTGGCCTGGAAATGTCACTGTTAATTGGCAGGTATCCAAAGGCGTTCCACGTACCGCCCAGGTGAACTTTTCACCGGGCACCATCGATACCGGTATTCCAGAGATGCTCGCCGCCACGGTTACGTATGCAATTTGCGTGCTCACACTCTTACTACCGGAGAGTTTGCAGATCACACCTACTTGCCAAAGTCCCGTGGTGCTGCCAATTGTGATGGTCGCTTCGATTGCACCGGTTTTCCCTAACAAAATCGTTTTAGTCGTCTTAGCGCTTCCAGGAAATGTATTTTCTTGAGTGCACTCGTCATCAACTGTGCCAATTATTTGGTACTTCACAACTTGGCCTGGCGTAGGAGCCGTGGGAAAGTTATTAATACTCACTGATTTAACAACAGGTTGAGGAGCTTGATATACAACTAGGGCCTCGCCAGACTTTGAACATTTTGCCTGCACAGTTGCGTTAGTTCCTAGACCATTCCTCGTGAGGGTAAATTGATACTTGCCAAAGTCATCAAGCGTTACCGCCTGCTTAACTCCACTCCCATTTGTTTGTGTCGTTGCGATTTGGCAGATGTCATTGGGTGTACCGACAATCGTGAAGAGTGGTTCTCCAAGAACATTTTCTAGGTAGGAGAGCCCAGCAGGAATCTTAGGCGTTATCGGCGCCTGCGTTTCAAGAGCAATCGGTGTGGGTGTCACCACGGGAGCTGGATCGGGAATAGCACTGGGGGTAACTGGTTTAGCCTCTGCTGGAGAGATTAATACCCATGCCAGCTTCGTGCCTTTCTTTGCGCACACATAGCTCTTTCCTGCACTTCTCTGGATCAATCCCGCTTTGGTGCAGGTACCGCCAACTTTGATGGTTGTTGCAGCCTCAACAGAATGAGTGCCGCTGATGAGAATCAGCAATGCAACGGCAGAAGGGAGATAACGGCGCACTAGGCAAATTTAGCAAAGGTGTCGAAACCGCGCCTACTAGAGGTTCACAAGACCCATTCCCCGTAGACATTTACCGTATCTCCAATACCAAAGCCTGCATCCCAAAGCCGATCGATGTCTGCGTGCAACATTCGTACGCAACCATGTGACGCCGGATAGGGCAGTACCAGAGCATCAGTTGCCGATCCATGAATTGCCATTCCTCGATGAAAGAACTTGGGGCGGTACATCATCGCCTCAGGGTAGAGAATGGATTCATACCAGCGATTAACCTGCCACGCGACCTTCCACACTCCCACACTTGTGGAGAGATAACCCGGTTGGCCGCTGGATACTGGAAAGACGCCGAGTACATCGTTTGAAGAGCTCACCCACGTTGCTATCTGGCAGGCAATATTCACGTTGAGCCCCACTACTTGATTCGCAGCCGGGGCGAGGTGCCTCGTCGAGACAATCTGCATCGACTCAAGATCACTCGGCAAAGCGCGTGTGGGTTCGCCGTAGGTAAGTTCACGCCAGGCACAAATTGCACGTTGGGTCTTTACG
>Ga0214919_10003239_pt1 | contig 24807 bp, 12 predicted proteins | sample LL1503_MetaG_FD_177994 | JGI IMG/M metagenome (GOLD analysis project Ga0214919, IMG submission 177994) | Freshwater microbial communities from Lake Lanier, Atlanta, Georgia, United States - LL-1503 | ecosystem: Environmental > Aquatic > Freshwater > Lake | place: USA: Georgia | collected... | reverse complement strand
TAATTGTTTTTCTCAAACAAAGGTATACGGCACTAATTCATACGTTGAATATCGAGTGGGAACCCTACCTATTGTAATAACGGTTCCACACGGGGGCTTTTTAACTCCGTCATTAATCCCTGATAGAACGTGTAATGATCCTGTAACAGTTACAGATGCCTACACTATTGAAACTGCCGAAAAAATTTCTGCGGCACTTTTTTCAGCTACGGGTTTTTATCCTCATATTATTATATGTAATTTAAATCGCTCTAAATTAGATTGCAATAGAACTTTAGCCGAGGGAGCTTGTGGTAATTCCCGAGCAGAAACAGCTTGGAACGAATACCATAATTTTATCACAACGGCACAAAATGCAGCTAATTTGAAGTATAATAATAAAATCCTTTTGGTAGATTTACATGGTCACGGTCATGATATTCAACGAATAGAATTGGGCTACTTATTGAGTAGTGCTCAACTTAAATACACTGATGCAACTCTAAATACTACAGCATATATCAATCAAAGTTCAATCAAGAATTTAGCTTTGAACAATATTTATAATTACACTCATACAGAATTGTTGCGTGGGCCTAAATCTATAGGCACATTACTTACAACTGCTGGATTCCCAGCGGTACCTAGTCAGCAAGATCCCTACCCATTATCGACAGAACCTTATTTCAGCGGAGGGTACACCACTGAAAATCATACTTGTTATAATGCAAACAGTACAACAAATGGATTCCAAATGGAATTGAATTATGATGTAAGAAGCAGCAATACGAACAGAACTAATTTCGGTGAAAAATTTAAAGATGTACTATTAGAATATATTAAAACTCATATCGGTTTAGTTTTCGGTAGTTGTAAACCTTAGTCAATAAAAATTCTTATAAATTATTCGCTAAATTTATTATTATAAATTTAAACTCTATTTCCATATTAGAAATGAAAAGAATACTTTTAATACTATTATATTTATTTATTTCGCAAACAAATTGTTTTTCGCAAACAATACAATATGGAACTAAATCGTATGTTGAATATCGAGTGGGAACCTTACCTATTGTTATATCGGTTCCCCACGGAGGCTATAAATTTCCAACTTTAATTCCCGATAGAACGTGTAAAGACCCTATAACGTTAGAGTCCCCTGTAACAGTTACGGATGCCTATACTATTGAAACTGCTGAAAAAATTTCTGCTGCACTTTTTGCAGCTACGGGCTGTTATCCTCATATTATTATTTGTAATTTGAATCGCATTAAATTAGATTGCAATAGGACTTTAGCTGAGGGTGCTTGTGGTGATCCTCAGTCAGAAAAAGCTTGGAATGAGTATCATGATTTTGTCACAACGGCTCTAAATACAGCTAATTTGCAGTATAATAATAAAACCCTTTTAGTCGATTTACATGGTCACGGTCATGCTATTCAACGAATAGAATTGGGCTACTTATTGAGTGGTACAGAACTTAGGTACACTGATACGAAACTAAATTCTTCAACATATATTAATCAAAGTTCTATAAAAAATTTAGCCTTGAACAATAGTAATAATTTCAACCTTACAGAATTGTTACGAGGACCTAAATCTATGGGAACATTACTAACAATTGAAAATTATCCAGCAGTACCTAGTCAGCAAGATCCCAACCCATTATCGGGAGAAAGTTATTTTAGTGGAGGGTACACCACTGAAACCCATACTTGTTTTGATCCAGCTATTTTGAATAATGGATTTCAAATGGAATTGAATTATGATGTAAGAAGTACTACTACTAAAAGAACTAATTTCGCTGAAAAATTTACAAAGGTAGTAATAGAATTCCTTACTACCCATACCAATGTAGTTATGGTCGGTTGTGCCACTTTAGGAATTGAAAGTCATACTGATTCAGAACTTATAATTTATCCCAATCCCTTAAAATCGGGCAGTCAACGTTTTTTAAAGGGATTAAAGGGGAATAACTTAAACTACCGAATTATTAATAATCTCGGCCAAGAAATAGCTAGAGGGAATGTAAGCAATGATAATGCAATAGAGATAAAAAATAACCTAGCCAAAGGAGTATATTTCGTTTCTATATCCAGTTTGGATGGATTGGAAACCAAAAAAATAAAATTGCTGATTGATTAGTCTTTAACTATTCCAAAAGAGGTAATTATTATTTTTTGTAAAATATTTTTTTAATTATTAAGAACAACAAAATGCTAAATTTTCAATGGTTTAACTATTTATTTAATAGGAGAATAAATCCTATGTTAGGGGCATTGTCGATAGTTTTTGTTTTTGGATGCAAATCCAATTATATAAATAAACCCACTGCATCAGTTTCTGATAAAAAAGAGAATATTGTTGCTGTCATTTTAAATAAAAAGGATAGTTTCTACTATACTAATTTTAATGATTATAATTATAAAGACAAAAGCTTGCCAATTGGTGTTTTTGACTCCGGTATTGGCGGATTAACGGTTTTGAACGCCATTGTAAATTATGATAAAAACAATAATAAAACACACAACAATGGCTCTGACGGCGCACCTGATTTTGAAAAAGAGTCTTTCGTTTATTTTGGTGACCAAGCAAACATGCCCTATGGAAATTATTCAGAAGTAAATAAAGTCGATTTATTAAAAGAACATATCATTAAAGATGCGCAATTTTTATTAAGCAATAAATATTATGCTACTGCCGATGATTTAAAAGCAAACATCGATAAAAAACCAGTTAAAGTGATTGTAATTGCCTGCAATACTGCAACGGCATACGGAAAAGAATATATAGAAGAATTTATTGAAAAAGCCAAATTAGATATTAAGGTCATTGGTGTGATTGATGCTGGTGCCAGAGGCGTTTTAGAGACATTTAAAAAAAACGAAGATGGTATTGTCGGAGTATTAGCCACTGTGGGGACAGTTTCTTCAAAGGGATATCCGAATACTATTTTGAAATTTAAAGATCAGCTGGGATATACGGGAAAAATTGAGGTTTTCTCACAAGGAGGTCTCGGAATTGCGGAATCTGTCGATGAAGATAGGAACTACTTTAATAAGAATCTTACTCAGCCTAGAGAAGAGTATAAAGGACCTAGTTTAAATGGGCAAACTAAATTTGACAAAGCACTACTGAAAGTTTATAATTTTAATTTTGAAAAAAGCAAGATGCTTTGCGATTCAAAAAACGTGGATGATTGTGCTACTTTACAAATCAATGATGCCGAAAATTATGTTCGATTCCATCTTGTTTCTTTGTTGGAAAAAATAAGAATATCCAACACTAAAAATAAATTAAAAGCCATCGTTTTAGGCTGCACACATTATCCGTATTTAACCACTGAGATAAATTCAGTGTTACAAGAATTGTACAACTACAAAAATGAATTAGGCAATTATGTCTATAGAGATTTTATGACCGAAAAAATCCAATTAATCGATCCTTCCATAAATACAGCCAAAGAATTATTTGAATATCTTAATAGTAAGTCGCTTTTTAATCCAAACGGCACTATTGACTCTAGTGAATTCTATATAAGTGTTCCAAACAAAAACAATAAAAACATCCAAATTAATAAAGAAGGCAGCTTTTTATACGATTACAAATACGGCAGAAAAGAAGGTGAAATTCAAGAATATACCAAGACAGTTCCTTTTAGCAGAAGCAACATTTCCGATGACATAGTAAGTCGTTTGCATACTAAAATCCCCAATTTATTTCAATTGATAAGCATTTTTAATAATAAAAGTAAAAAAACGGGTTTTTTAAAAGATAATGAAAAAATAGGATCCTAGTTGTATTACCTGCGTTTTGCAAAATGTTCCGTTGGCTTATGGCGAACCCGTTTTTGATAAAAGGCAAGAAAGACTTTGAGGACAACGATCTATACAATTATGACGGTAAAGCGATTTCACCAATTGTTCTCGCCGATTTTTATTTAATGAATAAAATTTAACAATAGTAGTATTAACAGCCAATCCTGCATTCGAGTGCAATCAGGGCAAGGCATAAAATCCAATTAAGTATGAACAATCCAGAAGTAAAAAAACAATCCCAAAAAGGAAACTTAACTTTCCAAATCTTAATCGCAATGCTATTAGGCGGAATACTTGGAATTATAATTCACAACAACCTTACTGAAGACGGTGCAAAAGAATTCAGCGGCTATATCAAATTGCTTGCGACTATTTTTATCCGATTGGTTCAAATGATAATATCCCCCTTAGTATTCTCAACCTTAGTGGTCGGAATTGCTAAACTTGGCGACATCAAAGCCGTTGGAAGAATTGGAGGAAAAGCAATGGGATGGTTTTTTACCGCTTCCTTTATCTCATTGTTAATAGGAATGTTTTGGGTAAATGTTTTGAGACCAGGCGAAGGATTGAATTTGTCAAATATTGATATAACCACGGCTAGCGAAGTTACCGAGAAGACGCAAGGGTTTTCCGCGCAAAATTTCATTGAACACATTATTCCTAAAAGTATTGTGGAAGCAATGGCAACAAATGAAATTCTACAAATCGTTATTTTCTCTATCTTTTTTGGATTAGCTGCAGCCGCAATTGGCGATAATGCCAAACCAGTTGTCAATGCCTTAGATAAATTATCCCACATCGTTTTGAAAATGGTGAATTATGTAATGAAATTCGCCCCAATAGGCGTTTTTGGCGCCATTGCAGGAGTTTTTGCCATTAGAGATTTCAACGAATTAGTATTGACCTACGCCAAATTTTTCGGTTCCTTTTTGGTTGGAATTGCTACGCTCTGGTTTGTTTTGGTTTTGGTGGGATATATTTTTCTGAAATCGAAAATGAGTACTTTACTAAAAAGAATTGTCAGCCCAATCGTAATTGCCTTTAGCACCACAAGTTCCGAAGCGGTATTTCCAAAACTTACCGAAGAATTAGAACGTTTTGGGGTAAAAGACAGAATCGTTTCTTTTATGTTGCCCCTGGGCTATTCCTTTAACCTTGACGGAAGCATGATGTATATGACTTTTGCGAGTATTTTTATCGCTCAAGCCTATGGGGTTCCTTTGGATTTACCAACACAATTCACTATGCTTTTTGTTCTAATGCTTACCAGCAAAGGAATTGCAGGAGTTCCAAGAGCGAGTTTAGTGGTGGTTGCCGCTACATGTGGAATGTTCAAAATACCAATTGAAGGAATTGCTTTAATACTCCCGATCGATCATTTTTGCGATATGTTCCGCAGTGGAACTAATGTGTTAGGAAATGCATTAGCCACTTCTGTTGTTGGAAAATGGGAGGAAGAGTAACTAAAAAGCAGTGTCTAGCACTAAAAAATTAAATAGTATTAAAACGGTTTTTGAAGAACTTAAAAAAGCAGTATCGTTAAATTACTTCATTGAATTTTAGTATATGTGTAAAAATATAGCCCTTAAAAAACAAATTGCGCAATTTTACTCTAAAAAATTTTTTTTAAAAAAAAAATATATAGTATGTTTGTAAACTATTACGATTTCGAATAATAAAAACCAACAATAAACTTAAAACAAAGTACGATGAAATTAAATTTACAACTAAAACCAAAATTATCAAAACCGAATGGGAATTTTTATTCCTTGATTTGGCTCGTTTTATTGCTGTTTATGAACAATGCCAATGCGCAAATTGTTCAGCCTTTTACTACTTCAACAACTTGGAGATGTCCTTCTGGTGTTACTTCTATACAGGTGGAATGTTGGGGTGCCGGAGGTGCTGGGGGATCCGCTTCAGCGGCTAGTAGTTCTGGGAATCGGTCTGGAGGCGGTGGAGGCGCTGGTTCTTATGTTAAGAAAACAATCACGGTCGTTCCCGGAACCGATTACACTATCACTGTAGGGCAGGGTGGAGCTATTGGAGGAACTGATGGAGCCAGCGGATATTTTGGAAATCCAGGGGGTAAATCGGAATTTTCGGGCGGATCAATTACTGCGCTAACTGCCAGTGGAGGAACTGGAGGAACTGGAGCTGGAATTAATAATATTAATGCCAATCCAGGAGGTGTTTTAGGGGGGGTTTATGGGTTTTCCGTAAGTGGAACAGCATCAACTTTATATACCACTTCATCAGCTGTTACTTTGACAGGTGGAGGAGGTTCTGGAGCAACAGCAGTTTCAGCTAGATTATCGGGATCAACTACTTATGTAGCAACAACAAATCAAGGATCAGGCTATACCTCTGCTCCTACGGTGTCAATTTCTATTGGAGCTGGTCAAACCTTCACGGCTTATGTCAATCCGAACATTAATTCTACTGGAGACGGAATTACAACTATTCTAGGCTCAAATGGTGGCGCTAGTTCATCTGCCGCCGGAGGAGCTGGTGGTGCAAGTCAAGCAGGTATTGGTGGAGCAGGTGGAGTAGGAACTACTCTTGGCGGTTTCACTGGAGCTAATGGAACAATAGTTGGATCTGGTGGCGGGGGTGGTTTTTCTTATTATGCTACTGGAACAAATAAATCAGCAACTGGTGGATTAGGTGCAAATGGTAAAATTGTACTTACCTATGACGCGCCAACCATTACCTATACGTATACAGGATCGGGAGATTTACAGAATGTTGCCAATTGGAAAGATGAGCTTAATGCTTCTCCTGCCAATTTCACAGCAGATTTACAGATATTTAAAATAAATAACTCTGTAACTACAACTGCTCCTTGGACCGTATCGGGTACTGGGTCAAAAATAGTTGTGGGTGATAGTACGCACACGGGTATTTCAGTAACTATAGCAAGTGGCTTTGCAATAACTGCACCAATGGATGTGACTAATGGGAACAAAGTCTATGTGCAAGGGGTTTCAATTTTAACCCCTGAAGTTTTAGATACTAATGGAGCTGTTACTACTGCAGCTACTTACACTATGGATTATCCAACTTTTGGGACTCTAGGAGATACCTCAGAGGTTCATTATCAAAACAGTGGTATCTATAGTGCTTTGGTGAAATCGGCTTTCACCTATGGTAAATTATATATCGATGGAACCGGAACTGGCACCGTATTTTTTAGTGGGCTTACTTTAACTACAACCAATCATATTGTTGAAACCCTTTTTGAAGTAGCTGAAAATTCTAAAGCGCTCTTTTCTGAAATAAGTTATTTTTATATGACTTTGAATTCGGGAGCTTCTGCCAATATATATGGAACGCTTAAAACCGGCAAAGTAGCTGGATTTGTGTCGAGTAATGTGGGAACAGCCGCATCAACATTTGGCTCTTTACAATTTATCGAAGCTGAATCTTTAACACTTGGTTCTAATAGTACAATAGAATACAGTAGAAGTGGTAGTGCAACAACACAAATCATTACTCCAAGAACTGATTATAAAAATCTTGTTTTAAGTGGTTCAAACAACAACAAATCATTTGCTGGAGCCACAACGGTTAGCGGTATGTTAACAGTTAATATTACAGGTACGAGTACTTCAACATTAGCCGCTAACTTGACCGTAAATGGGATGCTCAATTTTACCGCAGGTAAAATGACAACAGCGAGCAATACCCTAACTATAGGGGCTTCAGGAAGTATCACAGGAGCTGGTACAGGTTGGGTAATAGGGAACTTGAAAAAATTAACTGCTTCAGGTATAAGCCCTTCGTATACTTACGCCATAGGAGATGCTACTAATTACACCCCTTTGGCGTTGACTTTCTCAGGAGCTACTTCAGCCGCTGGAGGATTAACAGCTTCGACAGCCGCGGGAGATCATGCGAGTGTTGCTAGCTCGGGTCTAAATCCTTTAAAAAGCGTAAACAGAACGTATACCTTGACTAATGATGCTTTAGCTGGTTTTGGCACTTACAATGCTACTTTTAACTATGGTAGTACTGATAATGATGCTAGTGCTACCGCCGCTAGTTATGTAGTTCGTTTGTATAATGGTGCGTCTTGGTCTGAAGTATCAACTTCAGGAACAGCAACAACTACCGCAACAACAGTAACGGGCATTTCAAGTTTTGGTGATTTCGCCATTGGAGAATTGGGTATTCCGCCAATTTATACTTATGACGGGACTGGAGATCTTCACGATGTTTCGAATTGGGCAGATGAGCTTAATAATGCTCCTGCAAATTTCACCGCAAGTTTTCAAACATTCAAAATTAATACCTCTGTAACTACAACTGCTCCTTGGACCGTTTCAGGGACTTCGTCAAAAGTGGTTGTGGGAGATGAGACGCATACGGGTATTTCATTAACCATAGCAAGCGGCTCTGGAATAACAGCGACAATGGATGTGACCGATGGAAACAAAGTCTATGTGCAAGATGTGGTTTTAGTAGCGGGATCTACTACTTCCTATACTATGAATTTTCCAAATTTTGGTACTTTGGGAGATACTTCAGAGGTTCATTATCAAAACAGTGGTGTAAACAATGCCTTGGTTAAAACCCCTTTCACCTATGGAAAATTATATATTGATGGAAGCGGAAGTGGAACCGTATTTTTTAGTGGAGCCACAAATCCAACCAATCATATTGTTAAAACCCTTTTTGAAGTGGCGACAGACTCTAAAGCTTATTTTTCAGAAATAAGCTATTATTATATGACTTTGAATTCGGGAGCTTCAGCCAATATATATGGAACGCTTAAATGTGCCAAAGTAGCTGGATTTGTTTCAAGCAGTGTTGGAACGGCTTCATCAACTTTTGGCTCTTTACAATTTATCGGAGCTCAAGCACTAACGCTTGGACCTAATAGTACAATAGAATTTAATAGAGCGAGTAGTGGGACAACTCAAACCATAACCCCTAGAACCGATTATAAAAATCTTGTTTTAAGCGGTTTGGATAATAACAAATCATTTACAGGAGCCACAACAGTTAGCGGTAACTTGACCCTTAATATTACAGGGACGAGTACTTCAACATTAGCCGCCAACTTGACCGTAAATGGGGTGCTCAATTTTACCGCAGGTAAAATTACTACAGCAAGCAATACCCTAACTATAGGGACTTCAGGAAGTATCACCGGAGCTGGTACAGGATGGGTAATTGGGAATTTGAAAAAAGCAACTGCTTTAAGTGGTAGCCCAACTTTTACTTATCCTATAGGAGATGCCACTAATTATATGCCTTTGGTGTTGACTTTCTCAGGAGCTACTTCAGCCACTGGAGGATTAACAGCTGCAACAACCGCAGGAGATCATGCTAGTATTGCTAGAACGGATTTATTGAGTACAAAAAGTGTAAATAGAACTTGGAAATTGACTAATGATGCTTTAGCCGGTTTTGGTACTTATAATGCAACTTTTAACTATGCAAGTACTGATAATGATGTTGATGCTGTCCAAGCTAATTATGCAGTTCGTTTGTACGATGGTTCCTCTTGGTCTAATGTATCAATTTCAGGAACAGCAACAACTACTGCTACAACAGCAACTGGGATTTCCAGTTTTGGTGATTTCGCCATTGGAGAATTAGGGACTGCACCAATTATTACGTATACCTATACTGGATCGGGAGATTTACACAATGTTTCAAATTGGAAAGATGGGCTTAATGTCTCTCCTGCAAATTTCACCGCAGATTTGCAGATATTCAAAATTAATACCTCTGTAACTACAACTGCGCCTTGGACCGTTTCAGGAACTTCCAAAATAGTTGTTGGCGATAATACGCATACAGGTATTTCATTAACCATAGCAAGTGGCTCTGGAATAACAGCGACAATGGATGTGACCGATGGAAACAAAGTCTATGTGCAAGATTTAAGTATTGTTTCAGGTTCCTATTATATGAATACTCCAACTTTTGATACTTTGGGTGATACTTCAGAGGTTCATTATCAAAACAGTGGTGTAAATAATGCCTTGGTTAAAACCGCTTTCACCTATGGAAAATTGTATATTGATGGAACCGGAACTGGTACCGTCTATTTTAGTGGACTCACAAATCCAACCAATCATATAGTTAAAACCCTTTTTGAAGTGGCGGCAGGATCTAAAGCGTATTTTTCAGAAGTAAGTTATTATTATATGACTTTGAATTCAGGGGCTTCAGCCAATATATATGGAACGCTTAAATCAGCCAAAGCAGCTGGATTTGTATCGAGCAGTGTGGGAACGGCTTCGTCAGCTTTTGGATCCTTACAATTTATCGGAGCTGAAGCGCTAACGCTCGGGCCAGATAGCACTATAGAATTCAATAGAGCGAGTAGTGGAACAACCCAAATAATAACCCCTAGAACCGATTATAAAAATCTTATTTTAAGTGGTTTAAGCAACAACAAATCATTTACAGGAGCCACGACGGTTAGCGGTACCTTGACCCTAAATATTACGGGTACGAGTACTACAACACTAGGGGCTAACTTGACCGTAAATGGGGTGCTCAATTTTACCGCAGGTAAAATGACAACAGCGAGCAATACCTTAACTCTAGGAACTTCAGCAAGTATAACTGGAGCCGGAGCCGTTACAGGATGGGTAATAGGGAACTTGAAAAAAGCAACGGCTTCAAGTGCAAGTCCTTCATTTACCTATGCCATAGGTGATGCTACTAATTATACGCCTTTGGCGTTGACTTTCTCAGGAGGTACTTCAGCTGCGGGAGGACTAACAGCTTCAACAACCGCAGGAGATCATGCTGGTATTACTGGCTCGGGTCTAAATGCTTCTAAAAGCGTAAACAGAACCTATACCTTGACTAATGATGCTTTAGCTGGTTTTGGCACTTATAATGCTACTTTTAACTATGCTAGTACCGATAATGATAGTAGTACTACCGCAGCTAATTATGCAGTTCGGTTGTACGATGGTTCTTCTTGGTCTAACCTATCAACTTCAGGAACGACAACAACTACCGCTGCAACAGTAACGGGTATTTCAAGTTTTGGGGATTTCGCCATCGGAGAAATTATTACTGGACCATCGGTAGCTAATCAAAGCGTATGCTATGGAAAAACCCTGGCGGACTTATTAGCAACAGGAACAGCTATTAAATGGTATGCTGACGCTACTGGAGGAGGTGCTTTAAGCCCTACTACTGTTTTGTCGACTTCGGCCACTTACTATGTTTCTCAAACTATTGATTTGTATGAGAGTGAAAGAACTGCTGTTGAAGTTACAGTGTCAGTTCAAACAGCAATGCCAACTTTGGCTTGTTTTCAATCAGCCACTTGGAATACTTCAACTTGTGCTTGGGATGTAACAGGAACTCAGCCTGCGGCTCCTACACTTGTATGTTATCAAACGGCTGAATTTAATACCGCTATTTGTGATTGGGTTTTAATAGGATCACCAACTGCAGCTCCAACTGCTCAACCTCAAGTATTTTGTTCATCATTGAATGCTACAGTTGCTAATTTAGTAGCGACAGGAACTGCCCTTAAATGGTATGCAGGGGCAACAGGCGCAACCACATTAGCTTCTAATGTTGCTCTATCTTCTAAAACTTATTATGTTTCACAAACATTAAATGGTTGTGAAAGTATAAGAACCTCAGTACCCGTAACTTTCCAAACCGCTCCTAATGCAGGAACTGACGGAACGCTGAGTTTAATTAGTTCGCCTTCTGACAGCGCTTTATTTGCTGCTTTAACAGGTGCAAATGCTGGTGGAACTTGGTCTCACCCAGTGGGAGGATTTACAGGAGTGCATACCTATACTGTACAGCCCAATTCTCCTTGTTCTGTAGCTGACACAGCTACGGTAACAGTATCATCAAGTACTCAAATCCCAACAAGTCCAGTGGCTTATTGTGATAAAATATTGATTGGTGATGTTACCGCTGGAACAACTTTAAAATTCTATAAGGATGCTACTATAGCCACAACGGTTGCAGCAGGAGACAAAGTAAAAGCAACGACCTACTATGTAACAGAAACAGTTAATGGTGATGAGACTCCAAGAGTACCAATAGTGGTAACCTTGACGGCTCTTGTCGCTCCAACTACGATAGCATCGACAGAGGCTAAAGTTATCTGTAAATATATGAATACATCAAACCTAGTAACCTTTACTACAACACCAGTAGTAGGAGCAAGTACATACAACTGGACCGTTCCATCAGGAGCTTTGATAGTAGGAAATGCTATAGGAGCTTCAGTGACGGTAAGTTTTGAGGGAGTAAGTGGTGCGCCTGGTTTAATCGGGAATGTAACCGTTGATTCAAACAACGCTTTAGGATGTCCATCAGGAAAACCAAAAGTATTGGCTTTGACTACCACAATTCCAAAGGCCCCTTCTAAACTAGTGCTTACTAGTGCAGAGGCTTCATTGAGTGGCCTTGCTGCTATCACGAAAGTAGGTCCTTATATGGGAACTGAAAAAGTATTTACCTTGACAGCTACTGATCTTAGCAATACGGCACATCACTACAGATGGGCTTTGCCTGAAGGTGTAAATCAGTTGACAGGAGGTACCTCAAATGTAATCACGGTTGACTTTTCAGGTGTTCAGCCAGGAATTGGTGGATTGCCAATAAGCGTTTACTCCGTGGGAGGTTGTCAGGAATCTGTTGTTAGAACATTAACTTTAGGGAGAGAATTACCAAAGGCTCCTTCTAAAATAGTGCTTACCAGCCCAGATACAACACCACGTATTGCTGGAGCTGCAGGAACTACTGGTTTAGTAGGACTTAACACACTTACTGCGATCACTAAAGTAGGACCTTATATGGGAACTACAACCGATTTTACATTGACCGCGACTCCAGTTTTAACACAAGGAGTAGAAGCGACTTCGTATGCATGGGTTCTTCCTGCAGGAGTTGAGGCTGTTACAACTCATACCGCTACAACGGTAACTGTGGCCTCAGTTGTTACAGATGCAATTAAAACTGATGAAAGCACAATAACCATAAGATTCTCTGGTAGTGAAGTAAAAACTACTGGTGACTTGTTACTAAGTGTATATGCTGTAAACGGAGCGGCTAATTCAACAGCCAAAACGCTAAAATTAGCAAGAGTAGTACCAGCAGCTCCTAAAGCTTTGATAATTACTGATGATGCTATTTCTACTGAAACTGCTGTTAAAAAAGTAGATTCTTACATTAAGAAAGAAACAGAATTAACATTGAGAGCGACTGCTATCATAGCTCAAGGAACAGAACAAACTTCATTTAAATGGGTTCTTCCAGCTGGAGTTGTGGTTAATTCAACAGTAGATTCCACTCAAGTTTTAGATGGTATTACAACGGTAACCACTACTAGTAACATTTTGAAGGTTACTTTAGAAAATGTAGGTGAAGGAGTTTTATCCATTCCATTTAATGTTTATGCAGTAAACGGAGCTGGAACATCTGTAACTAAACTTTTGACGGTAACAAGTGCGGCACCTGCAACACCAGGAACGATTACTTTAGCAGTAGGAGGTACTCCAAAATTCAACCCTACTTGTGCTACTAGTACTACTATTACAGTACAAGTTCCCCCTGTAGCAGGTCTTGATTATGCTTGGACAGTTGAGGGAGGTATTACCAGAATCGTTAGTGGTAATGGAACTTATTCTATTGTGATTAATGTAGCCGGTGTTGCTACAGATAAACTTTCAGTTAGCGTTGTGGCTTCAAATGGTACAGGTCCAAGTGCTGCAAAAACACTTGCAATTGGTAAAACTACTACTTGTGGTACTAGAATGGCACCTGAGGACGCAGCAGTTGTTGTTGAAAAATTCAGCGCGGTGGCCTATCCAAACCCAGCTACGGAAGGATTCAGAGTTAAATCTAGTAATGGAAAATCATTTGGAGTACAGGTATATGATATGTTAGGTCGTTCCATCGAACAACGTCAGATGAACTCTGATGCTCCAATAGGGTCTAACTATGCTAAAGGTATTTACAATGTAATTGTAAACCAAGGGGCACAAGTGAAAACACTACGAGTGATTAAGCAATAAAAATTTCATAATAATTGTTTTTTTGTAAGAGAGGCTGTCCGAAAGGGCAGCCTTTTTTGTTTTGTTACTCGAGTGCATTTCATATATATTGGGTCGTTTTCAATTCATCCTTTCCTGAAACAGGGATAAAAAAAGAAATGTTAAATAATCCAAGACTAAAAAAATTATTTCACTGCTTAGAAACGCAGTTACGGGGCATTTTTATATTTCATAACTTCTAAAGTATATATATTTGTACTTTAATGATAAAAACATACCATAGATGATTATTAAATTCAGGCGCTCCTTTTTATTTTTTCTTTTCATTCAGACCCTATTTTTATATGGTCAAAACTTGGTTTCCAATACCACGGGGTATTTTGTGTATACGCCAGTTGGTCCGCTGAGCTCAAAACCCATTAAGGTATATTATCGAATTCCGGCTGGAGATATCACCAAAATGCCCATTTTAATGTCTTTTCACGGAGACGATAGAGACGCAAGTAATTATAGAGATTATTGGATATCTATGGCGAACGCCAACGGATTTATGGTCTTCGCTCCTGAATTTAATGCGGTAGATTTTATTGGAGGAGACGGCTATCAATTGGGAAATGTATTTGTTAATGGGGATGACCCAACGTCAAAATTAAATCCAACAAACGAATGGACTTTTTCCATCATTGACCCCCTATTTGAAACTATAAAAGGCAAGGTTTCAGGAACGCAACAAACCTATGATGCTTGGGGTCATTCTGGAGGTGCTCAATTTATACACAGGTTCAGGATGTTTATGCCTAATAGTAAATTAAATCTGGCCATTTGTTCTAATGCGGGATGGTATACCGTTCCGGATATCTTGGTCAATTTTCCTTATGGGATTAAAAAAAGCCCATTATCCAATAGTAGTTTAACCATTCCATTTTCTAAAAAGCTAATTGTGCATTTAGGTTTAAATGATATTGATGAAAATTCTTCTGGATTAAGGCGCAATACTACCGTAGATACTCAACAGGGATTGTATCGATTGGTAAGAGGACGCTATTTTTTTACCAAAAGTCAAACCATTGCACAAACAGTAAACTTTCCATTTAATTGGCAAAAGTATGAAGTGGTAGGCGTTGACCATGACGCACAACTTATGGCCAATGATGCTTTGAAGTATTTGCTGCAAAGTTACTTATCCTTAAATGATGGTTTCGAAGAACAGTTGGGAACCCATTTTTCAGCCCAAGCCTATCCAAATCCCTCTAAGGGTGATTTTACACTGAAAGCATCAAATGCTAATTTTGGTTTTAAAGTGTATGACCTTCAAGGAAGATTAATGGAGCAACACCAAATGATACCAACTCAATCTACAACAATTGGGGCGAATTACCCAGCGGGAATTTACCCTATTATGGTAACGCAAGACAAGCACATTAAAGTGCTTAAACTGATTAAGAAATAATAAAATTCACCATTTCAGTACTACTATTAAGGCTGTCAATAAAAGTAAAAATTTACTAAACCTAAAATAATCATCATTTACTGCTTTAAAATGCATTTACAAAGCAATTTGTTTTTTTTTAAAGCCTTATTAAATATATTTGTTACCTGTCATTATAACTAATCAATTCTCATGAAAAAAATTTACACTTTTATTCTATTTATGCTTTTATTTATTTCTTCTTGTAGTACAGAGGATGTAACGGTAGAAAAAATTTCAATAATACCTCCCGTCAACCCTACACTTCCTCCTCTTTTGCAAGATAATTTTGAGTATGATGCTTCAACTGTTCTTTCCGATATTCCTAACTCAGGATGGACTATACATAGCGGAACTTCTTATCCTATAAAAACTACTAGTGCTTCTAGCTTATCTTTTGCTAATTACTATGGAGATGGATTGGGATTGGCGGCTGTCTTAGACGCTAATGGAGCCGATAGTAACAAACATTTTGCAGAACAATCAGAAGGAAACCCGATTTATATTTCATTTGTTGTTAAGGTTAAAGCTCCAATTGCTGGTCTTATTCCTCCTGTAAGCTATTTTTTACACACTTCTAGTTTGCCTTTTGTTCCAACTTCATCTTCAACATTTAGGGGTGAAATTTTTGCACAACCCATCACAGATAATTTACTTCAATATAATTTTGGTTTAAGCTTTTCTGCCACAAGTCCTCAAGGTACGAACACCCTAAATAAATTAAATTATGATGAAAATTATTTGGTTGTATTAAAATACACTAGTGTTATTGGAGCTAATAATGATTCGGTATCGCTTTATGTTTTTTCAGCAAATGATGATTTTAGCACAGAGCCGAGCCAAGCTTTTATTGGGCCATTATCTTTGCCAAGTGCTGCTGACATCAAACCTGCTGCTGTTTGTTTAAGACAATATGACGGAAATGAAGACATACTTGTGGACGGCATTAGAGTTTCAACACTTTGGGATTTATTTAAAAATTAACCTAGTTAGAGTAAAATAATGATGAAGCTAAAAAGGATACTAACTTTATTGGTACTACTGCTATTGGCTGTAGGATATTCAAATGCCCAAGAAATTGTACTTAATAAATATAGATTTGGTGAGGGTTTGAGTTTTTCAGGAAAAAACGGAAATTATGAAATGGGTTTTTCAGGATACGTGCAACCCTATTTAGAAAGTCGAAAATTCCTTGATAATGGGGATGCTACTTCTTATAACCGTTTCAGAATGCGAAGAGCCCGTTTGCAATTATCAGGAAGTTCCGCCCAAGAAAAATTAACCTACCGTTTACAACTTGACCTCACAGGAGGTGGAGAATTTGATGCCGCCCTTGGGAGCATATTATATGACGCTTGGATTGGGTATGACGTTTCAAAAAGGTGGAATGTGTCATTTGGTCAAAAAGCAACTCCAACAGACAACCTAGAGTTTGCCATGCGTTCCGTCACCCTTCAATTAGTAGATCGAAGTGCTTTGAGTAGTGCTTTCGGGTGTATTCGCGAATTTGGGTTTTTTACGGATGCAAAGTATAAAATTTCAAGGTACTCCTATATAAAGCCACAATTAGCTATTACCAATGGCGATGGTATAAATGTATTTCATAAAGATCATGGTGGTTTGAAATATGGAGCTCGAATTGATTATTTGCCTTTCGGACTTTTTAATAATTTTGGGCAATACCGTCAAGCCGATTTGGCGCGAGAATTAGCCCCAAAATTTGTCATTGGCGCTACTTATAGTTATAATGTCGGGATCAGCGACAGAAGAGGAAGACAAAGTGAAACCATACTTTACTTGGATAAGGATAACAATGAATTGCTGCCGGATTACGTGAAATATGGGGTGGATTTTCTATTCAAATACAGAGGTTTTTCGATGTTGGGAGAATATGTGAATGCCTCCTCAAGGGTGTCGAGTCAAATTTCAAAATATATTAGAAACAATGGCACAATAGATACTTCTGTGCTTATTACAGATGTAAAAAACAGAATGATGGTTGGTGAGGGATACAATCTTCAAGGAGGCTATGTTTTTAAAAACAATATTTCTATAGATGGTAGGTTCACCTACTTAAAACCAGAGGCTAACTCTTATTTAAATGACAGCCAATATTATAACCGGTCTCATTATTATACTTTAGGGCTAACACGCTATTTGGGGCGCTCTTATGGGGCAAAAATCCAGTTGGATTGTACGTATACCAACGCAAAACCAGGTTCTATTGATGTCAATAAGAATCCTATAAAAGGGGATGAGTTTTTAACTAGGGTAATGACGACCTTTTCGTTTTAAACACTATGAAAAGAAAAATACAATATATTATTTTTATTCTTACGGTTAGTCTTCCTATTTATGGGCAGTTCAATCCGCAAAATGATGAAATAACCAATCGGTTTTTTCCTGATCCGGTATTAGAAATTCATACCCCTTCCTTTGATAAAAAAGGATTTACCAATTATGAGGATATGATGGGCTACCTCAATAAATTGGTAGCGGCCCATCCAACAGAAATCTCCCTTTCATTTATTGGTGAAAGCCAGAAAAAGAAAAAGATTCCGATGGTGGTTTTACATCGAGAGAACGGACAAGAAAAAATAAAAGTTTGGTTCCAAGGGGGACTTCATGGTGATGAGCCGGCAGGAACAGAATCCATGCTTTTCCTGTTGGATAAAATACTAAATGACTCCGGTTATTCTTATTTATTAGATAAAATTACACTTACAGTGGTGCCAATGGCCAATATTGATGGGTATGAAAAACAAGATCGGTATGCCGCAAATGGATTGGATTTAAATCGCGATCAAGTAAAACTGATGGCTCCTGAGAGTAATTATTTGAAGAAGGCCTTCAGTGATTATGGAGCACAAGTAGCTGTCGATTTCCATGAATACAGACCCTTTAGAAAAGAATTTAGTCTATTAGGCACCCATGGCATTTGCTCTATTTATGATGCCATGTTTATGTTTTCTGGAAACTTAAATCTCCCACAAAATCTAAGGGATTATACTAAAAATATTTTCGTTGGGAATGCCAAAAAAATATTAGAATCGAACGATTTAAGATTCCGAGACTACATCACAACCGATAAGCAGAACAATGAAATGTATTTCAAACAATGCACCACCGAGGCTCGATCTAGTACCACTTCTTATGCTTTGACCAATTGCATCTCATCGCTGATTGAGATTAGAGGGGTAAACCTTCAAAAAACCTCTTTTAAAAGAAGAATTAACACTACTTTTTTGATTGCGACTTCCTTTCTTAAAACAGCGTATGATGACTCCACGAACATAAAAGAAGTACTACAAATTTCTAACAATACGAAGCCGGAAAATATTGTTGTAGTGGCTAATAAGCCTCAAGAAACACAAACCATTAGCGCAATTGATTTGAAAGACAATACGGAAACATCTTTGGACATCAATGTCAAAAACGCATTAAAATGCACCCCCATATTAGAAAGAAAAAGACCTTTTGGTTATTTGATACTTGCAGAGCAAAAGATATTGGCCGAAAAACTAATTGTACTTGGGCTAAAAGTTGAAGAGCTGGCTGCCGACAAAAAAGTAAAAGTAGAGGCGTATACTGTAACATCGAGCTATGTTAATCCAGAAGAAGATGAGGGATACAAGGCACAAAAGGTGGAAACGGCGGTGTCAACAATAGAAAAATCCTTTCCAAAAGGCACCTATATTGTTTATTTAAACCAAAAAAATGCTAAGATGGCCACCGAAGTATTGGAGCCCGAAAGCGAAAATGGATTTATAAAATTCGAAGTCCTAAAACCCATACTAAACAATGAATTACCAATTTATAGATACCTTACTGATGAAAAATTATAACAAAAAAATGAAACTAAAAACAATCGTAACAGCATTGCTATTTCTATTTGGATTTACCGCAATCGCCCAAGTTAATATAAAATCCCAATCTAAAGAATTCAAGTTGGGAGACGGTTTGCGATTTAACGTGAACGATGGCGAATACAAATTCAATATTAGTGGATTTATGCAAGCGACGTATAAATACGAAAAAACAGAGGGTGCCGTTGCTAACAATTACATGAATGCCAACAATACCTATTTATCAATTTCAGGAAGTATGTTTAACGAAAAGTTGTCATTTTTACTACAAAATAATTATAGTAATGCCAAGGCGCTTTTAGATGCTTGGGTGGCCTATACCCCAGTTAAAAATTTGAAAATTACTTTTGGGCAAAAACAAACCTTTACTAACAATCGTGAAATGACTTTCTATGAAGATAAATTGCAGTTTGCCGATAGAGGAATTTTTAGTTCAGAATTTAGCGATACGGGGCGCGAGTTTGGAGTGTTCTTAGAAAGTGAATTTGGGAATGATAATTTCATCATAAAACCAAAATTTGCCATAACTTCTGGCGATGGATTGAATTCTTTTGGAGCCAATTCGACGGATATAGATCAAGGTAGTTTAAAATATGGAAGTCGAGTTGACATACACCCTTTAGGAAAGTTCAAAGAAGGGAATGATGGATACATATCCGATTTGAAACATGAAGATCAATTAAAAGTATTAATAGGTACTGCTTACAGTTATAATATTGGGGCTAGTAGTAAAGTTGGCGAAGCGCATTATATCAGCAATCCTAATGCAGTTGAACAGGAAACAAATGCAAGTAACTTTGCATTTACATTTTATGATTCTACTGGTAAAGAAAAGCATCCTGACTATAGAAAATGGTATGGTGATATTCTTTTCAAATATAAGGGATTTTCATTTCTTGCCGAATATGTTAATACAACAGCTTCTAATCTTGAAGGTTCATTTATTAACAAAATTGTTACAACTCCTTTGTACATAACTGAAATTAGTAAATATTTAGTTCTGGGAAATGGCTATAATATTCAAAGTGGCTATGTAACCAAATCAGGCTATTCTTTGGATTTAAAATATGAAAAATTAAACCAAGAATTTGAAAATAAAGATTCGGTATTATCAAATCAGGAAGCCTATACCCTTGGAATAACAAAATATTTTAAAGGGAACAACCTAAAAATTCAATCGTCAGTTTCGGCAAATAATGTAGATAAATTTAATACTACATCTAGTGCTATTGAAAAAGTCAACACGATAACTGCACAATTTGCAATTCAAGTCGTTTTTTAAATTTAAATAAAACATAAAATAGTTTCATTTTGCTCTTGTTTATTAAAATAAACGAAGGGTTTCATACATTCAATTTATCATGAAAACAGTAAATAAATTAGTTACAAATTTAACTTTTTGGGTTTTAATCGCAATTATAATAGGTGTTTTGTTGGGGCAATATTATCCTACACAAGCTATTGAAATGAAGATTGTTGGCGATACTTTTATTGATATTGTTAAGCTTTTTATTGCTCCTATAATATTTTTGACCATCGTTTTGGGAATAAGTAGTATGGGTAATTTGAGCAAAGTGGGGAGAATTGGATTAAAATCATTAATCTATTTTGAAATTGTATCTTCATTGGCCTTAATTATAGGTGTTTTTGTTGCCTATGTAATTGAGCCTGGTAAAATTGACAAAACAGGGTTAAACATTCAAGATACTAGCGAATACACCTCTGCAAGCAAAACCACTAGTTTTGATTGGGTGTCCATTTTTTTAAACAATATTACCCTACAAGTTTTATTAGTAGCTATAATAGTTGGGGTCGTTTTAAACTACTCTAAAAAAAGAGAAGTAATAGTTGCATTTTTATATAAATGCTCAAAAGTTGTATTTACAATGTTAAAGTGGGTTATGCATCTAGCCCCACTAGGAGCTTTTGGTGGTATGGCCTATACAGTTGGCAAATTTGGTTTACATACACTAATCCCTTTAGGAAAATTGATGATTACCTTTTATATAACCATGTTTTTATTCATATTTATAGTTTTAGGAAGCATACTAAAGTATTATAAAATAAACATTTGGGATTTTATCAAATATCTAAAATCAGAACTTTTGATTGTTTTAGGAACTTCTTCGTCTGAGGCTGCTTTACCTAATTTAATGGAAAAGTTAGAGAAAATGGGTTGCAGTAAATCGGTAGTTGGTCTTGTAGTCCCTACTGGTTATTCATTTAATCTCGACGGAACTTCCATTTACCTATCAATGGCAATAATTTTTTTGGCGCAGCTCTATAATGTTCATCTTAGCTTAGGCGAAATGATGACTATAGTTGGGATTTTGATGGTCACTTCTAAAGGGGCTGCTGGTGTAACCGGAAGTGGATTTATAATTCTCGCCTCAACACTAACTGCTGTTCATAAAATTCCATTAGAAGGATTGGCATTTTTACTTGGAGTAGATAAATTTATGAGCGAAGCTAGAGCTATTACCAATTTTATTGGAAATGGAGTTGCAGCAATAGTAATTTCAAAATCAGAAAATGAATTTATGGCATTTGATGAAACTACTAATTCAGAGTTGGAATCCATTGAACCCGAAGCGGAAGTGGTGTCTATTCCAATACCAGTAGAATCCGAAAAACCATTTTAATAAAAACAATCTTTTTTACTAGTTGTTTAAATAATTAAAAACATTTTATATCTCACTTATAATAATGGATCTGTGAGAATTAGTCTAATCAGTGGCTAAAAAAACATCCACGTACTAGAAATTGTCAAACTTTATGAATTGGGTTAAAAACCATCAACTTTTTATTGGTGGTTTTTTTATCACAAAAAAATCCTAAATAATTTCACGAAATCGTTATAGTTGATTAATTTTGCGCAAAATATTAAGAATAAACACACAACTTGTTTATTTTAAATATACATGAACAAAAATACAATCATTATTAACAGTTAAAACAATATGAAAAAAATTAATATTATTCAGGAGTTACATGATTTAGGAATTACAGGGTATCATGAAGTTGCTTATAATCCTTCTTATGAAGAGCTATATCAAGCTGAAGTTTCTCATTTTAGAAAAGGTCACGAAAAAGGGGCGTTAACTGATACGGGGGCCATAGCTGTTAAAACCGGAGTTTTTACCGGTCGTTCTCCAAAAGACAGGTACATTGTTGAAGACGATGTAACTAGAGATACTATTTATTGGGATAAAAAAGTTAATTTTCCAACTACAATAAAAATTTGGGATGATTTAAAAGGGCTTGTATTAAATCAGCTTTCTAATTCTCCAAAATTATATGTAGTTGATGCATTTTGCGGAACCAATGCCGATACAAGACTTAAAGTTCGTTTTGTGATGGAAGTGGCTTGGCAAGCTCATTTTGTGACCAATATGTTTATCAGGCCGTCTATTTATGAATTAGAAAACTTCGGAGAACCTGATTTTATTGTAATGAATGGTTCTAAAGCAACTAATCCTAACTGGAAATCACAAGGGTTAAATTCCGAAAATTTTGTTTTGTTTAATCTGACTGAAAAAATCCAAATCATCGGAGGAACTTGGTACGGCGGAGAAATGAAAAAGGGAATGTTTGCCATGATGAATTATTATTTGCCACTTCGTGGAATTGCTTCTATGCACTGTTCGGCCAATGTTGGCGAAAATGGAGATGTGGCTGTGTTTTTTGGTCTTTCTGGAACAGGAAAAACAACCTTATCAGCAGATCCAAAACGATTTTTAATTGGTGATGATGAACACGGCTGGGACAATAACGGAGTGTTTAATTTCGAGGGAGGTTGCTATGCAAAAGTGATTGATCTAAATGAAGATAATGAACCTGAAATTTGGAAAGCCATAAAAAGAGATGCTTTATTAGAAAATGTTATTGTAAATGAATATGGTGAAATTGATTATTCAGATCATTCAATTACAGAGAATTCCAGGGTTTCGTATCCAATATACCATATCAATAAAATTGTTTTACCTTCAAAATCTGGTCATGCTAATAAAATAATTTATCTTTCTGCAGATGCTTTTGGAGTATTGCCTCCGGTATCCATTTTAGATGATAATCAAGCGCAGTATCATTTTCTGTGTGGTTATACTTCTAAATTAGCGGGAACCGAAAGAGGTATTACAGAACCAGAACCTTCATTTTCTCCAGCTTTTGGAGAGGCATTTTTAACTTTACACCCAACCATGTATTCTAAAACTTTGATTGGAAAAATGAAAGAACATGGAGCGAAAGCGTATTTGGTAAATACAGGTTGGAACGGAACCGGAAAAAGGATTTCTTTGAAAAACACCAGAGCCATTATCGATGCTATCATCAGCGGTGAAATTGAAGAAAAACAAACTAAAGTAATTCCTTATTTAAATTTATCAATTCCTACTGAATTGCCAAATGTTACTACCGAAATTCTTGACCCACGAGATACTTACAAAGACCAAAAAGATTGGGTTATAAAAGCTAAGGATTTGGCTTCTCGCTATATCAAAAACTTTGAACAGTATACTGATACTGAAGAGGGAAAACGTTTAGTTAGTTCAGGGCCTTCATTAGAATTTGAATTTGTTGAATCCTAAATTTACATGTAAATTATGAAACTAAGAAAATTTTTAATTGTTCTTTTTATAGGAATCTATACGCAAAGTAGCTTCGCTCAAGTAAAGAAAGATACTATACGGGTGCTTTTTGTAGGAAATAGCTTTTCATATTATTACAACCTCCCAGAAGTAGTGAATGCCATGTCAGCTTATAGTGATAAGGTTTACATTGACACCAGACACTCCTTGGTAGGAGGTTCAGATTTATCTCAGCACTTAAAAGGGGAGAATGGTACAGAAACACTTGACATACTCGCTAAGGAAAAATTTGATTATGTAGTATTAAATCACCATAGTTTAGCAACAATCAAAGATGCCGATACATTCTTCGAAACTAGTAAAAAAATGGTTGATTTGATAAGAAGTAAAGGCTCAAAACCTATTTTTATGATGACTTGGGCGTATAAATCAAACCCTTTGATGTTAAAAACGATTGCTGCCGATTATGAAAATATGTCCTCAAAACTTGGAGTTGATCTTGTACCCTGCGGAAAACTGTTTGATGAGGTGCGTAATAAGCGTTCTGATTTGAATATGTATGAAGATGATGACAAACATCCCTCCAAGCATGCCACCTATCTCAATGGTTTGACCTTTTTTAAATATTTTACAAATGAAAAAACCTCAAAAATCCCAAATCGCATAACAACAACTGACAAGAATGGTCAGAAATTATATTTGTTGCTTTTGAGTCAAGAAAACGCAGATTTTTTGCAACAATTGGTTGACGATTATGATTTTAAAACATTAACATACGTTAATAATAATATCAAAAAATAATTTTATTTTTTTTATGCGAATAATTATTCTGACATAATCTATCTTTGTCTATACTAACGAAAACGTTTTCTTAAACGTTAATAATCTTATAATCATGTCACAAAGTATTTCTACTTTTATTGAAGCGGTTGCAAAAAAAAATCCGAACGAGCCAGAGTTTATGCAAGCAGTTATGGAAGTTGCTGAAACGGTAATTCCATTTATTGAAGAAAATAAAAAATACCAAAACAAGATGCTTTTGGAAAGAATGGTAGAGTCAGATCGAATCATTATTTTTCGGGTAGTTTG
>Ga0214919_10003238_pt1 | contig 24811 bp, 25 predicted proteins | sample LL1503_MetaG_FD_177994 | JGI IMG/M metagenome (GOLD analysis project Ga0214919, IMG submission 177994) | Freshwater microbial communities from Lake Lanier, Atlanta, Georgia, United States - LL-1503 | ecosystem: Environmental > Aquatic > Freshwater > Lake | place: USA: Georgia | collected... | reverse complement strand
GCTCTGCAAATTCTTGGACCTGAAGCCGAACGCATGGAAGGACCATTCGAACGCTGGGTTGATGGATTCTTGTTCTCATTAAGTGGTCCGATCTACGCCGGCACTAACGAAATTCAACGCAACATCATCGCCGACCGCGTGTTGCAGTTGCCGAAGGGAATGTGACGTCATGAAATTTTCTTTCACCGAAGACCAACGTCTCTTTGCCAGTGGACTGCGAGATCTTTTAGCTAATGAATGCACCCCAGCGCATGTGCGTGAAGCTTGGGAAAATCACACCGGACACCTTCCCGAATTATGGAGTCGCCTTGCCGAAATGGGAGTTCTCTCCATGTTGGTTCCCGAATCCGCAGGCGGCATGGGTGGCACATTGCTTGATGCAATTTTGTTGTTCCAAGAACTGGGACGGGCCGGTGTCCCTGGCCCCGTCCTTGAACACATGGCCGTCGCCGCACCGGCACTCGCCGATACATCGTGGGGACCCGCACTAATTGATGGTTCGCAGATCGCAACACTTTGGGTTGACAACAGCCCATATGTTGCTCATGCTCAAGCCGCCAACCTTGTTCTACGTAATGATGCCGTCATCACTGGCTTTACATCGACCGATGTACACGGAATTGACGGCGGACGCCAATTGTTCACGATTGACGGCGGAACCGAAAGCGCAGCTTCAGCGCAAGTCTTCGGATTAGCGGCCGCTGATGTGATGGCACTTGCAAGTGCCGCATATTTGATTGGCGCATCAGAGCGCATGATTGAAGTTGCTGCCGAATACGCCCGTCAACGTGAACAGTTCGGCAAGCCCATCGGTTCATTCCAGGCAGTTAAGCACCTCATGTCGGATGCGTTACTCAAAGTCGAATTCGCCAAGGCGCCTACATACCGCGCGGTGTGGAGTGCAAGCACTGGTGCAGCGACTGCACTTCGCGATATCAGCATGGCCAAAGCTCTCGCGAGTGAAGCCGCGTACCGGGCGAGTCGATCAACCATGCAAGTGCACGGCGGTATCGGTTACACCTGGGAAGCCGATCTTCAACTGTGGATGAAGAAGTCGTGGGCACTCATGCGTGCGTACGGCGATGCAACTTTCCATCGCCGTCGTGTCGGCGCATCAGTACTGAGCAAATAGTTCAGTCAGCAAATGGAGCGCCATGTATTGGCAGCATGCTGATCGTAATGTAACCATTTTGGAATCCACTGACATCTCCGGTGGGCTCAATCGTTGATGCACAATCGTTCGCGTTGTAATCAGAAGTTCCCATCGACTCAATCGGTACTTCAATCACCCCACGCACGGTCAAGCCAGCAGCACAAGATGGCGCATTGATGTTGACGAATTCGGTCACTGCATCGCCATCAGCACGAGCAAGTAGTTCATCACGATGTTCTTCAACCCATTTCACAACAGCATCTGCAGCGGTTGGAAAATCGGGCGCATCAGCAAGACCCTGGCTCACGGCGACTGAAGGAATATTGCGCAATGCTGCGGCGCGGGCAGCCCCGACCGTTCCGGACAATGACACAATCTCGAGCGAATAGTTCTGACCATTGTTGATTCCCGAGACCACTAGGTCGGGAACAAAGTCAATGCCGTGTTGATCAATCGCCCAGACAATGGTGTCGGCAGGAAAACCAGCGACCGCCTTGGCGGTATATCCGCTCTTGGTGGTCGCATCAGTAACTGTCAATGCGCCATTCGTCGTCTTGCCACCAGTTCCACTTTGATTCTCAAGTGGGGCAATGACAGTAACGACGACATTGTCGAGTTGCAGCAATGCTTGAACGATCACATCAATTCCATCGGCACCGATGCCATCATCATTGGTCACCAAAATTTGCAAAGGTTCTGCCACTTCGGTTGTCGTCGGTGCGTCGGTGACCAGAGCCTCAGTCACGGGCGCCTCAGTTTCCACCACTGAGGTTTGCGGAACATTCGTCGAGTCTTTACTGCTCGAGCAGGCAACTAATCCAGATAAACCAACAAAGATTCCGATGGCAAACGTTCGACGCATGTGATGTACGACTCCCTGTGAATTGGACAAGTTGACATTACATCTGCGTCTCAGCCCGTTAATCCCCCATTCCACACTCTGTTCATCAGAGCGACTAGAACTGTTATGTGACAGTTCAGGTGACAGAAACTCGGCCACGGCCCTCAATCGCACCTGCTGTCGCTGTTGGCCTCGGTGCGGGTTTACTCTCAGGACTCTTCGGCGTTGGCGGAGGAATCTTGGTTGTCCCCGCCCTAGTTATCTTGTTGAAATTTGATCAACGTCTTGCCAACGGCACTTCACTCGGCGCAGTTTTGCCGATTTCCATTTCGAGCCTTGTCACTTATTGGGCCCACAACAATGTTGATTGGCATTTGGCGCTATGGCTCTCTCTCGGAGCCATCGGTGGCGCACTTATCGGCACGAGACTAATTCATATTTTGCCAAAGAAGGCATTGGGCTATCTCTTTGCAGTCATGCTTCTCATTACTGCAGTCCGACTTTTCATTCCTCTACACGCCGATGGTCGAGCGGCCTTGACGGTCTTTTCAGCCATCGCGTTGGTTTTCATCGGCATTGTTACGGGCACTCTCGCTGGACTCTTAGGTATCGGTGGCGGAGTCGTGATGGTCCCAGCAATGGCTGTGTTCTTTAACGAACTGAATGTCGTCGCCAAAGGAACATCAGTCGCTGTCATCATTCCAACTTCAATTATCGGAACTTGGCGGAATTGGAAATCAGACAACGTAGATCTTCGAGTAGCCGCAATCGTTGGAGTATCAGGAATCATCTCCGCGATTGGTGGCGGCATCATCGCTGATCACATGTCGCAAGACTTATCAAACATTCTGTTTGCATCATTGGTGCTAGTTGTCGCCATCAAAATGGTTTGGGATCTACAACGCAATTCAGAAGATGTTTACTGACGCGAGGCCACAATGTCTGCGAGTTGATCAATCATTGCAGGGTCGCTTGTTGCTGGCACCACGATGAACTCATCGGCACCTTCAGCTTCAATTTGATCAAGTAAATTAATTAGTTTTGATGGCTCATTGAGAGTCATCGCTTCAGATAATGACTTGGCCAAATCTGAAGAGATAACTTGCAAGTACGTCGCAGCAAAGTTGCGCAACGTTTCGGCGGCGTTGTCACCAAGTGCCACAAATGAGCCAGTGACTAACCGTGGCTTGTCAGTTCGCCCAGCATTAGTCCAGGCATTTTCGGTAGCTCGAAACAGTCGACCTGCTTCGCGAGAATCTCCGAGCAAGGTAAAGCCACTCACACCGACGGCCCACCGAGCCGCACGCGCTAACGATTTCGGCCCCATCGCCGACGCCATGATTGGCGGACCACCTACCTGCAATGGGGCCGGTCCCACTTGCTCGCCATCTGCCGCGGCCCCGCCAGCCCACAGACGTTTGATTTCAATCACGGCATCATCGAGACGTTTGTGTCGACCAGAAAATGGTGATCCCAATGCCGCATAGTCCTGTTGACGTCCACCCACCCCGACAGCCACTTCAACTCGGCCGCCCGACACAACGTCCATAGAGGCAAGCTCTTTGGCCACAAGGGCAGGCGCATGCCAGGGCAACACCGCCACGTTGACCAAGATGCGCACCCGTTCGGTGATGGCCGCCGCCGCCGAACACAAGGTGAAGCCATCCAAATTATGAAAAGTGATGCGCTCCCCGGCCGAAATGCTCGAAAATGGACCCTGATCAACAACTCGGCACCAGTCCAGAAGGCGTCCTCGGTCCAATCCGGCCGCCATTTGGGGCAACGCCACACCGATCGTCATTCGGGTCTTGACGGGGGCCTGATTAGGTTCAACCATGCCCCGAGCGTAGGTCGTCACAGACCGACAACGCCCATTGCACGCAGAATCTGACGCGGCGTCAGATTTCAGTGCTACCCTCGGATCCATGCGTGAACTGCCCAAGATCATCTCGGTCGACGACCACATCACCGAACCGGCCACTGTCTGGTCGGACCGCCTTCCATCGAAGTACGCCGACGTCGGACCGCGAATCCATCGCCTTCCCGTCAAGTTGATGACGTTCGTCGGCGGAACGTTTACGGCCATCCCGGGCGAAAAAGGCGATGAAGGTCCGCTGGCCGACTGGTGGTTCTACGAAGACCTTCGTCGCCCGCTCACTCGACTCGACACTGCAGTTGGTTTCTCACGTGATGAAGTCATCTTGGCTGGCATCACCTATGACGAAATGCGTCAAGGTAGTTACAAGCTCAAAGAACGTCTTGAAGATATGGACACCGCGGGCATTGAAGCTTCGTTGTGCTTCCCCACATTTCCGCGTTTCTGCGGACAGACTTTTTACGAAGCAAAGGACAAAGAACTCGCCATGTTATGTGTGCGCGCCTACAACGACTGGATGGTCGAAGAATGGTGTGGCGAATCAGGCGGACGCATGTTGCCGTTGTGCATCGTTCCGTTGTGGGACCCCGTAGCCGCTGCCGCTGAAGTTCGTCGCAATGCAGCACGCGGAGTTCATGCAGTGTGCTTCAGCGAGATCCCAACCAACCTCGGATTGCCTAGCATCCACGACAAAGACGGTTACTGGAAGCCTTTCTTTGCTGCCTGCAACGAGACAGCCACAACAATCAATATGCATATTGGTTCCGGTTCAAAGATGCCAAGCACTTCGCCTGACGCTCCTGCAGCTGTTGGTTCAACACTTACTTTTGCTAACTGCTGCTTCAGCATGGTCGACTGGCTCATGAGTGGTGTCTTCACCGAATTCCCCAATCTCAAAATTGCGTACAGCGAAGGCCAGATCGGCTGGATCCCGTACATCCTCGAGCGTGCCAATGTGGTGTGGGAAGAGAATCGCGGTTGGGGCGGCATCGCCGACAAGGTTTTAGTTCCACCGAGCCAGCTATTCAAAGAGCACGTGTACGGCTGCTATTTTGATGACCCGCACGGTTTGCGTTCGCTTGAAGAGATCGGCGTCGACAATGTCACCTTCGAATGCGATTACCCGCACTCGGATTCAACGTGGCCACACACCGCCAAGATTGCGGCCGAGCAGACACGCGAACTCAGCGATGAAGTCGTGTACAAGTTGATGCGCGGTAACGCCATCAAGATGCTCAGCATTACGCACCTCAAGTAATTGTGTTGACCATCCCGCAAGTTGTGCGGGCCACCGCACAGTTCGGCGAACGTGAGGCTTTAGTTGATGGCTTACGACGTTGGTCATTTGTTGAAGTCGTTCACGAAATTGAATCGGCAGCGCGCGCATTCATCGCACACGGACTTGAACACGGGGACCGGGTTGCGATTTGGGCGCCCAATGGTGCCGAATGGATTTTCGCTGCACTTGGCGCCCAACTTGTTGGTGGAGTTTTAGTTCCCATCAACACACGATTCAAAGGCCATGAGGCCGCTTACGTCATTGAACGAAGCGGTGCCAATTTTCTCTTCTGTTGCAACGATTTTCTCGGCACCAATTACGTAAATGAATTACAGCAGAGCGACACAGTCCTTGGCAACCTCTCACATGTCGTCGTGATATCAGGGGACGTCGGCAATGATTCTTGCTCATGGGATGAGTTCATTGCATTGGGATCAACTATCCCCCTGGCGAATTTGACCTCTCGAGAATCACAGGTGCAACCAAGCGATCTATGCGACATCATTTTCACCTCTGGCACAACGGGCAAACCAAAAGGTGTCATGTCGCGCCACGATCAGACCATTCGCGTGTTCCTTGAATGGTCCGAAATTGTTGGACTCAATGAAACAGACCGATATCTCATTGTCAATCCGTTCTTTCACACGTTTGGTTACAAAGCTGGCTTTCTGGCGTGCCTATTGCGTGGCGCAACTATGTTGCCAGTTCCTGTCTTTGACATTCCAGCAGTTCTGCAAAAGATTAGTGATGAAAAGATTTCGGCAATTCCTGGCCCACCCACTTTGTATCTCACCATTCTCAATCATCCCGACCGGGCCAAGTTTGATTTGTCTTCATTACGTCTCGCAGTCACTGGTGCTGCTGCGGTCCCCGTTGAGATGATCAAGCGCATGCGCGATGAATTGAACTTTGAAGTGATCTTGACTGCCTACGGCCTCACCGAATCGACAGGTACCGTCACCATGTGTCGTGCCGAAGATGACCCCGTCACAATTTCGACGACGAGTGGTCGAGCGATCACCGATGTTGAAGTGCGAATTGTTGATGAGAACAACATTGAAGTTTCGCGTGGGCAATCTGGCGAAATCGTTTGCCGCGGCTACAACGTGATGCCCGGATACTTTGCCGATCCCGAGGCAACTGCACAGACAATTGACAACGAAGGCTGGCTACACACTGGCGATATTGGAATCATGGACGGACGTGGTTACGTCGCAATTACCGATCGGCTCAAGGACATGTTCATTGTCGGCGGCTTCAATGCATACCCGGCCGAAATTGAAAACGAATTCATGAATCATCCAGCAATCGCTCAAGTCGCCATTGTTGGGCAGCCCGACGAACGAATGGGCGAAGTTGGACATGCATTCGTGGTGAAACGCCATGATCAACGCGTTGACACTGAAGAGCTTTTGAATTGGGCTCGCAATCGAATGGCGAACTACAAAGTTCCGCGATACATCACGTTTGTTGATGCACTTCCTACCAATGCCAGTGGCAAAGTTCTCAAATACGAACTACGAAATTCCGTTGACTGATTACACGTTATAAATCGTGGCGCGGCGCGCCCGGCGGCGTTGGCCACGGTAATCGTTCAACGCATAGTGCATTGTGTATCGGTTATCCCACAAGGCAGCATCGCCCGAGGTCCACTTCCACCTGATTTGCAATTCGGGACGTTCGGCTGTTTGGTTGATGGTCTCGAGTAAATACATGCTCTCCAACGGCTTCAATCCGACGATCGAGTTCGTCCAACCACGATTGACAAACAAAGCCTTCTCGCCGGTGACGTGATGTTCCCGCACCATCGGATGCACTGCTGTTCCGGTCATTGGCGGGCGCCCATGATTGGCGTCTAGTCCGCTGATGAACTCTTGGATCGGCTGACTCAAAGAATTGAAAGCCTTAATTTGATTTGACCACATGGTGTCTCCGCCAGATGTCGCGGCAATCTCCATCACGAACATCGAGCCGATCGGCGGGTTGTCGGTGAAAGTGACATCGGTGTGCCACACCGCGGTCTGGCGCGGATCAAGTTTCAGTTCAGTGTCCAACACTAAAATCTCGGGGAAACCCTCGTCGCGTAAAGACGGTGCGTTGCGATAATCGCCACCCGCCTCGGTGGTCGCAGCAATGTGGTTTCCGAAGAGTCGTGCCATGCGCATTTGATCGATGGGGACCAAATTGGCTCCTGGGAAAAACAGCACCAGATGTTCGGCCCAAGCGGCCTTCAGATCGACCGCAATTTCGGCAAGTGCGTCATCGCTGAGTTTGGGAACTTCAAGGCCCTCAACGACCGCTCCAAGAGCTCCCGGAAGTGGTGAAATTGCAATCTTTGAGCCAGAAATCAAGTTGGTCATATTTGCACCGTACAACCCCTTATTCATGAAAGAAAGCCCCATCGGCCAACCTTTCTGACTCGCCGTCAGATTTTCAGGGTCACTGCACTAGAGTTCGTTCACTGTTTGAGGGGGATTTCTATGAAGGGCATCGTTTATAACGGGACCACAACCGAGTTAGTTGACGGACTCACACTTCGAGCTCCTGGTCCAAGAGAAGTCGTCGTTCAGGTAGCAGCCGCTGGCTTATGCCATAGCGACATTTCGTACATGAGTGGTATGTACCCCGTTCCTTCTCCTGGCGTATGTGGCCACGAAGCTGCCGGAGTCGTTGCCGAAGTTGGCAATGCCGTGACTCACGTTCAACCTGGTGACCATGTCATTATCGCCACGTTGGCTGCCTGCGGATTTTGTCAGTACTGCATGGACGGTCGACCCACCGCTTGCCGAGCAACGCTTGGTAATTGGAGCCAGCCATTCACATTGAACGGCGACCCCATTTACAACTTTGCTGCCACCAGCGCGTTCGCCGAGAAAACTCTCGTGCGCGATGTTCAGTGCGTCAAGATTCCCAAAGATGTTCCCCTCACATCGGCAGCACTTGTTGGTTGTGGTGTCGTCACCGGAATGGGCGCAGTTTTCAATCGCGCCCATGTCAAGCGTGGACAATCTGCATTGGTCTTTGGTGTTGGTGGAGTTGGACTCAACGTCATCCAGGCCCTCAAGGTTCAAGGCGCAACCACCATCATCGCGGTTGACACTGTTCCCGAAAAAGAAGCTCTCGCTCGTCAGTTCGGCGCAACTCACTTCTTAGATGGTCGCACCGCCGATGTCATTGCCGAGGTCAGCGCCATCATGCCGTTCAACGAAACAATGCCGCGTGGACCATTCAATGCCGGCGGGGTTAACTGGGCTTTCGATTGTGTTGCTCATCCCGCAGTTACTCGTAACGCGCTTGAGTGCCTCGATTGGGAAGGCACCGTTGTCGTCATCGGCGTCACCAGCCAGACCGCAGAATTCTCTGGTCTGTACACGCGCCTTACTCAAGTCGATCGTGGAATCATTGGCTGTCGCTATGGCACTATCAGCCCGCAACGCGATATTCCGTACATCATCGACCTGTACCGTCGTGGCGAAGTGTTGCTTGACGAACTTGTGAGCGCCACATTCCCGATCGCCAATTGGGAAGACGCTGTTCATGGACTCGAAAGCGGCACTGTTGCTCGTGCCGTTATCACTTTCTAGAAATCGGATTTCACCACAATGACTTCGCATATCGCCGGCACGATTGAGACAGAGGGCAAGACTCTGTGGCAACTCATTTCTGAGCGTGCCCTAGTAACACCTGATAAGCGCATGGCCCTCGACGAACGTGGTCGCACCATGACCTACGGCGAATACAAGAATTGGTGCGAACGAGTCGCCGCAGGACTCTCACAAAAAGGAATCACCGAAAAAACCAATGTTTCGTGGGTACTTCCTTCGAAATTTGAATCACTTGTGCTCACCGGAGCATTGTCACGACTTGGCGCAATTCAAAATCCAATCTTGCCGATCTATCGCAATCGTGAAGTTACTTTCATCACAACTCAGTCAACGTGCAAGGTTTTGATTGTCCCCCACATCTTCCGTGGCTTTGATTACTTGACCATGACTCAAGAAGTGGTCGCGACACTCGATCAAGACGTTGAGATCATCGTCGTCGATCCCGACCTCCCCGAGGCCGATCCAGATGCAATTGGATTACCCACATATCGCGCCGACCTTGATGCGATTCGCTGGCTCTTTTATTCGTCGGGAACAACCGCCGATCCCAAAGGCGCCAAGCACAGCGACAACAGCATGTCGGCCGCCAACGACGGAATGCAATGGAGCATGGAAGTCGGACCCGATGACAAAGCTGCTGTTGTCTTCCCCATCACTCATGTTGGTGGACTTGTTTGGCTCTTTAATGCAATGCAAACCGGTGTCGAATTGTTGATGGTCGAAACTTTCGATCCCGCCAATACACCGAAGTGGTTGGGTGACAATGGAGTTACTTGTGCTGGAGCCGGAACAGTTTTCTGGTTGACCTACCTCAACGCTCAACGCCAACTTCCTGCTGGCGAACGACTGCTGCCCAATGTTCGTATCTTCAATGGTGGTGGTGCACCAAAACCAAAAACTTTGAATGCAGAAATGATGGAAGCTTTTGGCGCTCCGCTTATTGGCGGATGGGGACTCACTGAAGCTCCCATCAACACCATGATTCATGTTGACGATCCTGATGAGAAGAAAGCACTCACCGATGGTCGTCCGTGTCCCGGTGTCACATTGCGTACCGTCATTGATGGTCGTGTTTGTGTTCCTGGCGAAGAAGGCGAACTGCGTGTCAAGGGCCGTCAGGTGTGTCAGGGCTATTTAGATTCAGCTCTTGACGCCGATGCATTTGACGAAGACGGTTGGTTCAGAACTGGTGACCTCGGAGTCATTGACGCCGAGGGATTCGTGAGCATCACCGGCCGCCTCAAGGACATCATCATTCGTAAGGGCGAAAACATTTCTGCCAAAGAAATTGAAGACTTACTCTTCGCCCACCCAGCAATTGCCGATGCAGCAGTCATTGGCCTCCCCGACGAAAAGAGCGGCGAGCGTGCGTGCGCGGTTGTTGTGTGCAAAGCAGATTCAACAATTTCATTTGACGAGATGGTGAGTTTTCTCAAGACTCAACAACTTTCGGTGCACAAGATTCCTGAACAACTCGAATTTGTCACGTCACTTCCGCGCAACCCCAGCGGAAAAGTTCTCAAGAAAGATCTACGAGCTACCTACGGAGGAGCATCATGAGTACAGCAAAAAAAGCACCTGCCAAAAAAGCACCGGCCAAAAAAGCCGCCCTCAAACCCGCACCGACATATAAGCGTCTCAAGGGTCAACGCGTCTTTATCACTGGCGCCGGGTCTGGCATCGGACGCGCGACTGCACTTCGTTTCGCCGCCGAAGGTGCTCAACTCGCATTGGCCGATCTTCGAGGAGCCAAAGAAACCGCAGCCGAAATTAAGAAGGCCGGCGGAATCGCTACCGCCTACGACCTTGATGTCACCAAGGCAGTCGATGTTGAGAAGGTTGTCAACAAAGCCGCCAAGGCACTTGGCGGCCTCGACATTGTGTGCAACATTGCTGGCATCGGCCACTTCGCGAACAGCCACGAAGAATCTCCTGAATGGTTTGATCGCATCGTCTCGGTCAATCTCAATGGCACGTTCTACGTCACCCGCTATGCACTCCCCCACCTGCTTGACACATATGCCAAGACTGGTCGCGATGGAGTCATTGTGAACACCGCATCAACTTCTGGCTTGATGGGCGCACCTTGGAGCGCCGCGTATTGCGCGAGCAAAGGCGGAGTCGTCAACCTCACGCGTGCGCTTGCTTACGAATATCGCGGCAAAGGCGTTCGCGTGAATGCCATCGCACCTGGTGGAACAAATACCAACATCGTCAACTCATTCATGAGTCTTCCCGCCGACGCCGATTACAAACTCATGGGCAAGATCATGACACCTATGGATCAGGCCGAGCCCGACGAGATGGCAAATCTCTTCGCATTTATTGCATCAAACGAAGGTCGCTACATGACGGGTTCTATTGTCGTCATCGATGGCGGCATCACCTGCTGAAAGAAGTACATCATGGGAATTTGTGACGGACGAGTCGTCATTATCACTGGAGCTGGACGTGGTCTTGGTCGCGCCCACGCTCTAGCTTTTGCTGCTGAAGGCGCAAAAGTTGTCGTCAACGATGTTGGTGCTTCGCTCACGGGCGAAGGTCACGACCTCACACCTGCAGCCGAAGTTGTTGCCGAGATTAAAAGCCTTGGCGGCGACGCGATCGTGAACAACGATGACGTGAGCGATTGGGATGGTGCTGGTCGCATGATTAAGCAAGCCATTGATACCTTTGGTCACCTTGACACATTGGTGTGCAACGCCGGCATTGTGCGCGATCGCATGATTGTGAATATGTCCGTTGATGAATGGGACGCTGTGATGAAGGTTCACTTACGTGGCATGTTCTGTCCCGTGCGCCAAGCAGTTGATTATTGGCGAGCGATGAGCAAAGCCAGAACTCCAATAGACGCACGAGTCGTTACAACATCATCTGGCGCTGGATTATTTGGCAGCGTGTCACAAGCCAACTACTCAGCTGCCAAAGCAGGTATCGCTTCGTTCACAGTTGTTGCTGCAGCCGAACTTGATCGTTATGGCGTCAAGATCAATGGCATTGCACCTTCGGCTCGTAGTCGTATGACCGAAGAAGCATTTGCCGACATGATGAAAAAGCCCGAATCTGGTTTTGATGCCATGGACCCGGCCAACGTCAGCCCGGTTGTTGTGTGGTTAGGTTCATCAGCCTGCGAAATCTCTGGACGCATGTTCGAAACTGCTGGTGGCGAACTTTCTGTTGCCGATGGCTGGCAACACGGTCAAGCCTTTAACAAAGGTGCTCGTTACGAACCTGCCGAAATTGGTGCTGTTGTCGCCGATCTGATTCGTGAAGCGCCAAAACCGGCTGCCGTCTATGGGGTCAACTGATGAGTGACGATGTGTTTGCAGCAGATGGCCGAGTCATTGGTTCACGTGCTCTAGCAACACGTCGCAAACTTCTCGATGCAACCGCCAAGTTATTGCAAGAACAAGGAATTCTCGATCTTCGTGTCGTCGATATTTCGCGCGACATTGGGTCTTCACCAGCAACCTTCTATCAATACTTCAACGATGTAGATGAAGCCATTCTCGAACTTGCCAAAGAAGCAACCGAAGACGAGAAGCCATTAGTTGCTTTACTGCAGCCTGGCTGGAATGAATCTGATGGCCTTGAACGCGCCGGACGTTTTGTTGATGCATATATGGCTTATTGGGATACACATCACGCAGTTCTTCGTGCCCGCAACTTAAAGGCCGAAGAAGGTAACCGTCATTTCCGTGCCGTGCGCACCGAAGCCAACTTGCTCGTGATGGACGCCCTTCAGGCAATGGTCGCCGACGGCGTTGCTGCCAAACGACTTTCCGATTCGCTTGATCCGTTCACGACCGCAGCTGCTGTTGTTGCCATGTGTGAACGACTCTTGGCTTTCCGGCCAGAAATGGCCCGACGAGGAGCCAACCGTGATGCCATTCGCAACACATTGGCAACTTTGCTCTTCGGCGCGTTAACTGGCCACTGAAAACATCACAGACTTGGGATCAGGCTGGCGAGTTCTTTGAACTCGTTCATCGTCACCGCAGCCGGATTGGCAGACAACACCTGAATACTCACATGGTCGGCGCCAGCATCGAGGTGCGCCTTGATGCGTGCGTGAATGTCGTCAAGGGTTCCCCAAGCAACAATCGCATCAACCAATTTGTCTGATGGACCGTTAGCGGTGATGAGATCTTCGTCTCCCCAACCCAAACGTCGCAGGTTGTTGGTGTAGTTCGGAAGTCCCATGTATGTCGACATATGGCCGCGAGCCACGGCGCGGGCCTCTTCAGCATTGGTTGAGAAGACAACAGCTTGTTCTGGCGCCAACAATGCATCGGGTCCAAGTGCAGCACGAGCGATTGGCGTGTGTTCAATCGGAACAAAGTACGGATGTGCACCCAAAGTTCGGTCGGCCGACAACTTCAACATTTTCGGACCAAGTGCGGCTAAGCAACGAGCAGTTGGTTCAGTTGGACCATTAGCAAAGAACAAACTGCGATCCATCGCGTCAAGGTAAGCAACCATGTTCGAGTATGGCTTGCCGTATGAAGCACCATGGAATCCTTCAACTGCGGGTTGATGACTCACTCCGATGCCTAACAAGAAGCGATCAGGGAAAGCTTCAGTCAATGTCTTTTGACCAGCTGCCATCGTCATTGCTGAACGAGCATGCAAAGAAGCGATACCTGTCGCCATGACGAGCTTCTCTGTAGCTGACAACAGCAAGCCACATGACGCGAACGGTTCACGGCCAACTGCTTCAGGAACCCACACTGCGCCGAAGCCCAATTCTTCAATCTGAGCTGCAACTTTTTGCGCCTCTTTCATGGGCTGCATATCAAGTTGGAACGTCCAGATACCTAATTTGCCGAGTGAGTTCTTTGTTAAAGCCATGAGCAAACTCTACGTCGTCAGTTGAGGCGACCTTCAGTTCGGTGGATATTGAATTGTTTCACCAGAGTTGTCAGGGTTAATACGTCCCGAGCCAGTGCTACCAAAGAGTTTCGTAGCTGCGTTCCATAGATCATCAACGAGATCCCACCCAGCAGCATTGGTCTCCTCGTAATGCCCTTCGGGCTCACCCAACTCGCGTCCGAGGGCTTGCCCATATCGACAAATGGCCGAAAGGGCCGCAGCATCAGCAGTCTCATATGCCTCAAGAGCTGAAGGATTGTCCGTAATCTTCTTACACGTCAATCCACCAGCAGAATCAGCGTTTTCAATAACTCCACGGGCATAAAGGTCTGCACACGTAGAGCCCGCTGGCAAGGCAATTTCAAGACACTTGAGACGGTACTCGGAAACAGGTACCCAATAACCAAGTTCTTCAGTTCCCAAACCGACAGTGAACAAAACATCTCGCTGCACCAGTGATGTCAAGTATCCGGGGAAGTCGTAGTCAACTCCTTCGGCATGCACGCCTGCACCTTCTAAGTAATACTTTCCTGTGTTCGTATCAAAATCTTTCGGCAGACCGACAACGAGTTCTGGCGGCAACTCACCGGGCATAAATATGAAACCCACGACTCCAAGATCCAAGAACGACACCCTGGTCTTCAGCATGTCACCAACGCGAACTTCGCTGTCAGTGAGAGGTGTCAAAACGGGATCAACTTCAAGAGCATCGTTATCACTCTGACAAGTTTCATCTGACGGCGGTTGATTCGTTTCGCACGTGTACAGAGTTGGTGACTTCCAAGCCAAGTCACCATCTCCGATGAGTAACCGGAAACCGATATTGGTCAATCGGGTGAAAAACTCTTCGGTACTGAACTTGACTCGATCAATGTCAATGACCTTTGCCTGGTCGACCAACTGAAGAACTGCTTGAGTCAGTTGCTCTCCAATCGCTGAAGTGCGAGCGAAGTTACGACAACGTAAATCACTGCAGCCCTCGACTGGTTCTGCTCCTTCAGGCGCAGTCCAACCGTTTCCAATCGGGTGCACATCGGTGACTTCCCATACATCGGCATCACCCGGACCGATTTGACTACCCACCGCCCCATTGAGATACAAAACATCACCAAAGCCTGCAGCTTGGAGGCGCTCACGCAATACTCCGGGATAATCCGCGGTGAAGTAACGACCCTCTGCCGAGCAAGACTCAGTATCCCATCCCTTTTCTGCACAGATAGTTTCGAGATTTGGTACGTCTGGCGGATTCCAACCGAGAGTGCTTTCTGGGTGACTATTCCATTGAACAACTGTCGCGATTGCCGAATCATCTGAAGCATTCACCAAATTGAGCACATTCAAACGTGGATCAAAAACAATCGGATCACGACCATCGCTGACACCAAACCGGTGTTCACCTGTAATCGCTGAGGCAATCGCCGGTTGCAAGTCATTCACGGCCTCTGCAACGGTTCCAGCAATGACATCGGCCATATGCGAGTACCAATCGTCGTTGATCGAAAAAGCCGAGTCTGGACCATGGTGGTTATGAGTCGCGTTTACCAAAATCGGAACATCTTGCCAATCCTGAGGCAGCAGCTCTCGTGCTCGTCGCGCGATTTCATCGGCGTCACTTGAAAAGATCATGTACACATCAACTGCCACGATGATGGCCCGATCACCTTGACGGTCAAGGGCCAAGGCAGTTGCGCGGATGTCATCGTGCACCCAACTCGCGTCACTAGAACCATTACCAACATCAACCGAACCTTGGTCAAACATGGGCACATACACGCCGATGTCAGTGGGATCAACAGCTGATTCGCTCCAACCTGGTGCATCGGCTAAGTAATCAGTTGAACCATCAACTGTCGGTAGTACTGATGCACTCGCGGATCCTGCAAGCAAACTCGTATCAGATGCCACTTCTGTATCGGGCGTCACTGTTGAGTCAACAACCGCGGTCGTGTCTGAGGTCTTTTCTGAACCGCCAGAGCTACACGAAACACCAACAATGACGAGAATTGCCAACGACGAAAGTCCAACGATTTTTCTCAACGTTTTCATCATGTCCCCCAGACTTGACTACAACCTATTTAGTTCGAAGGTTACTACTCATTCAGCCAAGCATCGATCAGTTTGCGGGCGATCGAAATTCCGGGAGGAATATTGGGTAATGCATCTTTGCGATACCAATTTGCATCAAGAATTTCAGTGGGGTCACACACGATGTCACCGCTCACCCATTCAGCACGAAAGCCCAACATCAAACTGTGCGGGAATGGCCAAGGTTGACTACCCATGTACTTCACAGTCCCGACATTCACTCCGACTTCTTCGAAGACTTCGCGTACAACTGCACCTTCAAGAGTTTCGCCAGGTTCAACGAACCCAGCGAGACAGCTGTACATCGGTCCACGGAATTGCACACCTTGAGCAAGTAGCGCTTCTTGATCGGGACCAGGTTCTCCGCGCGTCACCAATGTGATCATCGCTGGAGCAAGTCGCGGAAAGTTCAAGAGTCCACAAACTGGGCAACGCATAGCGCGCTCACCACGGGCTGGCTCTGTTGCTTCACCGCAACGACCGCAGAATCGATGGGTACGCGCCCACTCAACTAATTGCACCGCGCGACCAGCGATCAACCAATCTTCTTCTGGGGCACGTCCAAACAAACTGAACAGATCGAGCGCCCCACCATCTGACGGGTCTTGTCCTCGCGGCACATCAACACCCCAGCAAGCATGCCCATCAAGCATTCCTAAGAAATGCGTTGAGTATTCCGACTCGGCGGCCACGTCATGAATCCAGACCTTTGATTCAACGACATGAAAGTACCGATGTCCGACGAGGTCGGGGGCTGGTTTCATCGAGGGCTGAAATCGCGAAGGGCGTGAAATTGAGCCAGGGCCAAAGGATGCGGGTTGCTGCGAATCGGTCACCCATAGAGCATGACCGTAAGATGACCACTATGTCCAACTCCAACACCCCCAACAAAGGCCGCACCGTCGTCATTGTCGATGCCGTCCGTACCCCTATTGGCCGCAAGAACGGCGGTTTGTCCACTTTGCACCCCACCGACCTCCTCGGTTTGGTCCAAAAGGCCATCGTCGAGCGCACCGGAATCGACCCGTCGAAAATTGAACAAGTCGTCGGTGGAAACGTCAGCCAAGTTGGCGCACAAAGTTTCAACGTCACACGTACCGCGTGGTTATCGGCAGGCCTTCCACTCACAACTGCTTGCACCACCGTTGATACTCAGTGTGGATCGAGCCAGCAGGCAACCGGCCTTGCCGCCTCCCTCATCGCTTCAGGTGTCGTAGATATTGCAGTCGCCTGTGGCGTCGAGTCAATGAGTCGCGTGCCGATTGGCAGCAACTCAAATGCATTCACCAAAGATCCGAAGACAAAGGCTGAAGTGTCGCTTGGCAAAGCAGTAAGCAAGAGCTACTTCGAACACTACGAATTCACTTCACAGTTCGAAGGCGCCGAGCGCATTGCCGATATCTGGAATATCACTCGCGCCGACACCGACAACTTCGGAATGCAATCACAACAACGTGCTGCTCGCGCGTGGGCCGAAGGTCGCTTTGATGGTCAGTTCATCACGGTCAATGCACCCGATCTTGATGCCGATGGAAAGCCAACTGGTTCAACTCATGCTGTCGCACGTGATGAAGGTATGCGCGACACCACCCTCGAATCACTCGCGTCACTCAAGCCAGTCGCTCGCGAAAACGGCGTGCACACCGCAGGCAACTCATCACAAATTTCCGATGGTGCTAGTGCGATCTTGATGATGACCGAAGAAAAAGCCAAAGAACTTGGCCTCAAGCCCCGTGCGCGCATCGTCGATAGTTGCCTCGTCGGAGTCGACCCCGTGTTGATGTTGACTGGACCCATCGATGCCACTAAGCGTTTGCTTGAGCGCAACAACCTCACCATTGATCAGATTGACACCTTCGAAATCAACGAAGCGTTTGCTTCTGTTGTGTTGGCATGGGCCAAAGAAGTGGGCGCCGATCTTGAAAAGACCAACCCCAATGGTGGAGCTATTGCCTTGGGTCACCCGCTCGGAAGCACCGGCGCAATTCTCACCACGAAGGCCCTCTATGAACTTGAGCGCACGGGTGGTCGCTACGGATTGATCTCAATGTGTTGCGGTGGCGGTCTTGGTACCGGAACCCTCATTGAGCGTCTCTAAACAATCAATCACTTTTCGTAACCGCCAGGAAGATACCTCTCCACACAGTGGGACTATGAAAATGAAATTCATGAACAGGTCAGGACTCTTTGCAGTCCTGACCTGTTTGATAGTGAGCAACTGTTCATCTTCAAGCCAACCGTTACCCGATGGCGCAAATGGTCGCATTGTCAAAGTGATCGACGGAGACACCGTTGATGTTTCGATGAGTGGCCATACCGAACGAGTTCGCCTCATCGGGATCGATACTCCTGAAACGAAAAAACCGAATACTCCCATTCAGTGTTTTGGACCAGAAGCTTCCAAACACACCAAAGAACTTCTGCCCGTTGATACCCCCGTTTTGGTTCAACGCGATGTTGAAGCCCGTGATCCTTATGGGCGACTTCTCGGATACATCTATCGCACCTCCGACCAACTGTTTGTGAACCAAGACCTCATCGTCAACGGGTATGCCCGCCCGCTTTCAATCGCTCCCAACACTGCTTTTGCTAGTGAATTCGCGACACTGGCACAGTCTGCCCAAAACTCGAAAATTGGCTTGTGGGGCGAGTGTGCATCAGAGCCCTAACCTTCGCCGATAGCGTGACGTCGTGAGCAACAACGAGATCAGTCTCGCCGAGCGACTCGGTTACGAAGCCAGCCGAAAGCTGGTCATCATTTCGTGCGATGATTTGGGTTCTTGCCATGCCGCCAACATCGGCGTCTACGAGGCGATTCGAAATGGCATTGCCTCATGTGCATCTGTCATGGTTCCGGCTCCTTGGGCCCGCCATGCCGCCGAAATGTACGACGGCGAAGACATTGGAGTGCATATCACTCTGAACGCCGAACATGCGCTATATCGCTGGGGTCCCATCACTCATGCTCCATCCCTCCTGTCAGGTGATGGTGGTTTCCCGCGCAATGTAAATGATCTTTGGGAACACGCCGATCCAGCAGAAGTTCTTCGCGAGTGCCGTGCCCAAATTGAGCGCGCCACAATTTGGGGCTTCGATGTCTCGCACCTTGCACCACACCTCAGTGTGATCACTTTGCGCCCCGAGTTCTTTGATATCTATCTCGAATTAGCAGTTGAGTTTCAGTTGCCGATTCGTCTTCCTTCCACGTTGACGGCCGAACAAGCTGGCTTCCCATTCCGTCGTCTCGCCGCTGAAGAAGGAATTGTTTTCCCCGATCACTTCGATCACGACTGGCGCGCCGGAAGTCGCGAACGCGTCTATAACGCAATTCGTAATCTGCAACCCGGTGTCACCGAGATTCACATTCAACCAAGTATCGATACCGCCGAAGTTCGCGCGCTCACCGATCACGCCGAGGAGTGGATAGACGATCTTGATTTAGCGTTGCACGACACAACCGTCACCGACTTGCTGCAAGAGCAAGATGCAATCGTGATTGGCTATCGCGAATTACGCGCGGCAATGCGCCGAACCAATTAGGACTTCTTAGCCTTCGTTTAAGAGACGAGCAATAGTTGCTGCAGCTTCACCACTTGACAGCGCATCAAAAAGTGGTCCAGTTGCTCCAGTGATTTTCAGTTTGCTCTTCATAAAGGCAACCGATAAATCCATCGTTGCATCAGCTTTCGCGATTGTTGCCACGGTGTCGGCGTCGTCTGGGCCAGCCACTCGTTCATCGCCCTTACCCATTACTAAACGAAACTGAATTGTGCGTGCATCACTCATGCCACTTCTCCGATTTCTGTTTCAACTAATCCTGGGCTCGACAATCGACTCGGCAATGACTGACCGAGTTCGAGGGCAATCACATCTTTAATTCCGGCAAACAAATCAATTTCAACTACGTCTGCTTCAGGTGCACCGACAGCAGATTTCGCCAAGACCCAATCTTCGTATGGGTACGCAGTTGCGAGTTCATCATCGTCAAGCCCAAACCACCACGATTCATTGGGATCAACTTGCGTTGCATGTGCCCGCAAAGCGCCCGATCGTGCCGACATATGTGAGGCAATATGAATACGTGTGGTGATGCGTTCGTCTTGGCCTGGACGATTGAGCCATTTGTCGTCATATGGCGACTTGCCATTTTTGGCCAACATCGCTTCGTGTACCGCAATCAGTCGCGTACGTGACCACACCGAGTAATACATCTTGAGTGGTTGCCACGGTTCACCTGCCCACGGATACCACATCGAATCTCCAGCGCGTTCAAATGCCGGAACCGAAATGTCATGGACCTTCAAGTGATCGGGGTGCGGATAACCACGTTGATCATCGCCGTACGTGATGATCACTTGTGGGCGCTCGCGACGGATAATCGAGACCAAACGGCCGACCGCTTCGTCGTGCGTCGCTTGATGAAAGCAATTCGGGTTCGCGTTGGGAGGTGAATCAGCCATACCCGAATCGCGATAGCCCAACATGATCACTTGATCGAAGCCGATGATCTGCGCCGACTGTGCCAGCTCGACTGGTCGGATGCGAGCCAAATGTTGCTTTTCTTCTTCGGGGGTCATGCCATGAAAAGGACCGCCCTCGTCACGTAGTGCCGGATTCTGCAGATCGCCTTCTTCGCCACCGGTGCAACACACCAAAACGGTGCGGACTCCGAGATCGTGATATTTCGCCAGAGTCGGCGCTCCCTTTGATGCCTCGTCGTCAGGGTGTGCATGGATTGTCAACACGCACAATGGACTCTCCGGGGCCTCAAACATCGTTCTCAGGCTAGTTGCACCCCAAGGTCGCTCAGCCACCGTAAAGTTGAGAGCAATGACACATCGACTGCTCCCCCTCGTGCTGATTCCTGTAGTTCTCACCCTCGGTGCGTGCGCCGATGACGGTCGCGATATGAAGCCGCCGGCCGGTAATCAGAATGAGTCGATCATGACGACGACGTTGCCGCTCGAGGGTGGCGCCGGGTTCGACACCACCGCCCCCTAACGAACTGCCCATATTCACCCACTTTGGAAGATAGTTACCGCTAGGCGGCAGCGCGATTCCAAAGTGGGTGAATATGGCGGGGTTGACCACCCTCCGCGTTGAGTTCACCACAATCTGCCAAACTGAATCATCAGTGCGACCACGCCACATACCCAGATCGGACTCTTCGATGCCGACGCATCGGGCCGACTCACCTCGGCCGATTCGCGCTTTCGTGAACTGGCCTTATCCGGTGGTCCGGTACCTGTTGGTCGAGCACCTTGGGCGAATGCCCACCCCGACGACAGGTCGAAAGCAGAATTGGTTTGGCGACAAGCCATCGACTCGTCGTCGCCGATCGACATCGAAGTCAATGTCCCCAACATTGACGGGCAAAACACGACCGTACGTTTTCTCGCGAATCCAGTCCTCGATGCTGACGGCTCAATTACCGGCTACTCGGGTGTTGTTATCGCCATGCCCAACGATCAACAGATGTTCTCGCACGAATCGGGTCAACTGCTGGCACTTCTCGAAGCATCAGAAGATCCGACGATCATCACCGACATGAACGGCACTGTTCTTCACCTCAATGCTGCAGCGAGCCACTTTGAGCAAATGGCCGTTTCGGTGCGCGATCAAATGCCCCGCGAAATTTTGTCAACACCAGATTCGCATTGGCGTGGCGAAGTTGGCCTACGCGGATCCGACAATGAACTCCATACATTCGATGTGCAAGTGGCCTGCGCCAATAACCGCATCACAATGTTGGCTCGCGATATCAGTTCGTCACTGCGCCTACAAGCCGAACTAGCGCACCTTGCAACTCATGATCCATTGACTGGTCTACCCAATCGCACATTGTTCATTCGAAAATTGTCAGAAGCGATTGAACGTGCCCGCTCAACGACTTCAACAGTATCCGTGATCTTTTTAGACGTTGACAAATTGAAAGACATCAACGACAGCCTCGGCCACGAAAATGGTGATGCACTGATCACCAACATCGGCCGCCGATTAGTTTCGGCTACTCGCCCTGGAGACATCGTGGCCCGAATTGGCGGAGACGAGTTCGTCATACTGTGCGAAGGTCTCACCGACGAAGAAGCCGCCATGGATCTCGCCGAACGGGTACGTACCTCAATTACTGGCCGAGTACTACTGCAAGGAATTGAAGTCGTGACTGGCGCAAGCCTCGGTGTTGCGATGACCCGCGGCGAAATAGATGAACCGGCACTAGTCGATGCCGCAGTTGCTCTGATGCGCAATGCAGACACTGCCATGTATCACGCAAAAATGCGGGGTCGTTCACGATGCGAGTTATATAGCAACAACATGCGCAACTCAGCCAAAGAGCGCTCGACGTTGTCGGCATCGCTCGAACAAGCACTTGCAAACAACGAACTTCATCTCGTGTATCAGCCAGTTATGTCACCGCATTCAAACAAGATTGTTGGTGCCGAAGCCCTATTACGCTGGCGCCATCCAACACTCGGTTTGTTAACTCCATCATCGTTTGTTGATCTTGCTGAAGAATCAGGTGCGATTGTCCCGATTGGCGAATGGGTCATTCGTCAGGCATGCTCCGATATGCGTATTTGGCTTAATGAAAAGCGCATTGATCGTCAATTCATTGTTCATGTGAATGTTTCGCCACGCCAAGTTGGCGACACTCGATTCGTTGAACGCACACTGGCCGCGATCAAAGACTTTGATTTACAGCCACAGCATTTGGCACTCGAGTTCGACGAGAAAATGCTCATGAAAGACACCGCGAACACCTTGCGCACTTTGCAATCAATGAAACGGTTCGGTGTGCGGTTGTCGATCGACGATTTCGGAACTGGTTACTCATCGCTCTCGCATCTACGTTCGTGTCCGGCCGATTACCTCAAACTTGATGGATCATTTGTGCGGGCTCTCGGTGAAGATGAAACTGATGACCCCATCGTGCGTGGCATCGTGCAATTAGCGCACAGTCTCAATATGGCTGTCATCGCCGAATGGGTCACGACCGATGCTCAAATCGAGCGCCTGCGTTTGCTCGGTTGTGATTTAGTTCAGGGATACCGCATCGGTCGACCCGTTGCTGCCACGGCATTTGGCACGTCAGCCACTACCGTCTGATCTAGTCACTATGTCTGATACATCTGATTTCGCTCCCCCAGTTCTGCCGCGCTGTTATCGCCACCCCAATATGCCGACGGGTCGTTCTTGCACTCGATGCGGACGACCGGCGTGCGGTGATTGTTTACAAGCAGTCACGATTGGCAGCCAGTGCCCTGATTGCATCAAAGCAGCTCGACCAGCCGCGGCAGTTCGCGCGAAAGACTGGAATGCTTCACAAAATGCTCTCGTCACGCGTGTCATCATGGCCATCAACATCGCAGTATTCGTCTGGGTGCTCATCGGCGACACAAGCACTGCTGGTTTTGGTAGCAGCGTCTCATCACGCGAGGTTGATCTTGGATTGAATAAGGGACTACTGGCCGAAACCCACGAGTGGTACCGGCTCATCACCTCAGGCTTTTTGCACTTCGGAATTTTGCATATCGCGATGAATATGTACTTGCTCTTTCAATTGGGCAAGTTGCTCGAAGCCCCCTTAGGACGTGTGCGATTCGGTTTGTTGTACTTCGCGTGCTTACTCGGCGGATCACTTGGTGTACTTGTTCTCGAAGGAAGCAGCAACGGACTGCATGGTGGCGCATCTGGTGCCGTATTCGGTTTGATGGGTGCAGGTGCAATCAGTATGCATCGCCGCGGAATCAACATTTTCCAAACTGGTCTTGGTGCAACGTTGATGATCAACTTGTTGCTCACCTTCACCATCCCTGGCATTTCAATTGGCGGCCATATCGGTGGCATTGCAATTGGTGTGCTGTGTGGAAGTGTCATGTTGGCTCCACCTGGCCACAAGCAACCGCAGTGGTTGAGTTACGCAGTTCCGGTGATCGCAATCATTGGCAGTGTTATCGCCAGCATCATCATCGTTGGCTAAGCCTGCAACACCCCTTCCCTACATTCTTTTCACGACTTCCCCTCGTTCCATCTCCAAGCCACATATTGCTTGGTCATGACCCGGAGGTCTTTCGTGACCACATCACAACATCAACCCGATCGCCCGATTCCGACATGCGGAGTTGACCCCATCATCTCAGCGTCCATTGCTGCAACTCTTGGGCATGCGCTTCATAATTCAAGCCACACATCAGATATCGCGGTCGTTCCACTTGATCACCAATCAATCGGCCATGGAGTCTTGCTCTTTGAAAACGGAGCGCACTACCTCGACAACATTCGACAAATACTGGCCATTTCGCTCGATCACCACGAGACCCCAGATGTCATCGTGTATTCGTATCGCGAACATGATGTTCTCGATGAAAACGATATGTACGAATTTGATCTCACATCAGCGTGGTTTGCCAATCAAGGTATTCAACTCATTGACTGGTTCGTTGTCACTCAGCGCAATGCGCGCAGCATTCCCACCGAATTCGGTCGCTCAACTAACTGGACCGAGTGAAATGTCTCGACTTTTTCGAACTCGTAGCCCCGCAGCACGCATGCGATGTAACAGTTCACGACTTGTCACAGCAATTGCTCCCAATGTAATCGCCTGCTCGCGATACGACTCGGGCAAGTCATAATGGTCGCGATGAAACCCACGCTGAGGAATTTCTAACCCTGCTGCAAAAGTATGAAGTTCTTCAAGGCTGACATCGCTCACCATGTGACACCAATGGCGTTCTTTGTGCCACCAGCGGCACTCATCAACGTAAATAGCCACGGCTTAACGTTGGCGAGGTTTACGGACCTTCACCGGAATCGGCTTCGCTTTTGAATCTTCTCCAATGACACGCGTTCCGATTGCACCAATACCAATCGCTGAACCAGCGACGATGAGGTTCACAATCCAAGAAGCCATGGGTTGCAACTTACATCACTCATGGGGCGCCGGTACTGGCGCGGCCGAACTTTCGTACAGCGACATGTCCCCGGGTGTAGGCGTCTGCTTGACTTATGTCATGGCCTCAAACGACCCCATGACTGCCCACCCCGCAGGCTCGACTCTTCTCGACACCCGTCTCGATGAAAACACTCAAACCGGCGAACC
>Ga0214919_10003237_pt1 | contig 24814 bp, 32 predicted proteins | sample LL1503_MetaG_FD_177994 | JGI IMG/M metagenome (GOLD analysis project Ga0214919, IMG submission 177994) | Freshwater microbial communities from Lake Lanier, Atlanta, Georgia, United States - LL-1503 | ecosystem: Environmental > Aquatic > Freshwater > Lake | place: USA: Georgia | collected... | reverse complement strand
TTGATAAATGGGATATAATAACTAAGTATAAAAATCAAATGTTTAATCAGACATCTACAAGACTATCACCTTGGGTTATTGTTAACTCAAACGATAAGAAAATTGGAAGATTAAATGCAATGAGATATGTTTTAAGTGTCATCGGTTATGATGGCAAAGATGATAGTAAATGTCACTATTATCCAGAGGTAATAAGTGTATTAAAATAAAAAAAACCACTCAATGAGTGTTTTTTAGTTTATAGTTTAATATACGTTGTTCCAGGTATAAATTCTTTAGCATTGTGTTTTGGAAGCAATGTTTTCCAAGTATGTCCAAATGTCTTTTCAAAGTGTGGAGCATCTTTAAATGATTTCCAATCACCACCCCAAGTCCATCCATGACTTTTTAGAATATTAACAACTTCCATCCAATCAGACTTACCATCCTTGTCAAAATCTATATTTGTTTCCCATGTAGCAGATTCAAATTTACCATCACTATTTGAATCCTTTAAAAGAACAATATCTAATGCTAATCCGAAATTATGGATAGATTGACCACCCTTAGCTTTAGTAACAACACCTAATCTTTTACCATTGGCGTCAAATAGCTTTGTTCTACCTTGTGAGTAAAGTGCATCTTGCTCAGCAAATGTTCTTAGAGTATATGCAAATCTACATATAGCTTTTCCGGATAAAGCCGGAATAATTTTATTTAAATAGATATCTTTAACTTCTTGTCTAACTGCTGGATGCAAAAGTTCTATTCGATCTAGTGTTGGTTTATCACTCATAAATTTTAATATTTTTCTTATATATCTAACTTTTTTACTCCGTTGAGTATAATAAATATGAACGTATATTCAGCAGAAGAAGTAGAGAGAATTAATAAACTAAAAGAAACTAATGATAAGCTAGAAGAGTTTTTTAATTGTAAAAGGGCAGAGTGGAAGAATCAAATCGAACCACTTTTTGAAGTTCTTAAAGTAGAAATAACCACACAAACTTCTAAGAATATAATGGAAACACAATCATTATGTTTAACATATCGTCAAATGATTACCGAACAGATTTCCACCTTCTTAGATAGACGTTCAAAACAAGATGTTAAATTAAAAAGAATAAAACAAGATAAATTTATCTGGTATGCAACATCTTTTGGAATAAAAACAAATATGGGAGAGAAATCTCTTCTAATTGAAGCTCATGTTGCTGAAGAACAAAGAAATGTTGAACTAATTGAAAATTATATTGAGTATTTAAGACAGACTAATAAAAATTTAGAAAGCTTACAATTCACAATTAAAAATATTATAGATTTATTTAATTATCTTGGAAGATAATTATTTTTTCTTTTTTTCTTTTTTCTCAGATTTTATTCTTTCCAACTCTTTGGATGCTAAAGACTTCATTTTCGGATCTCTATGATGTTCAAAAATATCTTTTAAAGTTATTTTATACATACCGACACATTCGGTACAATCACCTTGAATGTCACCATCACCATTACATTCTTTACACTCAATAATTCCATCTCCATCACATTTCTTACACTTCTTATCAGAATCATCTTCTTTTTTACCAGTTCCATCACATTTCTCACACTCATTTGATCCTACACCATCACATTCTTCACAGTTGACAGATTCAACACCACTACCATCACAACTGAAACACATACTAATTGTTCCATCTGTATCGTGCATTTGTTCTGATCCAGCTGATGATATGTTACTGATGTAACCATCATTTAAATATGAAAGTGTGTCTACAAATGGATATTCATCAAATTTAAATTCCTGTATTTTAACTTTAACCTCTCCTAAAACCAATTCTCCTTTATACTCAAAAAAGTAACTATCATTGATGTCACAGTTTTGTTTATATTTAGTCATCCACCCTTTTTCATCTGCATAGTTTTTAAATTTGATAACATCACTATCAGATGCTGTATAAATTCTATCCATAAAATATTTGGCATCACAAGGTGCCTTACTAACCTTCCATACTATTGCTCTTCCTAAAACTTCACCTTTTGAATTTAAATAAACAAGTAAGTTACAAGTTTTCGGATTTTCAACATATATACCAAAGTAGTCTTGACAGTGTTCGTGTTTCATACACGAATTCCCTAATTGACCTCTTTGATAAGCATATGAATCTTCATAATAATATTTTCTAATATCTTCACCTTTAACTAATTCAAATTTATTTTCACTTTTGATATTAGATGATTTGTAAAGGTTTACAAAGTCTTCATATTCCTTATCAGTAAATACTTTACTGATTTTCAAATCACTCATTGCTATCTTATCAGTTAGTAGTGATTTTGCAAATCTACCTATCTTTATTTCACTTCGACCTTTCGCTAGGTATCTAGAATCATCATATGCTAGTCTATCAGCCTTAGTATCTGATAAAAATGATATTGTATCATCTTTATCAGTCACATCAATATAATTCTGAGAAAGATTTTTTTCAACTTCATATTCCTTTGAAAATTTATCATATAAAAGATAAGCAATATCACTTTTACTAGATATCATTTTTAATCTATCTAAAAATTCAGGAGAAGCATCTAAAGTGCCCTCTAAGAATAAATTGATAATTTGACTTTCTAATAGGAAATCATTATATTTTGGTATCATAAACTTTCTTAATTTTTAAATATATTATCTATATATTAAATCCTATGAGTAATTATAAATTAATTGAAGACCTTCAAATTTTAGATAAAGTTATCTTACCTAAAAACTCTGAAATATCATTTGATGAACATGATGAAGTAAAAATATCAACTGAATATGGTCCAATAACATTCACAAAAGAAATATTAAAGGATAAGATTGAGAAACCTGTTGAAAATGTAGAAGTCAAAATTTCTATTTTAGACGATGAGGATGAAGATGTTATAAAGAACTACAGACTTCAATTAGATGTTAAAGCATCTAGAAAAAAAGTGAGAGAAATAGAAAGTTATTTGAGAAAAACTTTACAAGATTTTTTGTAAAGTTTTTTGTATATTTGTTAATATAAATTTTATATGGATAAAGAATATTCAATAGGTGCGGTCGTAGGTAGATTTCAAGTCCACGAATTACATGATGCTCACCGATATATTATTGACCAAGTCGTTAATAATCATAAAAAGTCAATTATATTTTTAGGAGTCCCTAAAGTAGTTGGGACTAAAAAGAATCCTTTAGATTTTGATACTCGGAAAAAGATGATTCAAGCATCTTATCCAGATTCAGTTATATTAGCACTTCCCGATTTTGGTGATGATGTTAAATGGACATCAGAATTGGATAAAAGAATTAGAGAGGTCTATCCAATTGGTGAAGTTGTGTTATATGGTGGTAGAGATTCCTTCATACCTTATTATAAAAAAGGTAAAGGCCAATTCGATTGTAAAGAATTAGACCAATATACATTTGTTTCTGGAACAGAAGTTAGAAAAATAGTTTCAGAAACAGTTAAAAATTCATCAGATTTTAGAGCCGGTGTTATTTACAACGCCTACAATCAATACCCAAAAGTTCACCCCTGTGTGGATATTGCTATTTTAGATGAAAACTATACTATGATTCTCTTAGCAAAGAGACCATATGAAAGTGGATGGAGATTTATTGGTGGATTTGCCCACCCAGATGATTCATCATATGAATCAACAGCAAAAAGAAAGATTTCTCAAGATGCTGGTGAGAAGTTAGAAACATCCGATCTTGTCTATATTGGTAGTAAGATGGTTCCTGACTGGAGATACCGAGGAGAAGAAGATAAAATAATTAGCGTCCTATATAAGACAAAATATATTGGAGGAATAATTGAACCATCAGATGATGTGTCTGAACTTAAATGGTGGAACATACACGATATATCACAATATTGGTTTGATACTGAAGATAATGTAGTCGGACCAATTGTTGATGAACATAAACCTTTGTTAAAAATGCTCTTAAAAAATATATGAAAGTAAATCACTCTCCAGTATCATATTCATCAATTGTTGAAATTGGTGAAAGAACATCATACCTTGAAAAAACAACAGGTGAGACGTATTTAAAACTACACCGTGGTGTAATGGATGTTGATATGATAGATCTAAACTCTTTTATGAGTGATTTCGATTATAATCAAAAATCCATTCAGCAATATGGTGGTAATGATGGTGATTCATCACTAGTTAATGTCATTAAAGATAAGTTTCACTTAAAAGACCATTATGTAATGACTGTTCCCGGTGGAATGGCAACACTTGATTTGGTTATCAATTCATTATCAGAGGATAACTTTTGGATTCCAAAGTATCATTGGGGTTCTTGGAATAAGATACTTAAAATTCATAATAAGAACACTCAAGAGTTCGATGATTTTAACATTGGAGATTTTAAAGCGTGTGACAATATTTTAGGATATTCAAGTGGAGTTGTTATGTTGTGTTATCCATCTAATCCAACCGGATGGTCACCAGACTTCGAAGACTTAAAAAAGTTCTTAGATCACTCTAAAGAAAAGAATATTACAGTCATTTTAGACTTACCATACTATTATCTCTTCAACGATATTGATAATCCTATTCATGAATTATTTTATGATAATGTGATTGTTATATCATCATTTTCTAAATCAATGGGATTATCTGGACTTAGAATTGGGTATATCGCAACAAAAAATCAAGAGTTATATAACTCTATGAAGATACGTTCCTTATACAAGTATAACTCAATATCAACAATTCCACAACAAATAATAACAAGGCTACTTACAACAAATAATGGTAAGACATCTTTAGAAAACTATAAAAGAAAAACTCAGGATAGTATTAAAAAGAATATTCAATATTTGAAAGATAGAGGATTCTTATTTGATGAATATCCATCAACTCCAACAGGGCCTTTCGCGATTGTTAATATAAATTTTGATATTCTTTTATTTAATCGAATATCTTCCGTACCTTTACATAAATTCTCACTCAACAGAACAGTTAATCCACAATACTCAAGAATATCAGTGTCAGTGCCACATGAGATATTCAAACAATACTTTGACAAAATAAATTCATAAATATATGGAACCTAATATTCTATTACTCACAGACTCTTACAAACCAACACACTGGAAACAACTCCCTAAAGGAGTAACGATTTTAAGATCTTATCTTGAAAGCCGTGGCGGTAAATTTGACAACACTCTATTTTATGGTCTTCAATATATCATAAAAGAGTACCTACAAGGTAAAGTAATTACTTTGAATAAAATTAATCGTGCTAAACTATTCTGGGATGCACATCTTGGTCCAGGTCATTTTAATATGGATGGATGGTTACACATTTTAGAAAAACATAACGGACACTTGCCTGTTATTATCAAAGCTGTTCCAGAAGGAAGTGTAATTCCAACAGGTAATGTTCTTTTAACAATTGAAAATACAGACCCAGAAGTTCCTTGGTTAACAAACTATCTTGAATCGCTTCTTTTACAAGTTTGGTATCCAATTACGGTTGGAACACTCTCAAGAGAAGTTAAAAAAGTTCTTATCGATTATTTAGTAAAAACATCAGACCATGATGAAAATGGAATTCGTGGAATTGTTAGCTTTATGCTACACGACTTTGGATTCCGTGGCACATCATCTGTCGAAAGTGCCGGTATTGGATCATCTGCTCACATTATAAACTTCCGTGGAACAGATACGGTTGAAGGTATCTTATTGGCTCAAGAGTATTACAACACTTTAGATATGTTGGCATTCTCAATCCCAGCATCTGAACACTCAACTATTACTTCTTGGACTGAACCATTTGAGGTAAAAGCATTTGAGAATATGTTAGATCAGTTTCCTACTGGATTAGTAGCTTGTGTATCAGACTCATTTGATATTATTAGAGCTTGTAGAGATCATTGGGGAACAACTCTAAGAGATAAAATACTTAATCGTGATGGTCGTCTTGTAATCCGTCCTGATAGTGGTGATCCAGTTCAAACATTGAAACAAATTTTTCACATCTTATGGGATAAATTTGGTGGAACAATTAATAGAAAAGGATTTAAAGTTATTGATCCACACGTTAGAGTAATTCAAGGTGATGGTGTAAACTATGAATCTATTATTGAGATTCTTGATATGATGGTTAAAGAAGGATTTGCAGTAGAGAACATTGCATTTGGTATGGGTGGTGCACTTCTACAAAAAGTAGATAGAGATACTCAGAAATTTGCAATCAAATGTTCATCAATTGTTATCAATGGGGAAGAGGTTGAAGTGCAAAAGAATCCAATTGAGATTAATGAAAGAGGTGAAAGAGTTCAATCATTTAAAAAGTCAAAATCAGGTAGATTGAAACTAATTAATAATAATGGAGTATTTGAAACTATTCAACACTGTAAAGACTTTAGTGGTGATATTTTGGTACCTATTTTTGAAAATGGACATATTCTAAAAGAATGGACATTTGAAGAAGTTCGCGAAAGAGCTGAAGTAAAAATTAATGTTGAAGAATTAGTTTAATGAATAATTACAGAACTCTATCAAGTGAAGAAGCTGTCTATTGGTCAGACAAGATATTTTCTAATTATCAAAACTTTGGACTTCCGGGAAATTATAAATTTGGATTTCCCGAAATTTATAATCCGGATTCTATTAGAAGAGATATAAATTATAGATTTATCTTCTCAGTTTCAAAAAATAATATACAAAGATTTGAAAAACTTTTAAATCAATTCTTAAAAGATGGGTGCAAACACACTTTATATGAAAGTGGAAATAAAGAATATTATCAAAACTTTGAATTTAAAGACCTAAATTCACTAAGAGATATTGAGATTAGAGAGGATCATCAAACATATGGAGTTGACTTTGTTAAATTCACTTATGAATTTAAAAGTTCACCAGCACTGGCTACAATATTCTTTATACAAACAGTGAAAGATGTAATTAGTATAATTGGTGAATATTGGGGATTTGATAAAGATGGAAATGAAGTTTGTTCTATAAAATATTCAGTTGGTTCGATAGTATCAACTAAGGATAAAAGATCAGATTTTTTTGTAGAGTCAATAATATTTGTTAGAGAAAATACTCAAAAGTTTAAAGAACTAAAAAGTAGATATAAATTTTCAGAACAACTAATTTTATATAACTTACTTGAAATTGTGAAAAATAATAATTCACAGGTTTTGGAATTTTCAGATGTTCTTACAACATCGTCAGACTTTATAATTCCAAATAGAGGCCAAAGATTAGATGAACTTTTAGATAATTAAAAAAGACCCGTAAGGGTCTTTTTTATTACATTTCATCATTATCCAAACCAATTGCATAATTCAATTCGTCAAGAACCGTATCAAGAGTAGTGTCTACATCATCCTCAGTATAGAAAATTCCATCCCAATATCCAGTAAGTTGAGGAACATCTTCACGAGCAACAGTGCTGTTATAAACATCCATAATATCTTCAGGTGAAGCAAATTCTCCAAGTTCCATTCTAACTCCTGAATAAACTTCCGGTATATGGATTTTATCAGAGTTGTCTAAATTTTCATTAAATCTTTTTAAGTATTTCATATTATTTTTTCTTTTTTCTAGCCTTTGCAGCTTTAGCTTTTGCCCATAAATTAGCATCTGCTTTTCTAGCACCACCAGCACCGGTAATAAATGAATTTACTCGGCCCATTCCCCATTGATGTTGAGCAACTCCTGGTCTATGTCCAGCATTCCAAGCTTGCATTCCTTTGGCGAATACTTTTCTTAGAATACCCATTGGTATTCCAGAAGCTTTGGATTTCTTTTTTAATGATGCAGTTACTCCAGATTTTTTAGATTCATCCAATCCTTCTAGTCCTGAACAATCACAATCCGGACAACAGTCGCAGTCTTCTTCACCAGTGCAATCTAAACAACATCCACATCCTTGATAAGAATCGTCATCATCGTCATTATTCTCTAAAGAAGAAATTATTTGTTCAACTTTTTCTAAACTAAAATCTAACTCTATAGCAATTTCTTCAGCTGTTAGACCTTCGTCTAATAATTCCTTCACATCTTCCATATCAACATGTGTGAAGTCTTCAAAAGTGTAGGATTCAAATGTCTTTAAGTATTTCATATATTAAAAATAAGTTTGTTCAAAATAAAGGACTTGGAATTTATCATTATGATCTACTAACATCAATGCATTTAGTAAATCAGAATATTCAATTACTGCCTCTTTTTGTATTGTTCTGTATCCCTGTAAAAAATCAAAAGTAGTTAAGTCACTAGTGAATAAAGATGATGAGCTCTTATTATAAGAATCCATCAATGAATATTCCATTTGGTATGCTCCATTTATGATGTCAACCAAACTAGTAAAATTAACATCTGTTTCTGTTTGTGGAATATGAGGTTGAACATTAAAATCATCCATATACTCTTGAAGACCTTTAGCATGGTCTAATTCAGAACTAGCCTCATTCTCAAAGAACTCAGCTGCCTTTTTATAATTTACATTTCTACACCAGTTAGCTGCCGATCTATAGAAATAGTGAGCAGTGTATTCATCTTTTAACCTATCAGTTAAAATTGAAACCGATTCTTCATTTAATTTAGCTGGTGTCACTACTGAACCAGTATTTTGAGGTTTCTCATCATTGAGAGGCCTCTCGTTACGACCAAATTTTTTAATTTCCATATACTATATATTATTTGTCTCCAAACATTTTTTGGTATGCTTTTGTAGATGCTGATTTTTTAGTTTTAACTCTTTTACCTTTACCACCTTTGCCAGAAGTATAATCAGCATCCCAGTCTTTTTTGTACTCTTTCTTACCTCTGAATGTATCAATCTCTTTTTTCATTTTACCTGGATTCTTAGTTAAATATTTACCAGGTATTTTTTTACCTTTATATCTTTGAGCTTTAACTCTTTCCGATATTTCAAAAATCTCATAAATATGTTTCTCAACTACATCTAATCCTTCTTCAACACTTGATAAATAAGAGTTATATGTTTCATCGGATTGATCAGCATCAATCTCTACAATTGAAATGTGTGGAGTATCTAAATCAATATTCCAATGTATTTCAACTGATGCGTCTGTTGCTTTCAGTTTAATAACCAATAATCCTTGACTATTTGAATTTTCAGAACTAGATTCAATATTATATTCAAAAACAATATTTGAGTAATCTGATACAAGATCAGAAAGCTCTTCCATTTTAGAATCTATAAATCCTAGATTAAAATCCCTGAACTCTTCAAATACTTTTAAAAACTTCATAAACAAACTAAATTTTCATGTATATATTAAATAACTAAAATCATATTGATAATGTCAAAACTTACTATACAATTAAATCGTGATAAGTTCGATGACTTTCTAACAAAGTTAGAGGATCTATCTAAAATAAGCGATACAATTAAATTAAAGATAGATTCTGAAAATATATTAATGTATTCTATTGTTGGTGAAACAATACTTTTAGCATTTAAAAGTTATTTAGTCGATACTAAAGACTACTTTGAAATGAAAGATGAGTTAGAAAATACACTCGATATGATAATATCTGGTGCTAAAAGATTTGTTAAAAATCTCGGATTTATCAGAACATCATCCGATAAAATTGTAATGAATATTGACTATCGTGAAAGTGATGATGATGATACATCAATAGTTAGATTTACTCAAATTAAAAATGGTAAATTAAAAATAGGACTTCAAGGCGGTGAATCTTCGGAAATTAGAGATATTCCTAAGGGAACTCTATCTAAAAGAGTTGATACTAAAAATAGTAAGTGGTCTTTTAAAATTGAAAAGTCCGAATTTCAAGACATTAAGAAACTATCATCTATCAATTCAGATGGTAAAGTAATACACTTAAATATTGAAGATAAAAAAGTTGTTCTATCCGAACTATCTACTTGGGAGTTTCAAGTGGATGAAGTGGATTTGACAGATAGACACTTAATGTTTAATAAAACATTCTTACCATCCATAAATGATAATTCCGATAAAATCGAATTTTATGTTTTCGATACTTTCATTTTAACAAAAGATGAAACAAGTCACTTAATGATATCATTTGAACAAGATTTTAGTGTGGAAGACTAATCAAACTTTTGAGTATATTTATATATCATGACTATGACTAAAGACGAAAAATTAAATAAAATCGAGTCATTGAAAATGAAAGCTCTTATGCTAAAAAAGGAGGCGGACTATTATAACGCACTTCAGACAGCTTTGAAGCTCATTCTCAATGGCTCTTATGTTTAGCCCCCACTTTTCGAAGTGGGGGCAAAGTGAACGGAGCATTCGCTACACAGTATTTCATACTGTTTAATCAACACGTTGCTGGTACAATTACTGCACAGGGTCGTGACTTAACAAAGACAATGCATGCTGTAAATGAGAAGTATTGGTATGAACAATGGCATTTAGATTATGAACTACACGCAAAGTTGGGTATAAAAAATGTCACTCAGATTTCTAAAAAGAATGGTGAAGAAGTAAGTATCTATGCTGATACCGATTCTTTATTTGTATCATTTGAACCAGCTATACAACACTGTGTATGGCAAAATCTTTTTATCAATAAAGTAGATTCGATAGATTCTAAATTTGGTATTCTGGAATATAGACAAGAAACAAAAACGGATAATGGAAATTGTCTTGGTATTTTTAGAAAACCAGACGATTTAAAAGAATTCTTAAAAAATAATACAGTTGATTATCTAATTATAGATGGATATTTTGTTAAAGATAGATCATTTAATTCTACAGAATTACAAGATATATTGAAAAATATTGAAGTAAGATGGAATTGGTTTAATGAATTAGATTTCATTCATGGAGTTGATGGATTTAGATTTGGTGGATACTTTAAAAATTGTCTTGAAGAGTATGCTGAAAGCTTCGGTGTTAAAAATCGAGAAGATTTTGAGTTAGAGAGGGTTTCCGAGTCTATTATGAATTTTTCCAAAAAGAAATATATACAAAATATTGTTTATGAAGACGGTATTCCATTTGATAGATTGACATACATCTTTCCTAAAGGAGTAGAACTTGTAAGATCATCAACTCCATTATTTGCAAGAGAGAAAATTATACAGATTGTCAAATATTTATTTGAACATCCAGATGATTTCAATATTAAAGACTTACTTAAACTTGTTAAGAATCTTAGAAAAGAATTTGAATTAGCTGATATTGATGATATATCAATGCAATCATCTTGTTCTAACTATGAAACAAAGGTTTTAGAGGATAAAGATAGATTAACTTTTGTATCTGGTGCTCACTTTGCTGTTAAATCAGCGGCTTATTACAATTTCCTTTTAAATCAAAATAAAGGATTACAATCTAAGTATGAATTTATTAAATCTGGAACAAAGATTAAGTATTATACTTGTAAGAATAAGAAGATTAATGATACATTTGCGTTTATTCGTGGGTCTTATCCAATTGAATTTGCACCAGAAGTTGATTATGATGAACAATTTATGAAATCAATTTTATCACCGATTAATTCAATTATTACACCACTTGGAATGCCGGAAATAACTAAAAGACTAAGTGTGGTATTGGATATTTTTGGAGGGTTCTAAATCAATATATAACTCATGTTCAAAAAGCATGAGTTATATAAATTTTATGAAGTCTATATTGATGGTAAGAAAATATCAAATGGTGCAAAAAAACTAATGAAGATGTCTGAGTCATCTTTTAATGATTTTAAATTTCAATATGAGAATAGTGATGATTTTAAATTTAGAATCGATGAAATTGTTAAGAGTGAAATTAGAGATAATAAAATAGATGATATTTTAGATGATGACTTTTTTGGATGAAATAAACGTTTCTGGTGAGGTTATAAAATTTTGGAAAGGATTTGACTTAGAATACATTTTAAATCATCCAAAAGACGGCAAAGATGGTTTGATGATAGTTTTAATAGACTCAGTGGAGGCAATCAGAACAAAAATTCAAAGAGATATGAAACTAGACTCATTGTTTAATACATCAAAATTAAAAGATTTTGATGATCTATTAGAAAATTTAGATAATAGTTATTTGATGTTATATCAATCAAGAGGAGAAGATGAATTAATTGTAGAAATTTTAAAAGATAAATTTTCTAAAACTCAAGAATGGCAACCAATTCAAGGTATTACTAAAAAAGTACAGTTATAATAATATATATAATATATGAAACATTTAATGAGATACGAAGGATATAGTTCCAGTGAGAGATTGGATGATATTTTAGATAAAATATCTAAATATGGATATGAATCTTTATCTCAACTTGAAAAAGATTTTTTAGACTCTCATAAAACTGATAATGAACAAGAAGCTCATGATAAACTTTCAAAGTCCGAAATGGAGACTACATTTGAAGATGATATGGGATATTTCAAATTTGAATTTGAAGTTTGGGAAGATTATGGAGATGAACAACACTTTAAAGGTAAATTATATGTTCCAGATTTAGAATTTCCAAACGGGAAAAGAGTAGAAGGATGTCTAGATGGTAAATTAATTAGATACGATAATGGAGTGACTTCATTGGAGTTTGAAAAAGACGGATATGATGTATTTGAATTTTGTAATGGATTAGAGTATGAACTAGATACATTTGTGGATTATGTAATTTCTGAAATTGAGGAAAAATACAAATCAGAAAAATAATATATAATAAAAAATATCATAATATTATGAAATTAAAGAAATATAACGAATACGTTAAAGAAGAATTAACTCCAATGGCTGGTGAGTTAGAACCACTAGAAGTTGAAAATGAAATGCCTGAGTTAGATAGTGAGTTAGAAGTTGATCAAGATGAAAATGAAATGCCTGATAGTATGTCAGATTCTGATATGGGAACTGAAGAGGAAGAAGGCCATGAATATGAAGGTACTAAATTGATGTCTGAATTGGCTCAAAAATTAGGAACAAAGATTACTGATAATTCTATTGTATATAAAAAAGAAAAAAACGATTTAGGTAAGAAAATAAATTTCTTCTCTGAAACCGAATCATTCCACGTCGATAATAAAAAGTTTAAAACTATCGATGAGGTTTTAGAATATTTAGGTGTGAAGAGTGATAACTAATACCAATAAAGAATACATAAAATTGACTCAAAATTATTTTTTATAATAATTTTGAGTTTTTTTTTGATTAAAATTTCCCCAATCTCTTATTTTGCAAGGTTTTTGGGGAATTATATTTTGTTCTATATTACAACTTCATATATAATCTATATAAGTTCTTGATTATCAAGACTTTATAAAAAATAAATTAAAAATATGAAGAAATTTAAGTGTTTATTAAGTCGTCTTGCTATTTCGACTTTACTTGTTTGCCTTGGAATTTCATCTTTTGCTCAGTTTGCTGGAAGCATCGACACTACTTTCACTCCTAACAATAATGGAACTCCATTCTCAACATCCGGATATTACAAAGCAATGGGTGTTGAAGTTATTGGTAATTCAGTTTACTATGCCTTACAGTGTGAACCTGGATATCCAAAAATAAGAAAATATGACTTTCAGGGTAATGAAGATGAAAGTTGGTATTCTAATCAAATGTCCACTTGGAATACACAGTTTGCAACAACCTATTTGGAACCTGAAAAAGATCAATCTGGCAATTATACAGGAAAGTTCTTTATTTGTGGTAGAAATAGTTTTAATTCAATGGTTAGCCAAGGTGTTAGATTTTTAAATAAAATCAATGCTGATGGAACCAGAGATTTAAACTTTGTTTGTCCATATACAAGTTGGATATCTATTTGTTCAACTATCTATCACGACTGGGAAAATGGTAAGTTATACTATTCTTATAGAAATGGATATGGAACAGTTGTTTTAGTAAGTTGTGATCCAAATACGGGTCAAGTTTTACAAACATTAACATTACCAGGAATAAATAATAACTATAATATAAGTAAAATTACTAAAATTCCGGGAACTAATGATATTATAGTTGGTGGTTCGTTTAACTTTACATACAACAATGATACATATGTTGGTATGTTTAAATTAAATAGTCAGTTTAATATTGAGCCGATTTCTGGATTAACTAACACACAAAGTAACTTAGTTGTATCTGATATAATATTTGTAAATGATTCAGAGTGTGATGGTATATTAACAGGTCAAGTTAAAGCATATGTCTCTGGAAGTATCTCACAAGTATCGGGAGTTTCAAATTTAAGAAACATTGCTAGATTTAATTTGAATGGTGGGTATTGGAACATTGATTCAAACTATAACGCCGGTTGTAGTGGATATGTTGCTGATATTTGTTATTATAACTGTCACTTAATAGCAACTGGAAACTTTGCTAGCTCAATGCCAACTGGACCATATGCACCAACTTGGTCACCTAAAGTAACAGCTTTTACAAGTGATGGTCTTATTAGTGAAGAATTTAAAATGATAAATACTGGATCAGGAATCGGAGGTGTTTATATTTCAGGATTTGAAAACAACTTTGGACAAGGAGATGGAAGATGTTTGGCTGTAAGTTCGGCTAATGATGGCAATGGAAGATGGGAGATTTTTTTAGGTGGATCATTTGTTAATTTAATACAAGGTCCAACACCACCAAGAAGTGTAATTAAGCATGTTAATTTTATGGCTAAACTATATGGATTCGGAACTTCAATTGATACAAGATTTGACTACTGTTTAAGTGAAATAAATACTGATAGATACTCAGTATCAACATTTGAAATATCTAATACAAGTGGATGTGAAAAATGGAGTCTATATGAGTCTAATGATGCTTTATTTAATTGGAGTTTAGTTAGAACAGAAAATACTCATGATTTTACAGACACAACACTATTGATTAATAAATGGTATAGATTAGTTAGAACAGTAACTGAGTGTGGTAATTCTTGTTCATCAAGTTATATAATATACAAAGAAGCTCAAGATTGTCAAGTTCAAAACAATGGTGCAGAACTGAGAAGCTTAGTTACAAGTGATTACAATTCAGAAGTTGAGATGAGACAAATTGAGACTGAAGTGAGTAATCTACAAGTTTATCCAAATCCATCAAATGGTTTAGTAACTATAAATGATAATTTCAAAGATGAGTTTAGAAGTATTTCAATTTATAATTCAATAGGTGCTAAAGTATTTTCTAAAAATTATAATTCAAATAATTATAAATTAGATTTTACAGACCTACCAAACGGTGTCTATATGTTAGTTATAACAACCGATAATGGTATTCAAAAACAACAAATAATTAAAGAATAATTGAATCTGAAACACCCCCAAATTTTGGGGGTGTTTAGTTTCTAATATATAACGAAGAGAAGAAGATAACTTTTTAAATTTATGAATATTATAGAAGTTATCAAGTTTATTAGAAAGTCAAAAGATCACCATTTTATATCAGTTGACAAAGAAATGTGGGACAAGTGGAGTTGGTTAATCAGAATTGCTGTTTGGACAAATAGGAATTATGTTCCATGTATTATATACAGAAAGAAGTATAAATTTTTACAAAATATTGTTGTCGTTGGTTTAAAATGGAACGGTAAAAATGTAAAAAGAAGAACAAGTGGGTTCGCTAAAGAGTTTCTAAAAGAGAATAAGAATGCAAAATGTATTTACTGTGAGAAAAAGTTGAGTCCAGAGACTGCAACAACTGACCACATAATACCAATATCTGAGGGTGGTAATAATACACAGGTAAATCTAATGGTTTGTTGTTTTGATTGCAACAACGAAAGAGGTAATATGAAATTTACCGATTATCTAAAAAAGAAAAACTTTAAATTTAAATCAGTTAAAAGACCATTTATTTAAAAGTCATGGTTCTTAAATATCTTTAAGTAGTCTTTTTCAGGTTTTGTATTCTTTTTATAAATCCTTTTGGGAAGATACTTTAGATCATATAAATCCTCTGAGAAAAATTTATACAGTTCTAATTTCCTGAAAGAATCAGGAACTAATTCATTTAGTTTATTGAGATCCTTTACTTTTGATATTCTATATAAAAGTTTATGAGGATCATCAGTTTTCTTTTTAGAAACTATATCTTCAAGTAGTTTCTTCCAAAGAAATATCTTACCACCTTCCTTTATCTTCTCTTCTGATTTGTTAAATCCTGCGACATCATTATCAAAGAAATATTGCAATTCTAAGTTATTATTTTCTAGGAATCTCAAATCGGTGTTTACCCCAACTATACCAATTGAATTTGGATAGAAAAGAGAATCTAAATACCCCTCAAATATAGTTATTACATTCTCAAAGTTAACATTTAATATATTAAAGAAGTATGATAATTTGTTATAAATAACAGATTTTTGAATATCTAATTCAACATCATCACCGTGGACCCACTTATAAATATTCTCCCAATTATAAATTAAAAAGAATCTTCTTCGTCCTTCTTTTAGGTTTCTGACTTGAAGACCTAACACTTTATCTCCTCTTCTATTTAAGAATACAATAACGTGTTCGAAACCTTCATCTCCTTTGGAGAATTTGGCCTGATATATATTCTTGTGTAATTCTTTAGGAATACCACGACCAATTAAGTATTTAAAAACACCGCTTCGCTCATTAATCGGAGCAAAATCAAATATAGGTGTGGTTCTTTTAACATTAAAGACTTCTTCTAAGTCTTTAATGTCAACTAAGTCATCTAATTTAAAATCTGCAAAATCTGTATCATAATCAGAGTAGTCAACAACTGAATCTAAATACTCAATTATCTCAAGTTTTTTCTGAGGATCAATAACCTCATTAAAGTCTCGAGACATTTTATCAAAAGAAGTTTTCTTATCACATCTGAAACAGATAAAGAATAGTTTATTAAAGTAAATATTTCCTCTTTTTTTGTGTTGAGACCTGCCTTCTTTACAATATGGACATCGTATATTTATACGATCATCATAGATATTTATTTTCCTAAATATAGGTGATGAGAACTCTTTGTCTAATATATTTTGAATAATACTTTGTATATAAACTTTATCCATATGTCATGATATTATATTTAAACGAATTGTTTTTAGTTTACAAAATTTGTATATTTGAAAATAAAATTATATGAGTATGAATAATCATGGTAAAATGATATACAGTACCAAAGTTGATGGTATGAAATCAATGGGTGATGAGATTAGTGTCGGTGTTTATGGTATATACACATCAAATGGTGGAACTGGTAAATGGAAGTATTATCTAATATCATATAAAACACAATCAAATGGTAATCTTCGACTTACCGACGAATGGCATTCATATTCGATGGAAGCAACATATGATACAATACAAAAACACGCTAAAGAAGTTCAAGCCGTTGAAGATGGTAGAAAAATGTGTGATGAATATAAGGATAAATGGGTAAGTGGTTCTAATGATACCCTACAACATAAAAGGGATGAAAAACTAAATGAAATACTTAAATAATTAAGTATTTTTCCACTTATACCACATACTATATATTTCTGTATCTTTAAATATATCCTCGATAAACGATTGTGCCATCACTATTAGGTTATAGATATTATCATATCCGCCTTCTGATAAGGAATCAGACTCTTCACCAAGAATCTGTTTTAAAAACTCTTCATCAAAATTAATTATAGAATTTTTGAATCTACGCATACTATCACTTCGAGATCTTAGGTCTGGATAACTCAAAGATGGTAGTCCATCTTTTTGCATTGATTTTTCTGGATATGCATATAATACATACTTCATGCATTTTTTTAAAAATTCTAAATCTTGTAGACTATATCCTAGATATATTTTATATATTGACCTAATCTCATTAATCTTTCTTTTGTTTAATTCAAAATCAGTTGTAAGTAAATAATTTTTAATCTTATCTTTATCAATCTCTATGTCCTCTAATTTAGAAGATATATAATTTTCAATTTTAATACCTCCCTCCATTTTTTCATCTCTAAAATGATATTTACCATCTAAAGGATTTAATATAACATATTTGTTTAAAGTAATTACTTCACTACCATCTTCATAGGCAACTTTAACAAATAAATCACTAGATAAATTATCTGGAATAAAATCTTCATCTCCATGATAATTCACAAAAATAGTTGTGGCTTCTTCTTTATATACATAATCTTGAAGTGTTTCTGAATAGATACAATCATCAGCATAAAAACTACTACCCATCCATTCAGACCAACAGGTTTCTTCTCTTGGACTTGCGTAAATGTTTAAATATTCTAACCAAATAGCATCATCACCATAAACCCAATCGTCAGCATTTTCACAATAAATGGCCTCATCTCTATCAATATATTCTCCATGGTATTCAGACCAAACACCTTCATCATTGGTATATGATCCATCGGTATTTTGTAATTTATAGAGTCCATCATTTGGCCAAGCACCATCATTGTTTGATAGTTTAAAATTGACATAATCAAAAATATAAAAATTATCCATATATGGATACTTATCATATACCTCACTTATTAATTGAATCTCAGTTCTCTTCCAACCTTTAGATATATCAGTCCATCCCTTTGATGATGCATATCTTTTAAAAACTTCAACATCATAGTCATTTATTGTATAGACCCTATCCATTATAAATTCACCTGTAATGTCTCTCCAAATAATTGCTCTACCTAAAATTTTTGTTTTAGTTGAATCGGAATACATTATTAATAGATTACAAACCTCTGGATTTTTAACATAAATATCCAAATAAGATTGACATTTATCATATCTCATACAAGAGTTTCCTAATTGACCTCTCCTTTCTGAATAATTAGACTCTAAATACCATTTTCTGATATCTTCACCAGAAACTAAATCCATCTTTTGTTCAAGATTAAAATCAAAATCAAAAGCGGCTTTATAAGCATTTGTAAACTTTTCAATTGCTGAATCAGATACACTTATATTATTATCCTTGAAAATCTTTTTAGAAAATTTACCAACTTTTATCTCTCCTCTTTGGTCCGTCCATAATTGATTTTTATATAAATCATCATGTTGCCAAATATATTCTACCCAAGATTTTAAATCATCAAAGTTCTCAGGTTTTGGATGGCTATTACTATCATCATATTTTCTTTTAACTCTATTAACTTGAATAAATGATAACATATCATTTTTATCAGTCATATTAATAAGTGTTACATCAGATGACATTTGATTTGAATTTTCAGAATGCCTAATTGCAGATGCCAATCTAGCAACATCTAAGTCTTTAGATGTTTTTTCTATTTTGTATAGAAAGTCTCTAAGTTTTTTAGAATAGTATATTGGTAGACTTAACTTCGATTCGGATTCAAAGATGTATTCAAGAAAACTTTTTAACATAATAGTATATATAAAAAAATAACCTTATATTTGTTGTTGTGAAAAACTATGTTGTATATAGAGAGAAGTATTTTTTAGGTGATATCCATGGAGAGTGGAGTGTCATTCTAAACCACCTGCGTAAAGTTAGTGACTTTGACTTAGCTGAGAAAAGAAACATTTGTTATATTCAAGTTGGTGATTTTGGAATTGGTTATAATAAAGTAGAGATAGAATTTAGAAAACTTCAAGTTCTTAATGAAGAGCTAGCAAAAAGAGAAAGCGATTTGTTTATTATACGTGGTAATCACGATGATCCAGAATGGTTTCAAACTGATAAATATGACAAATATAAAGAACAATTAACTAATATTTTTTTTGTTCCGGATTATACTGTTCTTAATATTGACTGGGAGAATATACTTTTTGTTGGTGGTGCTGTGAGTATTGACCGAAATTACAATAAAATGTATGGTGGTAAATACTGGGAAGATGAAATTGTTAAATTTGACCTTGAACTTGTTAAAGGATTGAGAGATATCGATAGAATGATATGTCATACGAGCCCGGACTTTGTTGAGCCATTGACATTCAATAATCTTGTTTATAGATATGCTATGAATGATGATTTACTTTTAGGTGATTTAACAACTGAAAGGGGAAATATGACTAAATTAGTTACCGAAGTTATGAATAATAACAAATTAAAAGGATTCTACTATGGCCACTTTCATAGAAACTATAGATTCTATCACAATGAATGTGAATTTGTTTGTTTAGATATCAATACATTTAAAAATGTATAAAATAAAAAACCCACTCATTTGAGTGGGTTTTCTTTTATTTAAAGTTTTTGAAACTTTTTATTTCATCTTCTAAATCTTTATTCGCTAATTGTCCTTCTGTTTCATCAAATGATGGTTCTGACTCATCAGGATTACCATGATTATTTAAAAAATTATAAACATGCTCTAGATTTTCAGCAGCAACAGATATATGATCAGATGCCCAATCGTGCTCACTTAATATTGCATCAATTTTAGACTCATCCATTTGAAGTAAATCATCAATCATATTTTTCATTGTTTCTAAATTACCAAAGAACATATAGTTTTCAGTTTCTTGATGTTCTTTTAGACCTTTAAGAGTTTTAGCCAGTTGTAATTGTCTAAATTTAGTTAAATCTTTTTTACCTAATCCTTGAACACCAGGCTTAGAAGAATCTTTATCCTTCTTTTTTAATTTTGCCAACTCTTCTTGAATTTCAGATTTAGTGATTTTCTCACCTTCACCTTTTTTCATTTCTTTACGAAGAGCTCCTGGTCTTTTAATGGCATCTTTAATCCATTTTTCACCTTTAGATTCATAAGTGCCTTCTGCACTATCAGAATTAGCCATTCTACACATTTCAGCTAATTCATAATCAGAACAACCTTCAAGTTCTTCCATTGCATATCCACAATTACAAAGCATGTCACACATTGCCTCTCTAGACATACCTTCTTCGTGAGATTCAAATCTTTTTAGAAATTTCATTTTTTTTGTTTCATTTTTTTCTTCCTACGGATGAAGTTTTTTTTTTAATGTCCTTTGTCCACTCTTTGGATTGATTGGATATATAATCAGTCGCCATTCTATGTGTATTTGCTACAGGATCGTTATCTGATGTGTTAGATGGAAACAGTCGTGAAGCCATATTATTAAAAGAACTAAATGACATAACCGAACTAGCCATACCTGGTGCTTGAATTGAAGATGTTGCTTCTGATATTTCAGAGCCTTGTCTAAATTTAGTTATCTCACCACCTTTAATATTTCTATCAGTAGTTTTATGTAGTGATAATTTTAACTCATGATCAAAGTCATGTGAAAGTGCTGATTTTTCTTTAAAAACTTTTCTAACGTGTTCAACATTCTTTGGGTCATCATCAGAAAATCCAATAGAAACCGATTTAGCTCCAACCTTTCTACCAAACTCATTACATTTTTCAATGAATTCATCAAGAGCTAATTCTTTAGCGTGTTCTGGGTTAGATGCACTGGCTTCTCCAAATTCTAATTTAAATGAATCAGAACTAACACCATAGAAATCACAATGGTCTAAATAAACTTGTATTAGTGGAGTTTTTGATATATCGCCTTTTGGTATTCTATCATAATCAGTATCTTGTCCAAAGATATAAGCGTGTTTTAAACAGTTATTATACATTAGATACTTATCATCTTCTGACAAAACATTGTCAATTATATACTCAACTGTTTTCCTCATTGTTTCAGGTTCGTGTCCTCTAGCAGTAACGATGGAGAAGATAGAACCTTCTTTTAAACAATTTACAAACTTTTCCCAAGATGGTCCTAAATCTCTATTTTGAATAGCTTTTTTAGTATCTTCTAGGAAAATGGCAGAGCCTTTAGGTCCACTATCTCTAAATCCTGAAAATGCAACTTCTGGATTATTATCTCTAAGTCTATAATTATCTTTGTCATTTCTAACAACAGCAAATTCAGCAGTGGATACCTCAACTGGTTCCCAGCCATCCCCGACTTTTTTATCCATAAGGATGGTTGTTGGCATGTGTAAAATATTATCATCCCAATCAAATGCAAAGTAATGCAATTCTGATCCAGAAAGTGACTCTTTAAAAATGCTGAATTTTAATATTGACATTATATTATTTTCTTTTTTTAAGAAAAGATTGGAAAGATTCTAATTTACTTCCTTCTTCCTCTTCTTCTTGAGATTCTTCTTCCTCTTCTTCCTCTTCTTGGAAATCTTCTTCCTCTTCTTCACCAAATGGCATCATTTCACCCATTTCTTCAGACTCTTCTTCATCTTGTGATTCTTCCTCTTCGAAATCATCAAAATCTTGAACTTCTTGAGCGTCTTCCTCATCAGATTGTGCGCCAGATTGTATCTCAAACTCTTCAATAACTTCTTCATCTTTAACTGCACTAACAGTGATAAGACCGTCAATCTCTTCGATAACGATTTCAAAACCGTTTATTTCAATTGTAGTTTTCATATTATTTACTATTTTTTTTTATATATTATTTATTAGAAGTGAATTTTTAACTCATCTTCTAGTAATTCTATATATTAGATTAAGTTCAAACCCATTAGATAGTCTATAGTATTTATGACCAAGACGAGTTCCGTTAGAACTAAATAGAAAAGAATATGTTAGTCTATTTGAAATATGATTATGTAATCCAGCCTTAAACATCATTCCCATTTTTGAAGATTTTTCATTTAAATAATAAGAATAAACAGGACCCACCTCATAAATAAATGTTTGATGATTTGTTGATGCTTGTGTAAATAAAAGTGGAACCTCAATAAATGAATAAGTAGTATTAATGGAGTAGATATCTTTAAAATTACTACCTGGAGTTGGATCATAAACTATCTTCTGAGAAGAAGTCGATTTTAAAATTGATATTTTAACACCATATTGTCTGGATTGATAATATGAAAATCTATCTCTCTTGAATAAAAGACCACTTAAACCATAACTGGTAGACCTATTAAATAATTTAGACTCATTTCTGAAATCAGTAAATGATGAGTTTTCATCAAATACAACCGAGTTGCCATAAAAATAGGTAGGCGATAATTGAAAACTTATCCTACTTTGAGAAAATAAGGCACAAGGAAATAGTAGTAGAAAAATTAGTATAAACCTTTTCATAGATTTAACAAAGCTTTCATGTATATATTATAGGTAAAATAAACTTAAATCCTTATTCCGTCTATAATAAGAAAAAATTGATATATGGATTTCAAAAATTACGCAACGAAACATTTGAATATAAATAGTCTCTATTTTGATGACTACTTTAAAAAAACTTCAAAAAAATCCAGTCAGTTTCTAGATGATGGATTCTCACCATCTTTATTTGATGTTTTTTCAAAAATGCTTAATGATAGAATTATATTTCTAAATACAGATTTAGAATCCGGAGTTTGTAATTTAATTAAAGCACAGCTTTTATATTTAGAAAATATATCAGATGATGATATTTCAATTTATATTGACTCACCAGGTGGTTCTGTTTATAGTGGACTGGGTCTTTTAGATGTTATGGAATATATTAAACCAGATATCGAGACAATCAATACCGGATTGGCAGCTTCAATGGCAGCTGTTATTCTTTGCTCAGGAACTATTGGTAAAAGAAAGGCTTTAAAAAGAAGTAGAACAATGATACATCAACCTCTAGGGTATGGTGGATGGGTTCAACAAGCATCTGATATGGAAATTGAGGCTAGAGAAATCAATGATCTAAAAAGAGAGTTATATGAGATTATATCTGATAGAACCGGTCAGAAATATGATAAAGTCTATAAAGATGGTGATAGAGATTATTGGATGAGTGCCAAATCAGCCAAAGAATATGGAATGATTGATGACATCATAACAAAAAGAAAAAAATAATATGATTTTCTTTACACCTGATATAGGAACACTTCTTAAATTAGAAGAAGATTGGGCATTTACACTTTTTTTAGAGTATAGAAATAGAGAACTCTTTAATAAATTAAAGAGTTTAAATAAAATAGATGATGTAAATAAAAATCAAATTATCGACTTGCCTAAGGGACTAGTTATTAAAGTAGATAGAGTCTATATAAGAAAAGGTTTATCACAATACAGTTCAATAACCTTCACAATTCCTAAACCAAAGACAAAATCTGATAAATTAGAAATGCCTTACAATATGGATTATGCTGGTTCTAAATTTTGGGTCAAGCTACACGAATGTAATGGAATTGAGTTCTCACCTTTAATTGGTAATAAAGAAACATTTGAATCATTTCAAAGTATCTTTCAAGAAATTGAAAGAGAGGCTTCTGAAAAATTTGGAGTTCATAAATGCACACAATTATTATCATCAATTAATAGAGCACTGGGACCAGGTAAAAATATTAATAACTTTAAAACAAATCTAAGAATAGACCAATTTTTAAATGTAATTATGACTAAAATAAAAGATGATGACCTATTATCAGATTATATTAAAATAAAATTTAAAAAAGAAATAAGAGACTTTAAGATTAGACAGATTATTTAATTATATTTAATATATATACCAATATGATAATTTTAAACTTCAATAAATTCAAAGTATTGGAACTCCATAAAATGGACAATTTGTTAAAACAGTTAAAAGTATATGAACTCTTAGTAGAAGATAATGAGGGCAAACATTTTATTAAATGTAGATTATCTGAATATGGATGGTCTTTGCATAGAGAAGTAATATACTATCAATTTACAGTAGTGGAATCAGATTCCGAGAATTATAGAATAGGTGGTGAAATGATTTTAGGATTGAACTTTGATGGAAGAGAGAATCAATTTCACTTTTATCCTTACTTCAATGAAGTAAGTCCCAATCAAATGGTTGAAAAAACAATCAAAGCTTTTATTAAAATAGTTTAAATAAAAAAACCTCTGAGTAAATCAGAGGTTTTAAATTATTCACCACTTTGTGGTTTAGATTTAGGTTTTCTTCTTCTTGGCTTTGGTTTAC
>Ga0214919_10003236_pt1 | contig 24830 bp, 25 predicted proteins | sample LL1503_MetaG_FD_177994 | JGI IMG/M metagenome (GOLD analysis project Ga0214919, IMG submission 177994) | Freshwater microbial communities from Lake Lanier, Atlanta, Georgia, United States - LL-1503 | ecosystem: Environmental > Aquatic > Freshwater > Lake | place: USA: Georgia | collected... | reverse complement strand
ATCTCGTTCCTCTTCGGACTTCTACTCTCGATCATCATGCATATAGGTATGGGGGATGTGAAACTAATTTCCATACTCATTCCTCTGATCGGCAAAGATCACATTCTCGATGTCACACAGCTATTGATCTGTATTTCCGTGACATCAATAGTGGCCGCTGCAATTACAGTTCTAAAGAAAGGCACAATATCCGTCACCATTCCTTGGGCCCCATCACTTTTCGCAGCCTCAATCCTTTATTTGGCGACACAATAGGTGCGTTATCTGCAAGAATAGGCGCATGAGATGGTTGACTGCAGGCGAATCCCACGGACAAGCTTTGAGCGCCATTCTGGAAGGAATGCCTGCCTCAGTTGTTATCACGAGTGCGGATATTGATAAGCATCTTGCTCGCAGACGACTTGGATTCGGTCGTGGTGCACGACAGAGTTTTGAAAGTGACAAAGTTACGATTCTTGGCGGAGTACGTCTTGGTCTTACACAGGGTGGACCGATTGCAATTCAGGTAGGAAATACTGAATGGCCTAAATGGGAAAAAGTCATGTCGGCAGATCCAATCGATCCTTCGGAGATCGAAAGCCTTGCACGTAATGCACCTCTAACAAGACCGCGACCAGGTCATGCTGATTTGGTTGGGATGCAAAAATACGATTTGGATGATGCGCGTCCAATTTTGGAACGAGCGAGTGCGCGCGAAACGGCAGCCAGAGTTGCTCTCGGTGCCGTTGCTCGTGCTTTTCTAGAACAAAGCGTTGGGATCACAATCATTAGTCATGTTTTATCGATTGGTGCTGCTCGAGTTCCAGATACAACGCCGCTACCGAATGCTGATGATTTAGATCGAATAGATGCCAATGAAGTTCGTTGCGCAGATCCTGCATCGAGTGCAGCGATGATCAAAGAGATCGAATCTGCCCACCGTGACGGAGATACTTTGGGCGGAGTAGTTGAAGTTCTAGCGTTCAACATGCCGCCCGGACTTGGTTCTCACGTTCATTGGGATCGTCGCTTGGATGCAAAACTTGCTGCGGCGGTTATGGGAATTCAGGCTATCAAGGGTGTTGAAATCGGCGATGGATTTACAACTGCAGCTCGTCGCGGCTCTGTTGCTCATGATGAAATTGAAAAGAATGCACAAGGTGTAATCGTTCGTCGCACTGATCGCGCGGGTGGCACAGAAGGTGGAATGTCTAACGGCGAAATCCTTCGCGTTCGAGCAGCCATGAAGCCAATATCAACGGTTCCTAAAGCTCTAGACACTATAGATGTTGCTACTGGTGAAGCTGCCAAAGCTATAAATCAACGTTCTGATGTGTGTGCTGTTCCCGCCGCAGGAGTTGTTGCAGAGGCAATGGTTGCTCTTGTATTAGCAGAGGTTGTCTTAGAAAAATTCGGGGGCGATAGCGTTACTGAGACTAAACGAAATTTCAATTCATATATAAAGAATCTAAATTTCAAATAAGAATGACATTAGTAATTTTGCTTGGAGCACCAGGTTCTGGAAAGAGCACAGTTGGGGCCTTGCTTGCTCGAGAGCTCAAATTAGCCTTTGTTGATACCGACAAAGTGATCGAAAATATTGCAGGCAAAACTGTTTCTCAAATATTTGTAGATGATGGCGAAGATATTTTCAGAGCGCATGAATTAGAGGTTCTGGAGAGTCAATTGCGGGCCAAGGATACTGTTCTATCTTTGGGTGGGGGAGCACCGATATCTCTAACTGCTCAGAGCCTGCTAAAGAATTCAAAGAGTGTAAAGATATTTCTAGATGTTTCTCTTTCCGTTGCAGCTCCTCGAGTTGGTTTCAACAGAGATCGCCCTTTGCTTCTCGGCAATCCTCGCGCGCAATGGCAGTCACTTTTAGATAAACGTCGCCCTATTTACGAGGATGTTGCTGATCACTGCATTAAGGTAGATGGATTGAAGGCGAATACGATCGTTGCGCAGATTGTGGAGTTACTCAAATGAGCACCATAACTATCAAGGCAGATCGCGAATCGCAAGTTTATATAATCAACGGGCAATGGGATCTAACGCTCGAGAGCGCGCTAGAGGGAAGGGCGCGCGCGGCATTTATTGTTAGTGAAACAATCGCCGGTCTAGTCAATTTCGAAATTGAATCAGAGACTGATATTCATATTTTTACGATACCCGATGGCGAAGAAGGCAAAAGCGCGGCAACTCTTCTGAAGTTGTGGAATTGGTTAGGCGCTGCAGGATTTACGCGCAGCGACATCATCATCGGTATTGGCGGTGGGGCGACAACCGATATCGCTGGATTCGCAGCTGCAACGTGGCTGCGTGGAATTGATTGGATTGCAGTTCCAACAAGTGTGGCTGGCATGGTTGATGCCGCCATAGGCGGAAAAACTGGAATGAATAGTGATTATGGAAAGAATCTCATTGGTTCATTCCATTCTCCAATGAGCGTCATAGTCGACATTGCTTGGCTAACAACGCTGTCAGATCGTGATTTTTCCGCAGGTCTAGCAGAAGTTATCAAATGCGGTTTCATTGCGGATAAGCGCATTCTTGAACTTGTAAAAAGAAAGAATCTTGAAGAAATCCGTAGAGATAATTCTCTACTGACTGAACTCATTACATTGGCAATAAAGGTAAAAGCCTCCGTTGTGAGTGAAGATTTTAAGGAGACTTTCCATCGTGAAATTCTCAATTATGGCCATACGCTTGCTCATGCAATTGAGATTGATAGCAAGTATTCGCTTCGTCACGGAGAAGCAGTTTCAATCGGAATGGTCTTCGCAGCAGAGCTTTCCCACAAACATGGCTCACTCTCCTCCGATGTTGTTGAACTGCACCGCACGATATTGAGTTCTCTGAATTTGCCAATCACTTATGAGGCTTCAGCATGGGTTCGTTTATTACCCCTTCTTTCCTTGGATAAAAAGGCTCGCGGGCGCACTATTAGATTTGTGCTTCTTGAGGCTCTTGAAAAAACTACTCGCTTAGAATCTCCGGGTGAGCGCGAGTTAGCAGCAATATATGAGAGAGTAAGCAAATGAAAATTCTAGTAATAAATGGCCCGAATCTTGCTCGCTTAGACATTCGTGACTCATCCATCTATGGAGACCTCAATTACAAAGAATTAGTGATGTTGATCGAAGCTAGTGCTAAGAGCAATGGTTTTGAAGCAGACGTTCGTCAAAGCGATGATGAAGCGACAATAGTTGGTTGGTTACACGAGGCTGCAGATTCAAAAACTCCAGTCATTATTAATCCTGCTGCATTCACGCATTATTCATATGCAATACGCGATGCTGCAGAGCTTGTGAAAGCTCCACTCATTGAAGTGCATCTATCCAATCCAATGTCACGTGAAGAATTTAGACATACATCGGTTATCTCGGGTGTGGCAACAGGGACAATCGCAGGATTTGGTCCAAATTCTTACGCCCTTGCTTGTGTCGCGCTAAAAAACCTTCTCAAATAGGAGAGGCGTGCGGTAAACGCGCTACATTTTCGAAGGTATCCTTACTCTATTGATTACCGAAATCGGTAGCCAGCCAGCGGGAAAATCTGCAGAGGCTGTGAAAATATGAAAGCGCGAGGCGATTCACCGTGGCAACAACTAATGATCTAAAAAATGGCATGACTCTCGATATTGATGGTCAGCTATGGAATGTCATCGAATTCCAACATGTGAAGCCAGGTAAAGGTCCAGCATTCGTTCGCACAAAGATGCGTCAAGTTCTTACAGGCAAGGTTGTAGAAAAGACCTTCAATGCCGGAGTAAAGGTAGAAGTTGCTATTCTCGAAAAGCGCGAAATGAATTTTCTTTACAAAGAGGGTGAAGACTTTGTGTTCATGGATAACAAAACCTATGATCAAATGTTGATTTCTTCTGCGACTGTTGGTGAATCAGCCAATTACATGCTGGAAAATACTGAGGCAATTGTTGCTGTGCATGAAGGCAATCCTCTCTATATTGAACTTCCGGCCTCTGTAACTTTAACAATTACTTATACAGAGCCAGGCCTACAAGGCGATCGCTCTTCAGGTGGAACCAAACCGGCAACAGTTGAGACTGGAATAGTTGTTCAGGTTCCTCTCTTCATCAAGCAGGATGAAAAGATTCTTGTTGATACTCGAGATGGTTCATATCTCGGTCGAGCAAACTAGTGTCCGCACGCTCCAAAGCGCGAAAGCAAGCGTTAGATATTCTTTTTGAATCAGATATTCGGGGAAGTGTTGCCTTAGATATTCTTCTATCCCGCGATGTGATTGAAAAAGGACCCGATGCGCGTCCAATTCGTGAATATACTCGCGAAATTATCAATGGAGTAAGTGAACATCGTCGCAAAATTGATGAATTGATTGCAACGTATGCACAAGGCTGGGATATGGATCGTTTGCCTGCTGTTGATCGTAGCATCTTGCGCATTGGCATCTATGAAATTATTTGGGCTAACACTCTTCCTGATGCGGTAGCGATTGATGAAGCGCTCACATTAGCGAAAGAACTTTCCACCGATGAGTCCGCTGGCTATATTCATGGCGTTCTTGGAAAGATAGCCTCAATCAAAGAGAGTATTTCAATCTAAAGCTATTTGATCAGTAGACCTTCAATGGATAACCATTGACGCACGTAACCGATCTCCTGCCTGCATATCAGAGCAATTATTCGAAGATCGGATTCGCGAATAGATATTATTTGACCATTCCAATCTCCACGAAGGTGTGCAAGGCTAGTGAGGAAATGTGCAAGCACTGCAATATCTGTATCGCTTTCGCCACGCTTACGTGCTTTTTGAAAATCGATTGTGCTCTTAGCTTCTAAGGGAGTGCGGCTATTTTTATACCCTGACATCAATTCATCTACTGGGACTTCATAGAAAGTTGCCAATTGGATAATCTTCTTCACGCTCAATGCTCGGGCGCCGCGTTCATAGGAACCAAGAACAACGCTTCCGATAGCTCCCTTAGTCAAGCGTTCGACATCTAAAAGGGTGAGCCTTTTCCGCATACGAAGTTCACGAAGACGTGCTGCAATCTCTTCGATACGCGGTTGAATGATTAAATTTGTAGTTGTCATGGCCGAAGACTATGAAATTTGGGCATTCACCCAATGCGATATCCACAGATTCCAAGCGCTCGTGGTAAAGTTCGCGGCACATCCTTTAACGACCCGTCCTGCGAGGCGGGGAAGGAGAACTAAATGAGTGCTGCCCTGTCGGCGCAAGAGATAACGCGAGCTCTAACGCGCATCTCTCACGAAATACTTGAAAAAAATAGCGGCTCCTCAAATCTCACCTTATTGGGGATTCCAACGCGCGGGGCTCACATTGCTAGCCGCATTGCCAAAATCATCAACTCAATTGAGTCTACTGATGTACCTGTCGGCACTCTTGATATCACTTTGCACCGAGACGATTTACGCATGCGCCCTCCGAGGGCACTTATGCCCACAGTTATTCCGCCCGCAGGAATTGATGGGCGCGATGTCATTCTCATTGATGATGTTCTCTTCAGCGGGCGAACAATTAGAGCAGCACTTGATGCACTAGGTGAAATTGGACGACCAAAGAGTGTCCAATTAGCGATCCTGGTAGATCGCGGACACAGAGAATTGCCGATTCGGGCTGACTTTGTTGGAAAAAATATTCCAACAGCTCGTACACAAAATGTAAAAGTAAATTTGAGTGAGACAGATGGAGCGGATGAAGTTCTCGTAAGTGAAGGTGAGAACAAATAATGCGCCATTTACTATCAATCTCGGATCTCTCAAAAGATGAAGCAGTGTTGATTCTAGATACTGCAATTGAAATGTCGCGAGCAAGTGATGGGCCAATGAAAAAGCTACCCACACTTCGAGGTCGCACGATAGTTAATCTCTTTGCAGAAGACTCAACTCGTACTCGTATCTCATTTGAAGCGGCCGCAAAGAGATTATCTGCAGACGTTATCAATTTTGGTGCCAAGGGTTCATCACTGAGTAAGGGTGAATCTCTCAAAGATACTGCTTTGACATTGCAAGCCATGGGCGCTGATGCCGTCATTATCCGACACTCGGCATCGGGCGCCCCTGCTCGTCTTGCTGATTCAGCGTGGATGACCGGAAGCGTTATCAATGCAGGCGATGGAACACATGAGCATCCAAGTCAGGCGTTACTCGATGCATTCACGATTCGCAAACATTGCACTAAAGGTGGTGGAGATTTAGAGGCTCTTCGAATAGGAATTGTTGGTGATGTTCTACATTCTCGAGTTGCTCGTTCGAATGTTCTTTTGCTGTCACTCTTAGGAGCTCACGTGACTTTGATAGCTCCACCAACACTTCTTCCCTTTGGTGTCGAGAGTTGGCCAGTAGACATTTCGTATGATTTCGATTCAGTGTTACCAACATTGGATGCGGTAATGATGTTGCGAGTACAACAAGAGCGTATGTCAGATCTTTTCTTTCCAAATGCGCGTGAATATTCGCGCTATTTCGGTCTCAATAGAGATCGCATGCACACGATGAAATCAAACTCAATTGTTATGCATCCAGGCCCAATGAATCGCGGCCTCGAGATAACTGCCGATGTTGCAGATAGCGCACGTTCTGTAATTGTTGAACAAGTTTCTAATGGCGTGAGTGTTCGAATGGCAATTCTTTATCTTCTTCTAGCGGGAGCACCAAGTGAGATTGGAGCGAATATATGACTCAGTCATACATTCTCAAAGGTGGGTTATTACCCAATGGAACAAAGAGCGATATTGCAATCAGGGATGGCCTTATCTCTGCAATAGGCACATCATTAGATGCAAGTGGAAGTGAGATTTTCGATATTTCTAATTGCGTGGTGCTCCCTGGCCTCGTGGATTTGCATACTCACCTTCGCGAACCAGGTCGTGAAGATTCAGAGACTGTTCTTTCGGGTTCTCGAGCAGCAGTAAGAGGTGGCTTCACAGCTATTTCTGCAATGGCAAATACATCTCCAGTTGCAGATACAGCCGGTGTTGTTGAGCAAGTATTTCGTTTAGGGCAAGAAGCAGGTTTATGTGATGTATTTCCAGTTGGAGCGGTGACTCAAGGACTTGAGGGGGAGAAGCTCTCTGAAATGGGAGCGATGGCCAATTCCATCGCAAAAGTTAGAGTCTTTAGTGATGACGGCCATTGTGTTTCAGATCCATTGGTAATGCGCCGTGCATTGGAGTATGTAAAACAATTTGGGGGAGTTATCGCCCAACATGCACAAGAGCCGCGACTAACTGTTGGTTCGCAAATGAATGAGGGAATTATCTCTGCCAAACTCGGCCTCAAAGGCTGGCCAGCGATTGCTGAAGAGTCAATTATTGCGCGCGATGTTTTACTTGCCGAACATGTATCTTCACGTCTTCATATTTGTCATGTGACTACTGCTGGGGGCGTTGAGATTATTCGTTGGGCAAAGGCTCGTGGCATTGATGTCACTGCCGAAGTTACTCCTCACCACTTACTTCTCACTGATGATCTTGCAACTTCTTATGATCCGATCTATAAAGTAAATCCACCGCTACGTACGCAAAAAGATGTGACGGCTTTACGTGAGGCGCTAGCAGAGGGCATCATCGATATTGTTGCAACAGATCATGCTCCTCATCCAGCCGAGACTAAAGAATGCGAGTGGCAAGAGGCCTCATTTGGAATGCTCGGATTGGAAACTGCACTCTCCATCGTTATGCAGACCATGATTGAAACTGGCTTGATGAATTGGGAGGAAGTTGCCGATCGTCTCTCGATAGCACCCGCACGCATTGGTGGATATAGCGACCACGGTCAAGAAATTGCGGTTGGAAAGATCGCTCACTTGTGCGTGATCAATCCAACCGCATCATGGAGGGTCGATCGAGACCTTGTAGCCTCTCGTAGCCGCAATACTCCATTCCATGGAATGGAGTTTCCAGGTGTTGTTAAACATACATTTTTCAAGGGAGTGAAGCGATGACAAAAGCATTCTTCGTTCTCGATGATGGTCGAATATTCGAGGGACGTTCATGGGCTGCAACCGGTAAAACATTTGGCGAAGCTGTATTTCAAACAGGTATGACTGGTTATCAAGAGACACTCACAGATCCTTCGTATCACAAGCAGGTCGTTGTAATGACAGCACCGCATATAGGAAATACGGGAGTAAATTCTGAAGATAATGAATCTTCGAAAATTTGGGTTGCAGGTTTTGTAGTTCGAAATCCATCCTCTCTAACTTCCAATTGGCGAAGTGAAAATGATTTAGAAGCAGAGATGATTTCTCAAGGAGTAGTTGGTATTGCAGGAGTAGATACACGAGCTATTACGCGGCACTTGCGCGATAGAGGAGCCATGCGTGTGGGTATTTTCTCTGGCTTAGAGTTGACTCGAGAAGAGATGGTTGTAGAAGTTAGAAAAGTTCCGGCTATGTCTGGGGCCTATCTCTGTGAAGATGTATCTACGGAAAAACCGTATATCGTGAAAGCAGTTGGTGAGAAGAAATTCAAAGTTGCTGCAATCGATCTTGGAATCAAGGCGGCAACGCCTCGCGCTTTGGCGGCACGTGGTGTTGAAGTTCATGTTATTCCATACAACTCGACAATTGAGCAAATAAAGTCGCTCAATCCCGATGGTGTCTTCTTATCAAATGGCCCTGGTGATCCATCAACTATGCAAGATGTCGTTGAGACTGTTCGAGAAATTCTCAATGCAGAGATTCCTATCTTTGGAATCTGCTTTGGTCACCAAATCCTAGGTCGCGCTTTAGGATTTGAAACGTACAAATTGCAGTTCGGTCATCGTGGGATAAATCAGCCTGTCATGGATAAAAATACGAAACGTGTTGAGATTACAGCGCATAATCATGGTTTCGCATTGAAAGCACCAACGGATGCAATTTTCACAACAGTCTATGGTCCAGGAGAAGTCACTCACGTCTGTCTCAACGATGGTGTTGTTGAAGGATTGCAATTGTTAGAACGTGGTGCGTTTAGCGTGCAGTATCACCCAGAAGCTGCAGCTGGACCGCATGATGCTTCATATCTATTTGATCGCTTCATTGATTTGATGAGCAAGTATCAGACTATGCATAACAGTGGAGTTGGTGCCTGATGCCTGTAGATACATCAATCAAAAGCGTTTTAGTAATTGGTAGCGGCCCTATTGTTATCGGTCAAGCCTGTGAATTTGATTATTCTGGAACACAAGCATGCCGTGTTCTGCGAGCTGAAGGAATTCGAGTCATTCTCGTGAATTCAAATCCAGCAACGATTATGACGGATCCTGAATTTGCGGATGCGACGTATATCGAACCGATTACACCTGAATTTATTGAAATGATCATTGCGAAAGAGAAGCCGGATGCAGTCCTTGCAACACTTGGAGGACAAACCGCCCTCAATGCTGCTATTGGTTTATTCAAACGAGGAACGTTAGCTAAGTATGGTGTGAAACTTATCGGTGCTGATGTTGCAGCTATTGAGCGCGGCGAAAATCGTGAACTCTTCCGCGGAATCGTCGAGAAAGTCGGCGGAGAATCAGCGCGTTCTGCCATTTGTCACACCATGGAAGAAATTTTGGAAGCTGTAAAAGTTCTCCATTATCCAGTCGTTGTGCGCCCTTCTTTTACTATGGGCGGCCTTGGGTCAGGTATCGCATTTACTGAAGAAGAACTTCATCAGATTGCAGGCGCAGGGTTGCGCCATAGTCCAACATCAGAAGTTTTACTGGAAGAATCGATTATCGGGTGGAAAGAATATGAACTCGAGGTTATGCGCGATCGTCTCGATAATGTAGTAATCGTATGTACCATCGAAAATCTGGACCCTATGGGCGTTCACACAGGTGATTCAATTACGGTTGCTCCATCTATGACGCTCACAGATGTTGAGTATCAAAAATTACGAAATCTCTCAATGGATATCATCCGAGAAGTAGGGGTAGATACTGGTGGTTGCAATATCCAATTTGCAGTTCATCCAGATAATGGCCGCATCATTGTTATTGAAATGAATCCTCGCGTATCTCGCTCCAGCGCTCTAGCATCGAAGGCCACAGGTTTTCCTATTGCAAAAATTGCGACCAAGTTGGCTATTGGATACTCGCTCGATGAAATTCAAAATGACATTACGAAAGTAACACCTGCATCATTTGAGCCGACTTTAGATTATGTAGTAGTCAAAGTTCCTCGCTTTGCTTTTGAGAAATTTCCTGATGCAGATCCTCGACTTACGACGACTATGAAAAGCGTTGGGGAAGCAATGGCAATCGGGCGCTCGTTCCCAGAAGCTCTTATGAAGGCCCTGAGATCTCTGGAGCGAAAAGAAGCAATATTTACCTGGCCTGCCCAAGTCAGTATTCAAGAACGCGATGCACTTCTTACATCTTCAAAGATTCCGACTGAATATAGATTGCAGCAAGTTCAAAAGGTGCTGTGGTTTGGCGCATCAATCGACGAGGTTTACGCTGCAACAAGGATCGATAAATGGTATTTGAACCAAATCGAAATGATTAATGAACGGGCAAAGCTCATCGCACAGCCAGGAGAATTGACGCCGGAAATAATCAAAATCGCTAAAGAGTTTTCTTTCTCGGATGCTCAAATTGGGTCACTCCGAGGAATTTCGGAGGAAGATGTACGTAAAGTACGTCAACATTATGGGATTAGACCTGTTTACAAAACAGTAGATACATGTGCTGCTGAATTCGAAGCATTCACGCCTTATCACTACTCGAGTTATGAAGAAGAGAGTGAAGTTCGTCCTCGTACTAAACCCGCGGTGATTATTTTGGGAAGTGGCCCTAATCGAATCGGTCAAGGAATTGAATTTGATTATTCTTGTGTGCACGCATCGTTTGCTCTGCGTGATGCTGATTTCGACACAATTATGATTAATTGCAATCCTGAAACCGTTTCAACCGACTATGACACAAGTAGTCGTCTCTACTTCGAACCGCTCACTCTCGAAGATGTATTAGAAGTCGTTCATGCTGAATCTTTGGCTGGTCCGCTACTCGGAGTTATTACGCAACTTGGGGGACAGACACCCCTGGGACTTGCTGCCGGCCTGAAAAACGCTGGCGTCACGATTCTTGGTACAAGTCCCGAAGCGATTAATTTGGCTGAAGAGCGCGGGGCATTTGGTGATGTGCTCAAAGAGCAGGGATTGATGGCACCTGAGTATGGAATGGCTGCGTCTCAACTAGAAGCAATTTCTATCGCTACGCGTATCGGTTATCCAGTTTTAGTTCGCCCATCTTTTGTTCTAGGTGGTCGAGGCATGGAAATTGTTTATGACGATGAATCTCTTGCTAGCTTCATCTCCCGCGCAACAGATATAACTCCCGATCGCCCTGTACTCGTTGATCGTTTTCTTGATAGCGCAATTGAAATTGATGTTGATGCGCTCTATGACGGAGAAGAATTATTTCTAGGTGGCGTAATGGAACATATTGAAGAAGCCGGTATCCATTCGGGAGATAGTGCATGCGTACTACCTTCGATGACAATGTCGAAGGATCAGCTTCTTGAAATTCGTCGTGCAACTCTAAAGATTGCAACTGGTGTTGGGGTTCGCGGTCTTATCAATATTCAATTTGCAGTTGCACATGATGTTCTCTACGTCTTAGAAGCTAATCCTCGTGCCTCGCGCACAGTTCCATTTGTTAGCAAAGCAACCGGAGTTCCATTAGCAAAAGCGGCTGCGAGGATCTCGGTGGGTGCCACAATCGCGCAACTTCGAACAGAGGGAATTCTGCCAAAAGATGGTGACGGAATCGCTCATGGAATTTCCGTAAAGGAAGCAGTATTACCGTGGAATAGATTCCGCAGAAGTGATGGCCGTGGAGTCGACGCCGTACTCGGACCTGAAATGCGTTCGACAGGTGAAGTAATGGGAATTGCTGACTCGTTTGGTGAAAGTTATGCAAAGAGTCAGATCAGCGCATTCGGTCCTTTGCCAAAGAGTGGCAAAGTTTTCGTATCGCTTGCCGATAAGGATAAAAATTCAGGTATTGCACCTGCACGCGAACTTGCAGCTTTAGGCTTCACGATTTTGGCAACTGTCGGGACGTCACAATTCTTGGCGGGCCATGGAATTACTTCTACACACGTGCGTAAGAATTCTCAAGGAAGTGGCCCATTAGGTGAGCCAACTATTGTAGAAATTCTCAATTCTGGAGATATTTCTCTTGTGATCAATACGCCGGTCGGCCGAGGGACGCGTCAAGATGGATGGGCTATTCGTACTGCAGCAATCCAACGATCAGTGCCATGCATTACTACAACAGCCGGTTTCGCAGCAGCAGTGCAGGGTATTCGCGCGCTACAACGTGAAGATCTTTCCGTAAAACCTATTCAAAGTTGGTTGCAATCCTGATGACTTCGATAAATAAGAACGCAGCACAATTACGAGCAACAATCGTAGGAAATAAACTCGTAGGGCAGTACCACCAAATACTTATAAGTGTTGGAGATCTAGTAGATAAGTGCAAGCCGGGAAATTTCGTGGCGATAAGCGTTGGTGGCGATTCTTCCAAAATGATTCTACGTCGTGCATTCGCTATCTCGCGTGTTGCACACAGCACCTCTTTTGGTGGAACTATGGAACTCATCGTCGCTCTACATGGTCAAGGAAGTAAATGGTTGTGTGCACAACCTGAAGGCGCAATCATTGATTTGGTTGCACCACTTGGTAGCGCATTTGGAATTCCAACTGAGCCTGTTCAGGCTCTCCTAGTTGGAGGTGGCTACGGCTCTGCACCACTTTTCGGGTTAGCTGAAGTATTGAAAAGTCGTGGCTGCAAAGTTGACATGCTCTTAGGTGCGAGCACTTCAAGCAAAATATATGCACCGATGGAGGGCAAGCGCTCTGTTAATTCACTTCGAATATATACAGAAGATGGATCCATGGGAATCGCAGGAAAAGTTACCGACCCAATTTCAGAATTGATCTCAGATCTAGATGTCGCGGTTATTTACTCTTGTGGACCAATGGGTATGCTTGCAGCTATCTCAGCTATTACTGCAGATAAAGATGTTGTTCATCAATGCGCGGTAGAAGAGTCAATGGCTTGTGGAATTGGTATTTGTATGACATGTGTTTTACCAGTTCGTAACGAGGATAAGTCAATATCGATGGTGCGTAGTTGCATTGATGGTCCTGTGATGGATGGCGCTCACGTCATGTGGGATCTAGTCGGTAAGAATCCCACGGTGACACAATGAGCGTTGCCGACCTTTCAACGACTTTTAGTAATGCCTGGTTTCCAACACCTGTATTTACGGCAAGTGGTTGCGCTAGCTCAGGCAAAGAATTAGCGCAGTTCTTCCCACTGAAAGATATCGGCGCAGTTGTCACGAAATCGATAATGAATAAGGCGCGTTTAGGAAGACCAACTCCACGAATGGCAGAGACTCCAAGTGGAATGCTCAATTCAATAGGTCTTCAAGGTCCAGGAATAGATGCTTTTATTGAGAAAGATATTCCTTGGTTAGTAGAACAGAAAGCACGCATCATTGTGTCGATCGCGGGGGAGACAATCGAGGAATATTCAACGCTGGCTCGTAAGTTGAGATCAGTCTCGGGAATTAGTGCCATTGAGGTAAATATCTCTTGCCCAAATGTTGAAAATCGTGGTCTTGTCTTTGCTTGCGATCCTGAAGCATCTAGGAAAGTTATTGATGGTGTACGACGCACCATTGGTGGAGAGTTGCCAATTATTGCCAAACTCTCACCGGATGTAACTGACATTGTTTCAATAGCGCGAGGTGTAGTAGACGCTGGCGCAGATGGTATTGCTCTTATCAATACGGTACTCGGAATGGTTATCAATCTTTCTACGATGCGTCCCCATCTGGGTGGCAAAACAGGTGGTTTGTCAGGACCAGCAATTCGACCAATAGCCGTTCGTGCAATTTTTCAAGTTCATGCTGCTATTCCGGATGTTCCAATTCTAGGAATGGGTGGCGTAACTAGTGGTCGCGACGCATTTGAAATGATTCTCGCGGGTGCAAGCGCAGTATCAGTTGGCACTGCTAGTTTTGGTAATCCAATGGCTATTCCACACATTCAAGAAGAGTTGAAAGCCCTCCTTGAAGAAAAGGGATTCAAGCAAATGAAAGATGCAATTGGCTTTGCACATCGAAGCGATGAAGAACATGAGTAATCCATCACCACTTATTTTGGCACTAGATACTTCTGATCTCAAGACAGCGCATGCGTGGATCGAGAATACCCAAGATTCGATAGGTGTTTATAAATTGGGTTTAGAGTTTTTTTGTACTTTTGGAAGCAAAGGCGTTGAGGAGATTGTTGCGCAACACAATGTTGATATTTTCTTAGATCTAAAATTGCACGATATCCCACACACAGTTGCTGGTGCTACGCGAGCGGTGTCTCATCTCAAGCCGCGTTTTCTTACCGTTCACGCATCAGGTGGTTCAGGAATGATTACGCAAGCGGTCAAAGCTGCACCAGAAACAGATATAACAGCGGTAACTATCTTGACGTCACTCTCAGAAGAGGATGTGAGAAATATTGGTTTTGCCAATAGTGCGCTGCAATCTGCTGCTCAATTGGCTTCACTTGCTGTACATGCTGGAGCTCGTGCGATTGTTTGTTCTCCCTTTGAAATCGAGGCAATTCGAAAATCTGTCGGCGATAAACCAATGATCATCACTCCGGGAGTGCGTCCTCAAGATTCGCAAGGGGGAGATGATCAAGTAAGAGTTATGACACCTGCGCAAGCTCTTTCGCGTGGAGCAAATTATGTGGTGATAGGCCGTCCTATAACTTCACTCTGGTCGCAAGGTCCACTTGCGATGAAAGAAAAAGCTGCACAGATTCTTGCAGAAAGTATTTAGTATTTACCGATAGATTTAGCCTATGCCGACGCCTCCGATTCTCACGCCTGAGGAGAGATCTGCTGCGCTTGCTAAAGCGTCGAGCGCCCGAAAACGTAGAGCTGAAGTGAAAATGTCAATCAAATCTGGCGCTTTAGATATTGCCGCTGTCTACGATTTATCACAGAGCGAAGAAGCAATTTCAAAGATGCGTGTTGCAGAAATGCTTGAGTCAATTACCGGCGTTGGAAAAATCAGAGCTCTCGCGATTATGGAAAAGTTGAACATCTCTCCGACTCGGCGCATTAAAGGCTTAGGTTCACATCAACTCAAAAATCTGCTATCAGAATTTTCTGCATCTCCAGTTAGAAGCAAGCGAGGTAAGTTGATTGTGTTGTCTGGCCCCGGTGGTGTGGGCAAAAGCACTGTTGCAGCGCAACTGCGAGCGACAGGTGATTATTGGGTCAGCATTTCTGCAACTACAAGGGTTCCACGAATCAATGAAGTAAATGGAAAAGATTATTTCTTCATCGATGATGTCGAGTTTGAGAAGAGGATAAGTGAGTCTCACTTTCTAGAATGGGCACAATTTGCTGGGGCTAAATATGGAACACCTCGAGAAGGTGTAGAGCGCGCGTTGCTTGAGGGTCATAATGTTTTATTAGAGATTGAAATTGAAGGCGCGAAACAAGTGAAATCACATATGCCAGAAGCGGTGTTGGTATTTCTTTCACCTCCTAGTTGGGAAGATCTAGTATCAAGACTTGAGGGTCGCGGCACAGATTCCCCTGAAAGACGCACAGAACGCCTTGCGCTAGCCCAGCAAGAACTAGCAGCAGCACCCTCTTTTGACCTCGTCATCGTCAATACTTCGGTCAAAGAAGTTGTCGACCAACTGGTATCCTTGGTCTCTGCTTAGCCGCTGAGCTAGCTGTCACAATCGTATTGTTAGGGGAACTCCATGGACGGCATTACAAATCCACCAATTGATGAACTTTTGGATAAGACTGGTTCAAAGTACGGACTAGTTCTCTACGCAGCAAAGCGAGCACGTCAGATCAATGCTTATTATTCACAACTAGGTGAAGGTCTTCTTGAATACGTTGGACCACTAGTTGAAACACATGTCCATGAGAAGCCACTTTCAATAGCCTTGCGTGAAATCAACGAAGGATTATTGACAATCGAGAATCTCGAACCAACCGCGTAATTTTGCGCGTCACCAACCGCAATGAATAAAAGCGGAAGAGAAGTTGTTCTCGGTGTTGGAGCTGGAATCGCAGCATATAAAGCATGCGATTTGCTGCGTCGACTTCAGGACGAGGGCTATCAAGTAAGCGTTGTTCCAACTCCTTCGTCTCTCAACTTTGTAGGCAGTGCTACGTGGGAAGCCTTATCCGGGCGGAGTGTGTACACGCAAGTTTGGGAAAACGTACCAGGTGTTACTCATATTCAATTGGCCGAGAAAGCAGATTTTTTCCTAATTGCACCTGCAACAGCTGATCTCATAGCTCGAATTGCCGCTGGTAGGGCTGATGATTTACTAACCAATCTTGTTTTCGCAACAACTGTTCCAATCATGATCGTTCCTGCAATGCATACAAGTATGTGGACTGATCCTGCGACACGAACTAATGTTGCAACTCTGCGCCAACGTGGCTACATAGTTATGGAACCGGCCGTAGGTCGACTCACTGGTGCAGACTCTGGTCAAGGTAGGTTCCCCGAAACATCAACAATAATCGACGAGTTTTCTAAAATGACCGGCGCTAAAAAGGATTTAGTTGGTAAACGAGTACTTATTTCAGCAGGTGGAACTCGTGAGCCAATTGATCCTGTGCGATTCATAGGCAATCGCTCTTCAGGTAAACAAGGTTTTGCTCTTGCTCAAGCTGCGCTATCTCGAGGTGCCCACGTTTCATTGGTGGCAGCTAATTGCGAAATGGCAGATATTCCTGGAGTCTCAATGTATCGCGTTGAACGTGCTGACCAAATGCTCACTCAATTGGAAAAGCTCTTTACCGCAAGTGATCTCGTAATAATGAGCGCCGCGGTTGCAGATGCGAAACCAAAGCAAATATCACTGGAGAAGATTAAGAAGGCACTCTTTGGATCGATTGAATTAGAGGCCAATCCTGATCTCATTGCGACACTGACTAAGAAACGTCGCGATGGTCAAGTTATTGTTGGTTTTGCCGCAGAGACAAATGATCATATGATTTCTGCTCAGAAGAAGTTAGAGAGCAAAGATCTTGATTTGCTCTATCTCAATGATGTTAGTGGGGGAGCTATCTTCGGAAGCGACTCGACAAGAGGTTCGATTCTCGACCGCAATGGAGCGGTAATACCAGTAGATGAGATGAGCAAAGACACGCTCTCGCACCTTCTACTAGATCAAGCACTACACAAGTTAGGTTAGGACAATGTCAAAACGTCTATTCACATCCGAATCAGTTACTGAAGGTCATCCCGATAAGATCGCTGACCAAATATCTGATGCAATTCTAGATTCACTTATAGGTCAAGATAAGAAAAGTCGAGTTGCTGTGGAAACACTAATCACAACTGGGCAAGTACATGTTGCCGGTGAAGTGACGACTGATGCCTATGCCGACGTTATGGGAATCGTTCGCGAGACTGTGTTGAATATCGGTTATGACTCCTCGGATAAAGGCTTTGACGGAAATACTTGTGGTGTATCTGTCTCCATTGGACAGCAGTCTCAAGATATTGCCCAAGGTGTAGATGATGCATATGAAAATCGCGTTTCATCATCAGTTGATCCACTCGATCTTCAAGGCGCTGGTGATCAAGGACTTATGTTTGGTTATGCATGCGATGACACGAAAGAGCTTATGCCGCTACCAATCTGGTTGGCGCATGAACTAGCGCAACAACTTTCAAAAGTGCGTAAGAATGGTTCACTTCCATACTTGCGCCCAGATGGAAAAACGCAAGTAACGATTGAATATGACGGCGATAAAGCCATTGCCCTCAATACAGTCGTTATTTCCAGCCAGCACGCAGAAGATGTTGACGTTGCGAAGAAACTAACTCCCGAAATTATTGCTTCCGTAATTGATCCGATTTTGGCGAAAATCGATCTGCCTAGAAATGACCTTCGAATCCTTATCAATCCAACTGGTCGATTTGTAATCGGCGGACCTATGGGAGATGCGGGTCTAACAGGGCGCAAAATTATTGTTGATACCTATGGCGGTATGGCACGCCACGGAGGTGGAGCTTTTAGCGGTAAAGATCCATCAAAGGTTGATCGCTCAGCAGCGTATGCGATGCGTTGGGTTGCAAAAAATGTTGTTGCAGCCGGTTTTGCGAGGCGTTGCGAAGTTCAAATTGCGTATGCAATTGGCAAAGCTCAACCAGTTGGTCTCTTTGTAGAGACTTTTGGAACTGAAACTGTTCCCGTTTCGCGTATTCAAGATGCGGTTCTTGCAGTTTTTGATTTACGCCCAGCAGCGATCATTCGTGACCTCGACTTGTTGCGTCCGATTTATTCCAAGACGAGTGCATATGGACACTTTGGTCGTGAGCTTCCTGAGTTCTCATGGGAGAAAACAGATTGTGTTGGCGCTTTGCAATCAGCCCTTCGCTAATTTGTATAATGATCTAACATGGCAACGCCTCGTCTTTTCCGACTCAAGTCTGAGGTAATTGCTAAGCCAGCGGGAGAACAGGCCCACGATGCACCGATAGCTCGTGTCTGGGTTGAAACAGGTGTTGATCATTTGGATCAACCGTATGACTATTTGGTGCCTGAAGAGTTTTCTTCGCGAGTGAGCATCGGTATTCGAGTGCAGATCCCATTTTCACACCACGAAGTCGAAGGCATTGTTATTTCAAGGCATTCGAGCGCACAAAGCGGTGCGAAACTAAAGAGCATTAGCAAAGTTCTCTCAAATTTTCCGGTCGCAACTTCCGCTTCACTACAACTCTATGAGCGCGTTGCCGCTCAATTCGCATCATCTACAGGTGATGTTCTACGCAGTGCAATTCCTCCTCGTGTTGCAAGTGTAGAAAAAGGTCGAACGCTATTGCCTCCCACTACGGGTAAGGTGAAGAAGTCGAAGCAACGAATTGAATTCTTAGCCTTAGCTCCGCATATCTCTCCACTAAATCAACTCGTAACCCACATAGACCTCGAGTCTGGTTCTATCTTGGTCATTGTTCCCGATGAGCGAGATCAAATTTCACTGGCTACATTATGGAATAATAAAAATGCGAGTCGCAAAGCGATTCTGCTTGGGAGCTCACTTAGTCGAAGTGATAGATACGCAAACTTTCTTGACGCAATATCTATACCTAATCGACTAGTAATTGGAACTCGAAGCGCAATATTCGCCCCGGTTGTTAATCTTGCTTCCATCATTGTTTACAAAGAGTCTTCACCTGATTACTTTGATCCTCGCTCACCTGGATGGAATGTTGGCGATGTTGCCCGTATGCGCGCATCGGATGAGGCGTTAGATTTACTTTTTCTATCCTATGTTCCATCACTAGTTGTGGCTCGCGAGATAGACCAACGTCGCATCAAATATATTCATGAATCACATCGCTTATCCATAAGGGCTCTTGCTCCATTACCTGCGCAGTTACTGCCTGAACGAATATTTCAACCCGTTCGCGATGCGATTAGAAAGGGACCAGTTCTCTTCTTGGTTTCACGAAAGGGATATGCCAGTGCATTGATATGCGGACAATGTAGAAATTTTGCTCTGTGCGCGTGTGGTGGACGTATAAAAATCGTCTCAGGCCACAAGCCGCCTCAATGCTCCCATTGCGCTCAAGAATTTCCACTGTGGCGATGTGCTTGGTGCAAGAGTGATAAGCAATATGCAGGAGGACGCGGTATAGATCGTGCAAGTGAAGAAATTGGTCGCGCATTTCCCAATGTAGCAATCATTTCTTCATCAGGAGATTCGATTAGGAATGAAGTCTCTGATGAAAAATCTATCGTTATTGCGACTCCGGGAGCTCAACCGATTACTAAAAATGGTTATAGCGCAGTGGTGATTTTGAATGCCTTAGCATTCTTCTCGCACGATGATCTTTGCGCAGGAGAGCGAGCTCGAGAAATGCTTTTCGAAACGTGCGCACTAGTTCGAGAAGATGGCCAGATACTTATGGCAATAGATGATGCCCATCCAATTATTGCTGCGATCACTCAATGGAATCCTGCAACAATGATTCAGAGAGAGTTGCGGGAACGTTTAGAGCTTGGACTTCCGCCCTTTGAGAGAAGTGCATACCTTCGTGTCGCAAGCCAGGAAGCAACTCAGCTAGTTTCTGGTCTTCGCAGTTCGATTACTTCTGGACGATTGAATTCAACGGTCTCAATTTTGGGACCTGTTGAAATGGATAATTCGGAATCAAAAATCATCCTTCGCTTCAATGCAGAAGATCATGAAAGCACGGCGAATTTCTTACGCGAACTCCAACGTAAACGTGGAATCGCCAAAAAACCACTTCTATATATTCGAATAACTCCATACTCACTCGAGTAATGTGAAAGTTCCTTCACCGCTTGGTAGACTCAGAACATGTCAATTCAACCAATTCGCCTCTTTGGTGATCCCGTATTGGTGACGAAGACAGCCCCTGTTATCGATTTTGATAAAGAGTTGCGCACGCTCGTTCAAGATTTAACTGACACCATGATTGATGCACCTGGCGCAGGCTTAGCTGCCCCTCAAATAGGTGTTCCACTTCGTGTATTCGTGTGGGATGTTGATGAAACGCTAGGCCATCTCATAAATCCCTCCTTGGATTTGAGTGAAGAATTACAAGAAGGTGAAGAAGGATGTCTCTCTTTTCCCGAACTTCGCTACCCTGCGCCGCGCTCGATGAGAGTTGTAGCAAAAGGTTGGAATATGTATGGAGAGCCAATTAGCGTTGAAGGCTCAGAACTTTTAGCGCGTGCGATCCAACATGAGACTGATCATTTAGATGGAATACTTTTTATCGATCGCCTTAGTACCGAAGATAGAAAATTGGCAATGAAAGAGATTCGTGAATCAGAATGGTTCAATGAGAACAACGGCGCTATTCCAACTATCAAGGAATCTCCTCATTCTCTATTCGGACGGAACAATTAGTGCGCATAGGCGTGGCGGCAACGCCGGCAGTTGCACTTCCATCGTTGAATTGGCTCTTGGATAGCGAGCACGATCTAGTCACAACTATTTCTGTGCCTGATAAACCCTCTGGACGTGGAAGAGTTCTAACTCCATCAATCGTGGCTCAATGGTCCCAAGAGCACGGTATTACGTGTCTCAAGCCATCACATAGTGATGAATTGATTGGTCATATTGAAAATTTAGATTTAGTGATAACAATTGGCTATGGAGTGATCTTGCCCGTAAAGATTCTTTCATTACCAAAGCATGGTTTCATCAACCTTCATTTTTCGCTTCTTCCCAAGTATCGCGGAGCCGCTCCTGTCCAACGAGCCCTAACACATGGCGAGAGTGTTACGGGTGTAACTGTCTTTGCGCTAGATAGAGGAATGGATACTGGCCCGATTTATGTTTCACAGAGTTCTCCAATAGATCCGTCATGGAGAGCGAGTGAGTTACTGGAAGTTCTTTCGCAGATGGGTCCGAAGGTTCTAGCTGACACATGCGCAATGATTGAGCGGAATGAGAGTCCAAAGATTCAAAGTGGTGAGTCCAGTCTTGCGCCGAAGATTTCAGTAGAGGAAGCGCAATTAGATTTCAGCAGTTCGGCTCGCGCAATCTCTAATAATGTACGCGCCTTTTATCCATCACCAAGTGCTTGGACACTTTTTCGTGGTGAGAAAATGAAAATCTCTCGTACAGGAAATATTCTCACTTCGTCAGATCTAAAAAGCGGTGAAATCAGAGTAGATGTAAATTCCGTAACAGTGGGATGTGCAAAAAACGAAAGCATTGAGATTCTGGAACTCACTCCAGCCGGAAAAATTGAAATGAAAGCGAGTGATTGGGCTAGAGGAGCGCGCATGCTTCCAGGTGAATTCTTTGGTTGAAGCCCGTCGAAATACTTTCAAGTCTCCTAAACCAGATGCATCTCGTCTTCTAGCATTTGATCTACTCACCGAAGTTAATCGAAACGGTGGTTTCTCAAATCTTCTTTTGCCTCAAGCGCTTTCGGCGAGTTCGTTGGATGAACGAGATCGCTCATTCGTCACAGAATTGCTCTATGGCACTTTGCGTATGCAGGGTAAGCACGACTGGGTTTTGGCTCAGATTAGTGATCACCCATGGAATGAAGTTGATGCAGGAATCGTAGATATTGCCCGGATGGGCGTACATCAGATTCATGAGATGCGTGTGCCGGATCATGCCGCCGTAGGCGCGACAGTAGAAGTTGCGCGCAAGCGAATTGGCGAATCAAAAGCGAGTTTCGTCAATGCTTTGCTTAGAAATGTCACTCGGAAAGCAATTGAAGATTGGTTTGCTCCACTTGCAGCAATCACTGATCCAGTTGAGAGATTTTCTATTCAGTATTCACATCCACAATGGATAATTTCTTCATATTTTGATTTGCTCAAAGATTGGGACGCAGTTGAATCTCTTCTTGCTGTAAATAATATCGCCGCTAAACCAACTCTCGTTTCATGGCCGGGTCGCTCCACACAGACAGAGTTAGTCGAACTCGGGGGAGTAGCAACGAAATTCTCAAGTTACGGTGCGCAATTTGACGGCGCACCAGGAACACTTGAAGTCATTCGACATCGCAATGCTGGCGTGCAAGACGAAGGCTCACAGTTAGTAACATCAGTCTTTGCCTCAGCTGTAACGGATAAGAAGAATTGGTTGGATCTTTGTGCAGGCCCAGGTGGGAAAGCTGCGCTTCTTTCAAGTATCGCCACTGTCGATGGAGCACAATTTACAGCTAATGAGATATCTATCCCTAGAGCGCAATTAGTAAAACAAGTTGTAGCGGGTGCACGTGTATGGGTTGGTGATGGACGAGAGATATCTACTCATGGCGAGACTTTTGATGCAATTCTAATTGACGCACCGTGTACTGGATTAGGCGCCCTTCGTCGTCGTCCCGAAGTTCGTTGGCGCAGAACTGTTCAAGATTTACGAGAACTTACCCAATTGCAAAGAGAGCTCCTAGATGGAGCATACGAAGTTCTGGAGTCGGATGGAATATTGGGATATGCAACATGTTCTCCGCATTTAGCTGAGACGCAAGTTCAAGTGATGGGTCTACTAAAAGCGCATCCGGACTTGGAACAAATACCGGTAGATGATTTTATGCCCAAGAACTTAGAGGGTGCCACGCGCTTAGGATCAATGACTTTATGGACACATATTCACGGTACGGATGCGATGTTTCTTGCTCTCTTCCGTAAAAAAAGTGAAGTAAAACAGTAAGGTTATTTCATGGTCCGCGAAATCCGAATTACGCCATCAATTCTCAATGCTGATTTCTCGCGCTTGCAGGAAGAGATTGGAAAGATTGCCTCTGTATCCGATCTTTTGCATCTAGATGTAATGGACAATTTATTTGTACCAAATTTCACTTTTGACTTTGATTCCGCTTCTAAAATTATCAAAGAAAGTATATTGGAAGTGGATGCGCATCTTATGGTTGCCGATGTTGATCAAATTGCTCCAAGATATGCCGAGACTGGTTGCGCGAGTGTGACTATTCACGCAGAAGCAACGAAAGATATCTCAACGACTTTGCGCACCATCCGAAAGAGCGGTGCACGTTCTGGATTAGCACTCAAACCTTCGACACAGATTGAGGATTACGCTGATTTCATTGATGATGTAGATATGTTTTTAATCATGACAGTTGAACCAGGTTTTGGTGGACAAAAATTCATGATGGATATGTTGAGCAAGGTATCGCGTACTCGTGCAATTATTGGTTCTAGACCTATATGGCTACAGGTTGATGGTGGTATCTCGATTGAGACGATTGAGATAGCGGCAGATGCAGGAGCGGACACCTTTGTTGCTGGCAGCGCTGTCTTCAATGCTAAAGATCCAGCAGCAATGGTTGCTTCGCTGCGCGAGCTTGCAACGACTGTGGCAGAATAAAGGCACGTTGTTCCGGGGGTCGGTGTAATTCCGAACCGGCGGTAAAGTCCGCGACCCGATGCCATCCAGGTATTGGTTGATATGGTGTAAATCCATAACCGACAGTCACAGTCTGGATAAAGGGACAGGTGGTTTAGTTGCGTCCTTGTAATTGATCACTTGTTACTTCCTGGAAATTTTCTACTAGGAAGGATCAACAGTATGACAATAATCAAATGGTTATTTGAAACAAATCTCAATTTCGGTTCAAAATCGATCGCCGTTAGAGAGATTATCGGCGGCACTCTTGGACTCAGTAGTGCAATTTTGGGTGCTCGACGAAAAGTTATCGCATGGCCAATTGGAATTCTTGGTGACGCATTGCTATTCACAGTTTTTCTCGGTGCGGTATTTGCATATAACAATGATCAGAATTCAAATTTTTACGGCCAGGCAGGACGTAACCTGCTGCTCATCATTGTGAGTACATATGGATGGATTCGCTGGTCAGCCAATCGTAAGAAGTTTGGAAATAGCAAACCTGCTGTTTCGCCTCGATGGACTACGGCCTCTGAAAAGAAGTACTTGGTTCCAGCGATAATTCTGTTCTACTTGATTTCATATCAGCTATTCAAAGCCCTTGGGGAAAGTGGAACTTGGCTTCTCGTTGATACATGGATATTTACTGGAACGGCACTCGCTACCTATGGAATGAGCCGTGGTTATGTCGAATTCTGGCTTGTGTGGGTTGCAGTTGATGCCGTTGGAGTTCCTTTTGCATTCTCAAATGGTTACTACCCGACAGGTACTCTCTATGCGATCTATCTTCCCTTCGTACTGTGGGGCTTCTGGTCCTGGCTTCGTATTTATAAGGATGAGAAGGCCTCTGTCTAGTAAACTCTGTGTATGAAATCTTTTGAATCCCTCTGGGCCGAGTTATCTCAATTGGGAGTAACTCGTCCGGAGGGTTCAGGGACAGTAGCGGCGCTAGACGCAGGTA
>Ga0214919_10003235_pt1 | contig 24834 bp, 25 predicted proteins | sample LL1503_MetaG_FD_177994 | JGI IMG/M metagenome (GOLD analysis project Ga0214919, IMG submission 177994) | Freshwater microbial communities from Lake Lanier, Atlanta, Georgia, United States - LL-1503 | ecosystem: Environmental > Aquatic > Freshwater > Lake | place: USA: Georgia | collected... | reverse complement strand
CGCTTGGCCAGCTCGCGCTTGTCTTGCCGGTAGAGCTGGTATATGAGCATCATGAAGAGTGCGACGAAGAGCGGGGCGCTTGCCAGGGCGATGCGCCCATCCATTTTTTGCGCGAGCCGTTGCGTCTGGTCCAAAAGCTCGCCCAGGACGGGCGCCGACAGCGACATCGCATAACGAATGAGCACGGCAACGGCGGGCACCGTCAACAAAACTTCGGTTGCTCTCGGGATCTCAATGGTGGCTAGGTCCGAGTCCGGGTCGGCCTCGTTCTCCTGCGCTCGCAGCTCTTTTTTTCCACGCAGGGCGTCGTTTAATCGTTCCCAGCTGTCCAGCACCAGCGTTGGATTCAAAGCCGCAAGGAATATGGCAATTTTGCTCTGGTGGTGAGAGAAAAACCCCCAGAACCCGCCCGGCTGACCTCGGTTGGCCATAGCCAGGAGAATCAGGTGAGAGAGGAGAAAGGCTTTTCTCTGACGGGGGTTGCGATTCATATAATGAAGGAGGGGATTGTGAGTCGGAAATTTTATCCGTTTAGCGCGCCTGGTCCCTTCCGGCATGCTTTTATTTTGTTGGCGCCTTCGACCTGCTTTGGGAAGGCACTGGCGCGCGGCGCTCGGTGACCGCAGCTCGTAGCGGCGCAGGCGACCCCGAGTAAAAGGCATTCGCAAAGCTGGCGTCAGTAACAAAACAGAAATTCGCCGGCCATGACCTGCAAGGCCGGGCTCTCTCCCGGCTCGCTGGACTGCAAGCTCGCGTGCCCCCAGCTGCGGCAGGGCCCCCTGCTGGCGCCGTGCCTGCAGAAGGCGAGCCTGCACGACTGCGCCTGCGACCCGGCCAACCCGAGCTTCCGGCCGTGCAACGACTTCAACGGCGACGCGCCCTGCGTGTGGGCCGCCGGCGGCGCCCCGGACGGCGGCTGGCCCGAGCTGAACGTGAAGCTCCCGGAGACCACGCCCTCGCTCCGAGCCCTGACGAACTTCGACCTGCACGTCCGCATCTGCGCCAACCAGCACCTGCCGCTCACCTGGGCGGGGGACGACGGCCGGCCGGTGTCCGCCAACGCCTCGACCTCCTGGACGCTCACCGAAGATCACAACAGCAATGACCTGCAATTCGTGGGCGTCACCGTCAGCGGCAAGGGCGTGGGGCGCCCCGCCTGGCACCCGCAGGTGCTGGCCGCGCCGGACGCCGCCGTGCAGCGCTTCGGCACCTGTCTCTACGACGCGACCGCCAAGAGCTTGGACTTCTTCAAGATGCAGGCCCTGGGCCAGCTGAGCGGCCTGGGCCCCGCGCCGAGCGCGTGACGCTGGCACACCGGGAGGGCCGGGGAGCGGGAAGCATGCCGGAGCTGCCCGAGGGCGTGCAGCGCGGCACCCGCCGAATGCCACACCTGTCAGATTTAGGGATGCGTGCTCACAGCCGGCTGGCGCTCACGGGCGGCGCGCGGGGCCGGGCGTGGCCGACGAGCACGCGGGCGCGGCGCTGGCCGGCGCTTCGCCCGCAGGGCGGCGCTGCCAGAGGGCCTCCAGCAGCAGCTTCCGGTCGTGGCGCGACGGCCAGCGCGGAGGCGCGGGCCAGGGCGGCGCGGCCGGGGCGCTGGCCGCCCGGATAGGGACAGGGAGAGGCCTGGCACGGCTCGCTGCCCGCCAGGCGGGCCCACGCCCGGCTGGCCTCTTCGCCCGCGAGGTCCTTCTGGGCCGGGCGCTTGCGAAACTCCTCCAAGCCCCAGAGCCAGGCGGCCCGCACGGCCTCCTGCTGGTGTGCCATGGCCTCCGCGAAGTCGGCGCGCTGCGCTGCGAGGGCAGGCTGCGAGATGCTGGCGGGAATCATTTGCATGTAACGAGAAAAATAGCCGCGCCGAGGGTGCGAACGGGGGCTGCAGGGGAAGGGCCCGGCAGGCGGCATGGCCTTCGCGGCGCTGCCCGGCGAGGTCCTGACGGAGCTGGCCAACTACGTGCTGGAAGATGGGATCGCGGCCTGGGGCGTCCACTGCACCTCGTTGTGGACCGCCCGCATGGCGTGCAAGTTCTTGGCGCGCACCTTCCGCGCGGCGCCCCGCGGCGTGTCGCTGCTGGAGGCCAGCGAGGACGAGCGGGAGCCGGCGTTTTTCACGGCGGCGCAGCGCCTCTTGCGGGCCGTCGACCTGCACCGCGTGGAGCGCGTCGTGTTCTTCGATCCGCACCACGACAGCCTCTGCTGGGTCCTGCGGCAGTGCCCGCGGCTGGAGACGTTGACGCTCGACTTCCTGTACAGCGAGCGCGCGCGGGCGCAGCCCGCCGAGTGGCTGGCGGCGGCGCCGGGCCTCCGCCACCTGCGCCTCAATTGCCTCCCCTGGCGGGCGCTGGTGGCCGCGCTGCCGCGCCAGCCGGCGCTGCAGCTGCTCGCCTGGTACGACGAGGGGCAGCACGACGACCTCACGGACCGAGACCTGGCGGTGCTCGGGCCGCTGACGGACGAGGCGGCCGCCTGCCGCCTCTTCCCGAACGGCTTCAGCTCGGGGCCCGGGCACCACGGCCTCTACGCCCTGAACTTCGCAGGCGTCACCGCCGGCGGCCTCGCGGCCTTCTGCGCCAGCTGCCGGGCCCTGACCACGCTCCGCACCTGCCACTTCCTGCGGGAGCAAGCCAACCCGGTGGATCTCTGGGGTGCCTACGAGATCCTCTGCGATCCGCGCAACCGGCTCGAGACGCTCGAGCTCTTCAAGACGCCCGACTCACGGCGGCCGAGCATCGTCGTCGCGGCGCGCGGCAAGACCAGCCAGGCCACGCAGCGCATCAAGGCCGACGTCCTGGCGCTGGCGATGGCGCTGCCCGACTTCGACCTCGGCGAAGGCGGGGAGCGGCGGCTGGATGGCACGTAGCTCGAGCAGGGGCCGACCAAAAAGGCTTCAGGGCAGTCGGAGACCGGGCGGGTGGCCGGCGCGCCGCAACGGGTGTCTTGCCGTCGCAGGCCTGCGCGCTCCGCACCCCTGCCCGCGGGGCGGCCGGGCCCCGAAGCCGGTCCGGGCAGTCACGCGGCGGGGCCCGCGGCGGTCGCGGCCTCCGGAGCGGCCGCCGCGGCGCTCGGCCGCCAGGCCACGGCGGCCAGCACGGGCCAGTGATCGGAGGCGTCGCCCGGCAGCCCCACCGCGACGTTGCGCGTCGGCCGGTTGCCGAGCACGAAGTCGCCGGCCCAGGGCATCCGGGCCGTCGGCCGCGTGCTGCAGCAGCTGCGCGGCAGGGGCGCGGCGCTGCCGACCTCGACGTCCCGCAGGGCCAGCGGCGTCCGGGCGAACGGGCGGAAGCCCCGGGCGAAGACGCCCTCGGGCTCGTTCCAGTCGCCCAGGCACACGACGAGCGCCGTCCGCAGGCGGCCGAGGTGCCGCGCGAGGCCCCGCACGCGCGCGATGACCGCCTGGAGCTGCGCCGCGTTGGCGCCGCGGTGGCCGTTGTGCAGGTGCACCACGACCACGGCGCGGCCCGAGGCTCGGTGCCGGAGCCGCGCGAGCTGCAGCGGGCGGCCCGGCTCGATGCTGGTCGTGGCGTGCCAGCGCACCGCGAAGGCCGGGTGCACGAAGAGGCAGATGTGCTCGTGCCCGGACCGGCCGGGGCACGCCGTGAACGCCGCGAGGCACGGCGTCCGCGCCTGGATGCGTTGCCAGCGCGAGGCCTCCTGGAGGCCGACGAGGTGCAGGCGGGCCGCCGCGTGCACGGCCTCGATGTTGGCGCAGACGCGCTGCAGGCACTGCCCGGGGGCCGCCCGGCAGCGGGCGCTGAGCTCGGCGGCGCTGCCGCCCTGCGCGCGCTCGGTCATGCAGTCCCAGCAGACGTTGTACGTGAGAGCCCGAAGGGTGGGCATTTACGAAAGTGGCGCGCCGACGGTGCCCGCTACTTGTAAATGCCGACGTTCTACTTGGTGGAGCTCTTCTCCGGCTCCGGCTCCTTCGGGCGGGCGGCGAAGTCGGTGCTGCCCCCGGGCTGGAAGATGCAGGTGCACAGCCTCGACATCCACCCCAAGTACAACCCCACGACGAACCAGGACATCCTGAAGTGGAACTACCGGCCCGCCATGCAGGAGTTCCTGGCCAACCGCAAGCCGCGGGACGTCGTGTGGTTCCACGCCTCGCCGCCCTGCACGGAGTTCTCGGTGGCCAAGACGACCGCGCCGCGCGACCTGCCGCTGGCCGACTCCATCGTCAAGCGCACGCTGCGGGTCATGCGCTACGTGCAGCCGGACTTCTTCACGATCGAGAACCCCGTGGGCCTGATGATGCAGCGCCCCTTCATGCGCAAGATGAACGACCGCTTCCTGCGCACCACGTCCTACTGCAAGTTCGGCACGCCGTACCGCAAGAACACCTGCATCTGGACCGACGTGGATGCGGACCTCCCGCGCTGCGAGGCGGGCAGCTACTGCGCGACGCGGCGCGAGCACGGCAAGCACCTGCAGACGGCGCAGTCGGGCCCGACGGCCGACGGCGTGGCGGGCTCCGGCTCGGGCGAGAACGTCTACCCGCTGCCGCGCGGGCTGGTGCGCATGCTGGTCAAGAAGGCCTTCGCGACCCCGACCGCGTGAGCGTCACGCGTACATGCCCGGCGGCGCGGCGTGCCGCGACTGCTTCGCGGCGCTCGCCTCCGCGAGCAGGCGCCCGAGGCCGCCGCGGAGCTCGTAGGCCTGCGGCCCGCGCTTGACGATGTCGCCGGCGTGCAGCGGGTGCATGAAGGCCGCCGAGCCCGTCGCGTCGTAGATGCCGACCTTGCAGACCGTCTGCTCGAGCACGCTCCGCAGCAGCCGCACGCCGCCGTCGCCGCAGGCGTGCAGGATCTCCTGGAGCGCGTCGGCGGCGATGGTGAGGAAGTCCGGCCCCCGGCCGAGGTCGGCCAGGATGCGGGGCAGCAGGTGCTGCTTGACGATCTGCAGCTGCGCGGCGGCGTCGAAGGACTCGGTGGCCACGACCTGCAGCCGGTCGAGCAGCACGGGGCTGAGCTGCGCGCTGCTGTTGAAGGCGAAGACGAGCAGCGCGCGGCTGACGTCGAGGTCGAGCGCGCCGCAGTAGCGGTCGCGGAAGTGCGAGTTCTGCGTGGTGTCGGTGAGGTGCACGAGCACGTTGACGATCTCCTCGCCCTTGGGGGTGCTGCTGCACTTGTCGACCTCGTCGAAGAAGATGAGGGGGTTCATGCAGCCGGCCGTCGTCAGCGCCTCCGTGATGCGGCCGCCGACGCTGCCCTCGTAGGTGTAGCTGTGCCCCAGCAGGTAGCTCGAGTCGAAGCTGCCGCCGAGCGCCACGAAGCAGTAGGGCCGCTGCATGAGCTTGGCCAGGCCCTCGCGGATCAGCGAGCTCTTGCCGTTGCCGGGGCAGCCCTGCAGCCCGAGGGGGCGCTGCGGCACCCAGGGGTAGGCCAGCCACTGGAAGAGGCGCTCGAGGATGGCCTGCTTGGCCGCGCGGTGGCCGTACACGACGGCGTCCAGGTGGGCGGCGGCCGCGCCGAGCTGGGCGCACACGTCGGGGCCCGGCTCCGGCGGCGCCAGGCGGTAGACGTTCAGGGGCAAGGCCAGCAGCGTCTCGACCCACGTGCTGTACTTGACGGCATCCCCGGACGCCAGCGTGTCCTGCTGCTTCTCCAGCTTCTGCGCGATGCGGCGCTTGAGGTCGGGCGGCAGCTCGGACAGCAGGACGCGGAAGCGCAGCGGCACGGTGTAGGCCTCCGTGCGGCGCAGCGCCGCCAGGCGCTCGACGAGCTCGCGCTTGAGCTCGGGCGTCTGGAGCGCGAAGTAGTCCTTCTCCTCGCGCGACAGGGTCTTCACCGTGCCCTCCAGCTCATCGGGCGAGGCGGGGTCCTTGAGGGCCCCGGGCGCCGCCAGCGGCGCGGGCGCCCGGGCGCGCACGCACCGGCCGAGGCTCTTGCGCAGGAGCGAGGCCTCCCCGGCCTGGAGCATGCTGTTCAGCGCCTCGCAGGCCCCCGCGTCCGTCGCCACGACGGCCTCCTGATGAAAAACAGCCTCGTCGCCCACGGCCATGTAGAGCACGGCGGTCTTCGGTGGCACCCGGCCATGAGGGAGGCGATCGATCCTTGCCATTTTGGTAACGCGAGAAGAGGCGCGGCGCCGGGCCGGGGCGCGCCATCACCAGAGCTCGTCCTCGGACGCCACGGACTCCAGCTCGGTGAGCTCCCAGTCGCTGCTGTCCTCCGGCTCCTCCTCGTCCTCGAGGGGCTGGGCGGCGGCGGCCATGGCGCCGGGCCGCGGGTGCTCGGCCACCCACTCGGCGAAGGCGATGTGCTCCCAGACGTCCAGCGCCTCCTCGCCCTCGGCGGCGCCGAGCCGGCCACGCGCCACGCGGTAGGTCATGCTCGTTTTCCATCGCCGACTCTCTCAAACCGAGTGGCTCAAACGCGGACACCTCGCTCCTTCGCTCCGGCTCGCCGCGCCATGGCCGCCGTGCTGAGCCCCGAGCTCGTCCTGGTGACCGAGACCATCGACGCCGTGCGAAAGGCCGCCGCCCAGGCGGCGGAGGCGGCACCCTTCGCGCTCGGCCTGGAAGCCGAGGCCGCCTCTCCGCCGCTCGGCCCGGCGTCGCCGCCGCGCGTGCGCTCCCGCTCGCCGCGCCGCGACGACGGCCGGGCGGAGGCGCCGCCGCGCTGCGACGGCTCGGCCCTGGAGTTCCGCATGCGATTCACGCAGATCCTGGCCGCCAAGAGCTTCTTCAACAACATCTCCATGCTCCAGGAGGCCTGCCTGGCGGTGCACAACGAGCCGGGGCCCACCGGCTTCCGCGGCCTCATGGCCGACGCCGTGGACAGCACGCGCGTCGCGCTGGTGCAGGGGCGCCTCGGCGCCCTCGTGGAGCTCAACGTCGAGCGCGCCAGCTTCTGCGTGAAGGTCAAGAGCATCCTGGACTGCCTCTCGGCGGCGCACGCCCAGCACTTCCTCGACATCTACCGCGTCGCCGGCAGCACCGACATCACCGTGCGCGTGCACGAGCCGGGCTCCTCCCGCGCGCACTCCAAGTACGAGATCAAGACGCTGGCGCGGGAGAGCGAGACCATCCCGCTGGACGAGATGATCATGATGTTCTACGTCGAGATCGAGCTCGAGGCCTTCCGCAACGCGCTGAAGATGGCCCGGATCCAGCACGCGCTGACCATCCAGTTCCGGCTCTACGAGGTGCCCAGCACCGGCCCGGCGACGCAGAGCATGTGGTTCGTGCTGAGCTACGAGGGGGAGGACACCCGCGGCACGCACCCGTTCCTCTCGCGCGTCGTGGTGTCGGAGAGCGGCGCCGACGGCGAGCCCGTCATCGTCCGCGCGGCCTCCTCCGAGGAGGAGTGCGCCGCGGACGCCCTCGAGGAGGAAGATTTTGAGCAGTACAAGCTGCTGTACAGCGGGGAGTTCTCCGTGGACTACCTCAACAATTTTGTGCGCAACATGGAGAAGGTCAACGTGACGCTGCGCCTGAAGGACGGCAACCCGCTGATCCTGGACTATCCGCTGGGCTCCATGACGACGGACTCGCTCCGCTACGTGCTGGCGCCGCGCCTCAGCGACTAGGCGCCCCCGGCGGGCGCCGCGCGCTTGCGGCCGCGGGGCGCCGGCGCGGCGCAGGCCGCCAGGCCGTGCAGCAGCGCGTCGGCGAGGTCGTCCTTCTTGCGCGAGGCGCCGAACGTCGCCAGCGGGAGCGCCGGCCCGGCCTCCAGGAGCCGCGCCACCGCCGCGACGGCGGCGCGCTTGCGCTGCGCGTAGGTGGCCAGCGGCACGCTGCCGCTGCTCGCGTCGGCCGGCGCGAAGGCGGCCAGGTCGCCGAACGCCAGCTTGCGGCCGGCGCTCTGCTGCGCCACGGCCACGTGCGGGCAGAGCGCCCGCAGCCCGCCGTAGAGACAGGCGGTCACCTGCTTCATGCACGCGTTCATCTGCTGCTCGATGACCACCCGCTCGAGCGTCGCGAACACCGCCACCCGAGCGCGGAGAAAAGCCACGACGCCTTCCAGGACGACGGCGATGGCGCCGCGCCGGCCGCCGGGCGCCACGGGCAGCACGGCCCACTCGACGATGCGCAGCCGGCCCTCGTGGAGCGCACGGCCGAGGTCGCCGAGCGTGCCGGCCGGCGCCGGGTCGTCCCACTCGAGGATGCAGTAGGCCAGGTTGATGACGCCCGGGTCGATGGCCATGAGGCGCCGGGGCGTCGCCATGACGTTTGCAAAGGGACCGCCGGGGGGCGGCGGGGAGGAGGGCGGGGCGGGAAGCGGGCGCCTTCTTGCAGAGGGGTGCCCGCGGGGCGCGAGCCGGGCGGCCGCGGCGGCGACGCCGGGAGGGGCCGACTGGCAGCGACTCTAGCTCGAACCCCGGCGCTGGGGTCGCGCCGCTGGGCATGGGACGCGCCTGAGCCGCCACCGGAGGGCGCCCGGCAGCTCGCCATGCCGGCGCCCGCGGCCGTCCTGCGCGCCGCGCGGCTCCGGACGGCGACGCTGCTGCGGGCCGAGCAGGCGCTCGCGCGGCTCCGGCGCCGCCGGCTGCTGCAGGTCGTCCTGGCCGCCTGGCGCGAGCCGGTCTGGCGCGGCCGGCGCCAGCTGCAGCGCCAGCTCAACGTGCTGCGCTACCGCGTGGCGACGCGCCGGGCGGCCGCGGGCCGCCTGGCCGCCGCCTTCGCCGCCTGGCTCGCGGCGCGCGTGCCGCCGCCGCCGGGCCTGGCGCCGCCCTGGCCGCGGCAGGCCTTCCAGTAGGCAAATGCCACCGACCGGCCTCGGCCTGCTGCTCGGCGCGTTGCGGTGGCTCGCGCTGGTGGGGCTGGCGCTGCTGCTCCTGTCGGGCGGGTACGCCGGCGTGGTCTCGCTGGCCGGGCGGCGCCTCTGGCGCGCCGACGAGGCGGTGCTCCGGGCCTACTACCAGCGGCTGGGCGCCTACACGGACGTCGTGCCCGCGGACGCCCGCCGCAACACCTACCATCTCTTCCGCCGGAACTGTGCGGCCTTCCCGGCGTGGCTCTTTCCGCGGGGGCTGAACTGCCACGGCACGCTCGGCCAGTACATGCACCCCTGGCACTGCCGCCTCGAGGCACCGGCCGCGGCCGGCGCGGCGGTCCCGAGCGCCGCCGCGCTCGTGCTCGACTGGCTGGCCCTGGCGCCCCAGCTGCCGGCGCTCGACGTGCCGGCGCCGGGCCTGGACGTCGAGCTAGCGGCGTTCTTGGAGCGCGCCGTGGCGCGACGGCAGGACGTGCGGGTCATCCTGGCGGCCGTCTGGATCGCGCCGCTGTACTACCTGACGCAGCACCTCACCGCGCTGCTCGTCGCCGGCGGCCGGCGGCTCTCGCTCGGCATCGACACCGCCGGCCACGCGCCGTTCCACCTGCTCTTCGCCCGCGACGTGCCGTTCCGCCTGCGCTCGCCCGACACGCCGCTGCTGCGCAGCCGGTACCGGCACTGCGCGGTGCGCTCCGACTATGCGATGCCACCGGCCGAGAGCGCGGAGGTCCTGCGCCGGCTGCGGACCGAGTGGCGGCCCCACGGCGCCTGAAGGCCGCGGCACGGCGCGGCGGACCGCCGCCAGGAGCCGGGCGAGGCAGGCGAGCGCCCGCTCGCCGCAGCCGCAGAGCAGCGAGAGCGCGAGGTGCGTGGCCAGCACGGGGCGGGGCAGCAGCCAGGCCGCCGCCGAGGCCAGGGCGAAATGCCGGGCGCGGCCGCACAGGAGGTCGTAGCTCCCGCGCGGCAGGCCGACCTTGAGGAGATGCGCGGCGTCGAAGAGCAGCCCGGCGAAAAAAGGCGCCGAGCCGCCGAGCGCCAGCAAGCAGTCCAGGCCGGGAGGCGCCAGCGGCGCGCCGCCGGCGAGCGTGGCCAGCAGCACGGCGAGGCTGTAGGACCAGCAGAGGCGCTCGCCCGGCGACAGCAGCGCCAGGGCGCGGCGGCAGGCCGCCTCGAAGCAGGCCAGCGCGCGCAGGGCGGCGGCCCGCGCGAAGAGCACGGGGCCCCGGGCACGTCGCCAGGGCGAGGCGAAGAGTGCCGTCGCCTCGCGGGCGAAGAGCTGCGACGGCAGCAGGGGCGCCAGCAGGCTGCCCCAGCGCGCTTCCACGCAGGCCCGGGCCGCATCCACGTACTCGGGCTCCTCGGGCTCCTGGAGCTCCGCAGCGAGCGACGACATGCTCGCGCCGCCTGCTTGCCCGGCCCGTCGCCGGTTTACCTAGGCGCTCAGTCCCGGCCGCGCTTTTGCAGGCGCCGGTTCAGGATCGCCTGTTTGGCGTCGTCGTCGAAGTGCCGGAGATAGCGCTGCAGCTTGGTCCGCAACAGCCGTTCGCGGGCCGAATCGGGTGCCGCGGCCGGCGTGAGCATGGTCAGCAGCGGGTGATCTAGCACGCGCGCCCGCAGGGCCTGGACGGCGGGGCTCGCGGTCATTTTCTTGCTCGGCGCCAGGGCTTCGAGCGCGGCGGCGAGGTCGGCCTCCCAGGCCGCCGCCTCGGCCGCCCGCATTTACCGGGGGCGCCGCCATGAAGCGGCCGCGCGGCGAGCCGACCTTTCCGCCCGCCGAGGCCCGGAGCCTCTGGGCCACGCTGACGCGCGCCGTGCCGGCCACGCCCGAGCTGCTGCGCCGCTGGCCCACCCATGCGGCCACCATCAAGCTGGACGGGCGGCGGGCCGCCCTGGTCCGGCGGCACGGCACGCTGTGGCGCGTGACGGCCGCCGGCGCCGAGCAGCTGCCCGACGCGGCGGCCGGCCCGGACTTCGTCGCCGACGCCGAGGAGCTGGCGGGCACGTTCCACGTCTTCGACGTCCTGGCGGTGGGGACGCGCGACGTCCGGGCGCTGACGCTGCCGCGGCGCCTCGAGGCCTTGGCCGCGGGGCTGCCGCCGGCCGCGTGCCTGAAGCCCTACGAGGTGCTGCGGGCGCCGGCCGACCTCACCCGCCTGCTGGCCGCCAGCCGCGCCGCCGTCGCCGACGGCCTCGTGCTCGTGAGCCTCGCCGCCCCCTACGAGCAGCCCCCGCTGAAGTTCAAGGAGCGCGTCACGTGCGACCTGGCGCTCGAGAGCTGCGGCGAGCGCTACCGCCTGCTGGCCTGCGTGCGCCAGCAGCTGCGGCCGCTGCCCGCGCCGCTGCCGCCCTGGCTGCTGCTGCGGCGCGCCGAAGCCGCCCGCCTGCGGCTGCCGGCGCCCGTGCGGCGGGGCGACCGCGTCGTCGTCGAGTGCGAGCTGGTGCAGGGCGCCTGGCGCGCGCTGCGGCGCCGCGACGACCGCACGCACCCCAACGACCTGCGCACCGTCGAGAGCAACGTGGCGCTCGCGACGGCGGGCATGCACACGGCGCGCTGGCTCCTGGGCGCCGTGCGCTTCGTCGACGGCCCGGCGGCGCTCGCGTGCTGGCTGGCCGACCTCCGCCGCGCCCTGACGCTCGCGGCCCTGGGCCGCGCGCCCGGCGCGCCGCTCGCGGACCTCGGCGACCCCCGCGGCTACGAGGATCTCTACGCCGACGGGCCCTGGCGCGCCGCCACGGCCCACGACGCGCGGGCCGACGAGCTCTGGCTGGCCCTTTTCTGCACCGACGCCGCGCAGCTCCGCCAGCTGCTGGCCGCCGGCTGGCGCCGCCTCGTCGTCGCCGGGCTGCAGCGCACGGCGCCGGCCCGGGGGCGCCTGGCCGTGCCCGGCCTCTGGGACCTCGCGCCGGCCGCGTGCGAGGAGCTGCTGCGCGCCACCGGCGCGGAGCTGCACGTCCTCCTCTGCGCGCCCCCGAGCGCGCTGCTGCGCGCCGTGCCCGCGCTGCCGGCGCTGCGGCCGGTCGCCTACGAGCTGCGGCGGGCGGCCGACGTCCCGCACCGGACCTGACAGAGGGGGCTGCCGCTCTGCCAGTCGCGGCAGCCGACCTGCTGGCAGCAGTCTTCGAGGAACGTGGGATTGGCGGCAAGAGGCAGGGCGGCGGGCGCCGCACACTGCACGAAGCCGCCGGTCCCGTCGGAGCAGAGCTCGGGCTCCCCGGCCCCGCGGCCGCTCACGCCGTCGGCGCGCAGACAGATGACCCTGCAAAAGCCGTCTTCCGCGCTGGGCTCGGGGTTCAGGTCGTAGCTCGTGTACGGCGCCTCCGGCGGGCACGCCGCGGGGTGACGCCGGCTCGCTGCCATTTTGTTCGGGAGCGCGCCGCGCGGCCGCCGCCCATAGTGCCCGTCGTGCGACGGGCAAATTCTCCCGCCAGAAGAAAAGCGACATGAGCCAGTGGATGGACGGCTTCGACGACGACACCTCTCCGGACGATGCCATGCCGGCGCCGGCGGCGGGCAGCTGCCGCACCTTCTCGGACGGCACGCTGCAGGGCGCCGGCGGCTTCTGCTGGTTCTGGCTCATCATGATGATCCTGCTTTTTCTCGGAAACGCCAGCTGGGCCATGCAGCGGGGTGCCACCGTGGACAAGACCAAGCGCATGCAGTACTACTTCGTGTCGCTGCTGTCCCTGATCATCGGCGCCCTCAACATCTTCATCTTCTACCACTTCCTGAAGCGCTGCGAGTGCTGGACGGGTTTTTGGATCACGCTGGCTATCGGCGTAGTGAGCAGTGCAATTTTTTACGTGGTAGCGCCGGGTTACGTAGAGCTCAACCAGTGGCCAAGTGAGGACGACTGGCAGCAATTGAAAGAGGCCTTCATGCTGCAGAAGCAAAAGAAGAGCAAGTGAGGCGCGCGGCGCCGGGCTCAAGTAGGCGTTCTTGCAGGCCAGGGGGTTCGGGGGCAGATTCGTAGGCTTCAGCGCGTCAGGCACCAGCGCGTTGAGTTGAAAATGTATGGGACATACGGAACACGTCGAAAACAAGCGCCGCGGCCTTCGCAGTGCACCTCGCGCGCTTCCAGGGCTCGACCAAGCGCCCCAGCGGCACCGCGCGGCGCTGCCGCCGCGGGGCGGGGTGGATGCGACGCAGTCCTGCCGCGTGGACGCCGCCTGGGCCTCAGCGGCCCGGGCCATACTCATTTCTGCAAGTCGGAAGATTCGGCTGCAGAGGATTCGGCTTGAAATCGGGCGGCACCGGTCGGTTGAGCTGAAAGTGGATGTCCATGGAGTTCTTCTGCTTGTCGCCACCGACCACTGCGTTCCAGGTCCCTGGGAATTGACACTGTTTGTCTGAACTTAGGTCGTAGCACCGCCCCGCCGTGCTATCGCCGCCTGCTATGGAAGTATAGTCCGTGAGTACGCACATTACCTGTTTCACGGAATCCTTGCACATGAGGGAGTGCCACGAATTATCATCACCGTCATTGCCATCGTGCCAGCATATACTTTGGTCGAATGCGAAGAGCGGGGACGGGCTTTCTTCCCCTCCGGACCAGTTGTCGCACTGACAGAGTTCGGCCTTAGGAGCGTGCACGCAGTCGGCGGGGCAGGTGTCGGAGCCCTTGCTCATGCTGCGCGTTTTCTCAGGCGAGCCCCGGGCGCGTAGCCTATTCGCCAGGCCGCGCTGCAGGGCTGAAAGCAGAGGGCCGGCGGGCGACAGTGGTAAAGGGCATGTCGCAGAGCCCGTTCGTGGTGGACCTCTACGCGGCCGCGCGCCTCGACTGGTGCCGCTCCTCCTACACGCCGGAAGGCGGCGAGGCGGCGCAGCTCGTCTGCACCGACCTGGCCCGGCAGTGCGGCAGCTACACCAATGCCACCCGCAGCTCAGGCCGCATCCGGCACACGGCGCCCCTGCTGCAGCAGCTCATCGGCGCGCCGCAGATCAACGAGTGGGCCGGCAAGTGCCCCGTGGCGGACATCTCCGGCGTGTGCAACCTCGGCGGCGCGCAGCGCTTCCGCAAGGCGCTCTGGCAGGGCCTGGCGCAGCCCCGCGAGGCGCTCATCTACGAGGACATCAATGGCCGCCGGCCGCCGCGGGGCCTCGTGAACGCCGCGCAGCAGGACGGCGAGGAGGAGGCGCCGGACGGCGCGGCCGCGGCCGGCCCCGCCGACCAGACCCGCATCGAGATCGCGCGCGGGCTCCCGGGCGAAACGGCGTTCCCCAACCGAGCCGCCGCATATGCCGTGGCGGTTCAGGAGCGGCGCGTGCTGCGGTCCGAGCAGCAGCTCTTGGGCATGCCGTTCTTGTGAAGGCGCCGCTGAGTCTGCCGCGAAGCTCGTGCGTGCCACACGCTCGTCGGCGCCGCTCGCAGGAAGACAGCGCGCCCGCCGGTGCGCCGCCCGCGCCAGCAGCAACGTAGGCCTTTCTCTCACGCACGCCCTCGGCATGGCCGCCCCGGAGATGCTGCCGCCCAGCAGGTGGTGGGGGCACGTGCCGTCGCCCCCCGAGGCGGCGGGCCTCGAGGCCGACTTCCAGGACGACGACCCGCTGCCGGGCGGCGCGCCGAGCGCAGCGGAGCCGGAGCCCGACGCGGCGGCGGCCGGCGCGCTGACGCTGGCGCTGCGGCTGGAACGGCCGCTGGTCGAGCCCGGCCGGCCCCTCTTCGCCCTGGCCACGGTGCAGGCCGCGCCCGGCGGGCGCCCGGGCGAGCCGCCCCGGCAGGCCACGGACCTCGTGCTGGTGCTGGACGTCTCCGGCTCCATGGAGGGCCAGAAGCTCGCGGCCCTGAAGAAGGCCGCCGGCGCCGTGGTGGACCAGGCGGGGCCCGAGGACCGGGTCGCGCTGGTGGCCTTCAACCACGCCGCCGGCCGCCGCCAGAAGCTCGGCGTCATGACGGCGGCCGGCAAGCAGGCGGCCGCCGACGCGGCCTCGCGGCTAGTGGCGGCCGGCGGCACCGACATCGCCGGTGGCCTCGCCGTGGGCCTGCAGATCATGCAGGCCCGGCGGCAGCGGAACCCCGTCGCCGCCCTGCTGCTCCTGACGGACGGCCAGGACGAGCGCGCCCGGGGCGCCTTCCCGCGGCTGCTGCAGCAGGCGGCCGCGGCCGGCTGCGCCATCTACGCCTTTGGCATCGGCGAGGACCACGACTCGGGCCTCCTCCAGAGCCTGGCCGAGCAGGCCCGCACGCCCTACACCTTCATCCAGGACGCGGCGGCCATGGTGAGCGCCTTCGCCGGCCTGTCCGGCGGCCTCAGCAGCGTCGTCGCGCAGCGCGTCGCCCTGCGGCTCCGCTGCGAGGCGGAGCTGCTCGCGGCACACACGCCCTTCGATATCCTGCGCCAGGGCTGCGAGCTGACGGTCCGCATCCCCGACTTCTTCGCGGGCGAGCGGCGCGACGTGCTGCTGGAGTTGCAGCTGCCCGCCGCCGGGGCGCGGCAGCGCCTGCCGGTGCTGCAGGCCGAGCTGGACTACGCGGACCTGCTGGCCGGCACGCCGGTGCGGCTGCCGGCGGTGCGCCTCGAGGCCGAGCTCCGCGGGCCGGCCGAGCCCGAGACGGAGCCCGATGCGGAGGTGGCCGATCAGCGCGACCGCGTCGAGGCCGCGCAGGTGCTGGAACGGGCCATGGCCCTGAGCGACGCCGGGGACGTGCGCGCCGCGCAGGAGCTGCTGCGCGCGCAGGAAGAGAAGGTCGGCGCGCGCGCCTCGGCCCTGTGCCGGGCGCTCACCGTCGACCTGGCCGGCGCCCGCCGCCGGATGCAGGACGGCATCGCCTGGCAAGCGGGCCGCGCGAGCGTCGCCGATGCCGTGCAGATGCATGCCGTGCAGCGGTGCACCACCACCGGCGGCACCGCCCGCGGTGTCTACTGCAGCGCGGCGCAGCGGCTGTGCATCGCCCGGGCGGCCTCACTCGAGGACGCGGGCGCCTTGCCCGGCGAAGCCGGCGGCGTCTGATGGCGGCACGAGGCCCGGGCGCTGCAGGCGGCGTGCGGTTGCGTGCAGCAGGCTCGGTCTGGACAGCTGCAAGTAGGCCTTGAACGATACGCAGTGGGTCTGGTGGGTGGCAGAGCTCAGGACGGGGTCGAAATAGTCGTGGTCATAGTTGATGATGAAGTCCCCAGGCACGCCGCGCTGCACTTCTTCGTACACGCCGTGCAGCGCTTTCCGGACGAGCGAGTCCTCGCGGTCGGCGGTCCAAGTGCCAGAGTCTTCGCGCGTGAACGTGAAGAGGTCGTAGCGGCCGGCACGTGCGTTCCACCAGTTGAGCAGCACCGAGGCGGCGGAGGCTGCCGAGCCGGGCCCCTTGCGGGCGTGCAGGCTCCAGGCCTTCGTCAGAAAAATGTTCTCGGTGTCGTCCCTGAGCAACTCGGCGAACGGGCCCTCGACGCCGGTGCAAGCTCGTCCGCGGCACAACATCCGCAGCAAAGGCACGTGCAGCGCGTCGGGGATGGCCTGGGCCAGCTGCCCCGGCTGCGCGACGTGGTAGGCGCGCTTGCCGACGCAGACGTCCAGGACCAGCTCCAAGAAGACTTGCCGGGAGCAGGCATCGGCGGCCCGGTCGGCCGCCCAGAACACCTGGAACGGCACCTTGTCCCGGTGCAGGGTCAGTTTCAGGTCGCAAGCTTGGAAGCTCGCAAAGTCGGGCGCGGCGGCGAGGAGCGTCAGCGCCTGGGCGCGCGTCTCGGCGGCGGCCCCCTCCGCCGGCGGCGCCGCGCCTCGGGTCGGCGCGGACTTCGCGAAGGCGAGGGCTTGCTTCGCGCGCGCCGCATCGTATGCCACCAGGTACTGCGCGGCACACGCCACGACGGAACGTGGGGCAGGGCGGGCGGCGGCGGATGGCCGCCAGTGCGCCGCCACGCGCCGGGCCACCTTGAGACCCGCATAGGCCGTCACGCCGGCTCCGAGCGCAGCGAGCACCGGGTGCGGCACGCCGCCAGGCTCAGGCATCGTCGTTTGTTGCTCCCGCTGCCCGGCCGCTGGCCATGGCCGACGTCCAGCTGCCGCGGGTCTACCTCGCCGGCTTCGAGGTCTTCTTTGCGCCCGAGAAAGAGGCCGAGTTCGCCGCGGCCAAGAAGGCCATCTGCAAGCGCTGGGGCTTCGAAGGCGTCCACCCGGGCGACGCCCTGGTGCGCGGCGGCCTCTCCGACCCCGAGCGGGCCCGCGAGATCTTCCGGAAAGATGTGGAGCTCATGCACAGCTGCGCCGCCATCGTGGCCAACCTGACGCCGTTCCGCGGCCTCAGCGCCGACGCCGGCACGTGCTGGGAGCTGGGCCACTTCGGCGGCAGCGGCAAGCCCGCGGTCGCCTACACCAACGAGCGCCGCCCCTACGAGGCGCGGGTCCCGCCGGACCTGGTGCAGCCGGGCGACACGACGCCCGCCTGGGACACCTTGGGCATGAAGCTGGACATGCAGCAGGAGCCGGACAACTGCATGCTGACGCGCAGCGTGCTGCACCTGGCCGTGGCGCCGGAGGACTTGGCGCCGGAGGCCCAGCTCACCGACCTGCGGGCCTTCGAGGAAAGCGTCCGGGCGCTGGCCGCCGTCTTCGCGCGGGCCTGACGGGGACCGCGCGGTGCCGGGCGGCCGCGCGGCCCGCCGACCCGACGCCGCCTGACTGCGCGCCGAGCGGCAAGAAAAGCAACAGGCCGACGGGGTGGCGCCGGGCCGCGCCCGGCGCAAGCGCGTCGCGCAGGCGGCAGAGGCCGCGTAGTGAAAACGACATGTGGAAGGGCCAACCGCCTAGCCCGCGGCCGCGCTTCGACGACGTGCCGCGGCCGTCGCAGCCCGCCCCGCGGCCCGCCTCGCCGCGGCCCGCCCCGCCGCGCCCGCCCGCGCTCGTGCTGCCCGATCTGCCGGAGGAGAAGAACTTCGGCGAGCGCCTCGGCTCGCTCTTCGCCCACGACTGCTTCCGCATCACGCGCATCTTCGAGACCGCGCAGTACGCCTTGCTCTACGTGCTCATCTGCCTCCCGGTGGGGCTCGGCATCGACTGGCTCTGCAAGGGCCTCTACCCCAAGCTGGACGAGGAAGACACCAAGGCGGTCTACCGGGGCGCGCAGTTCTGGCAGACCGTGGCGGCCGCCACGTTGCAAGTCGTCCTGAGCGCCGTGTCCATCATCTACGTGCGCAAGCTGGCCGACCTCGTGCCCTTCTTCTTCAACTTCTGCCCCGCCCGCTACGTCTCGCACTACCACGTCGAGGAGGTCTTCGGCGAGATCGCCATCGCCATGGTCTTCGTGGGCAGTCAGACCACGCTGCTGGATGCGCTGGCACGCCTGCGCCGCTCTTTATGAAGAAATGGGAACGGTCTCGAGCAGCGCGCCCAATGCAGCGGCGCTGGCGAGCCTGCGCAGCCCGGGCGACGGGGGCGGGCACCGGCAGCCAGTCTCTCCAGGATTTTCTCCTGCCCCGGCAACGCGCGACGGGCCTGGGCCGAGTTCAAGTGCAGGCAGCCCAGGGCCATCTCATCTGCCCCCCTCAGTGATGCCGCATGCTGCCACCTCAGTGTCAAGCATACTAGCGTCATCTCTTAATGGACGGACTGCGCCGGAGGCACTGACACATCTTACTTCAGACTGGCAGGATATCGGCCCAACCGCCTTTTGGGCTTTGCTCCAAAAACACAAGGTGAAGCTCGTGAACAAAGCAGCGGCGAAGATCGTCCGGCCCGTGTGCGACATCACCTACATTCGCTGGCCAGGGAATGAGCACGAGGAGGAGGGCTTGCACGCCTGCATATCCGAGTATCGGGCGGATGGCGCGGTGCTGCAAGTAGTCCGAGCGCAGGCCCAGCAGGTCCGGACCCTGGGGCGGCAGCTGCCGCCGCCGAGCTGACGCGGGGGCGGAGAATGAGCAAAGATGGCGCAGGCTTCGCAGCAAGAGCAGTCGCTGGCCGAAGGCTTTCTGCAGGTCATCGACATGGCTCACAAGGCACTCGTCGGGCAGCCGGCGCCCGCCCCCGGCGCCGGGCCCCAGGCGCCCGCCGCGAGCCTGGCCGAGCTGGCCAAAGAGGCCGCGCTCGGCCTGCAGGCGCTGCAGCAGCACAAAGCGACGCAGCAGGCCCGACAGACGGAGTACGCCAACCTGAGCGTCTTCTTGAAGCAGCTGCAGGCGCAAGAGGGCCTGCTGGGCCTGCAGCCGGCGGCGCCGGGGGGCTGGCTGCAGTACGCGCCCCTGGCCGGCTTGGCGGTCGCCGGCGCGGTCGGCGGCCTGAAGCTCGGCCAGGCCCATGCCGACAACCTGCGGCACATCAAGCTGCAGCCGTGTCCCATGTACTTCTGCGGGTCGGTGGCGGACTTGCAGGCGCTGTATAAGCTTGCAGTGAGCGACCGCGCCTGGACGTGGCGAACACTGAGTCGCATCAACCAGCCCACCAACGCCATAGTGTACCGTGGCGAAGCTCACATCCCAGAGAATGCGAGCGCTTGGATCGAGACGGACACCTACCGCATCGTCTTTATGAACAAGGTGCAGGGCACGGAGCGGATCATGTGCCCCTCGGAGGAGCAGGATGCGGGCGTGTTCACCTGGTTCTCCGCTTAAGCGGCCTCGTCCCAGCCGTCCGCGGGGGAGAACGCCCCGTCGTGCAGCAGCAGGCCGGCGACGGCCTGGCCCCCGACCTCGAAGGTGAGCACCTGCCGCAGCGACGTCTCCCAGCGGCGGAGCGGCTCCGCGAGCGCCAGGCGCAGCAGGCGCGTCGCCGCCTCGCCCCTGCGGCGCAGGCGCTCTAGCTCAGCCGTCTCGCGGGTGCGGAAGCGGGCCAGCGCGTCGACCGGCACCGCCTCGCGCACGCCGCACGCCTGCAGCGCGCGCGCCGCGTCCGGGAACGTGCGCCCCGCGACGCCGCGCGCCTTGCCGGGCAGGCGGAGCTCCACGCCGTCCTCGACCGGCACGAGGCTGACGAGCCGGCCGGAGGGCAGCAGGTGCAGGGCCGGGGCCGCCACGGGCCGGTCGCGGGCCAGGAAGTGCACGCAGACGTGGCAGTCCGCCGCCGGGCTGCCGGCGCGCACCTGCACCTGCACGTCGTAGCGGTCGGCGTGCTCGACGTGCTGGCGGCAGTAGGCCTCGAGGCTGCGCAGGGCGCCGGGCGGCGCGGGGCAGCGCCGGGCCGCCGCCTCGCAGCAGCGCAGCAGCGCCTGCTGCGTGGCCAGCGGCGCCTCGGCCGCCGCGTCCATGAAGGCCGCCGGCGCCGCGGCGTCGAGGAGCTCCGGCCCCAGCGCGGCCAGCGCCGGGCGCACGTCCCAGGCGTCTCCGAGGGCGAAGCCGAGCACGTGCGCCACGAGGGGGCTCGTGAGGTGCGAGCTGCGGAAGAGGCAGAGCGCCGCCGTCGCGGCGGCGCGGCGCACCGCGGCGGGGAAGAGGCCGTGCAGCGCGGGCGTCCAGCACGGCGGCGCGACCCACTCGGCGGCGGCCGGGCAGCGCTGCAGGACGAGCGCGAGCGCCTGCTCGGGCGCGCCGGTCAGGAGCTGCGCGCGATCGAGGCCGGTGACGGCCTGCAGCTCCTGGCGGGCGGAGACCTCGGGCAGGCCGGCCGGCGGACACCAGTCCGGGGCGCGCCGGCTCAGCGCGCGCGTCACGAGCTCCAGCGTGACCCAGCAGAGCTGCAGCGTGGACCAGGCCGGGCTCTGCAGCAGCTTCCGGTGCTGGTCCGCGCACACCAGCGCGCCGAGCGTGGAGGAGCGCTTCGCGAGCCGGGCCTCCGTGCGGCGCTCGACGAGCGTGCGCAGGGACGCGTGGAAGTACTCGGGCGCGTGCGTGGTGTTGAGGCGGTTGCAGCGGCCGAGCTGCTGCGCCAGCGTCTCGGGCACGGCCGGCAGCTCGACGATGTACATGCGGATCGGGTGCGGCGACGTGACGTTGAGGCCCACGGCGCCGGCGGCGCTGAGCACCAGCACGCGCAACTCTCCACGCTGGAAGGCGGCCAGGGCGCGCGCGTTGCTGCCGGCGCCGGCCCGCAGCCCCGCCGCCCGCCCCGAGATCTCCCCGACCGCCACGTCCGGCAGGGCGGCCCGCACCTCCGTCAGGGCGTCCAGCGGCAGCCGGAAGTCGGCGGCCCGGCCCGCCCGCCGCAGGCAGCGCTGCATCATCGTGCCGTCCGCATTCTGCTGCGCCGCGGCGCCCGTGCCCTGCAGCACCACGACGAGCGCGTAGCCGTCGCGCAGGTCCTGCGTCCAGCGGGGCGCCAGCAGCCGCGCCTTGAGGCTCGCCAGCAGCCGCTTGAAGAAGAGCAGGCGCTCGCCGCCGGCCGGCGCGGGCGCGGCCCAGAGCCGAATGGAGGCGTCGAAGAGCTCGCGGGCGGGGGCCGAGGCCGCGAGCTCCAGCTGCTGCACGCACACCTCCGGCAGGCGGTGGCAGCAGTAGAGGCCGCGGCGCTTCAGGTCCAGCGCCAGCAGCTCCGCCGCGCCGAGCCCCCAGCGGGCCAGCGAGGCCGCGAAGCTCCGGAAGTCGGGGAACGGCCCCCCGGGCCCCCAGAGGCCCAGGCGCGTCATGTAGCCCAGGTGCCGGACGTCCGAGGCGGGCGTGGCCGTGGAGTAGAGCACGGCCCGGGCCGTCTGCTGCAGCTCCTCCACGGCGCGCGTCTGGGCCGTCGCGTGCTTCAGCGCGTGCGCCTCGTCCAGCAGCACCAGCACGTCCGCCGGGTCCGGCGCGCCGCGCTGGCGCAGCTGGGCGTAGGACTGCACCTCGGCCGTGGCACCGAGCAGCGCCAACTCCTGCAGCGCCTGGCGCCGCAGCAGCGCGTTCGGCACCAGCCAGAGCCGGCGCACGCCGGGCCAGACCAGCGCGTAGTGCAGCGCCACGGCGGCCAGGATGCGCGTCTTGCCGGTGCCCGGGCCGTCCCCCAGGAAAAACACGCCGGCGTCCGCCAGCGCCTGACACGCCCGGAGGCTCGTCTCGTGCTGCCGCGCGGTCAGGTGCGGGCCCACGGCCGCGGCGAAGGCGGGGGGCGCCTGGAGCCGCAGCGGCGGCGGCACCACGAGCGCCAGCGTCGGCGGCTCCTCCACGTGCCGCAGCGCGTCCAGGCCCGCCGGCCCGAGCGGGGCCTCCTTGAAGCTTTCGACCGGGGTGGCCGCGCGCATTTGACGTAAGGCCGCGCGGCGATTCTCCGCGGTTCTCACGCGCCGGCTGCGGGCTGGAAGAAAAGACCCACTTCACCGCGCATGACGGCGAGCGCGGACGAGGCGTACGACGCGGCCCGGCGCTTCGAGGCCCTCGGCGCGGTCTGCCACGCGGCGCGCGGCGGCCGCCAGGTCCTCGTGCCGGTCGCCGGCGCGGGGGCCCGCCACCTCATGGCCATCGATGCCGTGCGCCCGGACTCGCCCTTCTCCCGCTACTCCGACATCGGCAAAGTGCTCGTCGCCGACTGCGCCGAGACGCCCCCGCGCCCGTCCCACGGCGCGGCGCCCGCCGACCTCTTCTACGACGTGCACCGCCAGACCGGCGAGGTGCTGTGGCTCGGCCCGGCGCTCGAGCCCGACGACCCGAGCGCCGGAGTCGTCGACTGCCTGCAGCGCCGCCGCCGGAGCGACGTGCCGCGCTACCGCCTGCGGCCCTTCGGGCTCGAGGCGCCGAAGAGACACGGCGTCGTCCTCGCTTACCTCGCCACGGACAGGGCGCCCTGGACGCTGGCCGAGGTGCTCGCCGTGCACGGCCATGGCGTCTTGCTCCGCCCGCTGGGCGCCTGGGCGCCGACGACGTTCACGGTGCCGCGGCTGAACACGGCGGTCGCGGTCGGCGTGACGCCCGCGATAGGCGCGCAGGCCCCGGCCGGCGCCGGCGCCGCCGGCACGGCCCTCGCGGAGGCGCGCGAGGCCTGCGCCGCGCTGTCCGACGTCCAGGCCCGGCTGCAGGGCCTCGAGGAGGCGCTGCAGGACGACAGCGCGCCCCGCGCCCGGGAGCTGCTGCAGGCGCTGCGCCACGTGGCCGCCGAGCCGGCCGCCGCCGGCGGCTGCCGCCGGACGCTGCAGCACCTGAGCGCCGCGGTCAAAGCGCGGCTCTGCCGCCAGACGGCAGCCGCGGCGGCACGGGACGCACGGACGCGCGACGTCATCCTGCACGGCGACGCCGCCGCCGCGACGCGGGCCCTCGTCGCCGAGCTGGAGGGCGCGCCCCTCGACGCCGCGGCGCGCGAGGCCAAGGCCTGCCTGCACGCGCTGGCCGCCACGCCCGCCGAGGCCCGGGCGGCGGCGCCGACGCTGGAGCGGCACGGCGCGCGGCACGGCCACGACCTGGACCCGCAGCTCCGGGCCGAGGCCGAGCAGGCCTGCGCCGCCTTGCCGCCGGAGCAGGCCGAGCTGGTGAGCGACGTGCTGCGCACGCCCGCGCCGCCGTGGCGCGAGCTGCGGGAGCGCATCGGCGACGCCAGCGCCCCGGCCATCAACTGCGGCCGCGCCCTCGCGGCGCTCGAACACTCGGCCCGCCTGCAGAGCTGTCGCGCCGTGCTCGGCGCCGCGCTCGGGCCCGCGGCCAAGGCCCAGACCCTGCCGGCGCTGGCCGAGCGCGTGGCCCTCGAGATCCGGGCCGGCAACGCCCAGCTCTGGCAGCAGCCCGACGTGCCCCGCTGCCTGGCCGCGGCCGCGCCGGACGCGGCCGCGCGCCTGGTCCGCGAGCTCGGCGAGCCCAGCGCCGCGCTGCAGCCGCCCGCCGGCGCCCTGGAGCACGACCTGCGGCGCGGCGCGCACAGCGCCGTGCACGACGCGCAGAACGCCTGCAAGACCGTGGCGGCCGTGCCCCCGGGCGGGGGCCTCGAGCAGCTCAACCGCGCGACCGACGTGCCGGCCCTCGCGGCGGCCAAGGTCGTCGTGGAGGCGGAGCTGGCGCAGGTCGCGCGGCAGCAGGAGGCCGAGAAGCGTAACCAGTTCGGCACGCACCTCGCGGGCCAGGCCGACGCGCTGCAGGGCTGCCGCACCGCGGCCGAGCAGGCGCTGCGGAGCCAGGAGCTGCGGATCTGTCGGCCGCTGCTCGCGGCGGCCGCGCAGGTGCCCGCGACGGACGCGCAGCCGCTGACGACGGAGCAGCTGGTGCGCCGCGTCGTGGCCGTCTCCGAGGACCCCAACGCGCTGCACTGCGCCCGGGCCGTCAGCCCCGAGCTGGCCAACCTGCTCTTGCTGCAGAAGCAAGCCAGCGCCCTGCCGCCGCTGCCGTCCTCGGAGGGCCTCGAGGCGCGCCAGGCGGTGTGCGCGGCCGTGGCGGCCCTGGGCGGCCCGCCGCTCAACCCGCTCAACCCCGTCACCCTGCTCGGCCTCGCGGGCCTGCCGGGCTGGAGCCCGAGCGTTGTGCGCTGGCTCAACGACGCCGTCGGGGCCGGGCCGCGGCACCTGCAGGCGCCGAACGGCGCCGCGGTCTTCGCGCTGGCCGCGCCGGGGAGCCTGCAGACGCTCCGCGCAGCCGTGCGCGAGCTCCTCCAGCATCACCCGACCTTCGAGGGCCTCGCCACGCAGCCCTGCGAGCACGGCGCCGGCACCTACGCCGACGCCTGGAAGCGGCTCGCCCTCAGCGGCACGACCGGCGCCGACGCCAATGCGCTGCTCAAGGACCTCACGGCCGCGCACGCCGCCATGCTGGAAGACGCGCTCAAGGCGGCGCAGCAGCCCACGCGCACCCTGCACGGGAGCATCTACCAGACGCTCTGGGAGGGGTTCCTGCGCTATGCGCTCGCGCACCCCACGGGCGCGCTGCTCCGGAGCGCCGCCCACCTCAAGCTGCCGCACTGGCCCGGCGCGGCGGCGGCCGACTTCCTGCGCCTCGAGGCCCTCTTCATGCTCGTGCTCTTCGACTCGCCCTGGAGCGCGCGGCCGCAGGCGGCGCACGGCACCTGGGCGCGGCTCGGCAACCTGCTGCGCACGCTGGGCAGCAGCTGGCCCCTGCGCCTCACCACGACGCAGGCGCAGGACCTGGCCAGCGCCGCCGCGGTGGCGCTCGCGCAGAGCGGCGCCGCGCTGCAGCACCCGACCGCCGTGGAGAGCACGGACCTCTACGTCAACCCCACGACGCGCAGCCTCGTCTGGCAGGAGCCGCAGTTCCGAGAGCAGCTGCAGCAGCGCCGGGCCGGGCGCTTCTACCTGCCGGCGCCGCGCCTCTTTCCGCTGATCCCGTTCGGAGCGGCATAGCAATAAAACAGCTATGA
>Ga0214919_10003234_pt1 | contig 24836 bp, 23 predicted proteins | sample LL1503_MetaG_FD_177994 | JGI IMG/M metagenome (GOLD analysis project Ga0214919, IMG submission 177994) | Freshwater microbial communities from Lake Lanier, Atlanta, Georgia, United States - LL-1503 | ecosystem: Environmental > Aquatic > Freshwater > Lake | place: USA: Georgia | collected... | reverse complement strand
CAAAGCGGCGCTGAAAAAGGCGGCTATGCAGGACTTTCGTGATCGGTACGCCGAGCTGCGCCGGCAATGGGGCGGCTATAGCGGATACGACCAGTGGGTTGCCAGTGCCAACAACGCCAGTTTTGGTGCGCAGTCGACTTACGATGAACTGGTCCCGGCATTTGAGAACTTGTTTGAAAATGGCGGTGCAAGCTGGCCGCGGTTTTACGAGGCGGTGCGGCAACTGGCCGCGATGGCGCCGGCCGAACGCAGTCGCGCACTATTGGGACGCGGAAATGAGAGTAAGCGGGAGGTGCCCGGTGGCTGACTTGCATATAGTTCGCGAGCACCAAATGGGACTGGCCGGCGCGCGTGCTGTTGCGCGGGTCTGGGCAGCCCAAGCGGAGCATGAATTCGGTTTGCAATGCGTCTACGAACAAGGGCTTGATGCCGACAGGGTTTGTTTCAGCCGCGCTGGCGTTCGCGGTCAGTTGCAGGTGAGCGCAAGCCGCTTTGAACTTGATGCCCAGCTCGGTTTTCTGCTGGGTGCGTTCAAGGATCGCATCCATTCAGAGATTGCAGGCATGCTGGACCTGCTCACGCAGGAGCCATCGGCACCGGCAGAACGGACTGGCGGCAAGCCGGCACGCAAGGGCTAGGTCGCAGCCATCACCGGTCAGAGATTAGCGTAGCGACTCAATCAAGTCGATGTAGTGTTGCATCGCTGCGTCGGCGGCCATGCCCTTGCAGCTATTCCAGGCATCCCATTTGGCGCGCGCGACGATGTCGCCAAACCCGGGCTTCGGGTCGCCATTGTCCCCCTGGTATCCCTGCTTGTACAGGCCGTAGAGCTTCAGCAGCGTGGCATTGTCGGGCCGCTCGCTCAGATTCTTGGAGTTGGCTACTGCGGCATCAAAGCGCGCCTTCAATTCGGTCATGGCATCTCCATCTGCAGGCCTTGGATCAGGCGGAAGCGATCGGTGGGGCTTCGCCTTGGATCAACATCTTAAGGCTAGACCCGACAACAGAATGCGGTTTGATTGTCCGATGGCGCCGGTGCTGCGCCTTGTCCCGAACCATGATCTGGGAGATCTATGCCACGCCAACCCCTGCCGGCGCCGAGCCGGTCATCCCGCAGGGCTGCAAAGGCGACGAACAAACCGCCGTCCGGTTCGCCTGCCGCGGATCGAGAAGCGCCGCGCCGGTCGGCGAGGCCGCCGTGGCAGCGCATGGACAGCGTGGACGCCGCCCTCCTGCGGATGGACTGCGCCTCCAATCTGATGCTTGTCATCGGTGTGTGGATATTTAAGCCGGCCATCGCTTACGGTGCTCTTTTCCAGCGATTGCAGGACCGACTGCTGGCGCATCCGCGATTTTTTCAGCGCGTGGAGCAGGACGCGACCGGGGCGATATGGGTGCACGACCGCAATTTCGACCTCCGCCGCCATCTGTTGTTGGAAAGGCTCCCTGTCCCTGCGGACGGTGCGCAGCGGGCTTTGCAGGACCGCCTGGCCGAACTCGCGATGCTTCCGCTCGACCCGGACCGGCCGCTTTGGCAATTTCACTTGATAGAGCGGTATCAGGGTGGATCGGCGCTGCTGCTGCGTATCCACCACTGCATCGGCGACGGAATGGCCCTGCTGGCAGTAGCACGGTCCCTGATGGACGGCCATGTGCCGTCGACGGCTCCGGTCGAGGGGTCTGGCGAAACCGACCCCGGGTTGGAGGCTTGGATCAGTGACAAGTTAGTTCGCCCACTGGCCGACGCCAGCGTCAGGGCCATTGACCTGGCGGCCAATGCAGCCACCGCCACAATGGGCCTGATCGCCGACCCCAGGAGCGTCTTCGACCGGGGACTGGCCAGTTCCGAGCGGGTCGCGCGACGGGTCTACCAGGTTCTGCATGACGCAGCCGCGTTGGCGCTGATGGACGACGACTCGCCAAGCCGACTCAAAGGCGAACCGGGCCATACCAAGCGGGTAGCCTGGTGCGCCGGCATCTCGCTCGACGATCTCAAGGCAGTGGGAACCGCCTTGGGCTGCTCGGTCAACGACATCATGCTCAGTTGTGTCGCCGGCGCGTTGCGGAGCTATCTGGGCGCAGATGGCGACGCATCAACAGATCGGGAGATGCGCGCCATGGTGCCAGTCAACCTGCGCGAACCCGGCCCCGGTGTTCCGTTGGGCAACCGTTTCGGCTTGGCGCCGGTCCTGTTGCCGGTCGGAATCGACCATCCGCTGGAGCGCCTCTACGAAATTCGCCGGCGCATGCTCGCGCTCAAGGGCAGCATGCAACCGCTGCTGGCTTACTGGCTGCTGGCGGCAGCGGGGCTTCTTGGCAAGCAGGTCGAGGATGCGATCGTTGGGGTTTTTGCGAACAAGACAACGGCAGTCATCACCAATGTGGCCGGCCCGCGCGAGCCGCTGCAACTGCTTGGCGCGAGCTTGGTTCAAGGTCTTTTTTGGGTTCCGCAAAGCGCTAGCGTGGCGTTGGGGGTGTCCATATTCAGCTACTCGGGGAGGATGCAGTTTGGCATCATCAGCGACAGTGTCCTGTGCCCAGACCCCGACAGCATAGCCGCTGCCATAGAGCCCGAATTTGCCAAATTGGCGATGCTGAGCTTGATGCTGCCACCGGCGGGTGGCGACGGTTTGCCGCACCCGCCAGCGCCTTCGCCCAAGTCGGCTGGCCGGCGCACTAGCCCGGTGGCGGTGCGTAGGCGTCCGCCAGTCCCATGAGGTGCAGGCGCTGCGCTGGCTCCAGGTAAGGCGCCAACAGGTGTAGCGCGTGCTGTGCGCCACGCAGTATGGATTGCTGGGCATGGGTGGGCTCCAGCGCCTTGCGCGGGTCGCGTGCGTACTCAAAGCTCAGCCAGTAGCTCAGGACGACGACCATGCTGGTGGCTGTTGGGTCGACCTCGCGCGCGTCGATGCGCAGCACCTTGGCGCGGCCCATTGCCATGAGTATCCCCAGCATGGCGCGTGTCTTGTACTGCAGCACCGCCTGCACCCGGGTCTCCAGGTGGCGATTTTTTGAAATCAGGTCGTTGAGGTCGCGGTACAGGAAGCGGTACTGCCAGATCAGTTCGAACAGACTGTGCACGAAGAACCAGGTGTCTTCCAAGTCACGCACACCGTCTCCAGCAGCAAGCAGTGTGTTGAGGTCCTGTTCAAAGTGGTCGAACAGCGCATTGATTAACTCGTCCTTGGCCGGATAGTGGTAGTACAGGTTACCCGGGCTGATCCCCAACTCTGCCGCGATCAGCGTCGTCGAGACATTGGGTTCGCCAAAGCGGTTAAACAGTTCCAGCCCGGCTTCCAGGATGCGTTGCGCAGTTCGCCGTGGCGCCTTCTTTGCCATTGCCTTCAGCGCCGCTAGGTGCGGGCCATGCCGTGAATGCGTCGAGCCCGAACCATTGCGTCAAAGTGTAGCGGAGCTTCGATCGCCGGCACGCTGCGTCGCAGCGCGACAGCCGCGGACTTCGGACCGCGCTTCAGACGGTGGCCGCCTTCGCCCGCCGCCGGATGGGCGCCTTGGGCATCGGCTTGGCAGCCGGTTTTTTCCCTGCCTTTGCCGCGGGCCTGGTCTTGGTCGACAACGCATCGACTGCCTTGGCGAGCGCCTCAATGCGCGTCGTCAAAGCGTTCAGGTCTTTAGCGGAAGGGACATCAAGCTTTTGCAGTGCCTTGGAGACGCGGTCCTCAAAGATGCTTTCGAGTTTGTCCCACTGCCCCGAGGCCTTCACCGAGATGTCCGTCGCCATGCTACCCATGCGGCTCGACGCTTCGGAAATTTTCTCCTCCGCAACGGCCTGCGTCTTGCGTTGCAGGGCGGTGCCTTCCTTGACCAGTGCATTGAAGGCCTTGCTGCCCTCGGCCTGCGCCTTGGCGAATGCCCCAAGGCCGGCTTGCCAGATCTGTTGCGCCGAGTCCCTGACGGCGTCCGCCAACTGCGCCCCGTGTGCCTTCGCTGGGCCTGGTTGTTGCAGTTTCTTGACCATGGGATGCTCCTTGCAATCGGGTTGAATGCCACACTGACGGCTGTGTAGACCAGCGGTGGTTGAAGTGCTTGACTGTAACCAGGCGTGTCGCCTTCGTGTAGATGTGTATCACTAAAAGTCCACCACGCTGTCGGCGTTTCCGCTGCGTCCCTGTCTGCGGCATGTGATGCTGTATGCCCAGATCATCCTGGCGGCAGCCTACGGAAGGCTATTGCCATGCACTATTTCGTGACCGGCGCCAGCGGATTCATCGGCAAGCGCCTGGTCCGGCGGTTGCTGCGTCGCAAAGGCGCGGTGGTGCATTACCTCATGCGGCCTGCAAGCGAGAGCAAGAGCGCTGCGCTGCGCGCGTTCTGGGGAGCAGGCGCGCAGCGTGCCTTTCCGGTGGTGGGCGATATCCATCGCAAGGGCCTTGGGCTGGCACCCGAGGTGGTTCAAGCTTTGCACGGGCAGATCGACCATTTCTACCATCTGGCGGCCATCTATGACTTTGGCGCCGACGAAGCGGGCCAGGTGCTCGCCAACATTGACGGGACGCGCAACGCGGTGGGGCTTGCACAGGCGATCGCCGCCGACCGATTTCACCACCTCAGTTCGATCGCCGCAGCCGGGCTCTACGACGGGGTCTTCCGCGAGGACATGTTTGAAGAGGCAGGACCCTGCGAGCTCCCCTACTTCAGGACCAAGCATGAAGGCGAAAAGATCGTACGGCAGCAGCCCGCAGGGTGGTGGACGGTCTATCGCCCGGCCATGGTCGTTGGTGACAGCAGCAGCGGCGAAATGGACAAGGTCGATGGCCCCTACTATTTTTTCAAGCTGATACAGCGTATGCGTCAGTGGCTGCCGCCCTGGCTGCCGTCGGTGGGGCTGGAGGGTGGGCGCATCAACATCGTCCCGGTCGATTTTGTGGTTCGCGCGCTGGTTCACATTAGCCACCAGCCGACCAGCGTCGGAAAGTGCTACCAACTGGTCGACCCGGTTGGCTACCGCATCGGCGAAGTACTCGACATTTTCAGCCAGGCAGCGCATGCGCCGAGGATGGGCCTGTTTGTCAATGCGGCACTGTTTGGCTTCATTCCAAATAGCATCATCAGGGGCTTGATGGCGCTGGCGCCGGCGCGCAGGTTGCGCAATGCAGTGATGAAGGAGCTCGCCGTACCGGCTGAAGTCTTGGGCCTTCTCAACTACCCCACACGCTTCGATTGCCGCGAGACCTTGGTGGCGCTCAAGGGATCGGGCATCGCCTGCCCCAATTTGCGAGACTACGCATGGCGACTATGGGACTACTGGGAGCGTCACCTTGACCCGGAACTGCAGATGGACCGCTCCCTGCGCGGAGCCGTTGGCGGTAAGGTGGTGCTGGTCACGGGAGGCTCGTCGGGCATAGGCCTTGCCAGCGCGCATAAGTTTGCCGAAGCAGGTGCGACGACCCTCATTTGTGCCCGAAGCGCCGACCGGTTGGAGGAAGCCTGCCAGGAGGCCAGATGCAGAGGGCATTCCTTGATCGCATATTGTGCCGATCTTGCGAACATGGACGACTGCGACCGCCTCACCCGATGCATCAATGAGCAGCACGGCGGCGTCGACTTTCTCGTCAACAATGCAGGACGCTCCATACGCAGGGCCATCGAGTCTAGCTACGACCGATTTCATGATTATGAGCGGACGATGCAGCTGAACTATTTTGGCTGCCTGCGCGTCACCATCGGGCTGCTGCCGGCGATGGTTGCCCGAGGGCGCGGCCATGTGGTCAATATCAGTTCGATCGGCGTGCTGACCAACGCACCGCGCTTTTCCGCTTACGTGGCGTCCAAGGCCGCTCTGGATGCCTGGAGTCGCTGCGCCGCAAGTGAGTTTGCGGACCAAGGCGTGTCGTTCACCACCATCAGTATGCCCCTGGTGCGGACCCCGATGATTGCGCCCACGGATCTTTACCGCAATGTTCCAACGCTGTCCCCAGAAGAGGCGGCCGACTTGGTCGCCCACGCCTGCATTTTCAAACCGGTTCGGGTCGCCACCCGGCTGGGCTTGGCTGGTCAGCTGCTGCACGCTGTGCTGCCGCGATTGGCCCAGATCCTCATGAACACCAGTTTTCGAATGTTTCCGGACTCTGGTGCCGCCGGTGGCGCGGCCAAGGTCGGCGAGGCCAAATCGCTTTCGGCGGAGACGCTGGCGATGCAGCATCTCATGCGGGGTATTCACTTCTAGGCCAGCCCACCGAAAGGCATTCCGACGGGATGGGAAAGGCCCGGTGGAAGGGAACGACAATAGCAGGTGTGCGTCGCTGGTCGGAAGTTTTGGATGGTCAAGCGCGCAATCCGTGACCCGGTCCACCATGCTCATCCACCCGCCACGCCATTGAAACTCTTTCGCCTGCTACCGACAGCCCTGCGTCAAAGGCTTGAGAGCCAGCCGGTCCTTGCGGCGATCTTGGTCAATATTGGCTGGTTGTTTGTTGACAAGGTTTTGCGAATGGGGGGGGGGCTGCTGGTTGCGATCTGGGTTGCTCGCTACTTGGGCCCCGAGCAGTTCGGGCAGTGGAGCTATGCCGTTGCCCTTGCTGGCCTATTCGGCGTCGCCGCCGGTCTGGGCCTCAATGGCATCGTGGTGCGTGACCTTGTGCGGGAACCCACCGGAGCCAACGCTACCCTGGGAACAGCCATGGTTTTGCTGTTGCTGGCAAGCCCGGTCGCCGTCGCTTTGATGCTCGGCGTTGTCTGCTGGCTGCGGCCAGATGACGCGCTCACCCTGAGCATGGTGGCTGTTCTTGGCTTGGGCATGTTGTGCAAGTTCAGCGAAGTCGTCAAATTTTGGTTTGAATCCCAGGTGCAGTCGCGCCACAGTGTCTGGGTCGAAAACGGGGCATTCCTGGTGTTGGCCGGCGTCAAGCTGGCGATGGTCGCCTGGCGGGCGCCCTTGATGGCCTTTGTCTGGGCGGGCTTTGCAGAGGCGGCGCTGGTCGCCGCAGGTCTGTTGGCCATCTATGGCGCACGCGGCCATCGGATGCGTGCGTGGAAGCCCCAAATCTCCCGTGCCGCCACGCTGTTGAAGGACAGCTGGCCGCTGATGCTGTCCGGTCTGGCGATCATGGTCTACATGCGAATCGACCAGATCATGCTGGGGGAAATGCTGGGTGACAAGGAGGTTGGCACTTATTCCGCGGCCGTGCGCCTCAGTGAAATTTGGTACTTCATCCCGGTCATGATCGCATCGTCGGTGTTTCCCTCGGCGATTGAGGCAAGAAAGCATAGCGAGGCGCTTTATTACCGACGTCTCCAGACCCTGTTCAATCTGATGGCCTTCAGTGCCATCGTGATTGCCGTGCCGATGAGCTTCTGCTCCGGTTGGATCGTCACCACCCTTTATGGGTCGGAGTACCGCCAGGCGGGTTCCGTGTTGGCCATCAACATCTGGGCCGGTGTTTTTGTTTTTTTGGGGGTGGCCAGCAGCAACTGGTTGTTGAGCGAAAATCTTCAGCTTCTCAGCTTCTATCGGACCGCATTGGGCGCGCTGGTCAATATTGCCCTGAATTTTTTGTTGATACCGAAATACGGCGCGCAAGGGGCTGCCGTTGCGACGCTGGTCAGCCAGGTTGTTGCGGCGTTCTGTTCGGACCTCTTGAGCCGCAAGACCCGCGTTATTTTCTTCATGAAATTGAAGGCGCTGTCACTTGGAATGCTTTGACCGGTTGTACCCCACCTAATTTTTCGCGACCCAGACAATTCCCATGCCTTCATTGCAACACCGACTTGAAAGATTCGCGCAGCGCGCGAGTACGCTGGCCCGGGCGTTTCTTAAGCAATGCGCCAACTCGCTGACCCTGGCCGGGCGTTATGGGCAGTTCAGGACCATGCGCGAGTGGAGTTGTGTCGACGCCTATGGACGACCGATCCCCTGGTACACCTACCCGGCGATTGAGTACCTTTCGCACATCGATTTTTCCGGCATGCGGGTACTGGAATATGGCAGCGGGAATTCGAGTCTGTGGTGGCTCGGCCGCTGTCGCGAGGTCACGTCCATCGAAAATGACCCTGTGTGGCACGCAAGAATTTCCTTGCAGGCCGCCGGCAAGCCGGGTTTGCATTACCGCCTGGAGCGCACCGAGCAGGCTTATGTGCAGCAGTCGGGACTGCGCGAAGCGCAGGTTGTCGTAATCGACGGTGTACACCGCTCGCGTTGCGCTGATGCCTTCGTGCTGGCCTGTCGTGATGGTCCGTCGGCGGCCATGATGCTTATTTTCGACAATTCAGACTGGTACCCTAAGACCATTCAAAAGCTGCGCGACTCGTTGGACTGGTTGCAGGTTGATTTTCATGGATTCGGCCCCATCAACCGCTACACGTCCACGACCAGTATCTTCATCAACCCGCATCTCGCGGGTAAGCTGGCCTACACGCGCCCGCTGGCGTCTCTTGCCTGGATCGACAATGCAAGCGCAAACCCCGACGACATGCCCGCCCCGTGAAAGGGCACGATCGTATGGGAAATGATGGTGAGAACAATCACAGAAAGGGAGCTATGCAGCGTAATTTGATCACCGGCGGCGCCGGGTTTCTTGGCTCGCACCTGTGCGATAGGCTAACTGCCCTGGGCGAAGATGTGCTGTGCGTGGACAACTTTTTCACCGGCAGCAAGCGCAACCTGGCGCACTTGATGGACAAGCCGAATTTTGAATTAATGCGACACGACGTGACATTTCCGCTATATGTGGAGGTGGACCGGATATTCAATCTGGCCTGCCCGGCTTCGCCGGTACATTACCAGCATGACCCGGTGCAAACAACCAAGACCAGCGTCCACGGCGCCATTAATATGCTCGGTTTGGCCAAACGAACCGGGGCGCGCATACTACAGGCTTCGACCAGTGAGGTGTATGGCGATCCGGAAGTTCATCCGCAGACTGAAGGCTACTGGGGAAGGGTGAACCCCATCGGTATCCGCAGTTGCTACGATGAAGGAAAGCGCTGTGCAGAAACGCTCTTCTTTGATTACCATCGCCAGCACCAGCTGCAGATCAAGGTCATGCGAATTTTCAATACGTATGGACCCCGAATGCATCCGCAAGACGGCCGCGTAGTCAGCAACTTTATTGTCCAAGCCATCAAGGGCGAAGACATCACTATATATGGAACAGGTCAGCAGACGCGCAGTTTTTGCTATGTTGACGATTTGGTTGAAGGCATGATTCTTTTCATGCGTAGTCCCTCGGACTTCACCGGCCCAGTGAATATGGGAAATCCGGTCGAATTCACGATGCTGCAACTGGCGGAACATGTGCTGCAGCTGGTTGGCGGCAAGTCGAAATTGGTATTCCATCCGTTGCCTGCCGATGACCCGAGGCAGCGGCAACCGGACATCAGTCTGGCCAAGGCAAGATTGGGCTGGGAGCCGAAGGTGTGCCTCGAGGACGGCTTAAAGCGGACGGTTTCCTATTTTCGCGACTTATTGAATGCCTGATTTCGGCCTTCGCACCGCGGTGGTGCTCATCATATTCAATCGGCCAGATACCACCGCGCGCGTTTTCGCTGAGATCGCCAAAGCCAAACCACCCAGACTATTGGTGATTGGCGATGGTCCCAGAGGCGACCGGCAGGGTGAGATGGAGCAGGTGGCGAAGGCTCGGGAAATCGTCCAACGCGTTGATTGGCCGTGTACAGTTCAGACCAACTTTTCAGATGTCAACCTGGGCTGCAAGAAGCGGGTGTCGAGTGGTATTGATTGGGTTTTCAGTCAGGTCGACGAAGCGATTATTCTTGAGGATGACTGCCTACCTGAACCAAGCTTTTTTCGTTTTTGCGAAGAAATGTTGGAGCGCTACCGAGCGGACCTGCGAGTTGGGATGATCAGCGGAGACAACTTCCAAACGGATCCAATACCTGGTGCTGATAGTTATTATTTTTCCAAGTACTGCCATATTTGGGGATGGGCGAGTTGGAAGGACCGCTGGGTCGAGAGTTATGACGTCGGCATGGCCCAATGGCCACGGGTACGTGATACCGGCCAATTGGCCGACATGTTGGGCGGTTCAGGGCCGGCCCGTTATTGGGGAAAAATATTTTCCCGAGTGCACCGGGGGGAGGTTGACACTTGGGACTATCAGTGGGTTTTCGCGAATTGGTTGCAGGGCCGTTTGAGCGTGATGCCTACGGTGAATTTGGTGAGCAATATCGGATTCAGGCCGGACGCGACACATACAAACAGCCTCACAGAACTTGCCGATTTGCCAACGATGCCAATGGCCTTTCCATTGCAGCACCCGGTCGGCCTATTGCGGAATACCAGGGCAGATCGCGTCAGTGCCAAAAGATGTTTTCAGCCTTTGTGGCGGCGCATCTACGGAAGAGTGAAGGGGTGGCCACGGATCCTCAGTCAAAAAATAAAGCACGTGCTTGCATGAGCTGTCCTATTTGCTCCGGACGGCTCTCCGCTTGCTTTAAGGCCAAGGTGCTGCATAAATACGAGGCGCAGTTCGAGGTGTGCGACGGCTGCGGTTTTCTTCGGGCCCGCGACCCCCACTGGCTGGCGGAGGCCTACGCAGAGGCCATCGCGATGGCCGATACCGGCCTGGTCATGCGAAATGGTCTGCTCGCATGCAAACTGGCGGGGGTTCTTTATTGGGTTGCTGGTGAGCGGGGGGCAGGCCGTTACCTGGATGCGGCTGGTGGTTACGGTATGTTGACGCGCCTGATGCGGGACTTCGGGTTTGACTTCTACTGGGCTGACAAATACAGCAGCAATCTGATGGCCAGAGGGTATGAGTACGTCAAGGATTTGGGCCAGTGCCAAGCGGTGACGGCAATGGAAGTCATTGAGCACTTGACCGATCCGGCGAAATTTGTCGAAGAAACCCTGGCAGCGGCGGGGTCCGACACCTTGGTGTTCTCTACCCAGTTGTATGAGGGCGCGGTGCCGGATCCGCACGCGTGGTGGTACTACGCTTTCGCAACCGGACAACATATTGGATTCTTCCAGAGGCGATCGCTGGAGGCCCTTGGGCGGCGGCTTGGCCTAGGGTTTTCCAGTGCGAATGGCATTCATATCCTGTCACGAAAATTGGTGGATGAGCGTATCTTGGGTATTGTCACCAACCGCTGGGTTTGCCTCGCCTCACCATGGTGGACAAGGCGCAAGCTGGGGTCCAAGACCATGGATGATCAGACCTCGATGTTGAAGGCGTTAGAGTAGGCGTGGGTGAAATCTGCATCGACGGAATCATCTTTTCCCTTCAGCAGCGTGGGGGCATCAGCGTCTATTTTCATCAGTTGCTGCACTGTCTGCAGCTGCAGCGTGAGCGCGCCACGCTGACGCTTGAGATCCCCACCCGGCAGCAGCCCACCGGATTGGGGCCGAGTACGACGGTATTGGGCCGTGCAGCTCGGTTTCTGGAGCGATACCGAGCTTGCCGATTGCCGCAAGCTGCCTCGGTGTTTCACTCCAGTTACTACCGCTTGCCATCGGATCCTGGCGTGCCAACCGTCGTGACGGTGCACGATTTTATTTACGAACGCTACAGCAGCGGGCCAAGGCGGTGGGTTCATCTGAGGCAAAAGCACGCGGCGATACGCGCAGCGCAGTCTCTCATCTGCATCTCCGAGTCGACACGACAAGACCTGCTGCATTGGGTGGGCGTGCGGTCCGGACAGACAGTGCATGTTATTCACAATGGCGTTGCCGATTCATTTTTTCCCATTGAGACAAGTCCGGCGCCCCGTCCCTATGTGCTTTTTATCGGTGAGCGCGGCGGTTACAAAAACTTCCGACTGGCGCTGCAGGCAATGGCGTTCTTGCCGGGCTTAGAGTTGCACTGTGTGGGCGGCGGGGCGCTGCGCAGCGCTGAGCTGGCTGGAGTCGATGCGGGTATACGCAATCGCGTCAGGCACCTGGGCTTTGTAAGCGACCAGGCACTCAATGAACTCTATAACCGGGCCCTTTGCCTGGCCTATTTGTCGAGTTACGAAGGTTTCGGCATCCCTGTGGTGGAGGCCATGCGCGCGGGCTGTCCGGTCGTGAGTATGGATTGTGCGGCGGTCAAAGAGGTCGGCGCACAGGCGCTGACTATTGTGGCCGAGCCGGATCCAAGGCGGGTAGCCGACGCAATTGCGCACGCCGCGACTTCGACGGCGCGCAGCAGCCTGGTCAGCCAGGGACTGGCGGTTGCGAGCGGCTACTCCTGGGCGCACACGCATAGCCAGACCTTGGATGTTTACCGGAGCTTGGCCTGAAATGAAACGGCGACCTGCCACGGGGGGAATTTGAAAATATCGGTGATCACCGTCGCCTACAACAGCGCGGCGCATATTGTGGATTGCGTGCAGTCGGTCGGGGGTCAAACCCACCCGGATATGGAGCATATCGTCATCGATGGTGGCTCCCACGACGCCACCTGCGCGCTGGTGCGCCAGCATGGAAGCCGGGTGACTGCGCTGCTGTCCGAACCGGACCGCGGTATTTACGATGCGATGAACAAGGGGGTGGCCCTGGCGACCGGCGATATCGTTGCCTTTTTGAACTCGGACGACACCTACGCATCCGACACGGTTCTCGCCCAGGTCGCACAGGCCATGGTCAATGAACCGGAACTGGACGCCGTTTTGGGCGACGTGCTGTTCTTCGACGCCAAGAGGGCGGCCCATCCGCTTCGGCGTTACCGTTCTAGGCGCTTCAGCCCAAAAAGCCTGGGTTGGGGTTGGATGCCGGCGCATCCGGCGATGTTTGTGGCGCGCACTTTGTTCGAACGCGCGGGAGGATTCAAAATCGATTACCGGATTGCGGGAGACTATGAATGGGTTGCGCGGGCATTCGGGCCCGGAGATCTGCGCTACCGGCACTTGAACCAAGTGCTGGTGCATATGCAAACCGGTGGCGTCAGCACCGGCGGCTGGCGCAATACGCTGTTGCTCAACCAAGAGGTATTGCGCGCCTGTCGCGAAAATGGCATCGCCAGCAATTGGTTGAAACTGCTGTCCAAATATCCAGCCAAACTGGCTGAATTCATATGGCACTGACGCTGCATCCCTTGCAGCAGGCCGTGGAGCCCTGGGATGGTGGCACCTGACACCATGGATTCAACCAAGCGCGCGCTGGATTTGGGCCTGGCGCTGGCGGCTAGCATGATTCTGGCGGTCCCGCTGCTACTGCTCGCTTGTCTGGTCAAACTCACTTCGCGCGGGCCGGCGCTGTACTGGTCTGAGCGGGTTGGAAGGAGGAATCGGATATTCAAGATGCCGAAGTTCCGCAGCATGCGCCTCGGAACGCCGACCCTGGCGACCCATCTACTCGCCAATCCCAAGGCGCATCTGACGCCGATAGGTGGCTTCCTGCGACGCAGCAGCCTGGATGAACTGCCGCAAATCTGGAGTATCTTGAGGGGTGACATGAGTTTTGTCGGACCACGGCCGGCCCTGTTCAACCAACACGACCTGACAGAATTGCGAACGCAGTGGGGCATTGACCATTTGGTTCCCGGATTGACCGGCTGGGCGCAAATAAACGGTCGCGACGACTTGCCTATCCCTGACAAGGTCGCATTGGATCTCGAATACATGCAACGCAGGTCCTTTTTGTTCGACATCAAGATATTGACATTGACTTTTTCCCGTGTCCTCAGGCGCGATAATGTGAGTCACTGAATGCATATACAATATCTGGCAGCCAGTTTTGAAAATTGGCTGGACAACGCTTAGTTATTCAAGATTAAAGGGACTACACAATGAGCAATTTGATTGATATTCAGGGTCAGATAGAGAAGCTGCAAAAGCAGGCGAATGACATCAAGACCAAGGAGTTTGACAAGACGGTTCAGGAAATTGTCGCCAAGATGCAGGCCTTTGGCATTACCGCGAAACATCTGCAGGCGAACGTCTCCCGAGGCGGAAAATCCAAGGCCAAGGCGAAGACCGGCAAGGGCGCTGCTCCTGCCAAGCGGGGTCGCGGCGCCGCCAAAAAGGGGAGTGGTACGCCTGTGGCGGCGAAGTACCGCGGGCCCAACGGTGAGAGCTGGAGCGGTCGCGGTTTGACGCCAAAATGGCTTGCTGCGCTGACTGCGCAGGGTCAGTCCAAAGAAGAGTTTGCGATCAAGCACTGATTGCGGACTGCTGGATCAGAAATCCGGGTTGCGCGCCGCCCACCGGGCCCGGTTCCAGCCTGAGAGGGAGCGGCGACGCTTCATCCGCGCAGCATTGAGTTTCCTGCCGGGATGATGTCGCTAACCTTCTGCGACCGGCACTGCCCTCGGCCGATGATCGGTCCATGCGCGATCGCCTGAAGTCCTGGCCCCGTCTGGGGAAGCAGGCAAGCGCGCTCGCGCTCGACTTGTTGCTGGCATTGCTGGCCACCTGGCTTGCGTTCAGCCTGCGGCTTGAAACCCTGCACTGGCCAGGTGGACTGCAGTGGTGGATCTATGCGTTGGCCCCGACACTCGCGATACCGATTTTTGTCCGGTTCGGGCTTTATCGGGCCATATTCCGGTACACCGACCTTGCGGCGCTGATGGCGGTCACGCAGGCGGTCGGAGCCTACGCGATCGCGTTTTTCCTGGTTCTGCTTGCGCAGCACGCGCTGTGGGCGTCACGCAGCCCGGAATTCCTGCCGCGCAGTCTGGGCATCCTGCAGCCGTTGATATTCCTCCTGCTGGTGGGCAGCAGCCGGCTGGTGGCGCGATTTTGGCTGGCTGGCGGGCGTCGTGCCGACCCCTCGGCAAGGGGGCGCTTGCTGATCTACGGCGCCGGCGATGCGGGGGTACAGACCGCTGCCGCAATTGCCAACGCGCGCCAGTTCGTTCTGGTGGGCTTCGTCGACGACGATCCGGCCAAGGCCGGACGCAGCATCAATGGTGTCACGGTGTACCCGCCACACAGGATCCGGGATTTGGTGGAGCGCAGCGCGGTGAGCGACATCCTGCTGGCACTGCCCAGCGCAACCCGCGCCCGGCGCAATGACATCATTGCAAGCCTGTCGACAGTAGCGGTCCATATCCGCACCCTGCCGGGCATGTCCGATCTGGCCAGCGGTCGCGTCAGCCTGCGCGACTTCACCGAACTCGACATTGAAGACCTGCTCGGACGCAATCCGGTGGCACCGCAACCGGCCGTTTCGGACCGCAGCATCGCCGACCAGGTGGTGCTGGTCACCGGGGCGGGCGGCAGCATCGGCAGCGAACTGTGCCGCCAGATCGTTCGCGAGCGGCCGCGCCAGTTGCTGCTGCTGGACCACAGCGAGTTCAGCCTGTACAGCATCCACCGCGAACTGCAGGCGCTTTGTCTTGCGGGCAAGCTCCAGGTCGATTTGCTGCCGTTGCTCGGCAGCGTATCCAACCCGCGCCGGCTGGGCGAACTGCTGGGGGGTTATCGCCCGCACTGGGTCTACCATGCCGCCGCCTATAAACATGTTCCGATGGTTGAAAGCAACCCGGCCGAGGGCATTCTCAACAATGTGTTTGGCACCTTGAACCTGGCGCGCGCGGCGATGGATGCGGGTGTCGCGAACCTGGTGTTGGTCTCCACTGACAAGGCGGTTCGACCGGCCAATGTGATGGGTGCGAGCAAGCGCATGGCCGAACTGGTCTTGCAGGCGATGGCACAGGGAGCTGGGCCCACGCGGTTTTGTATGGTTCGGTTCGGCAATGTGCTGGGCTCCAGCGGCAGCGTCGTCCCCCTGTTCCGGTCGCAGTTGGCGCTGGGCGGGCCGCTTACGGTGACGCACCCGGATGTGACGCGCTATTTCATGACCATCCCCGAAGCGGCCCAACTGGTGCTGCATGCCGGCGCGATGGCACATGGGGGCGAAGTCTTCGTTCTCGACATGGGGGAGCCGGTCAAGGTGATGCAATTGGCCCGGCGCATGATCGAGTTGTCGGGCCTGCGCGTGCGCGATGCGGTCACACCCGACGGCGATATCGCGATCGCCGTCACCGGCCTGCGTCCCGGCGAAAAGCTCTATGAAGAACTGCTGATTGGTGACAACCCCCTGCCGACGGCGCATCCGCGCATCCTGAAGGCGCAGGAAGAGTTTCTGCCCTGGCCGGAACTCGTGCTGCAACTCGACATGTTGAGGTCGGCGGCCGATAACGGCGACGTTGCTGCGATGAAATCGGTGCTGCGATCCTGCGTCCGCGGCTACGCCGAACCGGCCAGTCAGACGAATTAGGACCTGCGCCCGGACGATGCTGCACAATCCGGCATTCCCACCGGGTCAAGCCGGCCTCGATCCCCTCCCCGCATCGACATGACCGATCTCTCTACCATCGCCCCGCTGGCCCAGGCCGAGATTCTGGCTCGGGCGCTGCCCTATATCCGCAAGTTTCACGGCAAGACCATGGTCATTAAGTACGGCGGGAACGCGATGACCGACCCTGTGCTGCAGGCGGCTTTTGCGGCCGACGTTGTGCTGTTGAAACTGGTCGGTATCAATCCGGTCGTGGTGCATGGCGGCGGTCCGCAAATTGAAAATGCGCTCAACCGCCTGGGAAAGAAGGGTGAGTTCATCCAAGGAATGCGGGTCACCGACGCTGAAACCATGGAGGTGGTCGAATGGGTGCTCGGCGGCGAGGTCCAGCAGGACATCGTCGGATTGATTAACCAAGCCGGCGGCAAGGCGGTAGGCCTGACCGGACGCGACGGCGCGATGATCCGTGCGCACAAGCTCAAGCTTGTCGATACCCATGACCCTAAGAAGCAACATGATGTTGGCCAGGTGGGCGATATCGACAGCATCGACCCCAGCGTCGTTCGGGCGCTGCAGGACGACGCATTCATTCCGGTTATCAGTCCGATCGGTTTTGGCGAGCACAACGAAAGCTTCAACATCAACGCCGACGTAGTGGCCGGCAAACTCGCGACGGTGCTGGCGGCCGAGAAACTGGTGTTGCTAACGAACACGGCCGGGGTTTTGGACAAGCATGGGAAATTGCTAAAAGACCTTTCGGCGCGGGCGATTGACGCGATGTTTGCCGACGGCAGCATTCACGGCGGCATGCTGCCCAAGATCGCGTCGGCGTTGGACGCCGCCCGTGGAGGTGTTCATTCGGTGCACATCGTAGACGGTCGCGTGCCCCATGTGCTGCTGCTGGAGGTGCTGACCGATCAGGCTTTCGGCACCATGATTCGTTCACACTGAGGCTTGCACGCACCCGGCAGCAGCCCCGGAAAAACCCTGATGCGCGCTGTGAGAGAATAAAAAAAGCCGATTTTCGCCACCATGCCCGACGAACCAACCCGCCCCAGCGACACCGATTCCGGGAGCAGGACGCCCGCTGTGGTGCGAAAGAGGCCCAAGCCGGGAGAGCGACGGGTTCAGATCCTGCAGGCTCTGGCGGCGATGCTGGAGCAACCGGCGACCGACCGGATCACCACTGCGGCGCTGGCCGCGCGGCTGGATGTCAGCGAGGCGGCGCTCTACCGCCACTTCGCCAGCAAAGCGCAGATGTTCGAAGGCTTGATCGATTTCATCGAGCAAAGTGTTTTTTCGCTTGCCAACCAGATTTCCGATCGCGAGCAGGGGGCGGACCTCGCCGACCCGGGGTCTGGCGCGCGGCAGGCGGGCAAGGTGGTGGCCATGCTGCTGCAATTTGCTGAAAAAAATCCCGGCATGACGCGGGTGATGGTTGGTGACGCGTTGGTATTCGAGAACGAGCGCTTGCAGCAGCGCATGAACCAGTTTTTCGAAAAAATAGAGGCGACGTTGCGCCAGGGTCTGCGCCTGAGCGCCGATGCCAGCGGGTCGACGATGCCCTCGGTCGATGCGCATGTTCGTGCCGCGCTGCTGACCTCATTCGCACTGGGCCGCCTGCACCGCTTCGCGCGCTCGGGCTTCAAGCGCCTGCCCTCGGAGCATCTCGAAGCCAGCCTCGCGATGATGCTGTAGGACCGCGCGCGGGCGTCCCTACGGGACGCTGGGGTCAGAGCGTGACGCCGACTTTGAGTCCCGCATCGACGATCTCCTGCCAGGTCTGCTGGTCGACCTCGATTCCGCCTGCGCTGCGCTGCGCGCGCATCGCGCGCTCGGGGTCGCCGGCGATCCGCACAGCGTCGAAACCCGGCGCGACCGGCCCAGATTGCAGCCAGTCGATGAACGCCGATGCCTCCTGCTCGAAGGTGGTCTGTGTGCCTAACTTGGCGGGATCGATCAGTATCGTTAACATGCCATTGACGATGGCGCGCGCTTCGCTGGTGGGTTGGTGCCAGGTGCCGCTGCCGGTCAGGGCGCCGCCCAGCAACTCGCAGGCTACGGCCATGCCGTAGCCCTTGTGCTCGCCGAAAGTCATCAGGGCGCCGAACAGCGCGCCGCCCGCCGCAGCCCCTGGCGGCCGGGTCTGCGCAACGACCACCACGCCGGGGTCGGTGCTCGGGTGGCCCTGCGCGTCGATCAGCGTTCCGGGCTCGACCCGTAGCCCCTTGTTGTGCGCCACCCGCATCTTGCCCTGCGCGACGCGGCTGGTTGCGAAGTCCAGAATAAATGGCGCCCTGCCGGCCAGCGGTATCCCGATGCAGCAGGGGTTGGTGCCAAATCGGCCGTCGGCCCCGCCCCACGGCGCGACCACCGGGCGCGACAGCACGTTTACGAAATGCAGCGACACCAGATTCTGCGCCACCGCCATCTCGGCGAAGTGGCCGATGCGACCCAGGTGGTGCGCATTGCCCAGCGCCATGATGCAACTGCCGTGCTGCCGAGCACGCTCCATGCCCATGTGCATGGCCTGCTCGCCGACCACCTGGCCATAGCCGCGCTGACCGTCGAGCGTGAGCATGCTGCCGATGTCTAGTTGTACACGTACTCCTGCATCGGGCTTGAGCCCGCCTTCAAGCACCGCGTCGACATAGCGTGGCAGCATGCCGACCCCGTGCGAGTCGTGCCCGCTGAGGTTAGCGAGGATCAGATTGGCCGCGACCTTGTCGGCCTCCGGCCCGCTGCTGCCTGCTGCGCGAAGCACAGCCACGACCTGCCTTTGCAGTCGTTCTACCGGTATGGTTTTGTCCATCGGGAGCCTTTCCTACATCACCGCGCCGAGCTGCCAGGGAACGAATTCATTCTGGCCGTAGCCATGCTGCTCGCTCTTGCTCAGCCGGCCCGAAGCGGTCGCCAATACGAGTTCGAAGATCTTTTCACCCATCTGCGCGACCGATGCGGTGCCGTCGACGATCTCGCCGCAATTAATGTCCATGTCGTCTTCCTGGCGCTGCCACAGCCTGGTATTGGTCGCCAGCTTGAGCGAAGGCGATGGCGCGCAGCCATAGGCCGATCCGCGCCCGGTGGTGAAGCAGATCATATTGGCGCCGCCGGCCACCTGCCCGGTGGCGCTGACCGGGTCGTAGCCCGGCGTGTCCATGAAAACGAAGCCCCTGGTGTCTACCGCCTCGCCGTATTCGTAGACCGCCTGCAAGTTGCTCGTTCCGCCCTTGGCCACCGCGCCGAGCGATTTTTCCAGGATCGTCGTCAGCCCTCCAGCCTTGTTGCCCGGCGACGGGTTGTTGTTCATCTCGCCCTCGTTGACCGCCGTGTAATGCTCCCACCACTTGATGCGCTCGATCAGCTTGTGCGCCACATCGGGGCGCACTGCGCGTCGGGTCAGCAGGTGCTCCGCGCCATAGATTTCGGGCGTTTCCGACAGGATGGCGCTGCCGCCGTGGGCAACCAGCAGGTCGACTGCTGCGCCGAGGGCCGGATTGGCGCTGATGCCGCTGTAGCCGTCCGAGCCACCGCATTGCAGGCCGATCGTGATGTGAGACGCGTCGCAGGGCTGGCGCCGGCTTTGATTGGCCAGCGGCAGCAGTTCCCGGATCAGCGCCACGCCCTTTTCAACCGTCTTGCGTGTTCCGCCACTGTCCTGGATATTGAACACCTTGAGGCTGTCGCCTTCTCGCAGGCTGCTGCGGGCCAGCCAGGCGTTGATCTGGTTGGACTCGCATCCCAGTCCCACCACCAGCACCGCCGCGAAGTTGGCGTGCGTCGCATAGCCCGCCAGCGTGCGCTGCAGGACCCGCAGGCCCAGGCCCTCGCCATCCATGCCGCAACCGCTGCCGTGGGTCAGCGCGACGACGCCGTCGACATGGGGGAAGTCCGCCAGCGCCTGTGGATGGTTCTGGCGCGAGAACCGGTCGGCGATGGCGCGTGCGGCGGTGGCGGAGCAGTTCACCGATGACAGCACACCGATGTAATTGCGCGTCGCCACCCGGCCATCGCTGCGCCGGTAGCCCATGAAGCTCGCCGATCGCGTCGGCGCTGACGGTTTGAGATCGGCGCCAATCGCATAGTCGCGCGCGAAGTCGCCCTTGGCCTCTCCCATGCAGAGGTTGTGCGTGTGCACATGCTCGCCGGCTCCGATCGCCTGGCTGGCAAAGCCGATGATCTGGTTATAGCGCCGCACCGGGTCACCAGCGGCGATGGCGTGCGCCGCGATTTTGTGGCCGGCAGGAATCAGTCCCCGGGCGGTGACCGACTCCACACGGGCACCTCCGACCAGTTGTGAGCGTGCAATTAGCACGTCGTCGGCGCTGTGAAGGCGAATGAAAGGTGTCATGGCATTTCTCGAAGCGCGGTAGGCAGGGCCGCCAAGGCCAAGCGATGGACGGGTAGGTGCCAAGGCTAATCGATAATCGGGTCAAATATTCCGCGCAGGTGTCGGGCGAAACCCTGATCCGGCTGGATTCGAGCCATGAACTCACCAGGAGATGCGATGCGATTAAAGGGAAAAACCGCGCTGATCACAGCGGCGGGCCAGGGGATTGGGTACGCCAGCGCGCTGGCGATGGCGCGTGAGGGGGCGCAGGTGCTGGCGACCGATCGCGACCCGGTCCTGCTTGACCGATTCGCAGGCATCGCCAATGTCCGAACGGCCGTGCTGGATGTGCTCGACAAGGCGGCGATCGTGCGGCTGACCGACACCTTGCCCAGGCTCGACGTGCTGTTCAATTGCGCCGGTGTCGTGCACAACGGCAGCATCCTTCAGGCGACCGATGCGGACTGGGAGGCTGCCTTCTCGCTCAACGTGCGCGCCCAGTACTGGATGATTCAGGCGGTTCTGCCAAAAATGCTCGCCGCCGGTGGCGGCAGCATCATCAATATGGCCAGCGTTTGCGGCAGTCTCAAGGGCCTGCCCAACCGTTTTATTTATGGCGCCAGCAAGGCGGCGGTGGTCGGCCTGACTAAAGGTGTTGCGGCGGACTTTGTAGGCCAGGGCATCCGCTGCAACGCGATCGCGCCGGGCACCGTCGACACGCCGTCGCTGCACGAGCGCATCAACAGCTATCCCGACCCAGTGCAGGCGCGCAAGGACTTCGTCGCGCGCCAGCCAATGGGGCGCCTGGCGCAGGCCGACGAGATTGCGCCTATCGTGGTCTATCTTGCCAGTGACGAGTCGGTCTTTGCCAGTGGCCAAGTGTTTTCCATCGACGGTGGAATGACCATCTGAAGCAAAGTCTAGAATGCGCGCGTCTACCAGCTTCCGCTCGGATCGCTGGGCTTCCCGTGATACCCAACTAACCGAAAGGCAAAAATGAAACTCGTTCGTTACGGCAACCCCGGCAAGGAAAAGCCCGGACTGATCGATGCCGAAGGCAAACTGCGCGATCTGAGCGCCGTCGTCAAAGACATCGGACCGGAGCAACTCGGCGACACCGCGCTGGCCAAACTGCGCAAACTGAGGACCGACAAGCTGCCACTGGTGCGCGGAACCCCGCGCATGGGCTGCCCGGTGAGCGGTATTGGAAAATTTGTTGCCATCGGCCTGAACTATTCCGACCACGCCGCCGAGACCGGCATGGCGATCCCCAAGGAGCCGATCGTCTTCATGAAGGCCATCAGTTGCATCCAGGGCCCTAACGATCCGGTGATGCTGCCCAAGGGTTCGGTCAAGTCCGACTGGGAGGTCGAACTCGGCATCGTGATCGGCACCCGCGCGCGCTACGTGTCGCAAAAGTCGGCGCTCGACTTTGTCGCTGGTTATTGCACTGTCAACGACGTCAGCGAGCGCGAGTACCAGATCGAGCGGGGACCGCAGTGGGACAAGGGCAAAGGCTGCGACACTTTTGGTCCGATTGGACCCTGGCTGGTGACGCGCGACGAAGTTCCAAACCCGCAAAAGCTTGCGCTGTGGCTGGACCTCAACGGCAAGCGGGTGCAAAACGGCAGCACAAAGACGATGATCTTCGGCGCGGCCAAGCTGGTGAGCTATGTCAGCCAGTTCATGACCCTGATGCCCGGCGATGTCATCACCACCGGCACCCCTCCGGGCGTCGGCATGGGAATGAAGCCGCAAGTCTTCCTCAAGAAGGGGGACGTGATGGCGCTGGGTATCGAAGGTTTGGGCGAGCAGCGCCAACTGGTGGTGCCATTCAAGCTGTAGGGCACTGCGCCGGCGCGGCGCCAACCCGACTGCGCGCGGGCGGTTCATCGCCCGAAAGAAAAAAGGGCGCAGCAGTTCGAAAATAAGGCAGAATAGAACGGTCGTTCTATTATTCTGGTATTTTCGAATTCTTCATGCCGACTGCCGAGCTGCCGCCAAAGTCCTTCGCCTTGCCCGATGCGCAGGAAAGGCCGCCGCCCAAAGGGCAGCAGACCCGAGCGGCCATTGTGCAAGTGGCCTTGCGACTGGCGACGCAGGTTGGACTCGAAGGGCTGAGCATCGGGGCGGTGGCGGAAGTCGTGGGCATGAGCAAGTCGGGCGTGTTTGCCCATTTTGGCGCGCGCGAAGAACTGCAGATTTCGGTCGTTCGCGAGTATTTCCGGCAGTTCGAGCAGGAGGTATTTGCACCGGTGTTGGCGCTGGAGCGCGGACTGCCGCGGGTACAGGCGCTGTTTTCCAACTGGATGGACCGCGTCGCGCGCGAAATCCAGTCAGGCTGCATTTTTATCAGTGGCGCCGCGGAATTCGACGACCGACCCGGCGCGGTGCGCGACGCGCTGGTGACTTCGGTAAAGACCTGGTTCGCCGCGCTCTTGCGCGCTATCGTGCAGGCCCGCGAAGCCGGCCATCTGCGCGCCGACGTCGACTGCCAGCAGATGGCGTTCGAAATTCACGGGCTGATCTTGGCGCTGCATTTTGAGGCGCGTTTTCTTGACGATCCGGGCGCGATTGACCGCGCCAACAAGGGCTTTTTGCACATTCTTTCGCGCCACGCTGCTGCCGTTGGCCCGCCCGGCGCTGCGCCTACCCCACCATACGCCGGATAGGCGCCACCGGATCAAAGGAGACCCATCCCATGCCAAGCTACACCCCTCCGCTGCGCGACATGCAGTTTGTGATGCACGAACTGCTGACGGTCTGCGCCGATTTCAAGGCGATCCCGCAGCACGCGGACATCGACGCGCCGACTATCGATGCGGTACTCGAAGCGGCCGGAAAATTCGCCAGCGAGGTCGCGTTTCCGCTCAACATCAGCGGCGACACCGAGGGCTGCACGCTGGACCACAGTACCCACGCCGTCACCGCGCCCCGAGGTTTCAAGGAGGCCTACGCCCAGTTTGTCGCCGCCGGCTGGGCCGGCCTGAGTTGCGACCCGGCATTCGGTGGCCAGGGCTTGCCGCTGGTAGTGAACCAGTGCCTCTACGAAATGCTGAACTCGGCCAACCAAGCCTGGACCATGTACCCCGGACTCACCCATGGCGCTTACGCGGCGCTGCGCGCGCACGGAACCGACACACAGAAGCAGACCTACCTGCACAAGATGGGCAGCGGCGAATGGACCGGAACCATGTGTCTGACAGAGGCCCATTGCGGAACCGATCTGGGCCTGATGCGCACCAGAGCCCAACCGCAGCCCGATGGAAGCTACCGCATCAGCGGCAATAAGATCTTTATCAGCGCCGGCGAGCATGACCTGGCCGGCAACATCGTCCACCTGGTGCTGGCACGACTCAGCGATGCGCCCGCTGGCATCAAGGGCGTAAGCCTGTTCATCGTGCCGAAGTTCAATGTCAACGCCGACGGCAGCCTGGGCCAACGCAACGGGATCTACTGCTCGGGGCTGGAGCACAAGATGGGCATTCACGGCAACGCGACCTGCCAGATCACGCTCGACGACGCTGTCGGCAGTCTGGTGGGCGAGCCGAACAAAGGCATGAACGCGATGTTCGTGATGATGAACGCAGCGCGTCTGGGCGTTGGAAACCAGTCCCTGGGGCTGACCGAAGTGGCCTACCAGAACGCGCTGGCCTATGCCAAGGACAGGATCCAGATGCGTTCGCTTTCGGGAACCAAGGCGAAGGACAAGCCAGCCGACCCGATCATCGTGCACCCGGATGTGCGCAAGATGCTGCTGACCGCCAGGGCCTACGCCGAGGGCGGGCGCGCGCTGGCAATCTACTGCTCGGTGCTGCTGGAAAAGGAGCACTACCATCCGGACGAGAGGGTCCGCAAGGACAGCGGCGAAATGCTGTCGTTGCTCACGCCGATCGTGAAGGCTTTCCTGACCGACAACGGCTGGATCGCGACTTCGGGGTGCCAGCAGGTGTTCGGCGGCCACGGCTACATCAAGGACTGGGGAATGGAGCAGTTTGTACGCGACGCGCGGATCAACATGATCTATGAGGGCACCAACACCATCCAAAGCCTCGACCTGCTGGGGCGAAAGATACTGGGCAACAACGGCGCGACCCTGAAAAAATTCGGCAAGCTGGTCGCGGCGCTGGTCGACGAGGAGGGCGTGAACGAACAGATGGCCGAGTTCATCAACCCGATTGCCTACCTAGGCGACAAGATGGGCAAGCTGACGACCGAACTCGGCTTCAAGGGTTCCCAGAATCCTGACGAGGTCGGTGCCGCCGCGGTCGACTACCTGCGCGTTGCCGGGCATCTGGTGTTCGGCTACTTCTGGGCCCGCATGGCGCAGGTGGCGCTGCGCCAAATCGCCGCTGGCAACACCGA
>Ga0214919_10003232_pt1 | contig 24845 bp, 23 predicted proteins | sample LL1503_MetaG_FD_177994 | JGI IMG/M metagenome (GOLD analysis project Ga0214919, IMG submission 177994) | Freshwater microbial communities from Lake Lanier, Atlanta, Georgia, United States - LL-1503 | ecosystem: Environmental > Aquatic > Freshwater > Lake | place: USA: Georgia | collected... | reverse complement strand
ATTTTTCTTGTAGGGTTCCTGAGAAAGTAAATAACGACTGCACTTTTTCAAGGGCAGTCGTTGTAATGCCTTTTTCAAGCATTTCTTTTTTTACGCCTTCCTCTCCTATTTTGTCAAGTTTATCTAAAGCAACTGTAAAATCAATCAATTTATCCGACGCACCGATTACCTCTGCAATACCTGATAAAATTTTACGGTTATTGATTTTTATAGAAACACCTTGCAAACCTAAAGAGGCAAAAACGGAGTCATATAACTGTACTAATTCTACTTCTTGCCACAAGGAAGCGGAACCCACCACATCGGCATCGCATTGATAAAACTCTCTAAACCTTCCCTTTTGAGGTCGATCTGCACGCCAAACGGGCTGTATTTGATAGCGTTTGAACGGAAATTCTAACTCGCTTTGGTGTTGCACAACATAGCGTGCAAACGGCACAGTTAAGTCATAACGAAGGGCTTTTTCAGAAATTTTTCCTGTTAGTTTTTTATAGTTTATGGTTTGTAATTCTTCGGAAGAAACTTTATCTAGATAATCTCCCGAATTCAATATCTTAAAAATTAATCTATCGCCTTCATCACCATATTTCCCCATTAGAGTGTCAGAGTTTTCAAAAGAAGGTGTCTCGATTGGCTGGTAACCAAATATCTCAAAATGATTTCGCATGATGGAAATGATATAATTACGTTTGGCAACCTCTACAGATGAAAAATCTCTTGTGCCCTTTGGAATACTTGGTTTTTGTGCCATCTTATTTAATTAAGAATTATCAATTGTTAAATATCAATTGTCAATTGTTTTGCAAATATCTTATTTTTTAAAACTAATTTCTATACTAAAGGTAATATTCTTGTAACAAAAGCTGTAATTTAGTGCCAAATAACCGTTATGATTGGATTATTTATAGAAAATATAAAAATAGCTTTGAGTGCTATTCGAACTCAATTGCTTCGTACGGTGTTAACCGTCATCATTATTGCTATAGGAATCACTGCTTTGGTAGGTATTTTGACAGTAGTTGCTGCTATTGACAATACTTTGAATTCAAGTTTTGCTTCTATGGGTTCCAATACTTTTAATATCAACCAATATGAAACCAAAAGCAGACAACGTGGAGGACAGGAAGGCGAAAAAATAAATCCAATAATAAGTTACATAGAAGCCAAAAGGTTTAAGGAAATCTATGACTATCCTTTCACACAATCTTCATTATCCTTTGTTGCAACCTCTAATGCAGAAGTGAAGTATGATAACCAAAAAACTGATCCAGAAATTTCAGTTATAGGTATTGATGAATTCTTTCTATCTAACTCTGGCTTGGAAATAACGCAAGGGAGAAACTTCAATCCTTTTGACATTTCAAACAACATCTATTCTTGTATAGTAGGATCAGATTTTGTTACAAAAGGACTATTCAAAGACATAAATCCGATTGGCAAAATTCTTTCGGTTCGTGGTGCCAAATTCAAAGTTATTGGCGTGCTAAAAGAGAGAGGTTCAACCTTTGGCAACAGCCAAGATTTACGTGTAATGATTCCTATTCAAGTAGCGCGTTCTCTATTTTCGGCACCTAATATAAACTACTCTTTAAGTACTATGATTGAAAAATCAGAACTGTTTGATGACGCTGTTGACAATGCTTTAAATACTATGCGAAAGGTGAGAAAGCTAAATCCTGTGGAAGAAAATAATTTTGCCATTTCTAGAAGTGATGATTTAATTAATAGAATAGCTAGTATAACAGATGTATTAAGCATTTCAGCATGGGTAATGGGAATTATTACTATTCTTGGTTCTTCAATTGCCTTAATGAATATTATGGTGGTTTCTGTTACAGAAAGAACCCGTGAAATTGGTGTTAGAAAAGCACTTGGAGCAAAAAAAAGCACGATTGCTTTCCAGTTTTTTATAGAAACCTTAACCATCGGGCAATTGGGTGGTGTTATCGGAATTGTTTTTGGAATTGCTGTGGGATATTTAATTTGCTTAGCTGCCGACTGGGACTTTGTGATTCCATGGCAAGCCATTTTTGCCGCTTTTATTACCAGCTTTATAGTAGCCTTAGTTTCTGGATTATATCCTGCTATCAAAGCATCAAAACTTGACCCAATTGAAGCGCTGAGATATGAATAAATGTTTATAAAATTGCAGCAATCATTCTGTCATTTCCATAAATATCTTTGTGAAGAATCACATTTTTGAAACCAAAACTTTCCACTAAAGCAATTGTTTCTTTCCCTAAATATTGGTTAATTTCAAAATACAACTTTCCTTTTGGCTTCAAATGTAACTTAGCCAATTGCGTTATTTTTCGATAAAAAAGCAAGGCTTCATTATCCGCAACAAACAAAGCTAGATGGGGTTCATAATCTAAAACATTTGAATTAATTGCTGCTTTTTCTAGATTTCGAACATAGGGCGGATTAGAAACTATAGTATCAAATTGCTGTTCTAAATTATCGACTTTTAAAATATCTTTTAAATGAAAAGTAACGTCAACATTATTTAGTACTGCATTTTTTTTTGCTACTTCCAATGCCTCTTCTGAAACATCAATAGCAAAGACTTCTGCATTTGATAAATTTTTAGCCAACGTAATAGCGATACAACCGCTACCCGTTCCAATATCTAGAATGCTAACTTTTCCCTCTTCCCTGTTCTCTCTGCTCTCATTAGTAATAATTAAATCAACTAATTCTTCAGTCTCTGGTCTAGGAATCAAAACGTTTTCATTGACTATAAATGGCAACCCATAAAACTCAGTTACTCCCAAAATGTATTGAATTGGCTTTTGTTTTTTTAATTCTACTACCACACTATTCCATAGTGAGACTTGTTTTTTATCCAAAATCATTTCTGGATTCAGTGCCAAGTCTATACGTTTTTGGTGGTGAAATTTTTCTAAAACAAGGTAAAAGAAACTCTCAATCTCTTTTTCGTCATAGAGAGAAGCAAGTTCATTTAGGAAAATAGTTTTATAATTTTTTAATAGCATCTATAAACTCTTAATCATCCATACTGAACAAGTCGAATGTCCTGTGTTTCCCATAGGCGAACAAAGGTATTCAAAACCTACTTTTTTGTATAAATTTTGTGCTACCAACATTTCAGATAGGGTTTCGAGGTAACATTGTTCATACCCAAATTCGGTTGCTTTTACTATACATTTTTCAATCATTTGCAAACCCAATCCTTTTCCTCTGGCTTCCTTTAAAAAATACATTTTCTGTAGTTCACAAATATTTTCATTAGAATTATCCAATTGACTCACTCCCGCACCACCAATTATTTTACCGTCTTGATTTTATGTTTGAAACTTATGATAAACCAAGATCAAGTTATTTTGTTGTTGAACAAGTTGTTGATCAGCGAAAGCTGTTCCTGTTTTTGGATAACCATCCGATATAAAAACTTCACGAATTACGTTAGCAATTTGAAGGTTATCTTCCTTTTGAATTTCTCTAATCATTTCATTGATTTTAGATTGATGATTGACGAATGTTAATTTCAGATTAGATTTATTGTACTTCAAAAATCTTAAATCATTAATCATAAATCACTATTCAAATTTAACTATTTTTGTGAGGTGAAGATACATGAAAAATATATAAATCGCTGTATTAAATTGGCCAAAAATGGTTTGGGAACAACCTTTCCTAATCCATTAGTTGGATGTGTAATCGTATATGAAGATAAGATTATCGGCGAAGGTTGGCACAAAAAAGCGGGTGAACCTCATGCCGAAGTTAATGCCATAAACTCAGTAAAAGACAAATCTCTATTATCCAAATCAACCCTTTATGTTTCTCTAGAACCTTGTAGTCATTTTGGTAAAACCCCTCCTTGCTGTGATTCAATTATTACCCATAAAATACCCAATGTTGTGGTTGGAACTATTGACCCAAATAGCAAAGTTGCTGGTTCAGGCATAAAAAGATTACAGGAAAACCATGTGAATGTAACTGTTGGTGTTTTAGAAAAAGAATGCAACGAATTAAACAAGCGTTTCTTTACTTTTCATACTAAAAAACGTCCCTACATAATTTTAAAATGGGCCGAAAGTTTAGAGGGATATATTGCTCCCATTTCTAAAGAAAAACTAGAACCTAGTTGGATTTCCAATCCATTTTCTAGACAGCTAGTTCACAAATGGCGTACTGAAGAACAAGCTATTTTAGTAGGTACAAAAACAGTATTAGATGATAATCCAAGATTAAATAGCCGCGATTGGAAAGGCAATAATCCCACAAGAATAATAATAGATAAATCTGGAAAAATAAATGATAATTACTTTGTTAAAGACAAATCAATTAAAACAATAATCATTACTGAACAAGAAAATTTAACCTCGAGTGAAAATGGTATTTATGAAAATGGTATCTTTGATAATAACCTTCCATCTAGCATTTGCAATGTATTATTCAATAATAACATACAATCGGTAATAATAGAAGGAGGAAGAACAACAATTCAATCTTTTATCGACTCCAATTTTTGGGACGAAGCAAGAGTATTTATTGGTAATCTACATCTTAATAATGGAGTAAAAGCTCCCATTTTGAATAGAAATTACAATCTCAGCAAAATAAAAGAAGACCAACTTAAACTTTTTATAAACCATGATTAATGCTATAATTTTTGATTTTGGAGATGTTTTCATTAATCTTGAAAAACAAGCATCTATTGAAGAGTTTAGAAAATTAGGATTAGAGGGTCCAAATGAAGAATTATTAGCTCATAATGATTTATTTGAAAAAGGTAAAATCACAGAAATGCAATTTATTGAGTGTTTTTTGAAATACATTCCAAAGGCAACTATTGAAGAAATAAGAAAAGCTTGGAATGCCTCAATTGGAGATTTTCCTTTATATCGATTAGAGTTTTTACAAATGCTCTCCAATAAATACCGCTTATTTCTTTTAACCAATACGGATGCTATTCACATAAGTCGATTCGAACATAAAGTGGGAATGTCTTTCTATAGTGATTTTTACCGTTGTTTTGAAAAAGTATATTATTCTTATGAAATGGGTCGCAGTAAACCTGACCCAGAAATTTTCAATACTTTAATTCGCAAACATGATTTATCTCCAAAACGTACTTTGTTTATTGATGACAAAAAACAAAATACAGATATTGCAGAAAGTCTAGGTTTACATGTATGGAATTTGAAAGTTGGCACAGAAGATGTAGTAGAATTATTTGAACAAAAACACCTTACTTTTTAAGTTTTGATAGACAAAGACACTTATAAAACCATAACAAGTCCTTCGTCAGAAATTTTATTTAAAGAAAAAAACAGCAAGTTTTATGGCTATGCATTTCCTGTTACTACGGAAGAAGAAATCAAAACACATTTAGATCTTTTAAAAAAACAGCATCAAGGTGCTGTTCATTTTTGTTATGCCTTTCAATTAGGAACAGAAACAACAATCTTCCGAGCCAATGATGATGGCGAACCCAGTAATTCAGCAGGAATGCCTATTTATGGGCAAATCCAATCTTTTAATTTAACAAATGTATTAGTAGTTGTAGTTCGCTTTTTTGGCGGAGTAAAACTTGGTGTTGGCGGGTTAATTTCAGCCTATAGAACAGCGGCAAAAATGGCTTTAGATGCCTCTAAAATTATAGAAACAACTATAGACGTTCTACTTAAAATTAAGTTTGACTATAAAAACATGAATAAGATAATGAGAATAATAAAAGAAAAAAAACTTAACATTACTTCTCAAAAATTGAACGAAAGTTGTGAAATCATCATTTCTGTTCGAAAAAAAAATGCCGAAATAATATTCGCCATTTTTGATAACATGTTTGAAATTGAAATTAATAAAATATAATTTTTATTTATTTTATAATAGGTCTAAAATGTATTTAGGTGGCATAATAGGTTTTCCTAAATTCATATCCACAAAAACCAATAAAAAATATGCAGTTGTTAACAATTCGCCATTTTTATTATGAATTTCACAATCAAATTCGATCTTTACAGAACTTTGACTTTTGAATTTTGTTGTCACTGTAAGTAAATCATCATAACGAGCAGGTTTTTTGTAATTTATAGTCATAGAAACAATAGGAAGCGCAATACCGCTTTCTTCCAATGATTTATATGAAATCCCTTTGTTTCTAAGCCATTCAACTCGTCCCATTTCAAAATATGGAATATAATTACCATGATAAACCACACTCATCTGATCGGTTTCTGAATAACGTACTCTAACTTGTATTTGATGTTCTTTCATCTGCTTTTTTTGCATTTAATCTATAATTACAATAATCATTACAACAATATTTTTAAAAAATCAATAGCTTTTAATTTTTTTTTAATGAATTTTATTCACATATTTGTCATCCCAAAAAAATGTAAAAATTTTATAATTTTACATAGTTTAAAACCTAAATAATTAATACAATAATTTTAAGCAAATATGAGCAAAACTGCGCAATCGGTATGGGAAAACTGTCTAGCATTCATAAAAGACAATATTCAAGATCAAGCTTTTAAAACTTGGTTTGAACCGATTAAGTCAGTTGAACTTACTGATAACGCTTTGTACATTCAAGTTCCTAGCAAATTTTTCTATGAATGGCTTGAAGAACATTACGTAAAATTATTAAAAGTAGCATTAACTAAAGAACTCGGTAAAAACGCAAAGTTACTCTATAAAATTAAAATGGAGAACACTTATGGCAATAAACAACCTTTTACAGAACAATTACCTAGTGCTCATAGAAGCCCAATAAAATCTCAAGATGTTGATGCTCCCTACAAAAATCTTAATCCAGAGCTAAAAAATCCTTTTGTGATTCCTGGAATTAGAAACTTAAAAATAGAGTCCCAACTTAACCCAAACTATAGTTTTGATAATTTCCTTGAAGGTGATTCAAACCGTTTAGCCCGTTCTGCCGGAATGGCGGTAGCAAACAAACCCGGAGGAACATCTTTCAATCCGTTATTAATTTTTGGCGGAGTCGGTCTAGGAAAAACGCATTTAGCGCATGCTATTGGTGTTGAAATAAAAGACAAATATCCAGAAAAAACTGTTTTGTATATTTCTGCAGAAGTATTTACACAACAATACATAGATTCTGTTAAGAAGAATAATAGAAATGATTTTATTCATTTTTATCAATTGATCGATGTTTTAATTATTGACGATGTTCAATTCCTTTCAGGAAAAACAGGCACACAGGATGTTTTCTTCCATATCTTCAATTATTTACATCAAAACGGAAAACAAGTTATACTTACATCAGATAAAGCTCCTGTTGATATGCAAGATATCGAACAACGTTTGTTGTCGCGTTTCAAATGGGGATTATCAGCAGAATTACATCAACCAGATTACGAAACTCGTATTTCAATCCTGAAAAATATTCTTTACAGAGATGGCGTAGAAATACCTGAGGAAATTATTGAGTATGTAGCTAGAAATATCAAATCTAATGTTAGAGAATTAGAAGGCGCAATAATCTCATTAATTGCACAATCATCTTTTAATAAAAAAGAAGTTACTTTAGATTTGGCTAAAAGCGTAGTTGAAAAATTTGTTAAAAATGTAAAACGCGAAATATCTATCGACTACATACAAAAAGTAGTTTCTGATTATTTCCAACTAGATATTGATACTTTACAATCCAAAACAAGAAAACGTCACGTTGTTCAAGCTAGACAATTAGCCATGTTTTTTGCTAAGAAATTTACAAAATCTTCTTTAGCAAACATTGGCTCTAAAATTGGCGATAGAGATCACGCTACAGTTTTACATGCTTGTAAGACAGTAGATAACTTAGTTTCAACTGACAAACAGTTCAAAAAATTTGTAGAAGATATTCATAAGAAATTATCGCTATAATTTACTTTTGATCAAGTTTGCAACTTAGAAAATTAAGTTATGCCCACTAAAATTTTAATGGTTTGTTTAGGAAATATTTGTCGTTCTCCATTGGCAGAAGGCCTTTTAGCGTCAAAACTCCCAAAAGATAAATTTATAGTAGACTCAGCAGGAACTGGAAATTACCATGTTGGTAGAAAACCTGACACTCGTTCTATTGTTACAGCCCAAAAAAACGGATTAGATATTATCCATCAAAAAGCTAGACAATTTAATCCAAATGATTTTGATTATTTTGATTACATTTATGTAATGGATAGTTCAAACTATAGTGATGTAATTGATTTAGCAAAAAACGAAATACAAAAATCCAAGGTGGATATGATCTTAAATCATCTTTTTCCTGGTGAAAATGTTGATGTTCCCGATCCATACTATGGTTTACAAAATGGCTTTGATATGGTCTATGAAATGCTAGAGGAAACTTGTGCTATTTTAGCTAAAAAACTAATTGAAAAACATCCCTAACATAACTTTTACAAAACATCTCGTTAAAAAATAGTTGGAACCAGTAACTCATAAAGGCAAATTATATCTAATCCCAACTACTTTAGGGGAAATGAATCCTCATGATGTAATGCCACAAACTGTAAAAAGAGCCATTGATTTTATTGATTTTTATATTGTAGAAAACGAAAAAACAGCACGAAAATTCATCAAATCCATCAATCCGGAAAAAATTCAAGCCAATTTAAAAATCTCAACTCTTAATAAACATACTGAAATCACAGAACATTATACCCTGATTTCACCTTGTTTAAACGGCATAAATATGGGAATAATGAGTGAAGCTGGTTGCCCTGGAGTGGCTGACCCTGGCGCTGCTATTGTAAAAATGGCTCATGAAAAAGGCATTCAAGTAATCCCATTAGTAGGACCCTCCTCTATTCTATTAGCCATGATGAGCTCAGGAATGAATGGACAAAGTTTTGCTTTCAATGGGTATCTTCCCATTGATAAAGCTGAAAAAAAATCAACGCTGAAAAATTTTGAAAAATTATCCTTTGATAAAAATCAATCTCAAATTTTTATCGAAACACCTTACAGAAATAATAAATTATTGGAAGATATTTTACAAGCCTTGCAACCCAATACAGAATTATGCATTGCAACTGACATTACTTTACCTTCAGAATACATAAAAACAATGCGTGTGGCAGATTGGAAAAAAACAAAGGTCGATTTACACAACCGACCTACTATTTTTATCATACATAAAATGTAATCTATTTTACTTGTGCATTTTTAACTGCTTTAATTCTTTTGGTTTCAAAACCTCCAAAATCTCTTAAATAAGTTCGAACTGAGGTTCCATAATCATCTTTACATTTTTTCTCGCCATTAGAATTTAAGAATCGTTTTACAGAACCAGTACCACCAAGATGGGCAGCTGCTAAAATTCCGGATTCTGTAATTTTAACTCCATCAACTAATTTACCTTCAAAATAGTTAATATAAGCTTTCAACTCATATTTGTTTTTAGAAAGCAAAGTGATAAAAGCTTTTTCCTGAAGTGTTGGATTGTTTAAAAAAGCCATACTGTCTTTTATACCAATAGCTCTCAATGTTTCAATGCCAAATTGATATTTACCTAAATAACCCAAAGAATTAATTTTTCCATAGTTGGATTGTGATTCTTTATGCGCAATAGCTTCCTTATAACCAATAAAAAATAATCCTTTAAATGGAATTTTAAGAGTAACATAATCTATATCATTTTGGGAAGGAAATAGGTATAACAGTTTTTTATTTTCAAGACTTGTAAAACCGTTGCTATTTGGGGAATTATGAGGTTTAAAACCTGAGCTTAAGAAAGCTACAATTAGTATGATTGAGATGTAAAAAATTCCTTTTTTTATCATTAAATGTTATTTCTCAAGCGCTGTCACCGACATGAAATTTCTGACGCAAATATACAATTAATTTTATAAAATTGACTATCAGGCAGTTAAAGTATATCAAAAGTAGAACGAATGCATCTTATAACCTCCGCAACCCTTGATTTCAATAGCTGGAGCCGGTATCTTTATAGTGTTGAAAATTGTTAAAATTGTCTTAACAAAATGGGATTTAGTCTCAATTTTGGTCAAATCAACGTCCAAACTGAGATAGAATTGTCTATATCTTTTGCTTTCTGGCAAGAAAATAGTGTTAACAAGTTCATCGTTTCCTGTAATCATTCCCTCTGCTCCATATCCAAATGCAATGTTTAACCATTTTGGAACCTTAGAATTCTTGATAAATGAGCTTATATTTACCGAAAGCCAATAGGTTTGTCCGTTATAATCTTTTAGCAGTTGTTCTTGCAATGAACTTCCTAAAACATTAGGTCTTCTTGAAGCATAGGGTGTGGTGTGAAAAGAAAACTTAGGAATAATACGTTGTTCATTCCAAAGTAACTCTTGAGAAACAAATAAAGCGGTTCCAGAAATATTAGCTGCAACATCACCCAATGATGCACCCCAGTTAGCCGAATAACCATCAAAAACCTCAACGGTCGTCATAAAAGCTAGCCCCAGCGTGGCACCATAAATCAGTTGCTTTTTTCTACTAGCACCCGACCATTTCATAGCATTGGCTCCAAAACTTGCTAAGTGATATGTTGAAAATAAATGGCCAGCTTTGTCCATTTGCAACCACTCGGCATTATCATTAATAAAATGAAAGTCGGAACGAGGATAATCAGCATACCAAACTTGATTTAATCCCACCAATGCAGCAGTTCCAATGGAGGCTTCAGATAGCACTAGCGTTTTGAATCGTTTTGAATTTAAAGTATCGGAAGGTGTTAAAAAAGTAGCTACTGAAGTTTGAGACCATAATAAACCGGAAAAAAAGAAAAAAAGGATTATGTAATTCTTATTTTTCAAAGATTATCGTTTGGTTCCTTGTGTATTTAGCCAATCGGCATACTTTTTAGCATTTAAATTGTGTTGCTCGATAGTAGCTGCAAATTCATGATAACCAAATCGTTCAACACTGGCACAAAAATAAAGATAATCATGTTTTTTAGGATTTAATACAGCGTCTATAGCATCCACATCAGGCATAGCAATGGGACCTGGCGGCAAACCTTCTTTTTGGTAAGTATTATAAGGTGAGTTGATGAATAAATCATTATATAAAACTCTTTTTATTATTTGGTCAAAATTATTATCTCGCAATTTCAAAGCATAAATTACTGTTGGGTCGGCTTGTAGCTTCATTCCTTTATTCAATCTATTGAGATATACACCTGCCACAATGGGTCTTTCGCTTTTTTTAACGGTTTCTTTATGAACAATAGAAGCTAAAGTAATTACTTGAACTGGGGTTAAATTCAATTGTGTTGCTCTTGCAATTCTTTCTTTAGACCAAAACCGATTATATTCTTCCAACATTTTATCACGGAACTTTTCGGCTGAAACATTCCAATAAAATTCATAGGTATTGGGTAAAAACATAGCAAAAACATTGTCCTTGGTGAAACCATTTTTTTGTAAAAAAATACTATCTCTAAAAGTAGCTAATAATTTAGTGGTATCAGGCTCGATTTGTGAACTGATACGCTCACATAAATTTTCTAATCGTTCTTGATTATTAAAAGCCAACTTGACTGGAACATTTCTTCTCATGGCGCCTACTAATTGAAAAGCACTCATTCCTCGTTGTAATAAAAATCTTCCTGGTTTAACACGGTCAGGATAAGATCGAAGCATAGCCATAATTTCAAAATCATTTCTGTTTTTCAGTAATGGAGCTAGGATTTTATCCACATCTTGATAAGTAGAACCAGTTGGGATTTGGACATAAACTTTTTCCGTTTCAAAATGGGTATTCGAAGTAAAAAATTTGATAAAAACAACAAGTGTAACTACTAAAAAAATCCCTGTTACTACTTTTATAATTTTATTTCTCTTTGTATTCAAGACCGAAATAGTTAAGTTTTATTTATTAATCAATTGAAAAAACACCTCATCTTGAAAAGAATTATTACTATAATTCCAATCCTTTTTGACTCCTATTTTTTCGAAACCAAATGTAGTAAAAAGTGCTATACTTGCTATGTTTTCTATTCCGATATTTGCATACAATTGATGCAACTGCAATTGTTGAAAGCTGAAGTCTATAAGCAGCGAGAGGGCTTCTTTACCAAAACCAACATTTCTATTGATTTCATTTTGTATAATAATGCCAATTCCTGCACGACTATTTTTTGGATCAAATTCAAATAAATCTATCAATCCTATAGCTTCAAGAGTATTATTTTTACAGATGGCCAATCGCAGTTGCTTGGCTTCATAAATATCTTGGTATGCATTTTCAAGATACTGCCGAATTAGAAATTTACTATAAGGAGTTTGGGTGTTGCTAACTTCCCAGAGATGTTCATCGTTTTCTATATGATAGATAAAGGCTAAATCTTCAGGTTCTAGAGCACGTAGAAATACGTTTTTTCCTTTTAATGTTACCATGCTATTTCTCCTTCAAAAACAAAAGTTGCTGGGCCCTGCAGAAATACTTTGGTATAACGAGTTCCTTCTTTTACAAATAAAACTTCTAGCTTTCCTCCTGCTACATCCAATTGAATATGATGTGATTGAGTTTTACCTATGGCATGCATGGCAATAGCAGTTGCAGTTGCTCCAGTGCCACAAGACAAAGTTTCGTCTTCTACTCCACGTTCATAGGTTCGCAAGGCAAAATGATTATCTGAAAATTGCTTCACAAAATTGACATTACTTCCTGCTTTTCCATATAAATTAGAATAACGGATAGTAGAGCCATTATTTTTAACATCAAAAGTTTTTAAATCCTCTACTAGCATCACATGATGCGGAGAACCTGTATCTAAGAAAACATAATCATTTTCTATTTTTAGTTCATCAATATCTTTCATTTGCAAAGAAATAATTCCGTTATCTAATATAAAAGCATGATGCAATCCATCAGTAGCGATAAAATCGGTTTGATCATCATTGACTACTTTCAAACTTTTGGCAAAAGCAACAATACATCTTCCTCCATTGCCACACATAGAACTTTCATTTCCGTCGGAATTGTAATAAAGCATTTTGAAATCTGTTGTAGTATCATTTTCCAATAAAATCAATCCATCAGCACCAATACCAAAACGACGATCGCAAAGTTTTTCGATGAGTTTTACGTTGTCTTTTGGAAATATATTTTGACGATTATCAATCATCACAAAATCATTTCCAGTGCCTTGATATTTGTTGAAAGTAATTTTCATAGCCTTATTAACTCCCACAAATATAGCAATTATTAAGATTAACTTAAAAAATGTTAAACTAGCGTTAAAAGGGATTTAAAAAAAAATAGAAAGTTTTTAATTTTACTTCAAATAATTTAAAATGTAGATGACTATGAAACGTTTATCAGGTTTATTTTTGGTTTCTTTATTAAGTGGCGCGACAACTCTTAGTGCTTATAAATTATTTATTGAAAGAAAAGACAATCGCAACTCAATCGTTACTGTGGCACCAACAAACTACTCAAAAAATGTTGGTTTAAACGGAGAAACTTTAGATTTTACGGCCGCTGCCGAAAGTGCCATACATACTGTTGTTCACGTAAAAAATGTTTCTATGAGAACAGTTTCTAATCCAATCATGGAATTTTTCTATGGCGCACGCGGAGGGCAACAACAAGAACAAGTAGGAACTGGTTCTGGTGTAATCATTTCTGAAGATGGTTATATTGTGACAAATAATCACGTGATTAAAGATGCGACAGAACTTGAAGTTACTTTAAATAATAATAAATCTTATAAAGCAAAACTCATTGGAACCGATTCTAAAATGGATATTGCTTTACTTAAAATAAACGCAGACGAAAAATTACCTTATGCTACTTTTGCTGATTCTGACCAGGTAAAAGTGGGTGAATGGGTATTAGCAGTTGGAAATCCATATAATTTGAATTCAACAGTAACAGCGGGAATTGTTTCAGCCAAAGCCAGAAATTTAGATAATTCTAATAATATCCAATCATTCATACAAACAGATGCGGCTGTGAATCCAGGGAATAGCGGTGGTGCATTAGTAAATACTCGTGGAGAATTAATCGGAATAAATACTATGATTTCTTCACCAACAGGAAGTTATACGGGCTATTCATTTGCAGTTCCATCAAATATTACAAGAAAAATTATCGAAGATATTATGGAATTTGGTGGTGTGCAAAGAGGCATTCTTGGTATTGAAGGAAATGAATTAAACAGTAAAACTTCTGATGAATTAGGAATTAAAGAGACTGAAGGTTTCTTTGTCAATAAAGTAACTAAAAATTCTGGCGCAGAAAAAGCGGGTCTTCAAAAAGGAGATATAATTAAAAAATTAGACAATCAAAAAATTAGTTCGTATGCCGAACTAACTGGTTATATCAATACCAAAAGACCTAATGATAAAGTTCAAGTCACATTTATTAGAGATGGAGACACAAAAACTATACCTGTAGTACTAATCAAAAATGATATTTTCACTACCGAATTCAAAGGATTAGAATTAGAAAATATTGATGCTTCTGACAAAAGAAAGTTCAAAATAGAGTATGGCGTTCGCATCAAAGAAATTAATAATGAAAATCTTAGACCCTATTATGACCAATTGAAAGGGGGTATAATATTATCCGTTGATAATGTGAAAGCTACGGATGTCGAATCAGTTTCAAGAATACTAAATAAAAAGGACGAAAATCAAAATGTTAGTATTCAAATGATTAACAGAATTGGTCAAGTCATTCAAATTATTTTATAATTCCTCTTACTTACTTTTTTTTTCAAAAAGCTAATCTTAATTGATTGGCTTTTTTTATTTAAAAAAGTAACGAAATCGTTTTCGTAAAACACTTCAATTTTATACTTTTGAAAAAAATTAAATCTGTAACTAACAACTAACTCTTATCTCTTGTATGAAAAGAAATACCCTATACGAAAAGGAAGTATCATTTCAAGCTGACAGACGCAAAGCAGGTATAGAATTTATCAAAATCATTAGCGATTTATGGTATGACAAATCTATAGAATTAGTGCTTTTTAGGAATCAATTAATCGACAGAACTGTTAGTGATATTATCAATCTTCACGAATATGCTGCCGAATTTGTTCAAAAACCAATAAATGTATTTGACACTGTTGAAATTGCTAATGCTATACTCAACTTAGATTTACCTCCGTCAAAAATTGACATAGGAAAACTAACTTATGAATATCATTTAGAAGATAATAAATACCATGACGCCAAAGCTTTCGTAATTGATAAACTAAAAAATGCAAAAAATGCAAAAAATATAAAACCCAAAGATGTTGTTCTTTATGGTTTTGGTCGTATAGGAAGATTATTGGCACGCGAAATGATGAGTAAAATTGGTAAAGGACAACAACTTAGACTTCGTGCTATTGTTACACGAGACAGAAATGATGCTAATTCTCTAGATAAAAGAGCCTCTCTTTTACGTTATGATTCTGTTCATGGTAATTTTGAAGGTTCTGTTCAAGCGGATGTTAAAAACAATGCCCTGATAATTAATGGAACAACGGTTCATATCATAACTGCAAATGCTCCAGAAGAAATTGACTATACAAAATATGGAATAGAAGACGCTTTAGTAATTGATAATACGGGAGCATTTACCACAGAAGAGGCATTAAAAAGACACCTAGTTTCAAAAGGAGTTAACAAAGTTTTATTGACAGCACCAGGCAAAGGCGTCCCTAATATTGTATACGGTGTAAACCATAATGATTACAGTCCTGACAAAGTGGATATTTATTCGGCCGCTTCTTGTACAACCAATGCTATAACACCAATATTACAAGTAGTTGAAGAAGCACTTGGTGTTGTAAAAGGACATCTTGAAACCATACACGCTTATACTAATGATCAGAACTTAGTTGACAATATGCATAAAAAATACCGCCGAGGTCGTGCTGCAGCTCTTAATATGGTTATTACTGAAACTGGTGCCGGTAGTGCTGTTGCCAAAGCATTACCAAGCTTGGCAGGAAAATTAACTTCAAATGCTATTCGAGTTCCTGTACCAAATGGTTCTTTGGTAGTGCTAAATCTAGAAGTAGCAAAACCAACTTCCATTGAAGAAGTAAATGGAATTATGAGAAAATATGCTCTAGAAGGTGAATTAGTAGAGCAAATTAAATATTCTTTAAATAATGAACTGGTATCTTCTGATATTGTTGGCACTTCTGCTCCCTCAATATTTGATAGCAATGCAACTATTGTTTCAGGCGATGGGAAAAATATAGTTTTATATGTTTGGTATGATAACGAGTACGGCTACAGCCATCAAGTAATACGTTTGGCTAAGTATATAGCTAAAGTGAGGCGTTATACTTACTATTAATAGTTTTTGAAGCTGAAAAATATTTAAATATTTTAGTAAGAAACTATCTATTGGTATTTGTGAAAAGTAAATTTAAAAAAATGACTAGTACTAAATAATCTGTATAGATTATTTAGTACTAGTCAAAAAGTAAACTTTATTATGCTTTTCCGGCGGCAATTAGGTTCAAAGCAGAGCCTGCCACAAACCAACCTATTTGGCTATCGTTGTAAGTATGATTAGCTAAAATTAAATCTTTTGAGCCATCAGCATGAACAAATTCAAGGGTAAGAGGCTTGCCTGGAGTAAACTCAGTTAAATCTAAGAAATTGATAGTATCATTTTCCTGAATTTTATCATAATCGGCTTCGTTAGCAAAAGTTAAAGCCAACATACCTTGTTTTTTCAAATTTGTTTCATGAATACGTGCAAACGATTTTACTAAAACAGCTTTTACTCCCAAAAATCTTGGTTCCATTGCAGCATGTTCTCTTGAAGAGCCTTCACCATAATTGTGATCTCCTACAACAATGGTTGGAACACCAGCTGATTTATAATCTCTTTGTACTGCAGGCACAGTAGCATAGTCTCCCGTAAGTTGGTTCTTAACTTTATTGGCTTCTTGATTAAATGCATTTACTGCTCCAATCAACATATTATTAGAAATATTATCCAAATGTCCTCGGAAACGTAACCATGGACCAGCCATAGAGATGTGATCTGTTGTACATTTTCCAAAAGCTTTAATTAACAGTTTTGCACCTATAATATTTTTTCCATCCCAAGCTTCGAATGGAGCTAAAAGCTGCAATCTATCTGAAGTTGGAGAAACGGCAACCTGAACGGCGGAACCATCAGCAGCCGGTGCTTGGAATCCTGCATCTTCTACGTCAAAACCTCTTTTTGGCAACTCATCACCTGTTGGAGCATTTAATCTCACTTGTTCTCCCTTATCATTTAATAAAGTATCTGTTAAAGGGTTAAATGACAAATCACCCGAAATGGCTAATGCAGCTACCATTTCTGGTGAAGTTACAAAAGCATGAGTATTAGGATTTCCATCAGCGCGTTTAGAGAAGTTTCTGTTAAAGGAGTGAACAATAGTATTTTTTTCCCCTTTGTCAGCTCCAGCTCTATCCCATTGTCCAATACATGGCCCACAAGCATTAGTAAACACTTTGGTTCCCATTTTTTCGAAAGTAGCAATAATACCATCTCGTTCTATGGTATATCTAATTTGTTCTGAACCTGGATTGATACCAAATTCAGCTTTTGGGGTAATTCCGTGAGCAACGGCTTGCTCTACTATAGAAGCAGCGCGAGCCATATCTTCATAGGATGAGTTTGTACAAGACCCTATCAAGCCCCATTCTACTTTTAACGGCCAACCATTTGCAGCAGCTTCTGATTTCATTTTAGATACTGGAGTTCCTCTATCGGGAGTAAATGGTCCGTTGATGTGTGGCTCTAACGCTGAAAGGTTGATTTCAATTACTTGGTCAAAATATTTGGCAGGATTAGCATATACTTCGTCATCGCCTGTTAAATAAGAAGCTACTTTATCTGCCGCATCTACAATATCTTGACGGTCTGTTGCGATCAAATATCTTCTCATAGAGTCATCATATCCAAAAGTAGAAGTTGTAGCACCAATTTCTGCCCCCATATTACAAATAGTTCCTTTTCCAGTACAAGACATTGAAGTGGCCCCTTCTCCAAAATATTCAACTATTGCTCCAGTTCCACCTTTTACAGTTAGAATATCAGCTACTTTTAATATTACATCTTTTGGAGCAGTCCAACCATTTAGTTTTCCTGTTAACTTCACTCCTATCAATTTTGGAAATTTCAATTCCCACGACATTCCACTCATAACGTCAACGGCGTCTGCACCACCAACACCAATAGCTAACATTCCTAAACCACCCGCATTTACGGTGTGAGAATCGGTTCCTATCATCATTCCACCTGGAAATGCATAATTTTCTAAAACAATTTGATGAATAATCCCAGAACCTGGTTTCCAAAATCCAATACCATATTTATTAGATACAGAAGAAAGAAAGTCAAAAACTTCTTTTGATTGTGAATTGGCAACCGCTAAATCTGTTGTAGCACCAACTTTGGCTTGGATTAAGTGGTCACAGTGAACCGTTGTAGGAACTGCAACGGTTTTCTTCCCTGCATGCATAAATTGTAATAACGCCATTTGTGCAGTGGCATCTTGACAAGCTACTCTATCAGGAGCAAAATCCACATAATCTTTACCACGAGTGAAGGCTTGAGAAGGCGTTCCTTCCCATAAGTGCGAATATAAAATCTTTTCTGAAAGAGTTAATGGTCTACCTACAAGCGCCCTTGCTTTATCTACACGAGCTGACATTGTAGCATAAACTTTTTCAATCATTTTAATGTCAAAAGCCATAGTATATTGGGTTTATTTATTTGTTGTACAAATTTACGAAAACGTTGTACTTCTAAAAAGTTTTTAATTAAATAAGTTATATTTTAATTATATTTTACGAAATATTAATTTTTTGAATTAATATTTAGCAATTATAAATTATAATCGAAATAAAATGATAATTATTAAAATAAATTTAAGTGTTATTTTTAATAAGTCTTAAAATTTTATTAAAAACAATTAAAATTTACATCAATTTATTAATAATTATTTCTTCGGTGATTCCTTCAGCATCAGCTTTGTAGTTTTTTATAATTCTATGGCGAAGTATACCTAATGCCACAGCTTTTACATCTTCAATATCTGGAGAAAATTTACCATTGAAAGCGGCATTGGCTTTGGCGGCTAAAATCAAATTTTGCGAAGCTCTTGGTCCTGCCCCCCAATCTAAATAATTGTTAACATACTCCGAGGCTAAAGCACTTTTAGGTCTAGTTTTGCCTACTAAAGTTACTGCATATTCTACTACATTATCTGCAACTGGAATTCTGCGAATTAAGTGTTGAAAATCAATAATTTCTTGAGCTTTAAACAACGGATTGATTACTGGCTTTTCATCAGAAGTAGTGCTTTTCACCACTTGAACTTCTTCTTGATAAGAGGGGTAATCTAGTTTTATGGCAAACATAAAACGGTCTAGTTGTGCTTCAGGCAAAGGATAAGTCCCTTCTTGTTCGATTGGGTTTTGTGTAGCTAAAACGAAATAAGGTAAATCTAATTTATAGTTTTGACCAGCTATGGTAACCGCTCTTTCTTGCATGGCTTCTAATAAAGCGGCTTGCGTTTTTGGCGGTGTTCTATTAATCTCATCAGCCAAAATTATATTGGAAAAAATGGGCCCTTTGATAAATTTAAATTGACGACTTTCATCCAAAATTTCACTTCCTAAAATATCAGATGGCATCAAATCTGGTGTGAACTGAATACGCTTAAAATCTAATCCTAAAGCTTGAGAAATGGTGTTTACCATTAATGTTTTAGCTAAACCAGGCACGCCAATCAGTAAGGCATGTCCACCAGAAAAAATACTGAGTAAAATTTGGTCAACTACTTCGTCTTGACCTATTATAATTTTAGAAATCTCTTTTTTTAGTTCTAATCTTTTTTGAACTAAATTTTGAATGGCAGCAACATCAGACATATTATTTTAAATTTTAATGCTATAAAAACTTGTTTATTTTTTTAACCAATTATTAGTGAAAATACAATCTCTGTATTCTCCATTGATTTTGACATAGGTTTCTTTGATTTTTTCTTCACTCCATTTGGCAATGGCTTTAATTTGCTTTTCTTTTAAAGCCAAATCTTTAATTTTGATATAGTCTTTTGCATAATCAGCCGTATGCTCGTCAATTCTATTGGTAACTGTTATGATTTTATATTTTTTACCAGTTTTAAGATCATCATCTAAAATAGCTGCTGTAATGGCACTGTTTTTCAAATTAGAAACTTCGCTATACAAACTTGGATCCATTTTGGTCAATTCAAAGTGAGTATCTTGGGTTCTCGGATTAATTAATGTTCCTCCGTTGGCTCTAGTTTCTTTTTCGTCAGATAGGGTTCTAGCTGCTTCTGCAAAACTTATTTCGCCGCTTTCTATTCGCTTTTTTATCAAAATTATTTTTTCTTTGGCTTCTTTCAAAGCTTTATCAGAAACTTTTGGCATCATTAGGATATGACGTAATTCTACTTCTTGACCTTTAATCTTTTCAACCATGATAATATGATAACCAAACTCGGTCTCAAATGGTTCTGAAATTTCTCCTTCTGACAAGCTAAAAGCAACATCTTTAAACTCTTTTACAAATTGAGTTTTTCTATTTATTTTATAAAAACCACCATTGGAAGCAGAACCTCTGTCATCAGAATAAATAACGGCTCTTGTTTTAAAACTTGCTCCAGCGAGAACCTCAGCTTTTATTTCTTTTAAGCGATTAATTACTCTCTGTTTTTCTTCTTCGGTTATTTTTGGGGTTACTACTATTTGTGCTACTTCCATTTCAGCTCCAAAAACGGGCAATTCATTTTGAGGAATAGCTTTAAAGAAATTACGCGTTTCTTCTGGAGTAATTTCTACGGCATCAATGATTTTCTTTTGCATTTCTGCTCCAAGTTTATTCATTTTGATGATGTCAAATAATTCAGTTCTGAATTCATCTTCTGTGGCTTTCTTAAAATATTGAACTACTTTTTCCATGGAACCTAATTGCTCCACCATGTAGTTCACTTGTTCACTTAGTTTTTCTTTTATCTCTTCATCTTTTACGATAATACTATCTTGAACGGCTTGATGAGCATATAATTTGTCTTCTAATAATTTTCCTAACATTTGACAACGTGTGATGTCTTTAACTGAATTGCCTTGACTTGACAATTCCAAATACGATTTATCTACATCAGAATCTAATATGATATAATCGCCAACAGTGGCTATAATACCATCTATTTTTTGCTTTTGAAAATTGAGGAACTGCGATTTTGTTTTCACAGTATCTTTAATAATTTCTTGAGCATTTACAAACCACACGGAACAAATTGTTGTAATAATTGCGATGGTGAGTTTGTTATTTATATATTTCATAATCTTTATTTTTAATGGCATCTTCTATGATTTCCTTTTCAAATTTTTTAATTAATTCTAATTTTCTTCTGTTTAAAATAACTTCTTTTAATGTAGGTTTGATATACTGAAAAGGTGATAATTGATTTTTATCAATAACAGTAGTAATTTTTACAAAATATACATCATCATTAATTGCCTTCTCTATTCTTTTTCCTGCTTGAATTAATGTTTCTCTATTGTCAGGATTAATAAAAGGTAATTTTGAATACACTTGACCCATATCAACCCAAACAGTATCGTTTAATGCAAAACTTTTAAATTGTAGTGCATAAGTGTCCCAAAACTTTTTGTCTTTTTTAGTATAATTAAAAAACTTATTTTTAATAGTTCCAAATCGAGGATTGTCTTTTGAGAGGTGAATATATCTCAATCGAACTAAAGTTCCATTGGTTTTAAAATTTTCTTTATTTTGATTGTAATATTCTTTTAATTCTTCTTGTTTTACTATAGTGTCAACGGTATTTTTTACTACTTCTTCTATATAGGCTTTAGAATATAAATCAATCTTGTATTGTTTCAATAAAGCATTGTATTCTGCTTTTTTCTTATCGCTTATATTCCTTTCTGCTGATTCTATAATTAACTTCTGACTTGCCCATCTATTAATGAAATCTCTAACTATAAGCAAACTGTCTTCCTTTGAAGTTCCTGCAGGAACTAGGGTTGCAATGTCAGTTTTGTATAAATAGTTTTTACCAACTCTTGCAATTGACGCTGCTTTTTGTTCTGGCTTGAAATAATTACAGGAACAAACCATTAAAAAAAATAGGTAAAAACTATTTTTGAACATTTTATGGATTTAGCTGTTTTTTCACTTTTTCAAAAACATCTTTATTAATCTTTACGGTAAACTCTTGTTTCAAATCATCTACCCAACCTTTTTCAAGATATTGCTGATAATCGTTGATAATTTTACCTTTACATTCTTCTAGGGTTTTTACTCCAGCTGGAAGCAATTTGTCTACTTTGAGAACAAAATAATATTCTCCTTCTTTAAAAATATCTGAAATCCCAACTTCGTATTTGGTTGCTTTTGGCAAGGCATCACTTCCTTCTTCAAAAACGCCTGTGTTGGCCATAACATTAATAATAGTATCAACGTTTAATTTTTCTTTGATTTTTTGTGGTTCAGTTTTTTTCTTCAAAAGTGCTAATGCCTTCTTAATCATGTCCATTTTGGTAGAAGAAAGTATAGTGGCTTCTACTCTATTCTTCCACAAATGTTCCATTTTATGGTCATTATAGAATTTTTGTAGTCCAACAGTATCTGTTTTTGCTTTTTCCCAAATCTCTTTTTCCATCAAATCAAAAAGCAGCAAACCATCTCTATATTCTTCCATCACATTAGCAAATTCTACAAATTCTGTCTCTAAATTATCATCGTAATAGGCTTTCAACTGCTCGTCTAAGAATTTATCATACAATGCGTCTACTAATTTTGAAATTGGTTTAGTAGTTAATCCCGATTTTTGTTGTTTGTCAATAAATTCCAAGAAGGTTTTACCATCAATTTTTTTAGTAGTAATAGTTAAAAGTGGCGCAGTGTAGTCTTTTAAATTTTCAGGAAGCGTCCACTTTGATTCATAAAAATCATTGGTCACTAATTTTGAAAGCAATGCAAATTGTTTTGTATCCTTTTTATAGGTGTATTTTTTTCTTAATTTTTCATTCAATGAAGCCACTATTTTTTTAGACCTGTCGTCTTTTCCAATTTTAGTCTCCAATTCATTTTTCATTTCATCAATAGTCTTTACAGGATGCTTTTGAATCAATTTGATAATATGCCATCCAAACTGTGATGGAATAGGTTTTGAAATTTCATCAGGTTTAATCAATGAAAATGCGACATTTTCAAATGCTTCAGAACTTAATTGTCCCGAAGCAAATTTGTTTAACACACCTCCTTTTGAAGAAGAAGATTTATCTTCAGAAAACTGCTTAGCTAAATCTTCGAACTTTTCGCCTTGCTGAATTTTTGAATAGATATCATCAATGGTGTTTTTTGCTTTATCCTGATCGGTATCTTCTGGCTTTGGATTTAAAATCATGATATGCGCTACAGTAACTTCACCGCGGTTATCTCTAACATCATTAACTTTCAGGATATGGTATCCAAAACGTGTTCTGATAATTTTGGAAATACTTCCTTTTTGAGTATTGTAGGCAGCATTTTCAAAAGCATAAACCATTCTAAAAGCAGTAAAAAAACCTAAATCACCTTTATTATCTTTGGCAGAGGGATCTTCAGAATATTGAGAAGCTAAGCTACTAAAATCTTCACCAGCAAGTGCTTTTTTACTGATATCTTGTATTTTTTTATAGGCTTTTAAAGTGTCTTCTGGCGAAGCATTTTCATCCGCTAATATCAAAATATGTGAAGCTCTAATTTCCTTTTGTAAACGATTATAGCCCTCTTCAACAAGTTCTTGTGTTATTTTAGTATCATTAAAATAATTTTTGCTTAATTGAGTCCTATACGATTTCAATTCGTTTTGATACTGTGGACTATCCTGTAGCCCTAATTTATAGGCTTTACTAACCTTTAACTTATAACCTATAAACAAGTCTAAATACTGATTCAAATCTTTTTGTGATTCATCTTTTACCAAATCTAAATTCTTCTTATAAACTCTAGAGAATTCATCAGTAAAATAGGGTTTTTCATTAATGGTAAACAGAACTTCTTTTGTGTTACTTTGTGCTAATCCAGTATAAGTTACTGTTAATAATAATCCTAAAAATAATTTTTGTATGCTCATTACTGTAAATTTTCTTATTTAAAATGAAACTTTTATAATTTATTTTATTTCAAGCAACATAACTTTAATTTTATCATGTTACAATCAACAAAATTAACAATTCAATCATATTACACAACTATCGGGTGTACTATTAACAAAAATTTATTAACAGCACTTTTATTAGTCATATAATTGTATAGGTCAGAAAAAAAATTCTTAACAAATTAATGAGTAAATAATACTATTTTTGCAAACTATTTAATAAAAATCATGAGTTTTTTAAAAGAAATTGAACGACGAAGAACCTTTGGAATAATCTCGCATCCTGATGCCGGAAAAACAACATTAACGGAAAAATTGTTGCTTTTTGGAGGTGCTATTCAAGAGGCAGGTGCTGTGAAAAATAATAAAATAAAAAAAGGGGCTACATCAGATTTCATGGAAATTGAGCGTCAAAGAGGTATCTCTGTTGCAACCTCTGTATTAGCCTTTAATTACAAAGACAAAAAAATAAATATTCTTGATACACCAGGGCATAAGGATTTTGCCGAGGATACTTTTAGAACATTAACCGCTGTTGATAGTGTAATCGTGGTTATTGATGTGGCAAAAGGTGTTGAGGAACAAACTGAAAAATTGGTTGAAGTTTGTAGAATGCGAAACATCCCGATTATTGTTTTCATAAATAAATTGGATCGTGAAGGAAAAGATGCTTTTGATTTAATGGATGAAGTGGAACAAAAATTGAAATTAAACGTTACGCCTTTGAGTTTTCCAA
>Ga0214919_10003231_pt1 | contig 24857 bp, 13 predicted proteins | sample LL1503_MetaG_FD_177994 | JGI IMG/M metagenome (GOLD analysis project Ga0214919, IMG submission 177994) | Freshwater microbial communities from Lake Lanier, Atlanta, Georgia, United States - LL-1503 | ecosystem: Environmental > Aquatic > Freshwater > Lake | place: USA: Georgia | collected... | reverse complement strand
CGAAAAAGTTACGAAGGAACTTCGTAAGCTCAAGATGATGTCTCCGATGTCGGCCGAGGCCACCGTAGTCCGCAACTACATCGACACCGTCTTGTCCTTGCCGTGGCAGGAATTCACAACCGAAAAGCGCGACATCAAGTTTGCCGAGCAGGTCCTGGACAAAGATCATTACGGTTTGCGCAAGGTCAAGGACCGCGTCCTCGAGTACCTCTCCGTGCGCGCTCTGAGCACAGGCCTGAAAGGTCCGATCCTTTGTCTGGTCGGCCCCCCTGGAGTTGGCAAGACGTCACTGGCGCGCAGTGTTGCGACTTCAACAGGACGCAATTTTGTGCGGATCTCTTTGGGTGGGGTGCGGGACGAAGCCGAGATTCGCGGCCATCGCCGGACCTACATCGGATCCATGCCAGGCAAAATCATCATGGCTTTGAAAAAAGCTGGTTCCGCCAACCCTGTCGTACTTCTCGATGAAATCGACAAGATGAGCCAGGATTTTCGCGGCGATCCAGCTTCGGCCCTGCTCGAGGTTTTGGACCCAGAACAGAACCATACGTTTAACGATCACTATCTTGATCTCGACTTCGACTTGTCGAAGTGCCTGTTCCTGGCCACGGCAAACACCCTTCACACCGTTCCCAAGCCGCTCCTTGACCGGATGGAAGTGATTTCTCTTTCGGGATACACGGAAGAAGAAAAACTGGCCATTGCGCAGCAATACCTTGTCTCCAAGGAGATCAGGGAAAACGGTTTGGAAAAGAGCCACATCACTTTCCAACCCAAAGCCCTTAAAGAAATCATCAGCTACTACACGCGAGAGGCTGGGGTCCGTAACCTTGAACGGGAAATCGGATCCGTTCTGCGTAAAGTCGCACGCAAGCATTTAAAGAAGGCTGCCGGTGGCGTCGAAACTGAATCTGACGAAGGTCCAGAAGGCGTCCAGGAACTTGAAGCCACGGAATCCGGCATGGAGTCCGTCGTCGAAGTTGAGGCACAGCCGGAAGTTATTGAAACGGCGCCAGAAGGAAAAGTAACTGAAGCAAAAGTTACTGACACCAAAGTCGCCGCAGCCAAGAACGGCGAAACAGAAGCCGCCGCCGCGGTACCGACACTGGTTATTACCGAAGTCATTACAGACAAGTCGATCAACAAGTACCTTGGGCCGCGCAAGTTCCGTGTCGGTGTCCAGAGCAGCGCCAACGAAGTTGGCATTTGCACGGGTCTGGCATGGACGGAAGTGGGCGGCGAATTGCTGGTCACGGAAGTTGCCATCCTGCCGGGCAAAGGCAAACTGACCATCACCGGAAAACTTGGGGAAGTGATGCAGGAGTCTGCACAGGCAGCACTGAGTTACGTTCGCTCACGCGCAAGCTTCTTGGATCTGGAGCCGGATTTTTACCAGAAGATCGATATTCACATCCACGTTCCCGAAGGCGCCATTCCCAAAGACGGCCCGTCAGCCGGGCTTTGTATGGCAACAGCATTGACCAGTGCCCTGACGAAGCGCCCGGTGAGCAAGGACGTTGCGATGACCGGAGAAATCACCCTTCGCGGACGTGCGCTGCCAATTGGTGGACTCAAGGAAAAAATCCTTGCGGCCCACCGTGGTGGCATCAAGAAAGTGATCATCCCGAAAGAAAACGAGAAAGACTTGCACGACATTCCGAAGACGATTTTGAAAGAGGTCGAAGTCATTCCAGTCGAACACATGGATTCAGTCCTGATGCATGCGCTGGCGTGGGATCAGCCGATTGAGGTGGAAGGTGAAGCCGTCAAGGCAGAACCCGGCAAGCCGGACAAGCTGTTTGAGAAGTTGCGGGCAATCGCTGAAAAAACGGCATCAAAATCACCGACGCCGATCCTGCCGCACTAAGGTTTTGATGTGCTGAATGACTACATGTTGAATGACCACATGTTGAATGACAAAAACGGTTTGATTTTAGGGGTGGCCAATGAGTTTTCGTTGGCCGCCTTTATTGCAAATGCGGCCCACGCCAACGGTGCGTCACTCGCCTTTAATTATTTGCCGGACGCCTCATCCGGGGGCGCAAAGGCCGAAAAGCGTGTTCGTCGTGTCACAGACTCATTGGATTGCCAGTTCGTCATGCCCTGCGACCTCACCAGCGACCAGTCTACCGATGCTTTTTTCACTGCCCTTCAGCGACAATGGAACCGCCTGGATTTTCTGGTCCATTCCGTGGCATGGGCGCCCCTTGAAGACATCCTGTGCCAGACGATTGATGCGAGCCGCGCGGGATTTCGCGAGGCCATGGACATCAGTGTTTATAGTTTTCTTGCCTCGGCCCGCCGCGCCGCAGAACTCATGCCCAGTGGCGGCAGCATCATGGCCCTGAGTTATTACGGCGGAGAGAAAGTCGTCGCTGGCTACAACCTGATGGGTCTGTGCAAGGCCGCCCTTGAGTCCGCCGTGCGCTATGCAGCAAACGAACTTGGTCCGCGTGGAATTCGCGTCAATGCAATTAGTGCCGGCCCAGTGAAAACCCTCAGTGCCAGTGCCGTGGGGGCGACTGGTACCAGCGGCGGCATCGATGACATGCTGCACCTGCATCGCCTCGTCGCGCCCCTGCGCCGCAACATCACCGGCGGAGATGTCGGAAACATTGCGTGCTGGCTGGCATCAGATCTGGCCTCCAGCATTACGGGTGAGGTCATCCATGCGGACTGCGGCTATAGTATAATGGGCGGAGCTCCTGAATCCTTGCAGAGGCTTCATGAACCGGGTCGAAAATGACTCAACCTTGTTCAGATGCGCACATGACTCCAAATCAAAGACCACCCAACCGACGGTGTCTAAATGAAAAAAAATCTGCCTGACCTATTTGTACTCTCATGTGCCTTGTCGGCGATTCCGCTTTTTGGTTATTCAACACTTGGGGTGCTGCCATGTTTAGCCTGGTGGTATCTTGTCAAAATTGCCTTCACGAAGACCGCCATTCGTTTTTTTGCATTTGGTGCTGGCATCGTTGGCGTCAGTTACTATCTGATAAGCGCCACCAGCTTCCGGCACGACCTTGGACCAATCGTGGTCATTTTTCTTGGCCTTTGTGTGATAGTCGTCGGCGGGATCGGTTTTGTGATCGATCATGTCATCCGCAAAAAAAATCCGACGGACGGCACAATAAATCCATCCTAGCAAAGGATCACCATGTCACTCACCCGACTCCTCATCCAACGCCGCTTCGGCCCGTTCTTTTTGACGCAGTGCGCTGGCGCCTTCAATGACAATGTTTTCAAAAATGCCATGGTCATCATGCTGGCCTATAAATCCGCCACCGAGGCCGAGGGTGGCCTTCTCGTCAACGCTGCCGCAGGCCTTTTCATCCTGCCCTTCTTTTTATTTTCGCCCATTGCCGGCCGCATCGCCGACAAGTTCGACAAGGGCTCCATCATGCGCACCGTAAAGATCAGCGAAATCCTGATCATGCTAATTGGCAGCGCCGGGTTCTACCTGAACTCAAACCCGATCCTGTTTACGGCCTTGTTCCTGATGGGTGTGCATTCAACCTTCTTTGGTCCCGTGAAGTACTCGATCTTGCCCCAGAACCTGCAGGAAAACGAACTCATGGCAGGCAACGCTCTGGTCGAAATGGGCACCTTCCTGGCCATCCTGCTCGGGACGCTACTTGGTGGGACTCTTGCGGCTCACGGCCATCCCGGAGTCATCTCTGCCTGGATCATGGGGATTGCCATAACCGGCTGGCTGTTTTCGGTTTTTATTCCAAAATCCCCAGCCGCTGACCCCACCCTGCCCCTGAGTTTGAATTTCTTTTCTGACATGCGAGATTTGATGTCAATTTGCCGCCAGCGCGAAGGCATATTGAACGCCGTGATGGGAATTTCCTGGTTCTGGTATTTCGGCGCAACAATTTTGGCGCAACTACCAACCTTTGCCCAACACACGCTTAACAGCCATGACCCGGCCACCACCACAATCCTACTCGCCACTTTTTCCGTCAGCGTCGGAATCGGTTCTTTGCTTTCTGAAAAACTTTCGGGCGGCGAGATTGAGCTCGGTCTCGTTCCCTTGGGCGCACTCGGCATGTCGATCTTTGCTGGCGATCTTTATTTCGTCGACCTTAGCACGGCTACCATGGCTCTCATCAACTATCCTGAGTTCGGATTCAACGGCCTTCAAGTCCCGTGGCGCATCTTATTTGATATTGGCATGACCGGCATCAGCGGCAGCCTTTTTATTGTGCCACTTTATGCATACATACAGCACCGGTCTGACCCACGCAGCCGCTCACGTTTGATCGCCGCAAACAACGTCATCAACGCCATCTTCATGGTGGCATCCGCCCTGTTCACCATCATTTTTTACAAACTCGGCCTCAACACCGCTGAAATTATTCTGGTCTCGGCCATCATGAATTTCGCCGTATGCTCGTGGATCCTTGCGCTCATTCCCGAATTTGTGATGCGCTTTGTCGCATGGATCCTGGCCACCTTGATTTACCGCCTGAAATTCTCTGGCCGGGAATTAATTCCATCAACTGGCCCAGCCCTGGTTGTTGCCAATCATGTTTCCTTTATTGACTGGTTCATCATCACTGCAGCCTGTCGTCGACCCGTTCGTTTTGTGATGGACCATCATTTTTTCACAACACCCGGCATTCACATCCTCGCGGAAGCCGCAAAGGCAATACCCATTGCGCCGGCAAAAGAAGATGCTGCGCTGAAAGAAAAATCATTTGAATTGATTTCAGCAGCCCTTCGCGACGACCACGTTGTCTGTATTTTTCCCGAAGGAGCCATTACCCGTGACGGAAACCTCGCCGCATTCCGGCCTGGAGTGGACCGGATTTTGAAAACGGATCCGGTTCCCGTCTACATGCTCGCAATCAACGGACTTTGGGGTAGTTTCTTTTCCCGCATGGGCGGCCGCGCCATGAGTCGCTTCCCTCGGCCCCGCCGCCGGATCATTTCTGTAGTAATCCAGCGTTTTCAAGACAGCGCAGAAAAAAAGACCGATGCAATCGCACCGGTCCTGCAAAAAGAGATGGCGGGCCTTCTGGACCTCGCGTCACAACCAACCAGTGGGGGCCGTTAATATTTGATCCAGATACTTTAGACCATCCTGCCAGGGTAAAAACACCACCCCGCGCCGTTGGTAAGGCCGAGGGGTTCTACAGATGCAGATCCGAGGAATATCGGGATAATCCTCGCGAAATGATTCAAACCCGGGACAGTCTTCTGGCTCCGGATTTTCTGAAGACTTGATCTCAATTGCTGCCACAGGAGTCGTGACATTGCGGGCAAGAATGAGGTCGACTTCTCTTCCGTTCTTGTCGCGCCAGTAAAAGAATTTCAGCCCCAAATTCAAGTAATCGTTTGAGGCCGAAAGCTGAGAAATGATAAATGTTTCAAACAGTCGGCCGTATAAGAAACTACTTTCTTTAAGGTCGACTCTCAAATAGCCGTTGATCGCATTGAGGACTCCAGTGTCAAAAAAATAATACTTTGGTGCCTGGGTGAGCTGTTTTTTTACGGACTCTGACCAACCAGGAATTTGAATGGCTATAAGGGTATCCACCAAAATGCCAAAATAGTCTTGGGCGGTTTTCCCGGCGCTTCCAATTTGCTTGCCCAGTTTCGCGAAATTAATGGGCTCGCCATTTAATTGCCCCGCAAATTCCAGGAAGCGACTAAATTTTGAAATAGAGCGCACGATGGATTCTTGCTGAATCTCCTCACGGAGATAAGTGGACACGTAGGAGTCTAGTGTGAAAATCGCCAAATCCTCATCAGCAGCCGTGTAAACAGCTGGCAATGTGCCGAGACGCAGAGCTTTATTTAACTCTAATCCGACTTCTGACTCGTGGAGTGGGTGAAGAAACCGGCTAATGGCTCTCCCTGCAAGCAGATTGACGCCACCGCGCCGAAGTTTTCTTGCACTCGATCCTGATAATAAAAAAGCGATCCGTCCTTTGTTTTCCTCAATCAAAGAGTGAACCTCGTCAAGTAACGCAGGAACCCGCTGTACCTCGTCAATTGCCACCAGGAGTCGTTCAGTGGATTTGGAAAGCAATTGCCGTAGCTCATCCGACAGCTGGTGAGGTGCATTCAAATAGCGTTGGAACTCTCTGCCATGCAGTAGGTCGATCTGAGTTTTATGAGTTAAATCCTTGAAACATGCGCGAATAAGCGCAGTTTTCCCGGTACCGCGGGGGCCAAGCAAAAGGATTGAAGAGCTTTTTGACAGCAATATTAGAGGGTTAAAATTCCGCGCGATCATAAGTACGATTTACCCTCTAAATATTACTTATCAAGTATCGCATATCCCCCTTATTGTTGGCAACCCATGAACCGGTCTCAACTCTTTCAGCCCTCGCTCTCGCCCGGTGCCAGGGGCTGGCTGCGTTGCAACTCTTGCTCGCGCTGCTGTTCCGCAGTTATCGGTGCAGTCCTGGCACCAGCCTCGGCATTGACGACCCTCGTGCACTGAACCTGCGCTTCGGCTGCGATGGTGCGAGTACTGGCCAAAGTGACCGTCATCACCCCCTGCGCCACCAACATGCCTGCGGCTTCTCCAGCGCCACGCTGCCACTGCAACCCGGAAACCTGGATCTTGGCTTCCTCTCGTTGTTGGGTGGCCCCTCGCACATCGGTTTCTCTCAGGCCAAGCCCAACGGCTACGTAGGTTTCCAGAATCGGCAAAATCCCGCCGACACCACGGACGCTCGCAGGCACATCGACTTTAAGCTCGTTAAACATCAGTGCCGTCTCGTCAATTTTTCTACGGTCTACCGTATTCCTTCCAATCGAGCCAAAGCCCACCAAACCGCCCCGCCCATCATTATCGATGCCAAAATCGGCCCTGACCGGTCCTTGGGTGCGATATTCGGTCGAACACGCCAAAATGAAAGTTGGATCGACACCAGTGTTTTGTACGGCCTTCACTGCCCCCAGAGGTTTTTCAGCCCTGCAGGACACCACTGCCGTGAGGGCAGCGAAAAAGAAAACAACTTGCGCCATGCGTGCCGATGACTCGTTCTTGACTGACTTCATGGAAAGCCTCCTGAAAGGTGGACACCATCTGAGGACGATGCCCGATGACAACCTGACGAACAGGCGGCGCTATCGGAAACTCGAGAGCAAAAGTTTACTGACGGGTATTTTCCAGAATTATTCCAGACTCCTGACTTGGATAATAAACGCAGCTTATAGACTTTTATTTGTCACAAAGATTGTGAACTGCTCTACTTGAATGCGCCTGGGATCAGATTTCACTAACGTCCGTTGAAACGATCTCTCTGAGTGCTTCACGCTCTATCGATCGAAGGTTTCATTGGGTTTCCAATGACTTTCGGTCGGCGCGGGTCGAGGCGCGTTGTCTAAAAAAATATATGAAATCGTTATCTTGCGTGTTGTCTGCACAGAGTCCGTTGGGGCAGCCGACCCAATGGACCTTGTCGATTGATGGAATCATGCGCATTCACAAGGACCGTTTCAACCGATTCAAGTGACAGCCGATGTCAGGCGCAATCAAGTAGAGCAGTTTAAAAGATTGACATCGTCTGATCCTTCAACGCTCGCCCACCCTTTTCTGAACGCCAACCCCGCGAAAGAACCGGATTCAAAATTTGGCACGAATCTTCCATGGGGAAAAATACATTGCCTTGAATTCGTATACCTCGATTGCATAAGGGTCATCACCATGACCAACACTTCCGCGCGTCGCCTGCTCGTCCCTGCTTTCACCGTTTTCTTGAATCTCTACTTTGCAGCATGCACCAACACCAGTCCGACATCGTCTCTGGCAAGTATAGAAAATGAAGGACGAGACGGAATCGCTGGAGAAGCCGATGCCAACTTGATCCGCTATGACGGATCGATATTCCGCATGCCGACCGGCGAGAAAGTACATATCTTAGATCTGGTGGCCGTTCGCACAAATGGTCGCATTGAGCGCGATTCAGCCCCAAATTCCCAGGAAGCTGGGCGGGGAAAATTGATCGGCTACGTTGCTGCCGATGGGTCGACCTCCTGGTGCAGCGACGGCACATGCACCGCCACAGTTTTGATCCCGTCATCCCCATCCGGAAATCCCACGCTTTTAATCACAGACGAACCTCAGACCGCGTCGTACCAAAATTCCAAGGAAAATGATTCCGGTGATGAGCCCAAGGCTGGCGACGTTGACTTGACCAAGCATCTGACGCCGCGCGGGATCAACCAATATGGCACCTCTACGTGTTGGTACAACTCATCCACCACAATCATCGAGTGGTATATCCGCAAATCCATTGATCCGAATGCACAGTTGTCCCGTCCTTTTGTTTTGCTGAAACTGCCCTTTCAGCAAAAGGACACCGACGCGCTAAAAGGAATATCCGGGATGCGTTTGTGGCTCGATGATGCTCTGCTGCCAACACAGCCACTCTATAACCAACGCCTCAGTTATTCGGCGACTAAATCTCAGGCCAGATCCATGGCGGCACGGGTCGCGGACCAAGCCAAGGCAATTCCCGACCTGGACATTGAAACCCTCTTCCGTTACAGCCGCAATTCCGGGCAAGCCTCTCGCCAGAATGTGGCCAGCATTTGTGAGTGGATGCGAACCCGCCAATCACCGGTCCATGTTTTTGTCATGTACGGATCTATCTGGCACGCCGTGGTTGGGATTGCCTGCAAAGCAGGCGACTCCCAAATCATGATCGTCGACACCGTTGGTTGCCCATCGAGCGGGCGAGGTTGCAGTAAATGGTTGAGTACCTCGAAACTTCAATCGATGCTTTATGGCGCGGCCGGAACGTTCTCACCAAATTCCAACCGGAGTGCACCCGGGAATTTGCCCGACACAGAAGCCGATGAACCCGTTCGAATCCCTGATCCACAGTGAGGAACATAAAGCGCGCAAGGAAGATTCTGATTTCAGGGAATTTCCCAGAGGTTCAGGACAGCCAGAATTCCTGGCGCCGGAACAGCAGGTGGCGCAACCGGCGGTGGAACAGCAGGTGGCCTCGTGACCGTCATCTGTGACGTGGCCTCTTGATAGTCAAGGCGACCAATTTGGCCCGACGACGCCTTGACGACATAGTTTCCCGCGACGGCGGTTGGCAACACACGCACGATTCCAGTCTGCGAGTTGATCGAGACCCCAGAGGTCCCAGACGCATTAATTGAGTAAACGTAGGTTCCGTTGCCTCCGGTGGCACGGAATTCCGTCTGTGAATCCACGATCGAACTCGCGCTCCCCGGCGACAAGCTCAGGGAAGGGAGCAGCGTGATTTCCACGAAGGCAGTTTCTTGCTGTGTTAATGGCGCTACTCCGGACGAAGCCTTGATGCGAGCGCTGGTGAAATCCGGTCGCCTAGGATTTGGTGCCGTGAAATTTGCCGTGCGAGAGGAGGACGAGAAAGAAGTGTTATCAGGTGCCTGCCAAGCCACCGGGTCGTGTCCTCCGAGAGCCTGCAGCGTGAGGGTTTTTCCTGGTGCCATTTGAACCGGATCTGGAATATCTATTTTCAATTCATCAGCAACATCGACAGTGGTGTCGGCTTCGATTGGTTGGCCGTTTTGGCTCAGCGCCCGAACCCGTAGTCTATAAATGCCGGCAACGGAGGAAACAAACTTCACTTTGCTTCCGTCAGCAGCAACGTTCACGCGTGCCTGACCTGCGCTTGGGTCGGGCTGAATTATTTCTACAACTTTCGGAAGTGCCAAAGTCGCCGTCGGCAGAATATCAAATCCCCCTCGGATATCGATGCTGACAGACTGTGTGGTAAACGTTTTTATACCTGCAGAGGGAGAGAAAGCGAGTGGTTCGTAGGGTTTGATTTCAAATATTTTTTTTTCTGATTGTTGAACAGGGTTTGTGTTCCGGGAGCACGTTGTAAAAATGGATCCAAACGGGATCACTTGCGTTGCGATTTGGTTTTGGCTGTTGGTGGCTGTGAGAAGCTCCACACCAAGGGCGTTTTTTGCACTAACCCGATCCCCCGAAGCCGAACATGTGAGAGTCAATGAACATCCCACAGTATTGCAAGCTCCGGACGAAATCAGAGGAGGGTCGACTTCTCTGAAGTACAATGAATTGAGGCTAAGAATGTCTGATTTCGAAAAAACCGAATTTGACGAAAAGCGTGGCCCATTTTTGTGCCTCATCAAGACGAGTCCATCAGGCCAGTCGCCATACAAGTCGCGATGCGAAGTTGATGCATAAATCATCAACGAGCTAAAGTCGAACTCGCCAAAGTCCTTTGATGCGACTGCATCGTATGTCCACTGGTTCAATAAATTGCAGTTGCTTCCGTCCGACGCGCAACGTCCCATCCGGATAATATTATCACGCATAATTTCAATGGGTCGTGACTCACGAGCGTGTTCGTGGAAGAGTCCAAAAACGTGACCAAATTCGTGGCGTATCGCAGTCTGACCGACCATCTCTCCCAAGACCATCTGCACATAATTGCTCGATGCCGATAGCCCGACGTTAGTCGCGTAAGACGTCCATGCACTGCTTTCCAGCAATGTGTCCGACGAGCCGTTCAACGGCTCGCCCCTGATGGCCACGAATTTAGTAGTTGAAGAATTGTCAGTCGATTGCATTGGCCGCAGCTTTATCCGCAGACCCTCCGAGGCGTACAGGCCGTTTATATAATCGATTGCATCTTGAACGCGTCTGCTAAAGTCTCGGTCTGCATTCCTTGGGTCAGCGCCCCAATTGGTCAAACTGAGGAGTTTGATTTTTGTCCGCGGAAACGATGTCGCAGAAACTTCGTAAGTTGCAGCTGTCTGGTCCGCCATCCTGAGTGATACGGTCTGTCCCATTTTGATGTTTACCGTCGCCGGCGAACGATTGTTTCGGTCGAGCACTATCGGAATCGCATCACGAAATGTGGGCGCTATTGATTCGGTCGACGATGCTTGCAAAACGTTGACATTCACTTCAAACGAAACGGGACTTGAACCCGATGTTGTGATGACTATTTTGTCTGAACCTGTCGACACACCGGCAAACAAAGCTGGCAACTTGTTGCCGTATGCAGCGACAGAAACCGGATAGGATCCCGTCGTATAAATTACATACGGAATCGTGACGCAGGTAACCAGGGCGGCGCTTCCAGTGGTTCCACAGGGCTCGCGGAGCGGCCAACGTAGATCTTGTCCCGACACCACTCGCCGGATTGCCGAAGATTTGGCCTGGATTTCGCTGAGGTTATATTTTTTTATTTCGTCGATCGTCCCGATGATTTGATCGCTACCAACAATAGCCAGGCCATTTCGATCCTCGTAGCACACAGGACGGCTTTGTCCGGGAAGTTTGACGCAATTATTTGCCAGATCTTGAGCCTCTCTGACCGGGAATTCCTGAGTGGAGCTACCCGTGGCAACTTTATTCCCAGAATCTGTTTTGTTGCCTGAGCAGGCATGGAGGCTCAGAAAGCATAGCAGGGACACTATTGAGATGTTTGGCCGCCTCACGGAATTTCCCAAAGGTTCATGGCCGCCTCGACCCCTGTCCTGTTGCTGGACGGTGTCCCGGGTTCCTGTCCAGGCGAATTTTCAGTAGCACGCTGCGTATATGTGGTTAAGAGCACGCATTCTGATTTATTTCCCGCAACGTCTGTTGCCTGGCCATGGATTTGGGACGTGCGCCCACTTACGACCGAAGCCGTTACGCCGTCGGATCCGAAGGTAGCGCCGCTTGCCAACATGGAAATTGCAGAGCTGCAAATGGCATTGTCGTAGAGAATGACGCTGGCATCAGCCTCTGTGATTCCTTTAACCTTCGGTGACTGATTGTCGGACGGTGAAGCGGGGGAGATACCGGAAAAGGTAACTGTCGGACGCTGAGTATCAATGACCAATGCGACGGCGGCACTCGCACTGCTTTCATTACCTGCGGCGTCCTTTGCCTTGGCTGTGATGTTGTGGGAGCCTGCGCCAAGAGCACTCGCGTAGCTCCATGCTCCCGTCGTCGCGTTTGCCGTGACAGACCCCGGGAGCTCGGAGCCAGATTTATAGACCGTCACCGTCGATCCTGCTTCTGCCGTTCCGGTGATGACGGGACTGGTGGTGTTTAGCGTGATCGTCGATCCCACAGTAACCGGTTTTGATCCGGCCGTTGATATCGCTGGGGCGCCGGGGGCCGTGGTGTCGACATTGATCGTAAAATTATAGGGCGAAGCGTTTGTGGAATTACCTGCCGCGTCAGTCGCTGTCAGGCAAACGTGATAGGTTCCGTTGACAAGGGTGCCAAGTGGTTGCGATGTGCCGGTCAGTAAAGCCGGCGGATTTGGAAATGTTGCGACGATACCGCTCGCACAGCCGGCGACCGTAGCCACCTTAAGGACGTAGGTAACTGCGCTTGAATCTACCGGAGCCCCCCAAACTATAATTGGTGCGGCTGGGTTGGCGGGGTTGACGTGCCGGGTGATGGCAAACGCTTCAGGCACAACGTTATCGATCATAATGTCGACTGCGACACTGAGGCTGCTTTCATTGCCTGCGGCGTCCTTTGCCTTGGCTGTGATGGTATGGCGGCCTGCGACAAGAGCACTCGCGTAGCTCCATGCTCCCGTCGTCGCGTTTGCCGTGACAGACCCCAGGATCTCGGAGCCAGATTTATAGACCGTCACCGTGGATCCTAATTCTGCCGTCCCGGTGATGACGGGACTGGTGGAATTGAGAAGGAGAAGAGAAGATCCCGCAGTAACCGGTTTTGATCCGACCGTTGATATCGCTGGGGCGCCGGGGGCTGTGGTGTCGACATTGATCGTGAGCGGAACGCTCGCTATGCTTTGATTACCTGCGGCGTCCTTTGCCACGGCAGTGATCGTGTTTGTTCCCTGACTTAAATCGATAAATGCGGTGGCCCACGTCCCCCGCGAGTCGGCTATGTTTGAAGTCCAAACAGGAGACGCACCGTTGTAAATAGTGACGGTTGACCTAACCTCTGTCGTGCCTTGGAGGACAATATTACGGAAATTATGCGTGACCGTCGATCCCGCAGGAACCATACTCTGTCGCTGAATATCCTGTCCGAAGTGCGTGATCAACGGGGCACTGGGGGCAACAGTGTCGTACGTATATGTTGCAACCCTCTCCCTAGACGCGTTACCCGCCTTGTCGCATGCAATAACAGCGATTGATGTGCCGGGAGATGTTGCGGGAATGCTGATCGAATCCCCTGCTGTGCCAGTCGAACACGTTGGGGCCGCAGGTACCGTCAGGCTGGTGGCCGTCACGTAACGAAATTCCTTGAAATGCGGTTCCACCGGGTTTCGGCCCTCGGTCACGACGACTGAGAAGGGGGCATTGAAAGTTACCACATACGGTCCAAGCTGAGGGAAATCAGGGGGCGTGGTGTCTCGCTCGTATATCGCAGTCGTCGCCGGCGAGGCGTTGCCCGCCTTGTCACATGCAATGACGGCGATAGACATAGGATAAATTTCAGACGGGACCGGGATCGAACTTCCGACAAACCCAGTCGAACAAGTTGGGGCATCAGGCGCACTCAGGTTACGATTCGTCGTGAACCGGAATTCCTTGAAATCGGGTTCCGGCGGGGTTGGGTTCTCGGTCACAGAGACTGAGAAGCTAACACCGTTGATGAAACCTGATGCCCGCGACAAAATCGGAGCGCCGGGGGCGGTGGCGTCGTACTTGTAAGTGGCCGTGGTCGCCGAAGACGCGTTCCCCGCAGTGTCACACGCGATAACGGAGATTGATGTCCCGGGCGATGTTGCGGGAATATCAATCAAAGCCCCCTCCGTAGGCCGGGTTACAAAGCCAGTCGAACACGTTGGGGCCGCGGGTGCCGTCAGGCTGTTGGCCGTCACGTAACGGAATTCCTTGAAGTAGGGTTCCGACGGTGTTGCATTTTTGGTCACGGTGACTGTGAAGCCAGCATTGATGAAAGTTGATGCTTGCGACAAGTTCGGGGCACCAGGGGCCGTGGTGTCGATCAGCAAGTCGACGGCGGCACTCGCGCTGCTTTCATTGCCTGCGGCGTCCTTTGCCTTGGCCGTGATGTTGTGGGAGCCTGCGCCAAGAGCACTCGCGTAGCTCCATGCCCCCGTCGTCGCGTTTGCCGTGACAGACCCCAGGATCTCGGAGCCAGATTTATAGACCGTCACCGTGGATCCTGATTCTGCCGTCCCGGTGATGACGGGACTGGTGGTGTTTAACGTGATCGTCGATCCCGCAGTAACCGGTTTTGATCCGACCGTTGATATCGCTGGGGCGACAGGGGCCGTGATGTCGATCGTAACGGACGCAGAACAGGCGGAGGATTCCCCGTAAAAGTTATTTTTTTTCGACTTAGCTTTGAACGAGTAAACACCGTCCGGCAAGTCACTGATGCGATGAGGCGAACTGTCGAACGAAATTTGGGTCTCGGTCGCAGACCCGGTGCAATCCCTTGATGAAAACCTCGAGACGACTAAATAATCCGCCCCCGGAGAAACAGTCCAGGTCAATTGCACTTGATTTCGGGGGGCGAGGTCCAAAATAGACACGATTGGAGTGGACGGAACAGGTATAGGTTTGATTTCAAAAACAACCTTCTTCTCTTGGTCCGGGTCAGTTTGACTCGCCGTGATTTGATAAAAACCAGGACTCGTTGGCAGGAAACTATAATCGGTCTGCAACGTGTTCGGCTGCGTTGCATTTGGTTCCAGTGTGATCGGTGGTAATTGACTCCAGTCGGCCGTACCCGTATCGGCTCTCTTTGATGTCACGGTGGTTGTCCTGGTCCGGTCGCCGCCGCCCACCCTAAAATTGATTGTCGGTCCAATGAAAGATGGGGATGCAGAGACCATTGTGATCACTAACGGGGCGATCCGAATGGCCCGGATGGAAGCTCTCTGGAAAAAATAGTCGGAAGGAAATGCGCTCGATCCAACATATCCTTGCCCGAATTCAAATGAGCTGCCGCCCCGAAATTTAAATGTCCCCGTGAAAGGACCTCGACCGATTGTGCCTGAAGGTTTGACACAATAATTAGGTTCACACCAAAAGCCCCTACCGTAACCGTACAGCCCGCCCTCAGCGTCCCCTCCGGTGTTACCGCCACTATACGTAAACTGGAACTCTTCGTCGGAGGACCCTTCTACAACTCTCACCTCGGACGGCGACACTGTCAACTTTGGAAGGTAGGGGAACTCCACGATGAACTTGTTTGGAGTTCCAAAGCCGAACTCGATTTTGCAGGAAACGGGCGGGTCTGACTCTGGCTTTCTAAAAAGAATCTTATCAATTAGAACTTGGCACGTTCCCGCCTTGACCGTTCCGTCCCATCCAGGACCCCGGGACGCGGAAAGTGGAAGGGCTAAAGCAGTTGTTCCAACTGGCACTGCTGGGCGCAGAAATCCAGGTATGATTATCGGATCCGGATCGACGGCTTTGTTGGCCTTCGCAACGTAACTCATGTAAAAATCCGAGGGTGACTCAAATTTTATCCGAAGTCGCATTGGAACATTTAAATTATAGCCAGGCGAATTCGTTCCGCCGCGGATCTGATAGGTAACCTCTTCTCCGTTGGAATCAAATGGAATCGTAAAGGTGTAGGTCTCGTCCGTGGACTTGACTGGGTAGCCCCCGGACTGCCCCAATGTGACAGGAAGTGATGAACAGCGATCTTCATCAGCAATCCTTCGACTTTTGTTAATACAATCCGCAAGTTCATACCGATCCGTTGATCCGGCCTTGCACTCATCAAGTGTTTTTCCGTCAAAGGGATTCGTGGTAATTGACCCGTACGTTTTAAAATCTCTCCCCCCAGGGCAATTAAAACCTATCCTCCTTTCGATGCTCACAACGGACTTACCGGCTAAAACTTTCAGGATCACTTGCGCGCCGGAATATGCCTGAAAATTCCCGAAATACTCCCCCGCTTGGAGGCTACCGTCGCCAATGACAATATTGACGGGTGCTGGGCTGTTGTCAGCGCCAGAAGCCTTCGGCGAGAAAAACGCCGCGGAAAATAGCATAAGGCAGGCTACAAAGGCCAAATAGACACTCGTTGATCTGGCGTTGATCGAGTCACCTTGCAGTCCTGAATGATTGGCCTTCATAGGTTCTCATCCAATTTCAGGCGGGTGAAAAATGCGCCGCGGTCCCCACTATTGTTGTACGACACGCCGCCGGCCATCATTGCGCGTCCGTTAGAGCCCGGAATCATTAGAATCTTGCGAATGAATTCGTGCTGAGCGGTTCGCGGGTACTCTGCAAATGCAATTGAGGATTGGGCATCGCTTTGATCGCCTGCGGATGCAATCACGGGGCGGCATGCGCCACTCACAGATGAACTCGGGCCGAGCTGAAATGCTGCCATTGCGAATCCTGCACCAGCGCGCCGCAACGAACCCGCAACCAAGATTTTTCCATTCACGTCCAATGCCGCAGAAAACGGAACAAAATTCACGGTGCCGCCCATGGCTGCAAAACACACGGAATCATTCGCTCCGCGATAATTGAACGGAATGGACCAGGCTGTTGCGGTTTCGCGGGTAACGTTACCTGTGGTCCTCTTCGACATTCCAATCGCAACGACATTGGCCCCGTCGGATGATGCGACCAGTGCCAGCACAGCGCCAATCGCGCTGCCATCAGAAATTATGGCGGCACCATTGATGCCAAATGATGTGTCCAAGGTTGCATCATCCTTGAACCGGAGAACCATTTGATGGTGGACCCCTGGGTTCGAAGCGATCGTTGGGTCTGGCATTTCCACCGACCCTGCAATATAAACTTTATCATTTACGAGAAGCGCATCAAATGTCGTGCTTGGTTTTCCGTCGATCAAATGGAACGTACTCGCAAATGTGTCGACCGCGCCGTCTACGGGTGAGAGAACTGCTAACCTGATGTGAGGTATTTCCGCTTGTCCAGTCCCTGGGGACTTTAGGCATGTTCCTGCAAGCACGATCTTGGAAGATGTCCTTACGAGTCCAGAAACCGATGCACCACCCGATGGGCAAGGCGACATGACAATTCCATTCGCTCCGAATGTCGACTGCAACGTTCCGTCAGCCGAAATCCGAAGCAAAGCAAACCCAGTACCGGCTCCGTATGTGCCCGCAACCAAAAAATTCCCGTTTGGTTCGATGGCGATTCGATAACCCCTGCTGTCGGTGGACCCCGTGATCGAATAGGACGAATATCCACGCCGATCCGTAGATTGCGAAGATCCCCCTGTCACCCGTTCTCCAAAAGACGAATCGAGGGCTCCGTCCTTCGTCAATCGCATCACGATAAATTCGTGGGCATTCGTGTTTAAAGCCGGCGGGAAAGTATAAGGTGTACTTGGTGCGTTTGCCTTTGACCCAACCGCCATAATCCCCCCGTCTGGGAGCACGACAAAATCATTGATCTTGACGTCGATCGAACTTATCGCCTGTCGCGAGACTCCGGCTACGGCAAACGTTTTGTCGACAATGGGCAATACCCTGCTTTTCGGACGAGATGTGTTTGCGTCCGAACCAGTCTGGGAACCATTGGTTGCCACAGTGGTGTCGACTTCGTTCCCCGCACCTGACGAGATCAGCCGCCCGCGCTGATCGACAATATTTTTTTGTCCGCAAGCCGCCAGTACGCAAACCACCGCGACCGTTGCCACGCTCGTACGAAAGAAATTTGAAATTTTAAACCCCATGAAATCCACTCCCCTAAAGACCAACGACCGAATTTCCTTCGGCTGAATTGGCGGGGAACTTGATGTAATTTCAAATGCGCCCGTAGATTGTGCATAAAATTCAGAATTGTGGCGTTATTACTGATGCTTATAGATGAATCTAATGCGGCACACCGCCGAAAACCAAATAAATGGTAATTCCGCATTATTTTCCGGTAATTGCGCCTACATCAGCACCAACCAATGGGGGCAGTTCATGAGTAACGAACGAAAACCTACAACGAATGCTCAGTAAAACAATTGGACCAAGAAAAACCTGCAAGTATGAAATTAAGGTGATCCAGAAATGTGAAATTGTCGAAATGAATGAAGACCGCGTTATGCCATCATCTTTTCTTATAAGAGCCCAAATCCGCTGCCGCAAAGATTTGAATCATAAAGTTTCGTGATAATTTTCTTGGGTACCCAAAAAAAATTTTTACGAAGTTCTGGCAAGGAGGCCAAAATGACTTTCAAGAATTTACAGTGGACGTTTTTAGCAGCCGCGGCAGTCATCACATCATGCGGGGTGGTCCCCGCAACTTCGAAACTGGACCCGTCGCAGGACCAGACAATTTCACCAATCATCCAGGAATCCGACGCGAAAAACGTCCGCTACGTCAATGGGAATTTCTATCTCAATGACCGAGAGCCAATGCAAACTGCGCTGCCCCTTACGGTAACCGCCAACGGTGATATCTACTTTCGAGATGGTGAAACGATTGTCGGAAAAATCGACCAAAAAGATCCCGCTGGAAATGTTGCCTGGTGCCAGAACGAGCAGTGCACCGCCACGATTTTGACTTCAAGTGAAACCTCGAGAAGAGTTTTGCTGGTGTCCCCTGTCGCCCCTGAAGTCTTTGATGTTCAAACAACTGATGGCCAAACAACTGATGGCCAAACAACTGATAGTCAGGCAACTGATGGTCCATCCGATGATGATGCAGATAATGTTAAAAGGAAGCGCCCACGGCGCGTGCTGCAAACGTCAACTCTCCCCCCTGTCAACCTGTCCGGAGAATGTTGCGACGTTGGTATCCGACAGTACGGCACAGCCACCTGCTGGTATAACTCCACTGCATCGCTGATTGAATGGTACCTGAGAAAGGCTGGATTTAAGACGGCCCGTGTCTCCCGTCCCTATGTTTTGGCAAGGCTGCCATTTCAATCTGCAGACACTGACGCCCTCCTTGGCGCGTCTGGCGCGAACCTCTGGATCGAAGATTCAAAATTTCCGTCACAGGCACACTACAACCGTTACACTTCATTCAGGTCCGCCATGGACAATGCGCGAACCATTTCTAATCAGTTTGACGCAGAAGCCAAAGCAGTGCCCATGATCGGAATCAAAAAAATATTCCATTATGGAAGAACGGCAGGGAGAAGTTCCCGGGCAGACGTTGCAAAAATTTGCGCTTGGATGAGGACCAACCAATCGCCTCTGCACCTTTTTGCGATGTATGGTTCAATTTGGCATGCCATTGTTGGACTTGGATGCACGCAGGACGACACAAATGTTTTGATCGCAGACACAGTTGGTTGTTCAAAAAACACCAATCATTGCAACAAGTGGTATACCAGCGGGAACATGGCTTCGATACTTTACGGGGCTGTTGGCACTCATTTTGACAACGGGATCGATGTCCCGGTTCCGGCTGGCGTTGAAAATTTTCAGACGCAGGTTTTTTACGGACAAATCGTGGATAATGGGCAAAAGGAATTTGAATTGCAAATAACCGGTGATGCCAGTGCCATGAGCCAAGTGCAATCCGTCGCATGGCAAATCGATGACACTTTTGGAAAATGGGCCACCTTTAAAACAGCCGATTCAAATAACAACTTCGCGACCAATGGCTACACAACCAGCATTAGAACATGGTCCACCAAAGGGGCGATCTTGCACCTGAAAGACGGAAGAGATCTGACCCTTCCCGGAGCGAAAATCAACTGGGAGTGATTTGATGGTAGCAAGACATAGCGCACAATGATGAAACTCGAACGCTTTACCTGGACTGTCTAAAGTGCTACTTTATATAAAATTAGTTTATTTAAAGTAAGGGTTTAAATGAAATTTAATCGTGAATTTAGCGTGTTAGACGCGCTAAAAGCGAAATCCCACCTACTTCTCGGCCCAAGGGGTACCGGTAAAAGCTTTTTGATCCGCCAGCAGCTGGAAGGGCGTGCCGCGATAATCAATCTACTGCGAACCGAGGCTGCTCGGGTCCTTCTTGCAGACCCGTCTCGCCTTGAGTCCATCATCATTGCAAATATTCCGAACGGCTCAAAATACGTAGTCATTGATGAAGTTCAAAAAATTCCCGCCCTACTTGATGAGGTTCATCGACTCATTGAAGAATGTGGTTATAAATTTCTTTTGACCGGGAGCAGTGCACGCAAACTTCGATCAAGCGGTGTTAATCTTCTCGGTGGCAGGGCCTGGCCTATGGGGCTCTTTCCGCTCACGACTTCCGAACTCGGGTCCAAATTTGAATTGGACAAATACTTGCGATTTGGCGGCCTGCCGTCAGTGGTCCTTTCTGATGCGCCGCAATTAGAGTTGGATGCATACGTTGGACTCTATCTCGATGAAGAAATTAAGATGGAAGGCCTCGTTCGACGCCTCGCTCCCTTTAGCGAATTCTTGCGGCTTGCCGGCCTATCAAATGGGAAAGTTATCAACTTTTCAAAAATGGCCAACGAGGTTGGCGTATCTTCACCGTCTATACGCGAGTATTTTCACATTCTAGAGGATACTTTGGTCGGGAATTTAATTCCGCTCTGGCGAAAATCACCGACCCGCAAACCAGGAAGCTCGTCGCGATTTTATTTTTTTGATCCAGGTGTGGCAAATACACTAGCTGGGATCAACGCATTGGACCCTGCCAGTGACTTGTACGGCAGATGCTTTGAGCAATTCATTTATATGGAATTAAAAGCATGGCTCACTTATCGCCGAAAAAAGTTACCCATGACGTATTGGCAAAAATCTAACGTGTGCGAAGTCGACTTTCTTCTTGGAAAAGATTTTGCGATTGAGGTGAAATCGACGACGAAGTTAAACACTGATGACTTCAGCGGACTCAGGGAAATCGTGCACGAAGTGCCCGTCAAGCGTCGCATTCTTGTTTCAAGGGACCCTATTGCGATGGAAAAGAATGGCATCTTGTGCCTCCCCTGGCACAAATTCTGTAAACAACTTTGGAGTGATGGGCTCTTTTAAACTGCTCTACATGATTGCGCCTGACATCAGATGTCACTTCAAGCCACGCCCCCCCCTCCCCCCCCCGCGCATCCACAGTGCCCTCCATAAAGGAGGTGCACATGCGGTGCCCACGTTGCGAGACATCAGGCTCTCGCGGCGTCGCTATGGCAAACGAGTTGATCAACGCAAACATGCTCTGGGTGTGGCTTTGGCTGCGATCTCGCACGTGGCCTCGGCGGACTTCCTTGTGAAGTCCGACCAATGTCCGCCCTATCCCAAACTTGTGAGACAGCACCTGCCCGGCGCGAAACACAAGACCTTCAAGGGGCGCAAAAGGTCTGGCCGCTTGGTGTTCTGGCGGTGGCCCCGGCAGGCGCAGTCATGTAGAGCAGTTTAAAAGGATTTGACCAGATCTGCCTCAGCTTCAAAGTTGAACAGATGAATCCGTCGGAGCTCGTTCGCGCCAAATTCCCTGACGAGATAGGTTTTACCCACCTGCCGCGCGCCCAACAATAAAAGCGGCTTTCGGCGGGCGAGGACTTCCAGGCAATCAGATCGGCGTAGGAATGGCATTTCACTTAATCACCAGCTAAAAAGTACTAATACGTATATTTATGGTGCCAAAAAACTACATATACGTACAAATTCGATCAACTTTAGTTGCCTAGAGGGCTCGGAGCCGTCCCGTTCGCGCAACAGAGGTCCTCATTGGGGCTGCTTCCCGCCGGACATGACGCGCTGGAACCCCGAGGAATACAATTCCCCTCGTTTCCTGTCCCGCCTGTCGTTGTGACGTTCCCCGTTGTTGTCGCGCCTGTAGTCGTGCCAGGCCCTGTTGTTCCGGTTGTTGTCCCGCCTGTAGTCGTGACGTTCCCCGTTGTTGTCCCGCCTGTCGTTGTGACATTCCCCGTTGTTGTCCCGCCGGTTGTGGGCGGCGCCGTGTTCGCTCCGACTTCCAAACTGCATTGCGTCGACCTACCATCCGCCAGAATATAGTCGTAGATTAAGGTATATTTCTGCCGCCGCTCCGGAAAGTTGACCCGCCACAAATGTTGACCCGATTCAAATGACTCCACCCCGATTGCGGTCCCGAAGGGCGACACAGTCATAATACTATTTGCCGAACCCTGCGCAGGATTGACGTTAACGGTATACGTAAAGGTTCCTCCGTAAATGCTGTACCTCTCCCCGGTGATCTCGCAGGTCGGATCGATGCGTGTGAACCGCAGCTTTGTAATTTCCGGCGGGATAGATTTCGGCACATTGCAAAGGAAATTCCCATTGCCGCACATGTTTGCCGCGACCTTCGCTCCACTAGCATTATAAAAAGACCAAATTAGTGGCTCATCCGCAGTCACCTTAATAGGCAACTCATACATATCGCCTGTTACCGCCGGCCAACGCTCGGTTCTGCGGCCAGTGCCATTATTCACACTGAACACCACTGCCGAGTTTCCTTTTCGCGGCAACAAGCCAGCGACATCGATCCGGCGAACTTCCACGAATTCAGCAACTATGTTTGCTCCAAATGGAATCGGCCCACCGCTCCAACCACGGTCAACATTCAAAATTACGTCGGTTGAAAACTGCGAGGTCTTACCCGAGGTGATTCGCCACCTCTGAAATTTCGCCCGGCTAGGCACTAATTCCACCGCTGCCAGTTTCATCCCGGCCCGATGTATAACCGTGCAGGTCGGATTTGCATCGGTCACCCGCCCGCTGCATTCCGATTTTCCAGTACCCGTGAACGTCAACCCACTCTGGGGAATGATCCTGACCAATCCGATGGGAACCGAAGGGAGTTCGCTCGTGGTCACGGGTGTCACATTCACTGCGTAGGAACCAGACCGCGAAAAATACGCGTTCAAAAACTGCGGATCGCTCTTTAACTTATCTCGCGACAAAGTAATCGTCGTCGCAAGACCGCTCTTCTTGCCACTCCACCCTGAAAACGACCATTCTGGCGACTTAAGCGGAGTAGCCGTGAATGTCATGGTTGGATAGACGTCGTTGTAGGTAACCTTGCAACTTTTGGATTGAGCGGACTTATTACTGCACTCTTTTTGGTCGTCACCCTCCGTCCATAGAACCACACCGCTTCCTATCACTGTCAGGTCAAATGTCGTTTTTGTCGAGTCGCAGATCCGCTCAAGCGTGCGAGTATTATTGTTACAGCCGAGGCAATCCAGGTATTCCGTGCATTCCTCGCGAGGAATCTTCTTCCATTGATCCGTAAAATTCGGTCCGATTTTGGACATTGAACCATCATTATCGAACGCTGGGGAAAAAACTGTACTACAGTAATCTTTCGGATACTTTGGCTGGATCCACTTCTGCCCATGGCACGAAGCGCATGTTTTTGGAACGTTGCATTTGTTTCCGGTCCCGGAAACAAACCTATTGGCTGTGCTCGGTGAGTTGGGGGGTACAATCCATTTTGTGCCAGTAAGAGTATCATTTGCACAGGATTTCCAGGGCTTTATCCACTCTTCCACTTCCGCAACTTGATAGGATTTCTCTCGCGGCGCCACATATTTGTGGATATGGCAATCGCTGCAGGCCTCGAGCTCCTCGACCTGCTTACCATCTTTGAAAGTTTTATCACCGGGAAACTGCAGATCGTTCCACGATGTAGCCCGTTTACCCCCAGAAGAGTCAAATGCACAAGCCTCGCAGGAGTCATCTTTAAAACACAGGAGTCCGTTATTGGTAAATGATAGATTTTCATCGTGGCGGAAAAGGTAATAGCAAGTACTACCGTTCCCAGCCCACTTCCACAACTCGGCCTCCAAAGTACGGACAGACACAAGGCACAGGGAATTTGCCCCGAAATCCTGGATCATCGTCCAGCCATTTGAAGTTCCCGTTCTTTGCCGGACATCCGGCAGTTGCAAGTCTGACGGAATTCCACACTGTTGGCGGTATGCAATTCTTTGTGCCATATATGGATCAGAAGCCGCCTTGCCAATGAACTCTGAACCACCGTCATCGCTGTGTTCATCAGAACTCGATAGCGGGGCCGTCTCGGCAGCAAGACTTGGATCGCCCGGGCTAGCTTCTTTACCACCTTTGCCACATCCGACGAGCGATGCCGTGAGCGCGAGGATCATCACCGGTGTGAGATTGGTCCGTTGGGAAAGTTTCATTTTAAAAAATTCCTCTCCACCGTTGAAACCACCAGCTTCGCCGTTACCGACGACAGTCAACCCATCGGTTATCAGACGAATGGAGTTTGGAAGTGTTCGTCCCACAACCCCAGAGGGCCAGGGGGATTAACGCCGCAATCTGGCTGAAAATAAACCCCCGCATTCCCAATACCTCCCAAGGATCTCTCACCCTGCAAGAAAACAAACATCGGAAGCGACGATCGGAATCAGCTTCCAGCGTGAAGGACCGACGCGCTACTACTCGTCGCAACAGAGTTCACCTCTATCCTCCCTGTCCTCTGGACAAACTCCGCCCGACGGGGGCATTGTACAATCCATCTCTTCTTCCGACTTGGGCCTTGTCGTCGTCGTCGGCGCTCTCGTGGTCGTCGTCGATGTCGTCGTCGGTTTCGTCGTTGTTGTCGTTGTTGACGTCGATGTCGTCGTCGGTTTCGTCGTTGTTGTCGTTGTTGACGTCGTTGTCGTCGTCGGTTTCGTCGTTGTTGTCGTTGTTGTCGTTGTTGACGTGGTTGTCGTCGTTGTCGTTGTCGTCGGGCATGGATCGTAGTAAGGCGTGCCGGTTGCTCCATATTTAGGACCCATGAAAGTTTGGCCATCAAGGTACGTACCAGCACCAGCCAAGCCATCTACATGCAGGTCGGGGCAGGAACCATCTTTCGATTCTCTATAACCGAGCCACTTAGTATATAAAACCCTGTATTCGCAACACCACTTCACCGTTAATTTGGTGGTCGTCGTTGTCGTCGTCGGCGCTCTCGTCGTTGTCGTCGTCGGCGCTCTCGTCGTCGTCGTCGTCGTCGGTTTCTTCGTCGTCGTCGTCGTCGGTTTCTTCGTCGTCGTCGTCGTCGGTTTC